>Ga0137412_10001331_pt1 | contig 19068 bp, 13 predicted proteins | sample CZODoug2_1_16fun_FD_122160 | JGI IMG/M metagenome (GOLD analysis project Ga0137412, IMG submission 122160) | Vadose zone soil fungal communities from Angelo Coast Range Reserve, California, USA - CZODoug2_1_16fungal (Hybrid Assembly) | ecosystem: Environmental > Terrestrial > Soil > Vadose zone...
CTTCGCACGCCAGCCGAGGTGGAAGGCCCGGCCGATACGGTCATAGTTGATGTTCGACTGTCCCTGGTAGAAGCCGGCGCCGAAGCTACCGGGAATTACCGGAGGATCCTTGTCGAACAGATTGTCAACCACACCGTAGACCTCGCCCCACTTGCCGAGCATGTAATTAGCCGACAGAGAGAAGTTCTTGTATGAGTCAATGTGGTTGGCATTGCTGGTAGCGGTAGTTACTCCGTTTCCCGTCGGGCAACCGGTGTCGCACACGGTCAAGCCATTGTAGAACACGCCGGCGCTGATACCCGTCATGATCAGGGACACCGACACCGGATCCAGGCTGTAGGTCACCGAGGCCAGGTAGCTGAACCGGGGGGCGTTCAGGTTGCCAAGGGAGGCCAGGTTGGTCACACCCGAATTGATTACCCCGCGGCCGTCCAAAACACCATTGACCGGATCCTGGATCTTCAACTTCTGGACGAAGTTGGCCATGCCGTACAACTTCAACTCGCCCTTGGGCAGCGGCAGAGAGTAGTTGGTATTGACGTCGATGCCCTCTTCCTGCTGACCGGTGATGTTCTGCGGCTGATTGGTGAGCAGGTCCACCAGGCCGGTGGTCGGGTCACGATCAATCAAATTACAGAACTTGCCGACGGTAAAGCACTGCTGCAGGATCGTCGTCGTGGCAAGTGACGAGACTGCATTGCGCACCTGAATGTTGTAGTAGTCCACCGACATGGTGTATCCGGGGATGAAGCGCGGCTCGAACACAAAACCGAAGCCCGTGGTATACGCCCTCTCCGGCTGCAGCGAGGTACTACCGGAACTGACCGATTTCAGGAAGTACGTTTGGCCGCCCCCCGGAGCACCCGGGTCGAAGGTGTTACCCGTACCCACCACACCGGTGTTGAACAACTCGCCGAGGTTGGGAGCGCGAATGTCGAGCGATCGTGTGGCACGGAAGCGGATGTCCTTGATCGGTGTCCACGTAGCACCCGCCTTCCAGGTGGTGACTGAGCCGGAAGTGCTGTAATCCGTCTCGCGAACCCCTGCATTGATATCCGCAGACTCGGCGAACGGCAAATACTTGGCCAAGGGAACCACCGTCTCGAGGAAGCCTTCCGTCACATGATATTGACCGATGGTGGCCTTGTAATTGCCCGCAAAGAAAGCGCTCTGCTGATCCAGGTCGCTGACCTCCCCGTTCACTGCCTCTTTGCGCCATTCAGCTCCTGCTGCAATGGAAACCGGACCCGCCCAGGTGGAGAAGGGTTCGCCATTGATGTCCGCGGAAGCCTGGTACTGCCGCAATTGCGTGTAGGAATAGCCGTATCCGGTGACGTAATTGAGGGCTGCCTGAGAATTCACACCCAAACCCATGGGGTTGTAAGGAACACAACCGGACTGAGGTGCGAAGCTTCCTTTCGCCTTGGCGTTAGCCGTTGCAGCCGCGAAGTAAACCGGGTCGCAAACAATCGCGCCATTGGCGCCGACAACGGCATGCGTGGCAACGTCCCAGTTCGCACTGATCTCATCACCGGGGGTCTTGGACGTGATGTCCATCTCATCCCACCCAGCAAACGTCTCCCACTTCCAATCGGTGCTGATGAGATTAAATTTGCCTTCGGCGCCCACGACAACGCGCTTCATGTCGCGCTGATTGATGCCCTGCAGGTACCCCATATCACCATTGAAGCTGCCGAGGGTAAACGCTGAGATGTTATCGGCCGTCATCGTCGCCTGCACGGATGCGGGGATGAACGGGTTGCCACTCAGGATGGGCTGCCCGCCATTGTTCAGATTCGGCACCACCGAGGTGTTGTGTGAATAGGTGTGCGAATAATTCACCTCCGTATAGACATTGGTGTTGTCCGTCACATCGAAACTCAGGCGCCCGTACACGTTACGGCGAGCCAGAGGCAGATCGATCTGCGTGGTCTGATCGACGCGCGAGACCGTCCCACCCACCATCACCGGCCCCGGGGATGTGGGGCTGATGGCACCGAAGGTGAAAGGACTCGGCACGCCGCCTTGGAGGAACTGAACACCCCGCAAGGGGCAGCCACCGGTCGTGATAGCCTGCGCCACAGATAACGCCTTGCCACCCACGACGCAGGTTGTGATCAGGCCACCCAGCGTCCCATTCGCCAAGCTCGCATTCGGGGTAGCAATGAACTGTGGCTGCCCGTTACCCTTGACATAGGCCGGGTTGGTCATGAACTGCCAGTTCGGATCCGCCCACGAACGATCGCTGTTGGTGACGCCGTTGTTTTGGGTCAACTCACCGCTGAATATCACATGGCCGCGGCCGCCGGCGAACCCGGTTCCGGCGGTCAGAGTCGCCTTGTAATTGACGTCATCACCGAGAAAGCTGGAACCGCCCTCGACATTGGTCCTGACGCCAGTGAAGTTATGGTCGGTAATGAAATTCACAACGCCCGCGAGAGCGTCCGAACCATAGGCAGCGGAAGCACCTCCCGTCACCACTTCCACGCGCTCGATGAGGTCGCTCGGGATGACGTTGGTGTCGACGGCGCCGGCATTGCCGCCGGTGCCCAGGCTTGCAGGAATCATGCGCTTGCCGTCGAACAGCACCAGGGTACGATTCGCGCCCAAGCCGCGCAGGTTCACCAGATTCGAACCCGCGGTACCAGTACCCACGTTCGAAGACAGGCTGCTCGATGAGAGGTTGCTGGAGAACTGCGGCATTCGGGTCAGGGACTGGGCAATGGTCGTGGTCGACATCTGTTTCAGGATGTCGCTGTCCATCACCGCAACGGGTGTCGGCGCCGAAAAACCATCGGTACGCTGAATGCGTGACCCGGTAACCGTGACTTCCTGAATCGTGCCGCCGGTTTCGCCATTCGGCTCTTCCTGTGGCGGCACGGGCCCCCCGGCCTGTGCCAGGAGCGGCCCCGGGGCAGTGGCCTCGCCGGCCGGCTGCTTCGCAGCCTCCACGGCGGCGAGCGTCATGGGATTGGATGCATTGGAAAGAGCCTTGGCCGGAACCGCCTGCTTTGGCGCTCCTTCCGGAACCTGTTGAGCATTCGTGTCAGCATTTTGGCCATACGCCAACGCAGATGCGAACGTAGCCGCGGTGACGAGCGAAATACCCGCTCGCCTCAGCACACGGTGAATATAAGCACTCACGGTCAGCTGCTGCCCACGAACCGTGCAGCGGTCGTTCGTCGTCATCATTCCCCCTCAACCGATTTTCCGGAAAAAAGCTCCCACTCGTTGCCTCCCGCCGCAACCAACACGGCGACTACCGGCAACCCGTCCAAGGATTTCTTACTGAGAGCTTATATAAGAGCTGTTGCAAATATCTGCTGAAGACACCGGTCGTGACGCCCTGTTTGAGCATGATTCATCTGCGGGAGGACTCATTCGTGACTTCGGCGTTCCAGCCTGCTTTTTGTGGCTCGACAACAACTGGTTGGTGTTGACGCCCAACCGTCGTCAGCGGATTCCGGCCCCATGGCATCACTTCAGAACGAGAGGTTGATCAACCAGTCGGCGCTTGTCGGCGCCCGCGCGCGGGACGAATTTCTGCACTCGATTGTTGAACGCGTCGGCAACGTAAAGAGCGCCGGACGGGTCGACGGCGAAGTTGTGGAAGTTGGTGATCCAACCTGGAAGGGTGCCATGCACGCCCCAATAGGTTTGCAACACACCATTCATATCGTACTTGGCAATCCGGTCCGCGCTGTTCGAAGCGACCCATAGGGACTTGCTGTCCGCTGAGATCAGCAGATACGCGGGGTTCGGGATATGCTGCCACTGGTCGAGAAATTTCCCCTGCGCATCGAAGATCTGGATGCGGTTGTTGCTGCGATCGGCCACAAAGACCCGCCTCGTCGCATCCACCGCGACCGAGTGCACCAGGTTGAATTGGCCGGGCTCCGTGCCCTTGCTGCCCCATTCGAGTTGGAATTTACCGCCGGCGTCGAACTTGATCACCCGCGTGTTGCGGTAGCCGTCCGCAATATAGAAGGCCCCATCGGGCAGAAAAGTGATTCCGGCGGGCAGGTTGAAATGCTCGTGATCCGTCCCCGCCACGCCCTTCTCGCCGATCTTCAGGACCAGTTTCCTGCCGTCGTTGGTGAATTTGAGAATCTGCTGACCTTCACGATCGATGATCCATATGTGCCGTTCCTTATCGTAAGGACTGATAGCCACACTGTGCGGAACCACGATCAGATCATTCCACTGTTGCCAGTCTTCCATGACTTTGCCGTCAGCGTTCAGCACCAGGATCTGATGCAGATGCGTCCGTTCCGAATCGGGCTTCTGCGTCTCCTTGGAATCCGGCCGCAGGTTGAGGGGAACCCCATCGGCGCTGAGAATCAGCGACCCAGGCCGGGCCATGTGCTCATCCCCACTGGCGACAATGATCCGGTTGGGTTTGTCGACGGCCACGGATGTGATCACTTGATTCCAGCGGTCGACACCCGGCTTGAACCAGTTTTCGACTACCTGATACGGGCCGGTTTCGTCCATTCCGCCCCGATCAGTTGCTTGCGCGAAAGTGGGGGTGCTAGTTACAGCACACAGTGCCAATACCGCGCATGCAACCTCACCGGCCAACCTGAAAACCTTCGTCATCGTCATCCCCCTATTGATACAGTCGCAGCCTCAGACGTGGGCGGCACCGGCAAGCCTCGCACCACGCGCAGACAAACTCGCAACGTGTCGACGATGACGACCCACAGCACGAATGCCAAACTGACAGACAACACCGCGTCCAGCCGCTGATTGAAAATCAACTGCGGTGCAACGGCCGCCTGTGCCGCCGGCAGTGTGCCAGCCGCCAGCTTGGCGGCCATGTCATTCGCGGCGGACAGGAACCCCACACGTACGTCGGAGGAAACGACTTTCTCCCACGTAGCCACTGTCGTCACGAGGACCAGCCATGCCAACGGCGCGGCGGTGATCCACGCGTAACGCAGTTTGCCCTGTTTCACGATGATGCCGGTGCAGATGCTCAGAGCAATTCCCGCCAGAAGCTGATTTGAGATCCCGAACAACGGCCACAGGATGTTGATACCCCCGTTCGGGTCGACGACGCCGATGTACAGGAAATAGCCCCAAGCCGTGACAATCAGCGCGCTCGTGAGGATGACTGATGGGTACCAGGAGGTGCGGCCCATTGCGGGCCAAACATGTGACAACGCATCTTGCAACATGAACCGGCCCACGCGGGTTCCGGCATCCAACGTCGTTAAAATGAACACCGCCTCGAACATGATGGCGAAGTGGTACCACAACGCCATCAGGCTCTGACCGAACAACGAACCGAAGATGCTCGACATTCCCACCGCCAGCGAGGGCGCGCCGCCGGTCCGCGCGAACAGGGATGCTTCTCCCATTTGTGTGGCGAGCGCCTGCATGTGCTCCGCCGTTACTGGAAATCCCCAACTGGAAATCGTAGCAACCGCGATATCAGGAGTGGGACCAACAGCCCCCGCGGGACTGTTTATGGCAAAGAACACGCCCGGTTGCAGGAGAGTGGCGGCAATCAACGCCATGATGGCCACGCCGGATTCCAGTGCCATGCTGCCATAGCCGATCATCCGGATATCGCGTTCATCCATGAGCAGCTTCGGCGTCGTGCCGCTGGACACCAGTGCATGAAAGCCGGAGATTGCGCCACAGGCGATGGTAATGAACGCAAACGGAAACAATGCCCCGCCGAAGATGGGGCCGGTGCCATCGATGAACTGTGTGATGGCCGGCATCCGGATCTGCGGATGCATCGCCACCACGGCGATTGCCAACAGAGTCACTGTGCCCAGCTTCAGGAAGGTGGAGAGATAATCGCGGGGCGCAAGCAACAGCCAGACGGGCAATACAGCCGCCGTGAACCCGTAGACGATGACCCATTTCGCCAGAGTCAAACTGTCGAAATCGAACCAGGCCCGCAACGTGTCGTTGCCATTGACGGCGCCGCCGCCTATCACCGCAAGCAACAAGAGTGTCGTCCCGAGAAGCGAGCCCTCCATCACACGACCGGGCCGAACATTGCGCATGTACAGGCCGATCAGCACTGCGATGGGGATGGTGGCAAACACGGTCGAAGTGGCCCAAGGGCTGTGCTTCATGGCATTGACCACAACCAGGCCCAGCACTGCGATCAGGATGACCATGATCACGAGCGTACCGGCAATGGCGGCGTACCCGCCCACCTGACCGAGCTCATCGCGCGCCATCTGCCCCAGGCTACGACCGTCACGGCGCGTGGAGAGAAACAACACCGTCATGTCCTGGACACACCCCCCCAACACCGCGCCGACTAGAATCCAGAGTGTGCCGGGCAGATAACCGAACTGGGCCGCCAGTGTCGGGCCAACCAACGGGCCGGGACCGGCAATGGCCGCGAAGTGATGTCCGAATACAATCCAGCGATTGGTCGGCACGAAATCGCGACCGTTGTTGAAGCGCACGGCTGGTGTCGGTCGTGAGGGGTCGATCACGAGCACTTTCGCGGTGATCCAGGCGCTATAGAGACGATAACCGATTGCATAGACACAGACCGCCGCGACGACGATCCACATCGCATTGATTGATTCGCCCCGGTGCAGGGCCAGCCCACCGATTGCGAAGGCGCCGACGAGCGCCACGGCCACCCATATCAACTTCTTCATTCCATCCTCGCGTGTCTAGCGTTGCTTGGCGACCTGATCGGCGGTGACAGCAGCAGCATCGTTACCCCAGGTGGCGCGTATGAACGTTGCGAGGGCTGCGATCTCGTCGTCGGCCAGTTTGTCCCCAAAACCCTCCATGGGCTTCCAACGCTTCGGCAACTGTGGGTTGGGCAGTGGCGGCCCGTAAATGATGGTGTTGATCAGCGAGGCCGGATTGCTCGCCAGAACGACGGGGTTGCCGGCCAGCCTGGCACCGGAGTTCTCATCCTGATTACCCAGGCCAGTGGGCAGATGACAGGTCCCACACTGCACGTTGTACAGTGTTTCACCTACCTGCATGGTTTCCGCGCTCGGCTTCGAAATGGATTCGGGCTTGCCGGGCGGCAGACTTTTCAGATAGACGGCCATGGCCTGAACGTCGGCCTCACTCAGATTGCGCGTACTGTTCATGATGACTTCGTTCATCGGCCCATATGTCTCAGCGAACGAGTTCCGGCCGGTCTTCAGATACTCGGTGATGTCCTGAACCGACCAGGAATGCAACCCGTTGGGTGCCGATGTCAGACTGGGTGTCGACCAGACACGCTGCTCTCCTCCCGGGACGGCGGCCGTGTACTCGCCTCCAATCATGACGGAGCTCGCGGCACCCAGGAAGTTGCGGGGCGCGTGGCAGGCATCACAGTGAGCAAGGGCCTGAACGAGGTAGGCGCCCCGATTCCATTGCGCTGGCTCGTTCTTGTCGGCGGCGAAGCGCCCTTCGGTGAAAAACATCATTTTCCACATACCGAGCGCCCAGCGCTGGTTGTACGGAAAATGCATTTGGTTCTCGGGCGGCGCCGTGTTTACCGGCGTCAGTGTCTTCATGTAGACATACAGCGCATGAGCATCGGCGTCAGATATTTTTGTGAATGCCGTATAGGGGAACGCTGGATACAAATGCTCTCCGTTCGGCCGCACACCACTGCGCAGGGCGCGCAGGAACTCCGCTTCCGACCACTTGCCGATTCCCACGGCCGGATCGGGCGTAATGTTGGTCGAATACAGAGTTCCAAACGGTGTCCGAAACGCCAACCCGCCCGCAAACGGTTTGCCGCCCTCGTGCGTATGGCAACTGACGCAATTGCCCGCTACGGCAAGATAGCGCCCCCGCTCGACGGCCGGGTCGGCTGTCTGCGCATGAACACCGGTCACACAGGCCACCGACAGCGCGGCGATCGACATCAACCGTTTCGTCAGGAGCCGCATCAACCCTTGGCGCTCCAGGAGTTGCAATGGCCGTGGCTGTTGACCGGTCCACCGGAGAACATGTCACAGGTCCCGCACCCACCCGCGGTCGGGCCCGGATGAAAGAAGGAGCAGCCGGCACAAACCTGGCTCGGAGCAGGCGACGCCTCCACGTAATTGAGACTCTTGCGCGTGCTCTGCTCGGCATCCGACATGGCGTTCAGATCCGCGCACACCGCCCCACCGCCCGCCGCACTCGTGGTTTCAGCCTTTTGCCCGCAACCTTGCAGCGCTACGAACGCCGCGCCTGCCAGGGGAAGTTGCAGACTGTGTAACAGGACCGCCCGGCGCGACATCTTGGAATTCATGATGACCCCCTCCTATGACGATGAAAAGCATATACCTCCAGGCGCGCACAAACTTTTCACAACCATCCTCCGTTGTGCCCACCCGCGCATGATGTATGCGTAAAGCGTCCCGGGCGCACATACATCAGCGTCGCAACGGAAAGGCCGTGGTGGATTTCACCTCCTGGGCGGCGACGAATGAATTCAGCTCGCGGACGTTGGGCACCCGCGACAACTTCTCAAAATAGAACTTCTCGTAGGCCTCCAGGTCCTTGGCCACCACCCGCAGCAGGAAATCAAACATGCCCAGCACGATGTGGCATTCCATGACTTCCGGAAATTCCTGGATGGCCGCGGAAAAGGCCGCCAGACTCGCCTGATCGTTGCTGATCACTTTGACCTGCACGAAAAGCTGCGCGCGCAGGCCGATCTTCTTGCGATCGAGCAGCGCAACCACCTTCGTGATGTAGCCCTCTTCCCGCAACCGCTGAATGCGCCGCCAGCAGGGGGATTGCGACAGGCCGACCGCCTCAGCGATCTGCGCCGCCGAACGTGACGCATCCTCCTGCATGGCCGCGAGAATCCGCAGGTCGATCCGGTCGAGTCCGGAGCCGATCATGGGCACGCGCGCGGCTCGACCGGCAGCGCCCAACCCTGAGCGAATCTTGAACGCAACATGCGACCCCCTGGCGCGAAACCCGTGCAGGTTCGTTGTCAGGGGCAGTCTATCGGGAAGAGTTGGATTATTTTTCGCCAAATGGGCGCCGCGGGGGCGCTGTCGTGCATGAATGTTGCGGGTGAATCGGGACCGCGGCGCAAATCAGCGGTCCTGAGCCCCGAGGACTTCAGTTTCTCGTCACCAGCGAGTTGGAATCGGGCGGATGGCGGGCAAACACCTGCGCAAACTTGACGGTGACCGCGGAGGAAATCGCAGTATTCGCCCCGGTCTTCGGGTCCGGATAGCCGTCAGCCAGCCGTCGCATTGCGCGATATTCCGAGGCAGACGACAACTGACCATAACTGTGATGGTGCGTGGACCACGACGTATTCAGGTGATACGTGAAAGAATCTACGTCGACATACCCGGCCAGCACTCCCTCGGCGGCCTGCGGCGTGAGCTTCAACTTCAAACGCATGCCGCGAAACACCTGGTAGCCGCTGGTGTTGAATGTGACGCCCCAGGGAATCTCGACCCGATCCACCGGCTCGGTAATCAAGACTCCGTCGACGATCCTTCCCTTCAGCTTTTGGATGTAGTCCTTGCCCCAGCGCATGTCGATGCGCTGGGTGCCGCCCGGGATGGCGTTCGTGCCGGTGGCATCCGTCAGCAGGCCATCGAGGCCGCGGTAGGTCGTGACCGTCACATCGGGGTCATTCTTCAGACTATCGACCCCGGTCAGCTCGATGATCACGCGGTCATTGTCATACCGGCGCATGAACTCGTTCTCGAAGTGATAGATGGTGCCAGCGGTTCGATAGTTGGCAATACATCCGATCACGCGATAGAGCTGGTTGTCGATGCCCTGCTCGCCGTCAGGGCCGGCAAAGTCGTTCGGGCTCACCTTGCCATCGAGATTCAGGCCATAGGAGATCTTGCCCTGCACCTCATGAAAGGGAAACGCTTCCGGCGCGGTCGTGGGGTGCCACTGATACCCTTCCCGGGCAAGCTGAGTCTCCATGACTGTGCGCTTCTTGCCATCGTTCGGAAAGAGCTTCTTGAATTGTTCACGCGGACCATCGTTCATGCCATCCGGGCAATCGACTTTGCTGGCCTTGTTCTCGTAGACGGCCCAATACCGCTCGGTGAGGACATAAGCGATGGTGCCATTGGCCAGCGTCGATTCTCCTTCGGACACCATCACCTTGACAGCAGACGCAGGCGGCGCAGACCGGGTGTTGGACGCCGCGGATCTTCCTGAGCTCATGACAAATGCCGCGCCCAGGCCTGCAATCCCGACCGCCGCCCCGAGCGTATACCGCATCATGTTGGCCCCATCCTGTTTGAAATAGCCACGTTTATCTCCCGCTAGCGCCTGTAGGCGTTGTCCAGGAAGTCGTCCCGGAGCCAGAATGCCTTGAAGCCGTTGCGATACCCATTGAACTCGCCGAACGCATCGCCGTCGGCATCGCCGGCTCTGCGATCGTTTGCATACGTATAGACAGGTCGCTCCCGATACGCCCAGACATGCAGAGCATCGGCCTGATTCGCCGCTGCCCGATGGCCGGTGTTGGGATCGATTGCCATGACGGCCCAAAGCGGGCTCGCGCTCTTGTCGCCGGCCTTGGCAATCACATACGGAAACAGGTCCCGACAGACCTTCGCATCGCCATTGCCGCACACAGCCAGACGATACTCCTGCGGCGCGTCCGGGTTATCACAGGCCTGCTGATCGAGCGCGTCGTCCGTGCAGTTATAAAGATAGATTGTCTTGCCATGCGAATCGGCCAACACCTGACCGATACGCGAATCCTGTATCGTGAATTCCTTCGGTGGCGGCAACGTCCGTTGGGTATAAACGTTGTGCCAGCCAGGCACGTCGCTTCCCACCAGGGTTCTCCCGTGCAGATCCGGGATAAAGGTGTACAGCGGATGCTTTCTAAACGCCCATTGCTTGATCCCGGACGGCAGCACGACAATGCTCCATTCGCTTTGAGCGGTGGCGGTGTCGGATGCAACGACCGGTTTCCACTGCGTCTGACACTTGGCATCACAGTTGGACTTGCCGGGAGAATCCGCGTCGGAGTAATAAACCGAGTAGCCCTTGTGGTCCACCAGCATGTGACCTGTTCCAAAGGCCTCGACTTTCAACTCGGGAGGCACATTCGGCGGCGGTCCGATCGGCGTGCGCACCACGCCCGAACCGCCCGCCTTCTCGATCTTCGTCCCGCCCAGGACATCGCCCTTGTGATGATCGAGACTCGAGGTGTAGACAGGATAGTCGTCATAGACCCACTGCTTGGTGCCATCCTTGCGCGTGATGATGGTCCACTTGCCGACAGGTTTGGCGTCGTCTGGTGCAACGTACGGCGGCCACAACTTGTCGCAACTGGGCCGCGTATCGAGCTCCGGCAGGAGGAATCCGGGTGGGTACGGACTCTGCATGCCGGAGGTCTCTTTATAAATCTCGTTGGTACAGGCCGAAGTACCGCTCTTCTTACGGTCGCCCGTATCACCGTTACGAAGGTTCTTCAGCTGCCAGTGATACAGGGTATGTCCGCTGCTATCGGCATACAAAGGCCCATCCAACTCTGTCTGGACGATCTGCACGCCTGGCGGGAAGGGCTCGTGGATGTAGTCCTCACGGTCCGAGCTGCCCGGCGCTTGCCAATACTGCGCATTACCCACGTCCGCTCGGGCGGCCATACACGCACTGGTCGCGATCAATACAACTGCCAATCTACCCCGGAATCGTCGCATGCCCGTTCTCGATGAGGGCTCAGGTGAGAATCTCCGTGAGCTCCTTCGATGTATTATTGCTGTTGATACCCCATGACGGCGTATCCACACCCATGACCCGCAAGGCCGTATATCCCAGGCGCGTGCCTGGCGTGTTGTTGGCGTCGATGTGCAGGCCCGTCTTCAGCTTGCCGCCCGCTTTTCCAGCAGTGAATTGCGGCATGCCATCCAGCGAGTGCACGCGCGCATAGCCATGGTCCGTTGTACCGACAATCATGACATTGTCGAGCAACGTGCCATCACCTTCCTTGATCTTGGTGAAGGCCTCGACAAAGTAACCCCATGACTCCATGGCACGGCGCGTGAACCAGGAAGCGTTCGGCTGATACCCGACCTTCTGATCCACTGGCTCTTCGTGAGTATCCGTATGGTGTGGCTTCTCGAATCCCGGCTTGATCGTCGAGGCCGACGCGTTCGAATACGCCATATTGAAAACGCGCGTCTGGTCACAAGCGACCGCCATGACGAGAAGATCCGTCATCATGCGGTGACGCACAGCAACCGACTCGGCATCCAAGCCCATCGGCGGGTCTTTTTCCATGACCGGCGGCCGATGGCAGGCGGCAATGGGCTTCGGCTTCTCGAGGCGTTGATCGAACTGCATCTCGAGGTGGCGCAGCCCGGTGAAATATTGGTCCAGTCGCGCACGATCGGACGCACTGACCTGCTTCATCAGATCCTTTGTCTGGTCCATCACACCGGTCAACACACTGCGGCGGGCGATGACATGCGGATCAGGTGTGAAGGTCGCCGCATTCGGATCGGGAAATTCCGGTCCGAACAGGCGGGTATAAAACTGCAGCGGCGACCACTCGGGAGGGTTCGGCGTGTTGACGTTGTCGTAACTGTAGGTGCTGCGAACGTCACCCGTGGCAGTGGCGGTCAATGACTTGAAGCGCGTGGACCGTCCGATCTGGTTGGCGATCGTGACATCGATCGTTTCGTTGGGGATGTCCTTGTTGTCCTTGGGCGCTGCTCCCGTCCGTGAAATCACCCAGCCGGTGTAGTGACACAGATTTTGATAGTTGTCACGATACGCCTGGGTGTTGGTGATCAGGTTGATGTGATCCCTGACCGGCGCCAGCATGGCAATCTCTTCCGGCAGTTCGAAACCCGAGCCGGCCTTGGTCGGGACGAAAATGCCCTTGTTCATGCCGAGGCCCCAACCCCAGGTCCCGAACCGGACCGGCATGGGGGTACCGTTGGCCCAAGCGGTTCCGTTGTTGTTCAGATAGCTGTCCAGGATAGGCAGGCCGACGGTAACGGCAACGCCGCCCACCATGCCCCTCAATACCCGACGTCTGCTCAATTTGCTCATATCCGACTCTCTCGCGGTCCGTAAGACCGCTGTAACGAGCTCAATGTTGGTTCAAGGTAACTTGTTGCGGCTGCTTGGGAGCCTCATCCTGCGGTAACGGTGCCGTGCTCGGCTGCACCCGGGTGACCTGTGAGAACAAGTTGCTCAAAGCAATCGTCTTCAGCAGGTCCGGAATCCGATAACCCTCGTCCGCGAAGCTCTTGTTGAGATAGGTCAGCAGCGGTCGATCCACCGGCGGCGGCACGCCACCGGCGCCATAGCTGTATATGCGCGACACCAGGCAACTCGGCAACGTCGGACTGTCGTGCAGCGCCTGCGCCAGACCCTGCACGTTCGCGAACTGTTTGCCATCGAGATTGCCGCTCGAATCGATGGGCGCACCATTCTCCGTGGCGCGATAGCGCCCCGCGCCGTCGAAGTTCTCCAGTGCCAGGCCCATCGGGTCCATGATCTTGTGACAACCCGCGCAGGTGGCATTCTTCAGATGGACGCCGACGCGCTCACGCTGTGTCTTGTAGTGTGCGTCCGGATTTTCCAGCGCCGAAAAGTCGACATTGGGTGGAGGGTTCGGCACGTTCTGACACAACAGCAACTCGCGAAGCGCTTTGCCACGCCGCGTTGGCGAGCTGCGGCCCGGATGAGCGTGCACTGCCAGAAAGCTGATCTGCGTCAACACACCCTGCCGTGGGCTGTCGGCCGGAAACTCGTAAGCTTGCCAGCCGGGTGAGGATGGCAGGTTGTACAGCGCCGCAAGTGCCGGGGACAGGAAAGTCTCCCGGGTCGTGTACAGATCGCGGTAGTCTTTTTTCTTCACAATGAGCTGATCGATCACGGTGCGCAGCGTCTGCTCCCGCGCATCCGTGACCGTGACGCCGGTGAAGAACGGATAGACTGTTGAATCCTTCGACAGGGAGTCGAAATCATCAAATGCAAACATGTCATCGAAAAAGGCGCGCATGCCATCTTCGATCCGGGGACTCGCGATCATCATGGCAACGACTTTTTCGCGGCCTCGCGGGGTCTGCAGCTCCCCGCTCTGTGCCGCCTGCAAAACCTGGGCATCGGGGCCTGAGTTCCACAGGAAGAAGCTGAGGCGCTGCGCCAGCGAGTATTTGTCCAGGCGATATTTGCCGGGATGCTCCGGATCGGGCTCACCCTTCTCCGCAATGAACAGGACATCGGGGCTGATGAGCATGCCCTCGAGCGCCATGCCTAGACCGGCGTAGAAGTCTTTGACCTTCTCCGCAGCCACACCAGCCTGAGAGACATACACCTGCGTTTCCGCAGCAGTCATCGGACGCCGCATCAACAGGGGGCCGACTTTTGTCAAAAACTGGGTGGCGCACGCCTGGTCCGGCGCCTTCTCGTCCGCCGGTTTGCAGGGAAGCAGGTAATTGCGGTGACTCTCATTCACCACCTGGTTGGCGACGCTCGCGGCGGCCCGCTGAAATTGCTCCAGCTGGGTCGCCGTCACCCCCGCGACGGTGGCACCGTTTTCCAGCAACCCGTCCGTCCGCCGCATCGGCGGAAACTTCATATCCAGATCGAGACTGGAGCCGAAAACGTGCACCAGTGTGTTGATGTACTGTTGGCTCGTGATCAGCCGCAGCCGCGGCGGCGCTCCCTTCACCGGAGGTTCGGAAGTCTTCGAACACGCCGCCAGTGTCAGAGTCGCCACCAGAACCGCGCCACAGAACGCGCGGATGCCCCGGCGCCGTTTCGCCGACCCCAGGCCTTTGAATATCGAGCTCACCTCATCCCCCTCAGCCTGCCAAAGCGCTACGAAACCTGTTCTGCCAGCCCTTTTCTCCCCAATACAGACTGAGTCTATGACGCCCACCCTGTAAGAACTTCCTGATTTTGGCGCGAACAATGCAAGCATTCTTCGCTACCTAAAAAAGCTTTAATGTTCACGTAATTTTCGGCAGCCCGAGCCTCAGGCCAAGGTGGGAGGTCCGCCCCAGGCGGTCGTAGAACCGGGCGCTGGCCTGCCCTGCCGCTGGCATTCTCGGGATACGCCGCCGCCCCGCCCTTACGGCGCAGCGGCGTATCCGAAAAAGCACACGCCGGGCGCGCTCAGCGTCGAATCGGCAATGCCGTGGTCGACTTTATTTCAGAGACCGCCACGAACGAGTTGACTTCCCGTATGTTGGGTATCTTCGACAGCTTGTCGTAGAAGAACTTGTGATAGGCGTCCATGTCGGCTGCGACGACGCGCAGCAGGAAATCGTATACTCCCAACACGACGTGGCATTCCATCACCTCCGGGAAGGAGCGGACGGCTTGTGAGAATTCCTGCAGGTTGTGCTTGTCGTTGCTCACGATCTTGATGTGCACGAAAAGCTGCGCCCGCAGCTCGAGCTTGTAGCGGTTCAGCACGGCGACGGTTTTGGAGATATAGCCCTCCTCCTTCAGCCGTTGAATGCGCCGCCAGCACGGCGATTGCGACAGGCCGACCGCTTCGGCAACCTCCGCCGCGGATAGCGAGCCATCCTCCTGCAAAACCGCCAGGATTTTCAGATCAATGCGATCGAGGCCGGCCACGGGGCGCGACTCGCCCTCATGCTGCCTCGGGCTAGTGGGGGCAGGTGGCCCATACCAGGTTGTCGACGGGTGCGGTGCGTGCGAGTCAAGGTTCGTGGTGGGCATTTTATTCACGTTCAACATCTTTCGACTCCTCAACGACATCGTGGATGATTGCCAGGAGCTCGATCATCGGCATGCCCTTGTGCAGGTAGCCCCGCGCACCGGCCGCCAGTGCCCGTTGGATCTGGCCGTCATCCACCTCAGTTGCCATGACCAAAATCAGTGCATCCGGAAACTCTCTGCGTATGGCGATGATGGCTTCGACACCTGTCATGCAAGGCAGATGCAGATCCATCAATGTCACGTCGGGCTGGACCCTGCGGAAAGCATCGATGGCGTTCTCAGCGGTGGCCACCTGCGCCACCAGCTTCAGTCGCGGGTCGCTGGCCAGAACAGCCGACAAACCCTGGCGGATGATCGGATGATCATCCACACACATCACTCGTATGCAGGAGCGGATGACGGCGGCCATGGAGCTGGGGTCCGAAACCTCGAGATATATGAGTATGTATATAACTTGCCGCAGATCATGCAGGCTTCGAACCAACGCCACCACCCGCGTCCGTGGATGATGCGACTAACTCTTTCGGGGGTATTGCCTGGAGGGCAGACTCAGTCCAACGTGAAGATGCCACGCCGGATGGCGATGCTCACGGCGTGAGTGCGATCACGCGCGCCCAGCTTCGCGGCCGCATTCTTCACATGCATTTTGACTGTCTCTTCGGTTATTTCGAGTTTCAGGCCGATTTCTCTGTTGCGATCGCCACTGGCGACCAGGCGCAGCACCTGCAGCTCGCGGACACTCAGTTGTTTCTCACCCAGATGCTCGACAAGCTGGGTCGCAATGTTGTTGGGAATCGAGATATGGCCCGCATGGACCTCGTGAATCAACGCGAGCACCTCGCGCATCGGCTTGCCTTTGTGAAGGTAGCCACGCGCGCCTGCCGCCAGCGCCCGCTGAATCTGCACATCGCCCGACTCGGTCGTCATCACCGCAATCCGGGCACTCGGAAAGTCGGTCCGGATTGCGATGATCGCTTCAACACCGGTCATGGTCGGCAGGTGCAGATCCATCAACGTGACATCGGGACGATGGCGTCGATAAGCCTCGATCGAATCCTCTCCGTTCATCGCCTCAGCCACGAGATCTATGCCTGGATCACTCGCGATGACCGCCGACAGGCCCTGCCGCACGATCGGATGATCGTCCACACACATGACACGGATGGCGCTGCTGCTTCGGACGGTACAATTCGGGTTATGCATAGGCAACATCACCTGGAATCGTCAGAATGACGGTGGTTCCAGCCCCGCGCTGACTTTCCAACGAAAGCCGCGCGCCGAGGCCGGCCGCGCGCTCGCGCATGCCATTCAGGCCAAAATGACCACGGCGCCCCCGGGTAATCATGTGGGAACTCATTCCTGAGCCATCGTCGCTGACGACAATCTCCAGGTCCTCCCGGTATGAGAGTTTCAACACACTGGAGCGAGCGCCGGCGTGGCGCGCCGCGTTGGACAGGGCTTCACGACATATCGCATAAGCCTCTGCCCATGCCCGGGGCTTGAGCTCACGCTGCTGACCCACAACATCCACGGAAAACTGAGTGGATTTGTTCCCCAGCAGCTCCCGGCCCAACCGTAACAAGCCTTCGCGAAGATCGCAGCGCTCGGATTTCGGAGCGCGCAGCAGCGACAGTACGGCGCGCCCCTCGACCACCGCGGTCATGGCCGCCCGCATGGCATCCTGAAAATAACGCCGTGCGGCCTCATCCTCCGGCCTGAGCTTGTGCAGCCCCGCTTCGATCAGAAATGACATTCCCTGCACACTTTGCAGCAACGTATCGTGCAGGTCGCGTGCGATTCGTACACGCTCGTCCTGCTGTGCGGCCTGAGACCGCGATTCCGCGAGATCCATGGCCGAGCTGGCCCGTGCCAGCAGCTCACGACTGCTCACAGGCTTTACCAGGTAGTCGTCCGCCCCATGTTGCAGGCCTTGAATCCGCGCATCCTCGGCTGCACGAGCAGACAAGAGGATGACTGGAATGGCGCGCGTCGCCGGATCCCGACGCAGCTCGCGTAATAACTCGAGCCCGTCCATCCCGTTCATCATGACGTCTGTTATGACGAGGTCAGGCGGCCGCCGCCGGATCTCCTCCAATGCCGACCGGCCGTCGGCACGAGTATCGAGCTCGAAATGCTGGCTCATGATCCTGGCGGCATACTCGCGCATGTCGGCGCTGTCATCTACGAGCATGACCCTGTGATGACGAAGCGGACCTTGCTTCTTATCCGCGCAACCCGGCAATGCCACAGGTTGCAGGGAAACATCCGGTGTAGGCAGGGGCTGAACGACGTCGGCGAAACGCGAACCCGCAGTACCAGCACGTGCGAATCCGAAAGGAATCGACACGATGAATGTGCTTCCTTCACCGAGCTTGCTGTGAACGGCGACACTGCCGCCGAGTTGTTCGGCAAACTCCTTGACCAGAGCGAGCCCGATACCGCTGCCTTCGCGATTACCGATACCCGCTGCGGCGACCCGATGAAAGCGCTTGAAAATGCGTTCCAACTCCCGCTGCGGGATACCGACTCCGCTGTCGCTGACGATCAGTTGCACCCCATCGTGCTTGCGCAGCCGAACGCAAATTTTCCCCTCGGTGGTGTACTTGAAAGCATTTGACAGCAGGTTGAGGACGATCCGGCTCCAGACGTCCCGGTCCACATACACCGGCTGGTCCAACTCTTCGCACTCGATAGTGAATGTGATTCCCGCGCGTCGGGCGATCCACTCGAAAGACGCAGCGACCTGAGCCGTGAGACTCGCAAGATTCACCGGCTCGAACATGGCGTGCAGGCGCTCACTCTGGTCGCGCGCGAAGTGCAGAACCTCATTGACGAGCTTCAGGAGTTGCATCCCGTTGCGCCGGATCATGCCCAAGGAGGCGAGTTGCCCGTCGGTGAGCGCACCATGGCCACCGTCGAGGACTTCCTCCAGGGGTCCCAGCATCAATGTCAAAGGTGTCCGCAGCTCGTGGCTGACGTTTCCGAAAAAAGTCGTCTGTGCCTCATCCAACGCGACGAGGGCCTTGGCCCGGGCCTCCTCGCGCTGGTAGACATGGGCGGCCGCAAGCGAGTCACCGAGGTGACCGGCGAGCATCTGCAGAAAGTCGAGATGCTTGCTGTCAAACGGGGCGTGCGGATTCAGCCCGATAATGCAGAACCCACTTGGAGCGCCCGTCACGCCCGAGGGTATCGGCAACACCGCGAGCCGGGTGTTCCAGGTCAACTCCAACGATTCGGCTGCAATCTCGGGGTTAACGATCACTGAGGGCCATGTGACCGGCACTGGCGGGGGCGTGAGCGCACTTGGCAGCCTCACGCTCACAGACTGCACAATAAGCGGAAATACGGCCAACAACGCTCGCGGCGGCGGGGTTTATAGTTTAACGTCCCTCACGATGAGGAACTGCGCGGTCACCGGCAATACCGCAACTGGCT
>Ga0137412_10001332_pt1 | contig 19063 bp, 14 predicted proteins | sample CZODoug2_1_16fun_FD_122160 | JGI IMG/M metagenome (GOLD analysis project Ga0137412, IMG submission 122160) | Vadose zone soil fungal communities from Angelo Coast Range Reserve, California, USA - CZODoug2_1_16fungal (Hybrid Assembly) | ecosystem: Environmental > Terrestrial > Soil > Vadose zone...
GGACTTGCGGAACGGTCTGGTGCGCTTCGTCGATGAAGAGGAGAAAATCGTTGGGGACGGAGTCGAGCAGAGTTGGCGGAGCTTCGCCAGGTAAGCGGCCGCTGAGATGGCGCGAATAGTTTTCAATGCCGTGGCAGTAGCCGATCGTGCGCATCATTTCGATATCGAACATGGTGCGCTGGACGATGCGCTGGGCTTCGACGAATTTTCCCTGTTTTTCCAGTTCTTTTTTCCACCATTGGAGTTCTTCCTGAATCGTTACGATGGCGCGCTCGCGCTGATCCTGCGGCATGACGTAGTGATTTCTAGGATAAATCGGGACGCGCTTCATGTCTTCCTGGCCGGTGCGGATGGCGCCGGTAATCGGTTCGAATTGTCGGATGACGTCGATTTGATCGCCGAACATTTCGATGCGGTAGGCCTGGTCTTCATACGTGGGATAGATTTCGATGATGTCGCCGCGGACACGGAAAGTTCCGCGACGGAGATCCTCGCTGCGCTCATAGAGGCTGTCGACGAAGCGACGGAGGAGCGCTTCGCGAGTAGTCTGCTGGCCTTTTTCGAGCATCACGAGCATGCCGTAGTAGGCATCCGGCGAGCCGATGCCGTAAATGCAGCTGACGGAGGCAACGATGATGACGTCGCGGCGTTCGAAGAGAGAGCGCGTGGCGCTCATGCGGAGTTTGTCGAGTTCGTCGTTGATGGTGGATTCTTTTTCGATGTAGACATCGGCAGCGGGGACATAGGCTTCCGGCTGATAGAAGTCGTAGTAGCTGACAAAATACTCGACGGCGTTTTCCGGAAAAAAGTTTTTGAACTCGTGATAGAGCTGGGCAGCGAGGGTTTTGTTGTGCGCGAGAACTAGCGCGGGGCGATTGGCGCCGGCGATGACGCGGGCCACGGTAAACGTTTTACCGGAACCGGTGACGCCAAGAAGGACTTGATGCTTGTCACCGGCATCGAGACCGCGGGCAAGAAGATCGATGGCGGCGGGTTGATCTCCGCGCGGTTCGTAGCTGCTTTTGAGTTTGAAGTTCACTGGGAGCGTCTCCTGCGGGTCCGGCGGCCTGCGACGAAACTTAGATTATAACGCCAATGCGCTGGATGATGCGCGACGCCTAATTCCGGGGGCTGGGCTGGAGAATGCGAGGAAGGTCGGAGATGAGTTCGACGGAGGAGTCAGCTTTTGCGTTGATGTCGTAGTGGACGCGCGTTGTACCGTCGGCGAGCGCGATGAGCACGTCCATTTGCTGAGAGGCTTCTTGCGTGGAGCGGATGAGTTGGCCGGTCTTTCGGGAAATGTACAGAATGATTTCGTTGGCGCCTTTGGCGGTGCCGCGGGTGCGGAGGCCGCGCTGTTTGTAATCGGCGGGAGTGGAGTCTTGCGCGGAAGACTTCTGCAGCAGCGAAGAAGTTGTGAGCATGACGGCGCAGGATTCGGAAGCGGTTGAGCGCTCGAAATCGCCACCGGGCGTGAATTTGAGCGGGGCACAGGGTTCATCGCGAACGTACTGGGATTTTTTTTGCCAGCGAAGATCGGCGATGGGAGAAGGGATCGTTTCGAGTTCTTCAGCGATCCATTTGTCGCCGCGTTTGCGTTTTTCGTTTTGAAGCGTGAAAGGAGCGGCGAATCGTGCGGCCCATTCGCGCCAAGCCTGTTGCTGTTCGGGTGCGAGGGCTTCGAGGCCGGTGATTTGATCGATTTCGCCGTTGGGTTCGATCGTGCAATCTATAAATTTATCTTCGGCGGGGACGTTCTGCATCTTGCCGTCGCCAGGTTTGGCGCCGCGCGGGAGGATGCTGAGGTCGCCGACTAGAGTGAGGAACCAAGTGCGCAGGTGAATGGCGCCGCCGGTTGCAGGAGCGTTGGATGAGAGCGGTGCGACCTGAAGAATGCCCAGGACGTCAAGATCGGCGTCGGTCGGCGTTTGCGGAAGCGAGAGGGCACTTTTTGTTTTAATGTCGCGAGCGATTTTAAAATGTACGCGATAGAAGAGGCTTTCCCCGGGCTTCCAGGTTGGCGGGGGAAGATTTTTTTGCGCGACCGCCGGCAGGGCGGCGAAGAGAAAACAAATTGCGGCGAAAGCGAGAGAACCGGCTTTCATGGCAGGCGGAATATTGTAACGGTAATGGTGAGCTTTGATCCGAAAATTGGAGCATCCGGAAGACCGGGGACTGGGTCGAGCGTGGCTTTGGTTTCGTGCGTGGCCGAGCGAGAGGCTTTGAGGAGACTGCCGTCGAGCAATGAGATTGTGTTTAGAGAATCGGCGTAGAAAAGTTGGCGGGGATCGGGACGCGTTTCAACATTCTTCGCCAGATTCTTGCCGCCTGAATCGATCCAGGTGAGATTCTGCGAGACGTGCAACGTGGCGGCGGGAATTTCGCCCGCCGCTTCGAGCCACTCCATGGATTCTTCGCCCGCTGGCTTGGTGGGGTCGGGCGAGAAATTTTCGATACGATGCTTGGCGCGGTCACCGAAGTGAAGCGGAGTTTTGGGGAAGACGACATTGGGACGAAACGCGTGGCGCGCCCAGAGCGAAAGTAGTGACGAGCCGGAGTCGATCAGATTATCGGCTGATTCGGGGAGGCCGCGGACAAGACCCTGAGTTTCTTCCTGATAATTGAATTCGGCAAGATTCCGCCAGGCAGCGCATGCGCGTTGAACGGATTGCTGCAAAGCGGAGTCGAATGTTTCTGCCTTGGGATCGCCGCTGCAACTCAGCTGGAATCGATCGAGTTTTTCGACGAGTGATGCGGCGCCATCAGCGTCGACGGCAGAGATTTTCCGAGTGGCACGCCAATTAACCTGGCCTTTAGCTTCGTGGGTGAAGGCATCGGCGTAGGTTTTGTCGCCGATCTTTTCGGTCGAGATGCCTCGCGTTTCGACGCGAATCGTGACGTTGACCTGATAGCCTTCTTCGGCGCCCGCGATGAAGGCGCGCGTGAGCGGTTTTTGTTGTGCCGCGATTGGACGCGATGAGCAGACGCTCAGCGTCAAGAAAAGAACGACGCGTGCAATGGAGCGCTGGCGCATCGGCGAAGAGTTCAATGTGGCGCAGTTTCGGAGGGAGGTTTGCCGCCGTTGAGTTTTCGGTCGAAGAAATCGGCGGTGGCGTGATAAGCCGCGAGCCAGTCTTTGTGCAAAAGGAAGTCGTGGATTTCATCAGGGAAGATGAGTTGTTCGATTTCGACGTTGCGGGCGCGGAGACGCGCGACGAGATCGACCGTCTGCGTGAAATAAACGTTGCGATCGTCATCGCCGTGAATGAAGAGCGCGGGAGATTTCCAAGTGTCGACGGCAGCGACCGGCGAAGAGTCGTGCGCGAGCTTCGTTAGTTCGGCTGGAATGTTTTTGCCGTCCCAGTTGTCGGTGGGCCAGTCGTGGACGCCGTGCATGTCGACTCCGGCGGCGAAAAGATCGGAATTGCGGGCGAGGCCCATAGCCGTGAGATAGCCACCGTAGCTTCCGCCCCAAAGGCCAATGCGCTTTCCATCGACGTCGGCGCGGGATTGCAGATATTTTCCAGCGGCGACGATGTCCTGATATTCGCTGGCACCGCGGCCGGCGCGATTCGGAGCTTCGCGGAAGGCGCGGCCGTAACCGATGCCGCTGCGATAGTTGACGGCGAGAACGACGTAGCCGCGATTGGCGAGATACTGATTCATCGCGTAGGAATTCGCGTAGTAGTACATGTAATGCCAGCCGAGGAGCATCTGGCGCATGGAGCCGCCGTGAATGAAGATAAGCGCGGGGCGTTTTTCGCCGGGCTTCAGATTTTTGGGAAGGAAGAGTTGGCCGTGGATTTCGTAGTTGTCGGCGGATTTGAAGATGGCTTGCTGGGGAGCCACAGCCTGCGGACTCGGAAAATTATTCTGCCACGTTGCGTCTCCAACGTGCGCGGTGCCGCGATCTGGAGCCAGGAGAGTGTGGAAAATGTCCGCTGGGTGAGTCGCGTCAGAGCCTAAGTAGACGTAATCGAGACCATTCGAAAGAACGACGGGGCTCCATTCGACTCCTGACGTAGGGCCACCAAGTGCGCCGCCAATCGTTTGTTGAGAGCTCCCTTCTCCTGAAATGCTAGCGCGCCAGATGTGGCGGCGGTCGACGTCACCGCAGTTGGAGTTATAGAGGATTGTTTTTTTGTCGGCGGTGAAGGACCACTGCTCAACTTCGCATTTGCCGGGCGTGAGGAGTTTTGGCGCGCCGCCATTTGCGGAGAGAGCGTAAAGATGTTGCCAGCCGTCGGCTTCGCTGGCCATGACGATGGTGTCGTTCGCGGCCCAGTTGATGACACCGCCGCCGGTGTCGTCCGCCATGTAGGGAAACGAATCGTTGAAATTTTGGCCGCTGTGCCAAATTTCTTTGGCCTTGCCGGTCGAGATATCGCCGACCAAGATAGACCACGGGTGCGGCCGATCGGGTTCGATGAAATAACCTTCGGGCGTGTCGCGCGGCTGCGCAGGCCTGCGAATGAAGGCGATGCGTTTTCCGTCGAGCGACCACTGCGGTGAGGAGTCGGTGTCAACGCTGGGGGAAAGAAATTTTATGGATTTTTGCTGCACGTCGTAGACCGCAATGAAGCTGTGATCACCGCGGGTGGACGCGAAGGCGAGGAGTTTTCCATCGGGTGACCACTGTTGCTCGCCGTTTTGGCCGCGTACGACGATTTGCTGCGGCTTTGCGCTTGCGTCGAACGGCGCAAGCCAGAGTTGACCGTCACGAGCGTAGGCGACCGCGCCGGTTGCTGAGACAACGGGTGAATGGCCGGCGTCAATTTTTTTGGGTTCGCCACTACCCCAGGCGAAAGACCAGACGGCTTGTTCGACACCGGCAGGATTGCTCGTTGGATTCGGAAATTGTCCGGCTGGATTTTTCCCGCCGCCGCGAGTGTACACGAGCGTGTTGCCATCGGCCGAGAACGAGATCGAAGAAATTTCCTGGCCGTCGTCTTCGACATAGGACGTGAGGCGACGAGCTTTGAAATCCGGACCTTCGGCGACCCATACGTTGCGTTTGCCCTGTTCGTCGAGCGCCCATGCGATACGATTGCCGGTTTTCGACGCGGTCAAATCCGACGGAAATGGAGCGCTCATGACTTGCTCGAGCGTGAAGCTCTGTTGCGCCTGTGCATGAGCGCACAGAACAGCGAGCAGAATCAGGAACGGAATTGCTACGAACGCACGCTTCATTTGTTGCTCCTTCGCTGGAGAAATAATTCGAGCAAAATCGGTTTCAGTCTCCGGGTTGCTGCGGGGCGACGGTTTGAATCGCGACCCTCGGCCCTTCGAGCGGTCCGCTAATTTGCATGACGCGTTCCGGCCGCGGTGTTTTCGCTTTGGCGGACGCAACGCTGTCGAGCGTCAAGTCCGCTTCCCTGCCAAAGCTGACGCTTCCCTTCAGACTAATCTCTTCTAGCGGCGCACGCAGTTGCAAATGGTTGACCTCGACGCTGCGCGCGCTCACGTGGAATACGCCGTCGCCGTCGGTCCACCGGCTGACACCGACGTGAGGTGCGCCGGCCGCGAAACTTGCCGGCAGATCCCAACCGCGAAATTCAATTTTCTTGAGTTGGAGGTGGCCTTCGCCAGTGAGTTTGTCGAGCAACGCTTCGCGTCCCACGCCTTCGGTCTTCAAGTCCAGAGTCCCATCGAGCGTTCCTGCGACGCGGTCGGCGACTTTTCCGGCGAGCGGTACTTGGGCGAGCGCGATGCCGGTCGCGCGCAGCTTCAACTCATATAACGGTTTCGGGTCAAATGAAGCCGTAACGCTCGCCTGCAGCGCTCCGCCGGCCCATTGCGCCTGACATTTTTCCATTTGAAGCCGTAACCCGCGCAAGGAGGCGTGGCCGCGCAGCTGTTTCAATTTAAGTTTTTCGAGCGCAAATTCATCGATGCTCAAGTCGCCTTCTGCGTCGAGACGCCTCAATAGTTCGCCAGCGTCGGCGGGCTGTCCGGTGCTGCCACCGAGCATCGCAGGGAGGAGACGCTGTAACCAACCTGGGCGAGCGCGCGGCCCCATCCAACGATCCATATCCGCGGCACTCAGCGTGTCGCTGTGCAACCGGAATCGCCAGCGCGGAGCCGCGCCCGCAGTGAACCCTGAAAGGGGATTTTCAGAAATCTCGCCGTCCCATTCGCCGCCGAAGGCTTCGACGCTTTGCAGACCGACAGCTTTCGCATTCTGCCGCCATCGCAGAGTCGCCGCTTTAACTTTCACGGGCTGATTCAATCCAGCAATTTGCAATTCGCCCTTGAGAAATTCCACCTGGCCATTCCAACCGGACGCAGCAGGATTGCCCCAATTTCTTTGTAGATTGGCGCTCGTCTGGCCGGTCCATTCCCATCCGCGGTTCAATTGCTTGCCGAACGCGGCAGCTGCTTTCAGAAGGTCATCCGTTTTTTCCGATTTCCCGGCAACGGACACGCTTCCTTCTTTCGAGTCGAAATCGTAGCGCAAACCGAAAGACATCGTTGTCGCGGTGACGCTCGAAGATTTTTCCCTGGGCGAATCGGTCCGATTAGCCGCGCTTCCCTCTTCGAGGGGACCGTCTGTCCAAAGGAGCGTGACGGGGTCGATCACAAACGCATTTTTTTCCATGCCACCGCGCACCGCGCCAACGCGAATCGTTTGACCTGCCCCCGCGCCGAGCGAAATGTTTCCACCTTGACTTGAGAAGGCCGCCGTTTCCAAACGGACGGGCCATCCACGGAATGTCGCTACACCGGTGAAATATTGATCCAGCGAGATGCCTTCCGCCACCCCTGGTGCAAACGCGCGGTACCACACGAGGGAATCCGAGGCCTGAATGCCGGCGGAATCCACGCGAATGGCGAAGTTTGTTTGCGGAACCGTCGTGAAAGAAGCCGTGCCGCGCAAGTTTGATTTCGGCATCGCAATAATCATTTCATCGAGATCGATGCTGCCGTCCGCGGGAAACCAGCGCCCCTTGCTCTGCAATGCGAGCTTGGGATTGTCCGACCGCTGCGTCAAATCCCAGCGGTGTATTTCCGATGCGCGGGCGTTCAGCGAAAAAGTCCACTCGCCTAGACGCGCATCCGGCACATTATCTCTTGTGCCGCTCTCGGCCGTCGCGTCGAGATCAAAAAGGCCGCGGACGCCTTCGTCCTCTCCACGCGCGAGACGTACCAGATCGGCAAGCGAAGCCTGCGTCCATCGAATCTGCAACCGGGCTGGGCGCAAACGTACGGACGTTCCGGCGACCTCTCCGCGAACCTGAATGGTACCGGTCGTTTGAAGTTGCACGCCGCTGCGCCACGGCTGGGCTTCCAGATTAATTTGCCAGCGACCGAGCGCGGTTTGTTCGACGCTGCCGGTGACGCTGGTGAAGGCGAACGGTTTTTTGTCGTCGCCAAGTTTGAAGTTAACGCGACCGTCACTCACTTCGATTTTTGCGAGGCGGTTCGTTGCGGTATCGGGCGAAGCGGCAGCATGCGGTTTGCCGGGAACGCCTCCAACGACAGGTGGCGATGGCGGAAGCCAGCGCTCAAGATTCCAGCGGCCTTCCGCATTCTTGACGAGGATCAAGCTGGGGCGATCGAGCGACAAAGTTCCAAATTCGAAACGCCCGAGGAAAAGTGCGAGCAGACGAAGGCGCGCCGACAAGCGGTCCGCGCGCAAGAAATATTCATTTCCGAACGCCGGGTCCTCGCCAACAGTGATCCCCTCCGCATCGAGGCTCGGAAGCGGGAGGAGCGACGCACTAAAAGTTCGCACCTCCACACGACGACCAAACGTGCGCTCGAGACGCGCGATCATCGCGGCGCGGACGCGATGCGTGCGTAAAACGAGATTCACGCCCAATTGCAGCGCGAATACGAACAAAACGAGGACTACGCCCCACTTCCAATGTTTTCGGAGTCTGACCAAACGCTATGCCATCGCTTTCGCGGGAAACGCCGTCAAAAAGTTTCGCAGAGTCTGGCGCAAAAAGGTAGCGAAGCAGAGAGCGAGCCGCCTCGCGGAAAAGAATCAGTGAACGGTGTGCAGCATCCGATTCCAGCGCGTACGGGCCGGAAGATGGCGCAGGGTATCCAAGACGCTAGCCAGGCGTTGCAGAAACGTGTCTTGCGCATAATCGGTGCTAGTGGCGTTCACCGACCAATAGATCAGAAACGGACGGCCCATGATGGCATCACGATCGACGAAGCCCCAATAGCGGCTGTCCGAACTATTGTCGCGGTTGTCGCCCATCGCAAAGTATTTATCGAGGGGAACGACGATTTCATCGCCGTGCACGTACTTACGGATTTCCGCAATCCACTCGGGGCGCGCGTGAGAGCCGAGGAACCGGTCGCCGGGAGGCGGAAAGTGGTAGTTCAACACGTCGTAACCGGAAGCCGGATTCGGATCATGAACGACGTAAGGCTCGACCAGCTTTTTGCCGTTGATGTAGACGTCCTGATCCACCATCTTCAATCGGTCGCCGGGCAGTCCGATCACGCGCTTCACGAAATGCTGGTGATCGTCGTATGGAAACTTGAAAACGATGATGTCACCGCGCTCCAAGGCCCGGTACGGCAGAAGCTTTTCGTACCATGCATCGCCGCGCCCGCCAAACACGAATTTGTTCACGAGCAAGTGATCGCCGACCAGCAAGGTCTTCTCCATCGAAGGCGACGGAATCTTGAAAGCCTGGACGATGAAGCTTGTGCCAAACAGCGCGAGAATCACGGTGACGAGCAGCGATTCGAGGTATTCAGAAACGGTGGTTTTTTCGCGGTGCAATTCCGTCGCAGGGGCGGACGTTTGCGTTTGCGGAACTTCTTCCGTCATAGAGCTTCAGTCCTTGGGATGCGTCGCCTCCCATTGTACCAGCGCAGTGCGCGCCGCCTGCTGCTCGGCTTCCTTTTTTGTTTTGCCCTCGCCGCTGCCAAGGCAGATCCCATCCGCCCACACTTCGACAACAAAGATTTTTCGGTGGTCGGGGCCACTTTCGCCCGTGAGGCGGTATTCGGCAGGCGGGCGTCCGTTTTGCTGCAACATTTCCTGTAGCGAGGATTTCCGGTCCGATTCCGCCATGCGATCGCCGCGTTCCTTTAAAGCGTCATCGAATAGAACTCGCTTCAGGAAATCGCCGGCCGTTTGCAGTCCGGCGTCGAGGAACACTGCAGCCACAATCGCTTCAAAACCGTCCGCAAGAAGAGCGGGCTTGTCGCGACCGCCGGTTTTTTCTTCGCCGCGACCGAGGCGCAAATGCTCACCAAGTCCCAGGCGGCGTGCCGCCCGCTCGAGCGAGCGAGCGTTGACCAGCCGCGCGCGACTTTTCGAAAGCTGGCCTTCCGTCCAATCGGGAAAATTCTCGAGCAGATACTCACTTGCCAACAAATCGAGAACGGCGTCGCCCAGAAACTCCAACCGTTCGTTGTTTCCAATCCCTGCCGCGATGCCGGCATCCTCGCTGTGGCCGGCGTGCAAATCGGGAACGACGGAACTGTGCGTCAGCGCAAGATTGAGAAGCGCCCGGTTCTTGAAGCGGATACCCAGCTTCCCTTCGAGCCGCTCATCGTCACTTTGGTTCATGAAATTCGCGCCGACTTTCCGGGCGAAGGCTTCACTTAGGGGCACTTAGCTTGGTCGCCGCGAGTTTCTTCGCTTCGTCTGATTTAGTTTTGCACGTGTTTTGCAGCGAGCCGGCGATTGAAGCGCAGTGCGTGTAAGCCGCCGCAGCCGCGTCAAAGTGTGACGTATTCTGATTTGCGACACCGAGAATGAACCAGTTGACCGGGTCCGCAATTGTATCCAGTTTTACCGATTCCTCCAGCTCCGGAATCGCGTCCGCGAATTTGCCGCGGCGCCAATCCACGAGGCCGAGTCCTCCGTGCGCCATCGCCAGAGTTTGATTTTTCGTGTTCGCGAAAACCTCGTCGGTCATGCCTTCGGGTTTGGGAAGGGTCGCCACGACTTCCACGGCCCGTTTGCCGAGCACTTCCGCCCGGTCAAGCTTTTTTGCTCCGTCGGGAGCGGTCATATTAACGACGCGCGGGATGGTCTGGCTCAAGATAGCCATTGTAGCGACGTCGTTCGGATTCAGTTCCAGTTCCTTCTCGCCGTAGTCCATCGATTTGTCGGATTTTCCGACCTGCGTATAACTGACCGTAAGGAATCCATACGCCATCGAGCGATAGCGGCTCTGCGGAAATTTTTGGATAAATGCTTCGGTCGCATCGATTTTAGCCTGGAGGTTCGCGACGGAGCCTTCCGGCATCGCCTGAATCGCCTTCAGCGCGGTGTCTTCTTCCGACGAAGCAGGCGGAGTCGCCGGCGTGTCGAGCGACAGCGTCGTGCTCGCCGGTTGTTGCTGGGCCGGCTGCTTGTCTTTGTTCAAAGTTGGGCGTTCCTGGGAGTCCTGCGCGCCAGCGGCCGAACAGACCATCAGCATTGCCACGCCGATCGCACCCGCCGCCATTGAAAAACATTTCGAATTCTTCATCGTACTTCTCCTTGTTAAAACTAGCCGGGTTAAGGGCGTTCCACCACTTTCGTGGTTTCCATTGCCGCAAGTCCTTTGCTGGCCGCCTGGCGCGCCTGTTCCGGGCCGCCATCGACGGCGAGAGCTGCCTGATACTCCGCTTTGGCGCGATCGCGTTCACCTTCGCGATCAAGCACCTGCGCGAGATAAACGTGAGACCACGCCAGAACCATCGGATCTTTTCCCGCCACGCTCTCGCTGTTCGTCAACCGGCCGAACACTTCCTTCGCCCGGATGCCGTCGTGGTCGAGCAGTGCGACAAGACCAAGGCCGTACAAGGCGCGCGGTTGATCCGGATATTTTACCAGCACCCGTTGGAACGAGGCTTCGGCGGCACGGGGATTTTTCTCCGCGATGCGGCGTTCGCCTTCGGTCAACGCCGCGATTACTTCCTTATCATTCGGAATCGTTGTGGGAGCGGCTTTGCGTCGCGCGACTGCTTCCGTCTCCGTCAACTCGGATTCCACGGCGCGAACGGGTTCGGCGAACTTCAGGGCGGCCACGCGCTTCTGTTCCGTCGCTAGGTCGATAGACCGGACCAGTTCCGGAAAATAGAGGCGAATTCCAGGCTCGGATTGTTCGAATTTTGCGAGCGCCGTGAAAAGTGGACGGACGAAAACCAGGCCGCCGGCGTCATCCATATCCATGGCGGATTCGCGCTCGCCGGGCGACATGCGCTTCAGCCTCAATTCCACGGCACGCACCATGCATTCGGCAAAATAGGAGGAGAAGTCATCCTTTAACTCCGCGGGAAGCCGTGGCGCCTTGGCGGCAATGTCGTAGACCGGCCGCTTCACGGCAACGACGTGCGGATACATCAGCGGGAGCGGATCAAGCAGAAAGTGCAGAAACGCGTGGCGGACCACGTCGCTGGGCAGCGCGTCCGAACCGCTCAAGACGAGCGAATAGTGGTCGGCGAAGTTACGCACGTTGGTGATGCGGCCCACGAGCGGCTCGACGATGATCGTGAACGTACGCGGATTCGTCGGCTCGAGAATTTCGCGCAGATAACCCGTTGCAACGAACGTGATGTCGGAAATCGGGTCGTGCAGCTTCTCGATTTCGCGATTGTAAATCGGTTGCACTTGCCGCCACAGCTCGCCGATCTTCTGCTCCTTGTAATAGGCGGCGAGAATTTCCTGGAAGCCTTCGAGCGCAATCACTTCGGGCGGCAGTTCATCGCGGCGAAGATTAGGCTTGAAGTCCGGCGCAGAGCCGCTGACGAGCCCAAACCAGATATAACGCGAAAGCATCGCTCCCGGATCGGCTAATTCGTGCTGCTGATAAAAATTGCGAAGCACCTCGACGGCCGGGCCTTGCTGGTGCTGCAAGCGGTCGCGCAACTGCGCGCGCATGGGCGACCATTTTTCCGCGCTCACGTTCGCTTCGTAGCCGGCAGCGAGCAGCGCGCACATCGTCGTAAACATTGCTTCGCTGCCGTCCACGGTCACGCGCGTTTCAGGAACTTTTTCCCACTTCATCGGGGGCGGAGGCGCGGTCTTCTGTGCCAGCGCCGCCAGGGGCAGCGTCGTACTCACGCACAGGAGCGCCACCGACTTTATAAAATTGCTCATCATTTTTGGCCTTATGTCCTGCCTGGACCTTCCCTGCGGCTGACTCAGCGGTCCCCTTAATGTGTTCACTTCGCAGACTCTTGCGGCCCACCACGGCACAATTTCGCTTTCTGCCAATTTACAAGCGCGTCGGGCTTGAGTCAAGAAAAGCTGCCCGAGGGTGCCGAGTCCAACTCTTGCTTACGCTGCATGCATCTGCTTAAGTGAGGATGCGCCCGATGCGTTTGAGGATGGCTCGACCTATGCCCCGCTCGACTCGAATTTTCGTCTGTTTCTTCGCGGCGCTTTTGTCGATGCTATTACTTTGCTCCTGGCCCGCTGCGGCGCAGCTCGTTGGCGATCAGGGGCCGCCGCTGGCGACGCAGGTGGATTCTTCCAACCCGCAGGTTCCAACGCAGGTTCACGCCGGTAAAAAGCGTCTTGCGAAAGACTTCACGGTCAAAGGCGATTCGCAATGGACCGATACGAACATAGAAATGCAAGCTGGCGAGCGCGTACTTATCACGGCGACGGGCAAGTTGCGCTATCTCGACGCGAAAGAAGAAAACGGCCCGGAAGGAGTGCCGCGCGGATTTAAAGATTTGCTGCGGATTCTTCCCTTCAACGGCGCTGGGCGTGGAGCGCTCATTGGACGTATCGGCGATACCGACATCGCTGAAACATTTTTGATTGGCGCGCAACGCGAAGTGCCTGCACCAGTAGCAGGCAAGCTTGCGGTCGGACTGAACCAGGCAACGACCGACTCGGCGGACGGCTCGTACTCCGTGCACATTGAAGTGTACGCGCCGGAGGCAGGGACGGCGGGAACGCCGCGCGTCGTCGCGCAGCAAGTGAAATCGCTGCCGGGAATTGACAACGCTTTGTTTGCAAAAATTCCACGGCGCATCGGCGACAGAGACGGCAACCCCGGCGACATGGTGAATTTTTTGATTCTTGGCTCGGAGAACGGCATGCAACGCGTCTTTACGACGGCGGGTTGGGTAAAAGTTGACGCCGACGTAAAAGACACCGTGCTGCACGGCATCATCGGCAGCCTTTCGAAGGAGGCCTACCTGACGATGCCGATGAGCCAGCTTTATCTTTTCGGCAGGGCGCAGGACTACGGCTGGGCGCACGCGGAGCCGATTTCCGTCGTCGCGTCGCGCAACCACTTGCGTGTCTGGAAAGCGCCATTTCAGGCGAACGGAGAGACGGTTTGGGTCGGCGCTGCGACGCACGACGTCGGATTCGAACGCGATCAGCGCAACAACGGCATCACGCACAAAATCGATCCGAATATCGACGCCGAGCGCGATTACGTTGAGAAAACTCTTTGCAGCACGGGCCTCGTCGGACAAATAATGCATTTTCTTCCGGACAACCCGATGAAGGAAGCCAGGACCGCGACCGGCGGCTCGTTTCATTCGAACGGAGAAGTGCTCGTCCTGAAGCTCGGCGAAAACGAGAAAGATTTGTCCACCTCGAAATGATTTCCCACGTAAACTTTCTGCCTTGACCGCAAAAGTCCAACGCATCGGGCTCATCTCTGACACCCACGGGCTTTTGCGCCCTGAAGCGCTGGACGCGCTGCACGGCTCTGATCTGATTCTTCACGCCGGCGACGTCGGCAAGCCGGAAATTCTGGACGAGTTGCGAAAACTTGCTCCAGTAATAGCAATTCGCGGCAATGTCGATACATCTCCATGGGCCAAAAAACTAAAGGAGACCGAACTCGTCGAAACCGCTGCGGCCACCTTCTACCTTATTCACAACATCAACGAACTCGACCTCGCCCCTTCCGCTGCCGGAATTCACGTTGTCCTCTTCGGCCATTCCCATCAACCCGCTCAATACGAAAAAGACGGCGTACTCTACATAAATCCCGGCAGCGCTGGCCCGCGTCGATTCAATCTCCCCATTTCTCTCGCGCGTCTCGGCTTGGCCACTAAGCCATGGTCTGTTGATTTCATCACGTTGAAGATTGCTGACTGAACTCATCCGAAAAACAAACGGACGGCAGCGTTTCCGCCGCCGCCCGTTCGAGTACAGATCATTTTCTAAATTCAGCCAAGTTACGTGTGCACCGTCGTGGTGGCTTTCGCCAACGTTCCGTCGTCGACGCTCGCGCCGTCTAACTCAAGCCGCGATGTGCATCGCGCGTTCGAGGACGTCCTGTTGAACATTTGCTCCAGTAATAAGCGCCACGGCATTTTCGCTGTTTCCAGATTTTCGTTGTAGTAGCGCCGCCGTCGCCGCTGCTCCGGCCGGCTCCGCAATAAGCTGCTCTTGCGCCGACAAGAAAGCAATCGCACGCAACATCTCGTCATCGCTTACGAGAACCACATCATCCACAAGCTCGCGAATCGCGCGAACGTTCTTGGCGTCCGGCGTCCGCGTCGCGAGTCCGTCCGCAATCGTGTTGCACGATTCTGTTTCCGTGGGTGCGCCGCTCTTCCACGACAGAAAATAGGAAGGCGCCGTTGCCGCCTGAACTCCAATCACTTTCACACTCGGTTTCTGCTGTTTGATGGCCGCCGCGACGCCGCGAATCAGCGCCGTGTCTCCCATCGGCACATACACCGCCTGTGCCTCGGGTGCTTGCTCGAGAATTTCGCAGCCAATCGTTCCTGGCCCGGCCGGCAAAGCCGGGTCAGTAGCGTCATTCAAAAAATAAGCCCCCGTAGTCTGTGAATATTCTTCGGCCGCTTTCCAAGCCGCCGCCAAATCCTCGCTTCCCTTCTCGACGATGGCCGCTCCGAGAGCCGCAATCCGCGCGCGTTTCAGGGGATTGTTTTTCTCCGGCAAAAAAATTGTTGCCTTCAGGCCAAGTTTCCGCGCCGCATAAGCGACGGCCGCGCCATGATTGCCCGTACTTGACGCGGTAACTTCACGAATCGCTTGCGTTCGCAACTTTTCCGAAAGCGCCCACAGCGCGCCGCGCACCTTGAACGATCCCGTAGGCAACTCCATTTCTAGCTTGAGGAATACGCGACGTCCCGCCACACGACTCACCGACGCCGCTTCCACCAGTCGCGTCGGCGCGAAGTGCCCCGCGAGAAATTTTCTCGCGGACAGGATGTCTGCCAGCGTCGGCCGGATTTTTCTCATAGTTGCCTCGGTCGCCATGAACGTCTCGATGAAACCTTAATTCGCCACTGCGACTGCCTGCGGCCTCATTCCCTTCCACAATGCAATGTATGGCTGCAGTTCCTTCATCATCTTTTCGAACTGCGCCAAGTCGAGCGACTGCGCACCGTCGCTGATCGCTTTCTCCGGCGCCGGATGCACTTCCACGATCAGTCCATCCGCGCCAATCGCTACGCCCGCGCGCGCCAGCGCCGGAACGAGCGAACGCTTCCCCGTCGCATGGCTTGGATCCAAGATCACCGGTAGGTGCGTCAATTCATTCAGTGCGGGAATCGCCGCAATGTCGCAGGTGTTCCGCGTCACCGTTTCAAACGTGCGAATCCCCCGCTCGCATAGCATCACTTCCGAATTTCCGTGCGCTACGATGTATTCCGCGCTCATCAGCAACTCTTTCACCGTGCTGCTCAATCCGCGTTTCAGCAGAATCGGCCGCCCGCATTTCCCGAGCGCCTTCAGCAGCACGAAGTTCTGCATGTTTCGCGCGCCAATTTGCAGCACGTCTGCGTACTCCGCCACCAGCGACACGTCGCGGTCGCTCATCACTTCCGTCACAATCGCGAGGCCCGTCGCCTTCTTCGCCTTTTGCAGCAGCTTCAACCCTTCCTCTTCCATGCCCTGGAAGTCGTAGGGCGACGTCCGCGGTTTAAACGCTCCTCCACGCAACAGTTTCGCGCCCGCCTTCGCCACGCCCTCCGCTGCGCGCATGATCTGCTCTTCGCTTTCCACCGAACACGGCCCCGCCATCATCACAAACTCATTTCCGCCAATTTCGGTGCCGTTCACGCGAATCCGTGTCTTCTCTTTGCGAAACTCTTTGCTAACGAATTTGTACGGCGCCGTAATGCGCGTCACCGCTTCCACCTGCGGCATCGCCTCCACGCTCTCCAGGCACGCTGTCACGTCGCCGACGCCCACCACGCCGATCACGACGCGCTCTTCGCCCTCAATCGAGTGCACTTTGTAGCCGAATCGCTTCACCTGGTCGGTCACTTCGTCTATCTCCTGTCGCGTCGCATGCAATTTCATCGAAATAATCATTGCCATTCCCTCTCTTCGCGTTTTTGTGTCCCTCGATACCAGCTAAATCGCATAACTCGTTTTCCTTCTCTCACTTTTCTTCTCTGTGTTCTCTGCGTCCTCAGCGCCCTCTGTGTAAACTCTTTGTTCTTCGCCCCAAAATAAAAAAGGCCCACTCTGTGCGAGTGGGCCGAAACTTTTCTCGTTTAGCTTCTAACTACACACATGCCCCTCGCCACGTTTGTGAGTGGTCCGTAAATCGCCAATACCAATAAGCAAGGGACTTCATACTCTGAACTCTACAACAGGTCCTCAGTTCTGACAACCATGACCTTCGTCAATCCTGTCGCTGCGCTCGTGTCGGCTTTAGCGCCCCAATTTGCGATCAAAATACTTCGCCATAATATTCAAACACTCCGTCGTCTCGGGTAGCTCAAAGTGATACCAGAAAGCGTGCGGCAGCGCTTCAAACACAACCAAATCCGCGTCGTCCCCTGCCGCCAGCAGCTTGCGATGGAACATCGTCGTTCCGCTCAACAAAATATCGCGCGTGCTCGTGACCGACAGTGACGGCGGCCACCCCTTCAAATCGGCGAAAAGCGGCGACAGCACCGCATCCCGCGGATTCGTCTTGCCAACATATTCATCATGATGCGGCTGCGCCGGATCAATCACTGCCAAATCACCCGGAAATCCTTCGAGCGTGTAAAGCAGCAGTGAATCCCCTGCCCGGCTGAAGTCGCCTGCCCCGGAAAAAATTCCCAACGCGCCAGGCGTCGGCAATCCCAACTGTTTGAATCGGGCCGTCGCTTCCGCCGTCAAAATCGCGCCAGCCGAAGTCCCGAAAATCCCAATATTTTTCGGCTTGTACGTCTTCAGCAATTCCTTGTACACCGCCACCACGTCATCCACGGCTGCCGGAAACGGATTCTCCGGCGCCAGCCGGTAATACACGCTCACCACTTTGATCTTCGCCAGATTCGCAATCGGATCGCCTTCAATCAATGAACCAGAGTCCGAATTAAATCCGCCACCATGCAAATTAATCAGAACACGGTTTTTGTTCGCATCCGGAGTTTCAATCGGTGTAATCACATCGCATCGCACTCCGCCAATCGTCTGCTCCTGAATGTCCACCGGAAAAAGTTTCTTCGCCACCGCCGACTGCGACGCCCGCCAGGCGTCTGTACCTGCGCGCCGCTCGGCCAAATTCTTCGCCCCCGGCCCGCGATGATTCAACGTCCCCAGCCACTTCTGCGCCTCCGAACTCACCGTCGCCGACGGCCGAATCACCCGCGTAATATGCGCCGTCCCGTCCGCATCAAACGTCGCGCCATTTTTGTCTTGTGCCGACGCGCCAGCAATCAATGAGGAAGATCCAAACAGTCCGATCGCCAAAACGATTCCGAAAGTCCGCCGCAATGTTCCCTCCCGCGCCCTAGCCACATCTTTCCATGACTTCCGAGCGCCCTGATTGTAGACTAGCGCCGTTTTTCGAGGAGGTTCTTTTGCATCGCACTACCATGCGGTACCGCATAATCGCCGCCTGCTTATTGACCGTTTTCGCGTCCGTCACTTCCGCCTTCGCGCAGGAATTCCCTTCCGCAAAGCCCGAAGCCGTCGGCCTCTCGTCCGAACGTCTCGACCGCATCTCGTCCGCGGTCCAGCACAGTATCGACGACAAACGAATCGCCGGCGCCGTCACGCTCGTTCTGCGCCATGGTCAAGTCGCTTTCTTTAAAGCGCAAGGCATGGCCGACCGCGAAGCCGCCAAACCTATGCAGCGCGACTCCATCTTCCGCATCTGCTCCATGACCAAGCCCATCACCACCGTCGGCGCCATGATTCTCTACGAAGAAGGAAAATTTCTTCTCGACGATCCCATTTCAAAATATCTTCCCGAATTCAAAAATCCGAAAGTCCTGGTCAAACCCGCGAACGGCCAGCCTTACACCATTCCCGCCAAGGGCGAAATCACCATTCGCGATCTTCTTCGCCACACTTCCGGCCTCACCTACCAGTGGAACAAAGACCTCGGCCAGATGTACACCGACGCCAAAGTCGCCCACGGCCTTCTGCAATACGACGGCACGATTGCGGACAGCGTCAAAAATCTCGCGGCGCAGCCGTTGCTCTTCACTCCCGGCGACCGGTGGGAGTACAGCCTCGGCATCGACGTTCTTGGACGCCTCATCGAAGTCTGGTCCGGCAAACCGCTCGACGAATTTTTCCGCACGCGTATCTTCGACCCGCTCGGCATGCAGGACACCTACTTCTTTCCACCCGACGCAAAAGTTCCGCGTCTCGCCACCGTCTACACCTACTACGACGGCAAAGGCCTGAATCGTTTTCCTGATACGCCGATCGTCGAAGGCTCGATGATCTATTCCGCCGACTATCCCGCTCGCGGTCCGAAAAAATTATTCGCAGGCGGCGCCGGTCTCAACTCGACCGCGATGGACTACGCCCGCTTCGCGCAAATGATTTTGAACGGGGGCAAACTCGGCAACACACGAATCCTCAGCCGCAAAACCGTCGAACTCATGTCCCACGACCAGCTTGGAAAAATCGATCCCGACCAGGCCTTCGGGTTTGGCTTCGGCATTTCCGGAGCAAAAGGTCCGCTCGATGAACTCAGCTCCGTCGGCGCTCTAGGCTGGGGCGGCTTCTACTACACGACTTTTTCCATCGACCCCAAAGAAGACATGATCATCGTCTTCATGGCGCAGCTTCATCCGACTGGCGATCTGCGCCTCGACCGCGAAGTCGAAGTCCTCGCCGAACAATCCATTAACGATTAAAGTCGTTGCGGCCTCGATTAGGGCACGCGTTCGATGCAGCAGTAAATCGGTAGAC
>Ga0137412_10001334_pt1 | contig 19054 bp, 15 predicted proteins | sample CZODoug2_1_16fun_FD_122160 | JGI IMG/M metagenome (GOLD analysis project Ga0137412, IMG submission 122160) | Vadose zone soil fungal communities from Angelo Coast Range Reserve, California, USA - CZODoug2_1_16fungal (Hybrid Assembly) | ecosystem: Environmental > Terrestrial > Soil > Vadose zone...
TTCGTCCACGCCATCGCCTCTCGCTTTGTTTCAAAAAATCGGTCGACCACGATGGCTTTGAGTTGGCTCGCAGTCCGTCCGCATAGACGAGCGGCTTTGCGACTAATGACCGCTGGCCCGGTGTCGACCGCGGTGCAAGCGCGATCAGGAAAGACAACTTTGCTGCCGTACGGAATTCGCTTGGGATCGACCGCGCAATGTCCGGCGCATAGTCGTCGACCAGTACTCGCGTATTTAGGACCCTCACCTGCCCAGTAACCGGTGACACGCGCCAGAATTGTTTCCCCGCGCGCGAAAGCAGCCGATGCCAACGTTGATAAGAATAGGATTGTGTAGAATAGCTTCATAATCTCATGGCGCTGCCCCGATGTCGCCGAGTCACGGGTGGAGCAAGCCATTCTCAATGCCGAAGGCTACAGGAATGCAGCTTCTACTTCAGCTTTGGAACAGCCCCGGCACGCCAGCCTTTGGGGACGCGCGGACTTCTGACAACGACTCGCCGCGGCGAATCGGCCTCTGTATAGAGCAGTCGGGGGGCTTGTCAAACGGTCAGCGCAACAAAAATGAACCCAGGCGGCTTGAGCAACTGCCGAAAAAACGAACTCGCGAGAGACGGCGGGCAGGAGGTCGTGAGTAATTACGAATTCAAACGATAGTCGGTCACAGACGCATTTCGTTACTAGCGACAAATCCTAGCCTCTCGTAAATCGACCGGGCTTCGTCCGAAGCGTGAAGCACGAGGCGATCGATCTGCTCGTTCTTGGACCAGATGATGATTTCCTTGATGAGCAGAGCCGCGATTCCGCGCTGTCGCCATGGCGGTTCGGTAAAGACGTTCACAATCGTTCCCTGCCGTCCTTCGCCGATCGTCGATACATCGAGTGGGCGCGGCAGGATCGGTTGCAACTGGACGCCGGCGCCAGCCACGATCATCTCCTGTTCATCAGCCGGAGTTGCAAGCCAGCCGATGTAGTTCCCGTTATCGATCCATCGTTCCAGTCGTGTCCGCGCTTTTGCGCGTAAAATTTCAAAGGCGTCTCCTGAAACGCCTCCCATGTCTTGAAACATTCTCGCTCGATGCCACGAGATGATGTCGGAATCCTGTGCTGTGGCGCGACGGATCCGAAAGGGGTCGGACGCAGCTCGTTGCACTGAGTAACCATCCTCATGTCTACGAGACTGTTCTGCTTCAGATTTTTTCACCCGGACTGAAACCCCTCTGGTGTTTGCGATCCAATCTCAAGCGCTCAACACGCAACGTCCAACATTAAGCTCAAGAACCTGCCAAGGCGTGACACGGCGCTTCCCAGTGATACCGTGCGCGAAATGGAAGCTGCCGATTGGGCATCACTGAGCGACCAGGAGCTTCTCGAGCGCCGCATCTCTACTCTTGGCTTGCGGCTTGAGGGCGCTCCACTCGAACCGCTCATCGGGCAGTTATATGACGAACTGTCGGCGCGTGGGCTTGTGTTTCATCCTCCGTGTCACGTCGGGGATGAATGGTTCGTGCCGATCGGCATCCCGGCCATTTTCGTGCCATTTTTTCTCGTATATGATCGGCTTCGAGTGCTGGAGCGGACGATGATGCTTGAGGTCGAGGGAGAGACGCCAGAGTGGTTCATGAAGTTGATGCGCCATGAGGCGGGGCACGCTTACAGTTACGCTTATCAGCTTCAGCGAAAGACAAAATGGCAGAAATGTTTCGGGCGTACTTCCCGTGAAGAAACGCCGAACACTTACCGACCGCGCCCGTTCAGCCGCAGCTATGTCATGCATCTCGAAGACTGGTACGCGCAGAGTCATCCAGATGAAGATTTCGCCGAAACTTTCGCGATTTGGCTAACGCCCGGGCTCGATTGGCGCAAACATTATTCCGGATGGCCGGCGCTGAGAAAACTGGAATACGTAGATCAACTCATGCGCTCGCTCGCGAAGAGGCCGCCAATGCATACGCCAGAGTATCGCGTCGCGGAATACGATTGTCTGAACGTTAAGCTCAAGACTTATTACGCGCGTAAACGAAAGCTCTACGAAGACACGTATCCGAATTTCTACGATGCCGATCTGCGACAGCTTTTCGGCGCGCCGGCTGGCATTAAAGCAAGCGCATATCTGCGACGACGGAAGCGGCGTTTATTGAACGCCGTCTGCCAATGGACGAATGAAAACAAATTCCGGGTAAATCAGCTTCTCTCAAGGCTTACTCGCCGTTGTGATCAGCTTGGGTTGCATGTGCTGAATGACGATCCGCAACAGGATTTTCGTGTCTCAGCATTTATCACCACCCTGGTGATGAATTATCTTTTCACCGGAAAATTCAAGCGCACCAAATAACGAGCCCTGTTGTCATGTCGAGCAAAGTCGAGACATCCCTCACTGCTGCCTTAAAGTAAATTCGAGATTTTTCGAGTTCGGTCAGAATGACAAACAGACGAATAAAATCGTGAAAAAGAAGCTCAAAGTCCTCGTGCTTTTCGACGGTACAAGTCCGACGACTCTCGACCAGGATTTCACCAAGGAGATGAAAACGAAGGACTGGAAGACTGAGGCAGATGTCATGTCTGCGCTCGGTGCGGCCGGTCACACGGCCGAGCATCTTGCCATTTACGACAATGTCGACCTTGTGCGCCAGAAACTGGAGACCTTCGCTCCCGACATTCTTTTCAACCTCGTCGAGCAATTTCGGAACAATCCAGGGTTCGATCAGAACATTGTTTCGTTTTTCGAGATGCAAGGCCTGGCCTTCACTGGCTGCGGCTCGACCGGTCTTACTCTTTGCAAGCACAAAGGCATTTCGAAAAAAATCCTGCATTATCACGGCATTCATGTTCCTCACTTCGTCGTCATTCCGCGCGGCCAACGCATCGCACGACCAAAACAGCTCAAGTTTCCAATTTTGGTAAAGCCGGTGAAGGAAGAAGCATCCTACGGAATTTCACAGGCGTCGTTCGTCGGTAACGATGAACAGTTCCGCGAGCGCGTGAATTTTATTCACGAGAAATATGACAGCGACGCAATCACTGAGGAATACATCGATGGCCGCGAACTCTACGTGAGTTTGATCGGGAGCCTGCGATTAACAGTTCTTCCGATCCGCGAACTGATTTTCCGCGAAGTGCCGCCTAACGAGCCGAAGATTGCAACCTTCAAGGCGAAATGGGACGACGAATACCGTAAGCGCTGGGGATTGGAAAATCAGTTCGCCGAAGATCTTGATGCGGAGCTCGTCAGCGAGATCCAGGAGACCTGCAAACGCATCTATCGTTTGCTCACCATCGACGGCTACGCGCGCATCGATCTTCGACTGACACCGGCCAATGAGGTCTATTTCATCGAGGCGAACCCGAATCCCATCCTCGCCGCCGATGAGGACTTTGCGCTTTCAGCCGGAAAAGCGGGTTTGGCGTATCCGCGATTGATCGACCGAATCGTGCGGCAGGGGATGAAGACCGTTCGCGATTAATGGAGAAAACGTTCAGCGCGGAAGTCTGACCACGGCTGCGCGTCGCGTCATTCGGTCCGCAACGCTTGAAGCGGCTCAACATGCGTGGCGCGGCGCGCCGGGAAAAAACAAGCGAGCAAAGCTGCGGCGGCGAGCATCGTGCCGGATGCGACTAGCGCGAATGGATCGCTCGGACTGACCTGATAAAGAATCTGAGCAAGGACGCGGCCAGCCGCCAAGGAAAGGAGAAGGCCGATAGTCACGGCCAATGCCGTTTGCAGCGCGCCCTGCCGCATGATCAATGCGAAAATGTCGCGGCGATGGGCGCCCAGCGCCATCCGAATGCCGATCTCGCGCGTACGACACGCGACCGCGTACGCTTTTACGCCATAGACACCGACGACAGCAAGGACCAACGCGATGCCGCCAAAGACTCCGAAGAGCAACGCGCCGAGACGCACGATCCAGAGGCCGACGCTCTTTTCAGTAAGATCGACGAACGGCGTAATGCTCAGGATCGGCAGATCGGGATCGATACTGCGCAATGTCTGGCGCATGGTGGGAATGAATGCGGCAACAGCGTGTCTATCTTTTGTAGCAAGACGTACATGCAGGTAAATGTTGCCGTTGTAGCCTTGCGAGAGCGGCACAAACAATCGGCGATTGAGCGTATCGTTTTGCACGTCGTGGCGATGGCTGCTAACGACGCCAACGACGAGCAAATCGTTAGGCGAGCCATCTTTCGGCCGCTGGGTGTAACGAATGTGCTGGCCCACCGCTTCCGTGTTCGGAAAAATCTTCCTGGCCATCTCATCGTCAATGATGGCGACGCGCGGCATATCTCTGTTTTCGGCTTCGGCCTGGGTAAAGTCGCGGCCGCGCAGGAGCTTTACGCCGATTGCATCAAAATAGCCCGGCGTGATTGCGGTAAAAAGCCCGCCTGCGCCAGGATCGGGCGCTTTCGGATCGGTTGGCAACGCTTCGCGCGCCGACATAATACGACGCGAATTGGTAAAGTTGCCATAAGGCAACATTGTTCCTATAGCTGCCATTTTCACCCCTGGTAAATCGCGCGCACGTTGTATGGCGGCGAAAATCAGGCGGCGCGCGTCAGCCGGATCCTTTTTGATCAGCGAGAAATCCAACTCGGTAACCAGATCGCCGGCGGCAACAAAACCGGGATTAAGTCCGCTCGCCTTAAGAGCGCCTCGGAAAAAAAGGCCGGCGCTGAATAACAGCATGAACGAAAGCGCAATTTGTGCCATGACCGAGATATGACGGGCCGCGAAGAAGCGGCTGAAACGACCAATGCGTGCCGGTTCGCCGACTTGCTGCTTGAGATCGTTTACCAGATCGGCCTTTGTCGCTTTCAACGCGGGGCCGAGGCTAAAAAGCATGGTGGCGATGAGGCAGAACAAAAAAGTGACGGCCAGGACGGTCGCGTCCGGCCGCAATTTAACGACGAATGAAAAATTCATCGAGCCTAGCAGTCGCGCGAGCGAATGGAGCAGGAGATCGTTGCACCAGATGCTTACGATGAGGCCGACCAAACCGCCGCAGATGGCGAGCAGTAAACCTTCGCACAGTAATTGACGCACGATTCGCCAACGCGATGCGCCAACCGCCAGACGCAGCGCGATTTCTTTGGAGCGCGCGGTGCCGCGGGCGAGCAGCATGTTCGCAAGATTCAAGCTGGCGATGAGCAGGACCGCGCCGGCCATTCCCATCAGTAACGTGCCGATGAGCGTTACCGGCCCGTCGTCTTCTGGTGATGTGCTGATGCTGAATCGCGACGGTTTATGAATCTGTAATTCTCTCGCGCCTTCTGCATCGGACGGCTGAATAGCGTTGAATCGCCGAGTGAGCGCCGGCAGATGCGACTTTGCAGTTTCGATCGTCATGCCCGGTCGCAGACGCGCGGTGAGATTCAGCGCATAGTTTTTTGGCTCCGCCAAATCGTGAAGAGTTTCGGAGTCGGCGAAGGCGGAACCGAGGGACGAATGAACGCCGAGCGGCAACCAGACATCGGGCGCAACGAGCGCGCTCACTCCGCTAAATCCATCGGGGGTGACGCCGATTACAGTGTACGGGCGCCCATTGATCTGGAGATTGCCGCCGATGAAATCGTTGCGGCCTCCCATGCGCTTCCAAAATGCATAACTGGCGACCACCACCGGTATGTTCGCGTTTGGACGGCATTCCTCAGCGGTATAAAAACGGCCGCGCACCGGCTGCACGCCCATAAGCGAGAAGAAATTTTCTGAAGTCAGAAAGGCAAAACTCCGCCGCATCTCGTGATCGCGGCCGATCCCGGCGACGCCGAACTCAAGGGCGGCAAGATCGGCAAACAGATCGCTTCCATTCTCGCGCAGGTCACGATATTCGGTATGCGAGAATTGGCGGTAATCGTGGCTCGCGTTTTGGCGCGCTGTGAAAATGCCTACCACTTCCCTAGCTCGCAGCGGAATCATCGGCCGCAACACCACGCCATTAACGAGGGCGAAAATGGCTGAGTTCACGCCAATGCCCAGTGCCAAGGTCACAATCGCGAGCGAGGTGAATCCGGGCGATTTGCAAAGCTGCCGCACCGCGAATCGAAAATCATTCATTTGGGTTGTAACCTCTGGTTGTCGCTTTCATTCAGGCAGCCAATCGGTCCTCCACGACTTGGCCATCAAGCAAATGCACTGCGCGTTCAGCGTGGCCGGCGAAACGTTCGTCGTGCGTAACCATGCAGATCGTTGCGCCACCGACGTGCAACTCCTTTAGCAGACCCATAACCGCTTGACCGTTGCGTGAGTCGAGGTTTCCGGTCGGTTCGTCGGCAAGCAGAATCGCTGGTTTACCGGCAAGCGCCCGGGCAACCGCGACGCGCTGTTGTTGTCCGCCGGAGAGCTGACCGGGCAAGTGTTTAGCGCGATGCGCCATGCCCACACGCTCAAGCGCGTCAATGACAGCAGTTTTACGCTGGATCGCGCTCAATCCGCGGTATGTAAGCGGCAACTCGACGTTTTCATAAACTGTCAGATCGCCGATTAAATTAAAACTCTGGAAAATAAAACCGATCTCGCGATTGCGAATGCGCGCCCGATCGGCAAACGAAAGGTTCGCGACCTCTGTGCCCTTTAGCGCGTAACTTCCTGCGGAAGGTGTATCGAGCAGTCCAAGGATTGACAACAAGGTCGTCTTGCCGCAGCCGGATGGGCCGGCGATGGAAACATATTCGCCGTCGCGGATGTCGAGATGAACTCCGGAAACCGCGTGTGTTTCGATCTCATCGGTAAGGAAAATCTTTCTGACATCACTGAGCCGGATCAAAGGAGTCGATCCGTTTCCGGCTGACGTTTGCATTGGCTGGTTTGAAATAAGTGAGGTTGTACTCATCTGGTGTGTGCTCGGTTTTTGAAGTGAGATGCATCCGGGACCACGTGTGGATTCAAAAAATTTTGATATCGCTGTTGGCGACAACGATTACGCCCAACAACCCAGCGGTGCGCAGCCTTTGCGCCAGACTAAAATCCGCAATTCGGGCGGCGGGAACCGGCGTGCCGTACGTGCATCTGATTGGCCAGGTCGCCCGGCAGGAGATCAAGGGTGGTTCGCGATTAACTCGGAAGCGTCACAGCCACTTCTTTACCTGCGGCCAGACGTCTTGCACATTCGCTTTCAAATCGCGGCAGAGATAAATATGCATCCGTCGCTCGAAAGGCATTGCCCAGGAGCTGCTCACGATTTGACCCAAATCTTCCACTGACGCGAATTGTTCGCGCTCATTGTCGTCCCGCGTATCCAGGACCAAAGCAACTTCGCCGGTCCAATCCCGCGGTCCCCACAGAAAATAATTCTGATGCCCGGAAATCGCAGGAGGCAGCCCAAACTTAGGACCAAAGAAATCGATCGCTCCAGCCTCGCCATAGTTTTGGCAGAAGATTGCAGCGCGCTTCTTATCTTCGGGACGCAGGTGATTATAAACATGCCCGACCGACGAGACCATTTCTTGCCAGCCAAATTGATCGGCGAAAATCTGTGGCAGCGGAGCCGTATGCGATGTTTCAGTGCGCGGCAGTTGCAGCCCAATAACTCGCATGTACGCGACAAGCTTGCCGGGCGGCAAAATTGGTACCACCAGCGGGGCAAGTAGCGCGCCTGCCGCCATGATAAGGACGAGCAATCCCGGTTTGGACCATCTCAATCGGCTAGCGAAAACGCGCTCCATAGCCACCCCTCCCGCCGCAAAGAGCATCGGATATGCAGGCGCAAGATAATAACTTTTGCCGTGCAAAATGATGAACTCGGCGAGCATGACCAGGTATATGATGCCAAGCGCCATGTAGCGCCTCCCGTCGCGCGAACCGAACACCCAGCACAACCCAGCGAGCCATAACGGAAGCGTTCCCGGATTCATGAAAACAATCTGCTGCACGATGAATTGTACCGGGCTAAGGGCGACGTTTTTCTCGCTGTGAGCGATGTTGCGCAGTAACTCGTAAGTGGGCCAATGATGTTGCGCTTGCCATAAAATGTTCGGCAGCGCGATCGCAAACGCGATCAGGCCACCGAACCAGATCCATTTCTCAGCGAAGTGGCGGCGCTCCGGTGTGAGCAGCAGCGCGATGAAAATGCCGGAGCCGAAAAACGCCGTGGAATGCTTGTTTTCGAGTCCGAGCCCGACCAAAACGCCGAACCAAAGCCAAAGGGTCGGAGAACCACAGTTGATAATCCGGACCAGCAGGTACACGCATCCCATCCAGTACAGCGGCTCAAACGCGTTCATCGAGAAAAAATTCCCGACAGCCAAATTGAACAGCGCACAAAGTGAGCCCGCGCAGGCGAGCGCGATTGCCCACGCGCGTCCGCCCAGTTCACGCGCGATCAAACCTGCGATTGCAACGGTCGCAGCGCCTGCCAGCGCCGGGAGAAGACGAATCGCAAACAATGAGTTGCCGAGGAGAACTTCGCTCAGTTGCAGCAGCAAGATCGACAACGGAGGTTGGTCGACATATCCGAAAGCGAGATGCTGGCCACAGGCGATATAATAGAGCTCGTCGCGAAAATAACCGTAGCGCCCGTTTGTCAGGAGATGGATCAGGAGGGCTACAGCGCCGAAGAGAATTATTAGAATTGGTTCCGCGTTGGAACGCCTTTGGTTCACCGTTTTTGGAATCACATCGCGCATCGTTCGAGTAATTTCTTGGACTACGCAGAACCGGTTCCGCCGAGTGTCGCTTAACGGTGTGTTCTTTACAATCCCCGCAGAGAACTCTCCATCCCGTAAAAGAGCGCGCGGCGCGCAACTTCTTTTTCGGCTAAGTTGAGATATGAGCGTGCAAGTTTATGGATGCAACCATGTGGCCATCGAGGTGGACGACATCGAGAAGGCCGTAACGTTTTACAAGGACGTTTTCAATCTCGAACAGATGCGCGGCGGCGAAGGCGATGCCTTTTTCAAATTGGGCGAACATCAGTTCCTCGCAATTTTCGAAGTGGAGAAGGTGCAGCCGGCAAAACTTCGCCATTTCGGAATCATGGTTCGCGATGAAGCGCAACTGGCGGAAGTTCGGAAGAAACTCCAAGAAAAGTATAAACTGAAATTGGAGCCGCCGTTCCGTTGCGATTTTCACGATCCGTGGGGCAACCGCATCCAGGTTGTCGATCTTCACGATGAATCGCTTGTCTGGCTCTTGCCTTATGGCGAAGTCCAGAAGGCCGGCATCAAATTCGATGCGAAATAATCGATGCGGCTTGTCCCAAGAGCTGCACGATTCGACCGTGGCGGTTAGTTATCAAATGCGGAAAGCTCTTCGATTCACTGCTCTACGCGAAGACGAAGTAGAAATGCAACCGTCGTTGTGTCCGCGTTGAATGGTCGCAGCCTTATCTCGCGGTGTGACCGTACATCACACCCACTTCACCATGGACCTCGTGGTCGCTCTCCTGTTGGCGAAGGACCGAATTGGAGTCTCCCTGCGCAGCCTGTTTTGTGTCTGCGCAGCCCGAAAGTAGCGACCAGGCTGCTATGAGAATTACGAACGCAGGGACAAGCATTTTGCTATGTCGATCTTGGCGACGGCGAGTCAAGCAATCATCAGATTTGCCCTTTGTAGGGCGTCCGCCGCGGCGAATGCCAATTTAATTAGTTCGGCGTTTCACAGAAAACGCCCTACAATCTCCCGTATGATCGAAACGACGACAGCGCCCCCCCGCGAGTAGGAATGCAATGATTTCATTTATCGTTCCTGCTCACAATGAAGAGTTCGAGCTTTCCTCGACACTCGAAGCGATTCGCGCCGCGGCTTCTGGTGTGTCTCAGCCGTTCGAAATCATCGTGGTTGATGATGCATCGACGGATGCGACGTCAAAAATCGCCGAGCAAGCTGGCGCCCGAGTCGTTTCTATCCATCGACGCCAAATCGCAGCCGCCCGAAACGCCGGAGCCCATGCCGCACGGGGTGAATATCTGTTCTTCGTTGACGCCGATACGCGGATCAACCCGACTCACGTTACCGAAGCGATTGCCGCTTTGGAGGCGGGTTACACTGGCGGTAGCGCTCGAGTGCTGATGGATGGATTTGTCCCATTGTGGGGCCGCATTTTCCTGCGTGCATTTTCCTTTCTTTATTTTGGCCTCAATCTCGGCGCAGGCGCATTTCTTTTCACTACGTGCCGCAACTTTGAGGCGATTGGCGGTTTCGATGAGCAACACTTTGCTGGAGAAGAAGTTTATTTTAGCCTCGCTTTAAGAAAACTTGGTCGTTTTAAGGTGCTGCGAGAACCCGTGCTCACGTCTGGCCGAAAGTTGCGCATGTATTCAGCGAAAGAAATTCTTGGCACGCTCTCGATTCTGATCCTCGGCGGGCCCCGCATGGCGGGGTCGCGCGCGAGACTGCGTCTGTGGTACGATGGCAAACGCGAAAGAGATGCGGCATAATGATGGCACGGATGCCGCCGCGCGACGCTTCTGGTTGCCAAAATGCGGTCTTCATCTACATTAGCGCCTTCGTTATGGCAGAGAGCAACCAAACGTCGAATCTTAAGGAGTTCCAACTGCATGAGAAAGATACCGGCAGCGCGGATGTGCAGGTCGCACTTCTCACTCACCGGATCGAGCACTTGACCGAGCACCTTAAGACCAACCGGAAAGATCATTCTTCGCGCCGCGGCCTGCTTAAAATGGTCGCGCAACGCCGAAGTTTGCTCGATTATTTGAGCAAGACGAAGACCGATCGTTACAAAGAACTGATCGGCAAATTGAACCTGCGCAAATAACGCGGACCGTTGGTCTCGCGCCCGACCGTTTGAGCTGCTCGAAGGCGTAAGTAAATTAAGAACAGAAAATAACCAGCAGTTCCAGATGCAGTAGTCATCTTGGATTTTAGGTTTTAGTTTCGGATCGTGGAGCTCGCCGCGGCGAGCGATCATCGTGCGGCTTTAAAACCTACAGTCAGGGTGACCGCCCTGGGACCGCACATCCAGGAAAAGTAAAATGCAACAAAAGGTCACGGCCCAAATTGGGGCCACTTCAATCTCAATCGAAACCGGCAAGATCGCCAGACTCGCCGACGGCGCCGTCGTCGTCTCCTGCGGGGACACCATGGTGCTCGTCAGCGCCGTGTCGGCTACAGCCATCAAAGAGGGCCAGGATTATTTCCCGCTCACCGTCGATTATCGCGAGAAAGCGGCAGCCGTGGGGAAATTTCCCGGCGGTTATTTTAAGCGCGAAGGGCGTCCTACAGAAAAGGAAACGCTTACTTCGCGTATGACCGATCGGCCGCTGCGGCCGCTCTTTCCACGAGGATACTTTTACGACACGCAGATCATCTCGATTTTGCTTAGCGCCGACGGAGAAAATGATCCCGACATTCTGGCAATGAACGGCGCATCCGCTGCGCTGAGCGTTTCGGACATTCCGTTTGCCGGTCCAATCGGCGCTGTGCGCGTCGGTCGGGTGAAAGGCGAGTTCGTTGCCAACCCGACGCACGCGGAGCGCGCCGAGAGCGATCTTGATCTGGTTTATGTCGGCACCGAAAACGATGTCATCATGATTGAAGGCTCAGCCGGGGAACTGCCGGAAGCCGAGTTCGTCAAAGCACTCGAGTTCGCGCACGGGCATGCACGCGAAATGATTCGGATTCAAAAAGAATTGGTTGCGATGGTGGGTAAGCCCAAACGCGAGCCGCAGTTGCTCCAGGTGGATCAGGATTTGCTCGATATCGCTTACCGCGTTGCGGGTGAACGGATCGAAGGGGCGCTCTACACAGAAGGTAAGACAGCGCGCGCTAAGGCGGTTGATGCATTGCGCGAGGAAGTGAAGACGGCGATCCAGGAAAAACATCCTGAGGCCGACCCCTTCTTAATTTCCCAGGCGTTCGATTACGTCCAAAAGAAGGCGTTTCGCGTCAGCATTCTGGAGAAACAGAAACGCGTTGATGGGCGCGGCTATCGGGATCTACGGCCGATCAGCTGCGAAGTGAGCTTTCTGCCGCGCGCTCATGGTTCAGCTATTTTCCAACGTGGGGAGACCCAGGCAGTCGCACTCGCTACGCTGGCGCCGATCGAGGAAGCGCAGATGCTTGATGCTTACGGCGGTGGCGAACAATCGAAGCGGTTCATTCTGCACTACAATTTTCCGCCATTTAGCGTGGGCGAAACGGGGCGCACAGGCGGCCCGGGTCGGCGCGAGATTGGCCATGGCGCGCTGGCGGAGCGTTCGCTGGAACCGGTTGTGCCAGACGAAAATGATTTTCGTTACGCCATCCGCATCTCGAGCGAGATCATGGAATCAAATGGCTCGACCTCCATGGCGAGCGTGTGCGCAGGGACGCTTGCGCTCATGGATGCCGGTGTGCCGGTGAAGACGCCCGTTGCCGGAATTTCGGTGGGGCTGGTCACAGAGTCTGGTGATGATCAAAAATTAAAACGCTACGAATTGCTGACCGACATCATCGGCTCCGAAGATCATTTTGGAGACATGGATTTCAAACTCTGCGGAACGGACGCGGGCGTTACCGGTTTTCAGCTCGACCTGAAACTTGCCGGCATTAGTCACAAGATCTTGGCAGAAGCAATCCAACTCGCGAAAGAAGCGCGCACGAAAATTCTCGGCGTCATGCACGGCGCACTGGAGAAACCGCGGCCGGAATTGTCGAAGTACGCGCCACGGATCGAGACGATCAAAATTAATCCCGAGAAGATTGGGGCGCTCATTGGGCCCGGCGGCAAAACCATCAAGGGAATTGTCGCGGAGACGGGCGCTGAAATTAATATTGAGGATGATGGCTCGGTGCACATTTATGCCACCAGCGGCGAGAGCATGGCGCGGGCGAAGGAAATTATCGGCGGCATGACGCGCGAGATCGAGGTCGGGCAGACGTATCAGGGTCGGGTCGTATCCACGAAGGAATTCGGTGCGTTCGTTGAAGTCTTCCCGGGTAGGGATGGGCTGGTACACATTTCCGAGCTCGCGGATTTTCGCGTGAACCGGACCGAAGACGTTGCCAAGATTGGCGACATCATCTGGGTCAAGTGCATCGGAATCGATGACAAAGGGCGCGTTAAGCTTTCGCGCAAAGCAGCACTGAAAGAACGTGCTGAAGTCGAGACGGGTCAACCTGGTCCGGCGGAGAAAGTCGGGCCCTGATTTTCCAGTTGCAGGGCTGTAGTGTCCGGTATCCTGGCGGGCATCGAGCCGAACCGATGCGTTGAGGGATAGCGCACTGTACGGCAGTGGTGGCCGTGGAGTCGATGACCCTCGCCGCATGTGGCGTTGATCCCGCCAGTTGAGACAACCTCGCCTACGGGTGAAGCTACTAGAGCAGTGCCGATGATGATTACCCCCACGCGACTTTCCTACGCCGTTCTCGCTGCCGCAATTGCTCTCGCAGGGGTGCTGCATCTTGGAATCCCGCTGTTGGTCGTGCTGTTTTCTTATTTTGCGTTGCGCCAGCTTTACTTTCTTACCAAACGAAAATGGCTCGCCTTGAGCGCATTTATCCTTGTGGTCGCCGCCATCGCGACCGCGGCAGTTTATTTTACTCGTGCCGCCATCCTGGTATTGCCAGACATGGCGGACACGTCAATTCCGTCCGCCAGTGCCTGGGCGCAGCAGCGACAGATCGAGTTGCCCTTCACTGATTTCGAGAGCTTGCGAGTGGTGGTCATCGACACGCTTAAGCAAGAAGCGCACTATCTGCGAAACGTTGCCCATTACGCTGGCAGCGTGAGCGCCGCATTGGTTTTTAGCATTCTTGGGATCGTTGCGGCGGCAAGTTTATTTCTCAAAACTGGTTTGGACCCCTACCGGGGCACGCACGCAGTGAAGAACAACCTCTATTCCATTTCCTGTGATGAAGTCTCGACACGCTTTCGCGATTTCTACCGCAGCTTTGCCACGGTCATGGGCGCGCAGCTCACCATCTCGTTGATCAACACAATGCTGACAGCGATCTTCGTACTTGGTGTGCGCCTGCCCCACGGGCCACTTGTTATTGCGATCACATTCTTGTGCGGGCTGGTGCCCATCGTCGGTAATCTGGTGAGCAATACGATCATCGTTTTCCTTGCCTTGACGGTTTCCTTGAAGCTGGCAATCGGGGCACTCGTGTTTCTTGTTTTGATTCACAAGCTGGAATATTTCTTGAACAGCAAAATCATCGGCAGCCGGATTCGGAATCCTGTTTGGCTGACGTTGATCGCGCTGATCATCGGCGAAAGACTGATGGGTATTCCGGGATTGATTCTCGCACCGGTCGTGTTGAATTATCTGCGCGTGGAAATGCTGACAGTCGAAGTATCGCCGGCCGGGGAAAAAGCTGAATTTGTAGAACCGTTGAATCGTAGATCGTAATCGGCACAGAACTCCTTCAGCCATTCAACGCTGCGACGTCCGTCATGAAAGCCGGGTTTCTTGAGAAACTAATCGAGCGACTCGGGCGCATGGGGCCGGAAGAAGTTCAAAATTACTTCCTGCGCCTGGCCCAGGAAAAAGGTTTTCTGGAAACCGTTTTCAACGCGATCCATGAAGGCATCATTGTGACCGATTCAAAGGGTCGAGTCACTTATCTGAACGATGCGGCGTGCAAATTGTTTGGATTGGAAGCGGCAGACGCCATCGGGAAACGGCTCGACGAGCGTGTTCGTGGCCTCGATTGGAGATCGCTTACCCAGAGCGGCGGACCGCTCAGTCGTGACATGGAGATTTTTTATCCGGAAAATCGCTTCATCAATTTTTACATCGTGCCGTTGATAATCGAATCACGGGATTCTGTAGGCGGAATCGGTAATTCTGCCCGGCCGGGATCGACGATCCCGGCTACAGGGCAACAGGTCGGACACGTCCTGATCCTGCGCGACATCACCGAGAGTCGGCGCACAACACAGGAAACCATCGAATCAGAACGCCTGAATGCGCTTACGTTGCTGGCGGCCAGCGTGGCACACGAAATTGGCAATCCGCTCAACTCGCTGCACATCCATTTACAATTGATGGAGCGCAAAGCTCAAGGACTGGACCACGATGCAAAGGCAGAACTTCAACAATCGATTGACGTCGCCCGTTCCGAAGTCCGCCGGCTCGATTCCATTGTTACGCAATTCCTGCGGGCCATCCGGCCGTCGCATCCGCGGCTTCATCCGGAAAATTTGAACACAATTGTTGAGGAAGCGGTGCGTTTTTTCACTCCTGAAATTCAAGACCGCGACATGGTTGTCGAACAGGAGCTCCGCGCGGACCTGCCCTTGCTTCAACTAGATCGTGAGCAGATGAAGCAGGCGTTTTATAACGTGATCAAAAACAGCCTCGAAGCCATGAAGCGTCATGGCACCCTGCGTATTCACACCGACTTGGACGACATACACGTAATCGTCAGTTTCACTGACACTGGCGGTGGCATGTCGGCAGAAAACTTGAGCCGGGTGTTCGAGCCTTATTTCACAACCAAACCGTCTGGCACCGGCCTCGGGTTGTTAATCGTCCGTCGCATTGTGCGCGAGCATGGCGGGGAACTTTCCATCGAGAGCAGCCAGGACAAAGGTCTCACACTGACGATCCGATTGCCGTACATCGAGAAGCGCATTCGAATGTTGGAAGCGGGTGAAAGCAAAACGCCACGTCAAGAAGCTGTAACTCCCTGAGCGAGCGAAACAAACTTTGTTAATTACCGCCAAATGTTCGACTGAGCCAGTCTTCGAACTCACGAAAGAGAAGCTGCAGATAAGCGCCCGGCGATTCCTTGAAGAGTTCGATGATGCGTGGACTCAGATCTTGTTTGGGATCATCGATCGTGCCCGATTAGACGCACTGTCGTCCAGAGATAGCCGCTGTGCCGACGGCTGAAAATTTCTTCGGGGTTTGGCAGCCAATCGAGATGTTCGCGGGTAACTCCAAGCTGGATTGCTCCCTTTAACGCGCGGCGATCAATCGAGATTGATCCCTCGACACGGAATTTCCCTTTCTCTTCAACTGCAATGTCTTTTGATTTCAACGCTCGGATAACGCCAGGTAAAATTGAGCGAGCAATCAGTCAGCTCCAGATGCTCGAATGATTTTTCACGCGCGACCTCCGCGAGTTTTTCCAGAAACGGAAGGTTGTCCGCACGTGCGCCTCTCACGTGCAGCGATCCTTCGCCTGATGAATCTTCCAGCTTCGGAGTGGCTCCCGTCCAATGAACGCTGCTGAAGGCTCTGCCGTTCAAATGCTCTTTCCATTTGTCCGGGAGCCAGCCGCGTATCGGCACGCGCTCGAAATTCGCGCTAAAGTCAATACTCCTGTCTTTTCCGATACCGGCTGTTCCCTCGCCGTGGATGTTTCTCTCACTTCCCTCGTCGGATGCCAGGTCGATATGGTTAATCGTCACCAGTGTTTTTGTGACGAGAACGTTGGCCCGACGCTGATAAAGGTCGGGCAGCAGCGCCATGCTAAACTTGCCGCCAATTGCAGCATAATCGAAGTCTCGGCCCTGAGGAGTGATGAGCAGTCGCGTGCCGTAGATGCCCGCGCGCTTGCCGCGAAATGTCGAATGACCAAAAGCCGAATCAATGTCGAATGACGAAGCCCGAAGCGTATCTTTTCGTCATTCCTTCGTCCTTCGTCATTTCTTTTGTCATTCCCAGCTGCGCAAACAGAAATGCGTAAATGTCGGACAATTGTTTAATCCGTTCATTCAGCGCGGTGCCAATGCCGTGGCCGGCACTGGTGCTCGTCCGCAATAGAATCGGATTGTCGGACTTGTTCGCTTCATCCAGTCGCGCGACCATTTTCCGCGAGTGATACGGCGCGACTCGCCCGTCGTTAGCGCCGGTCATCATGAGAATGGAAGGATATTTCGTTCCGTCGACAACGTGATGGTATGGCGAATACCCATAAAGCGCCTTGAATTGTTCGGGGTCTTTTACCGTGCCAAATTCGGTCACGTTGAACGCGCCATTTGGCGCGAGCTCCACGCGGAGCATATCGTAAATTCCTACCTGGGACACAACAGCACTCATCAAATCGGGGTGCTGGGTAATCATGGCACCCATCAGGAGGCCGCCATTGCTTCCTCCCTGAATCGCAAGCTTTTCGCGGTGCGTGTACTTTTCTTTAATCAAATATTCCGCCGCCGCAGCGAAGTCGTCGAACACGGTTTGCTTTTTCGTGAGATTGCCGGCCTTGTGCCAGTCTTCGCCGAACTCGCCGCCGCCTCGAATATTCGCCACCACATATACCCCACCGTGATCAAACCAAAGCCGGCGCGTAAATTCAAAATTCGGGGACATGCTGATTCCGTAGCCACCGTAGCCGTAAAGCAACGTCGGGTTCTGTCCGTCCCGTTTCATTCCTTTGCGGAAAATGATGTTCAGCGGAATTTTCGTGCCGTCCTTTGAGGTTGCGAATTCGCGTGCAACTTCGATATCGGCAAATGAGACGGGCGATGTGCTGCGCAGCGCCGTTTTCACAGGCTCGGTTTTTTCCTTCGGACAATGGAACCAGGCTGCCGGTTCGGTATAGCTTTGGTCGCGAAAGAGAAGAGAGGCGTCCTCGAGAGCGACCATTTCCTGCACAGCAGATATTTCTGGAACGGGGATGATTGTTTCGCCTTTGCCGTCCAGGCCGAAGCGGCGAATTTGAGATGGACCACCAAGCAAATCACCGACGAACAACGCGTCGGCTGTGGGCACGATTTGTTGGATAACCGGCTCGCCAGTTGGAACGATCTCAACAGCTTTGCTTAATTCCGGTGTCTCGAGGCGCAGACGGAGAACTTTTCCGCGTGGCGCGGCGTTGCGCGAAAGAAGATACAGCGCGTTATCGCGTCCAAGATGAGCGGCTTTGATTTGATCGCTGAATTTTGTGATCTGCTTCCATTCGCCTAAGGCAGATCCTTCTGGCCCGAGGAGGTAATGCGCAAAATCGCCGCCATCGCCATTCGCGACGGACGCCAGAATGTATCGGCCGTCGCGCGAGCCTTCCAAAATGATCTCTGCGATCCGCGGAAACTCTTTTCCGATGGAGTACGTATCCCCCGTGTCGGGCGTGCCGAGCTTGTGAAAATAGACCTGCTGGTAAAAGTTCAGGTCGGCTTCCGGCCGCTCACCTTTCCCGGGAAACCTTGTGTAATAGATTCCGGTGCCATCGGCGTTCCATGCTGCGCTGCCGCCCGCTGTTGGATATTGGACGTGGGCGATCGTATCCGTCAGCGTTTTGCTCGTGGCGGTGTCGTAAAAGTGAAGCGTGCCGTCTTCACTTCCACCCTTGGAAAGCGACACTGCGACACGCCGGCCATCCAATGACGGCACAAACCAATCGATGGCGGTTGTGCCCTTCGAATCCAGCAAATTGGGATCGAGCACGATTTTCTCTGATTTGAGATCATCCGCCGACGCGAGCGTCACCAGCAATGGTTGCTGTTTTGGCGGCTGGAATTTCATCGCGAACAAAATTCCCGGCCGTGAAACAAGCGAAGAGTAACTCGGCGAGGTCTTCGCGTACCACTCCGTCAATTGTTTCTCAATTGCCGCCCGGTCCGGCAATTTGTCGAGATATTGGCGGGTTCGCTGACTCTGCGCGTCCGACCACGACTTCACCTGTGGGTCGTTATCTTCTTCAAGCCATTGATACGGATCTTCGACAGTTACGTCCTGGTATTTGGTGGTGACAGGTTTCTTCGGCGTTTTGGCTGCGGGTTCAGCAGCGGGCAGACCGAACAACGCCAGCGCGCTAATAGTGCAAATTACAAACAGGCAACGATTGGTTTTCATCGCGCGAAACTTAACAGAAATGGCGAAAAGCGAATGACGAAATCCGAATCAGTGACGAAGGGTGCAGTTCGAATAGCGATTATTTTTCATTCGGGTTTCCTGCCTTTTTCGTCAGTTACGATTCGTGCTTGCTCACGTTTCCCATTGCTCGTTTCTCTAGCTGTCGGTGGTGCGCCACCAGGTATCGAAACAGCGTATCTTGGATCCGTAACCTGCTTGCGGACCGCTGCGAATAGCTTCGTGATTCCCGTCACGCTAATACGATTGGCAATGAAGGACGGGATAAAACCACCGGTGTCAGTGTAAATAAAATAGGTGGCGCGAGTTTTGTTTGCGCCATCGGGTTCGAGTAGCCATTTACCCTCGCAAAGTTTCAC
>Ga0137412_10001335_pt1 | contig 19052 bp, 15 predicted proteins | sample CZODoug2_1_16fun_FD_122160 | JGI IMG/M metagenome (GOLD analysis project Ga0137412, IMG submission 122160) | Vadose zone soil fungal communities from Angelo Coast Range Reserve, California, USA - CZODoug2_1_16fungal (Hybrid Assembly) | ecosystem: Environmental > Terrestrial > Soil > Vadose zone...
GGCAACCAGGCGCGAATTCAGGTGCCGACACTGCGCAATGTGGACAAGCGGCCCTATCCGGCCTTCGTGAAGGCCTATATGCACAACGGATATTTCACGAGCCTGAAGGCGATCGTGCACTTCTACAACACGCGCGATGTCCTGCCGCGCTGCCGGTCCCATGACGTCGGTGAAAGTACGACATGCTGGCCGGCGCCGGAGTCGACCGACAACATGAACATGAGCCGAGTTGGGCGGCTGAGCCTGTCGGACGCGGAGGAAGAAGCGATCGTGAGCTTCATGCAGACGCTGACCGACGGGTTTAGGCCTGTCAACTAGCAGTAGGTCAGGTCCTGAGCTAAATCGGGACTCGACGTCTGCATTCAGCTTTTCGCGTGATGCGCTATCCAGTGCTGTGCGATGGCTGCCCGATTGCACAGCCAGACGCCTTCGTGACGCTGGATGTGCTCGAGCAGCCGCGCCAACGCGCCGATCCGGCCGGGGCGCCCGATGATCCGGCCGTGCAGGCCGATGCTCATCATGCGCGGGCGCCCTTCGGCTCCCATGCGGTAGAGCCAGTCGAACGCATCCCGGCAGTAGGTGAAGAAGTCGTCGCCGGTGCTGAAATCGCCACCGCGCTGCAAGCGGCTGTCATTGGTGTCAAAGCTATAGGGGACTATAAGGTGTCGGCAGCCTGAGACCTCGGTCCAGTAGGGGAGATCATCGTTGTAGGCGTCACTGTCATAGAGAAAGCCGCCTGTCTCCACGACCAAGCGCCGCGTGTTCGGGCTTGGGCGCCCGGTGTACCAGCCCACCGGTCTGCGGCCGATCAGGCGGGTAATGGTGTCGATGTTGCGCAGCATGTGCGCGCGCTCCACTTCCTCCGGAACGAACTGATAGTCGATCCAGCGCTGCCCGTGGCAGGCGACCTCGAAGCCACTGCGTGCGATCTCGGCAGCGACCTCAGGATTGCGCTCCAGTGCCATGCCAACCGCGTACACAGTGGCCGGTGCGCCCATAGTCTTCAGTAGTCGCATGATTTCCCAGAATCCCACGCGACTGCCGTACTCGAAATTGGATTCAACATTCAAGTTGCGTGCGCCCGGCAGAGCCTCGACGGCACCGAGGTCGGTCAGCACGGATTCCGAGTGCGCGTCGCCGTGCAGCACGCAAGCCTCCGCGCCCTCTTCGTAGTTGAGCACCAGGGAGACGGCAATGCGGGCCTCGCCCGGCCAGTGGGGATGGGGCGCGCGGGCACCGTAACCGATGAGGTCGCGGGGATACGGCTCACTGGGAATCATCTTGGTTCCTGTGACGGGCTGGAGCCGCGCTCGGCCGCCATCCAGTCCATGTAGGCATGCAGTGCCGCGCGCATCGGCCGCGGCTTCCAGCCGGTCTCGCCGCTGAGGCGCGAAACATCGTAAGCACCCCACATGCCGTCCTTGAGGGTGGGGTCCTGCAGGATGTCGGCTTGCTCGGGGGGCACGATCTCGGCGCCAAAGCCAGGCACTTTTTCCGCCGCCCATCCAACCATCTCGCCGATGCTCGCGGTTGCACCGCAGGCGACGTTGTAGGTGCTGTAGCGAAGCCGCGGCGCGTGCAGCAGCGAGACAATCGCGCGCGCCACATCCTCAGCGTGAATGTAGTCGCCGACGGCATCGAGCGTATTGACGCGCACGCGCTTGACCCCGTCCAGAGCCATGCGGGCAATACGGTGAGGCACATGGTGCATGTTCCGGCTTGCCGTGACGCGGTCCATCGGTCCGTACACCGACGACGGCCGCACCGATGCGGTCGACAGGCCGAAGAGATCGCCATAGCGCTCGCTGATCAGCTCCGATGTCAGCTTCGAGATGCCGTATAGCCGCCGCGGCATGACGTAGCCGTCTTCGGGGAGCGGCTCGCCCGGACGATCCGGTCCGTGGTGCTTGTAGACGGCGCCGGAGCTAACGTAGATAAATCTCTTTAGATCCGGCAGCGTACGCGCCCACTCGAGTACCGCCACCGTCCCCATTACGTTGACATCGATGATCTGATCGGGGTTCTCAGCCTCGGGCTCCCGCTTCGCTGCGGTCGCAGTGCCGCGCGATATGGGCGTAATGGTCGCACCGTGGACGATGCGAGTGACGGCATGGCGGGCGAGAGCCGGACGCCAGGTCTCCGGTTCAGTCACATCGGCGACTACGACTGCGAGCCGGTCGGCGAACGGGGCGAAGTAGCGCTGGGCAGCGGCATCGAGGGGCGAAGCGTCCAGTACCACGAGGCGCGCGCTCGGATCGGCTTCGAGCCAATGACGGCCGAGCACGCTCATGACGAATCCCGTCGCACCCGTCACCAACAGCGTCATAACAGGCCCCCTCGAAAACCGGCTCAGAGAGGAAAATCCTCGAGCAGGCCCGTCAGGGCCTGCGCTCCTACCGCGAAGTCATCCAACGACATGGCCTCGTCCGGATTGTGACTGCCATACTCATTGCGGACAAAGATCATGGCGCTCGGGATGCCGACCTTGGTGAACACGGCCGCGTCGTGACCCGCGCCGCTGGCCATTTCGAAGGGACGATCGAGAAGGGTCATGAGCCGCGCTCGCAGCCGGCTGTCCATCACCGCTGCAGGAGAATCGCTGGTCGCGCCGAGATCGATGCGGACGCGGTAGGCCGCACTGATCCGCTCCGCCGCCGCGCGTGCCTCGGCCGCAACTACTTCCATGGTCGTGTCGGACAGGCTGCGCAGGTCGAGCACGAAGCGTGTCTCACCGGCGATCTTGCTCGGCCCGTGCATGGCGGGGTCGGTGAACAGCTCCCCCGAGGTAAGAACCAGATCCTCGCCGGCCTCTTCTTGCTGCAGCCAGACGCTCTCCATGTGGTGAAGAAGGGCGACCGTGGCCGCGACGGCGTCGCGCCGGTAGGGACGCCCGACGGCGCCCGAATGGCCATACTCGCCGATGCAGCGTGCATTGCGAAAGCGCTTGCAGCCGCGTATGCCGCTCACGACGGCGGCGGGAAGTCCCCGGGCGACCAGCGTCGGGCCCTGCTCGATGTGCAGCTCGAGGTATGCCCGGATGCCCGACGGATCGAGGAGGCGCCGCCGTGCCCGGATCGGCTGCGGATCAAAGCCGCGCTGTTTCAGAGTCGCCTCGAGGCTCTGACCATTGTCGGATCTTGCAATCGCGAGGCAGGCGGGATCGAGGAGTCCGAACGCGCCGCCGCTGCCCAGATAGGCGATGTCGAACCAGGCGGACTCCTCCGCGCGGATCGCCATGACGGACAAATCGTAATCGGGCATGAATCGCGCGCGCTTCATCGCCGACAGCACGGATACGCCGGCGACGACTCCCGCCGCACCGTCGAAGTTGCCGCCCTGCGGCACGCTGTCGAGGTGCGAACCCATGACGATGCGCGGCGCGCTGCGGTCTCGTCCGGGCAGCGTCATCGACAGGTTACCGATCGGGTCGATGGAGACTTCGAGCCCTGCGGCGTCGGCCGCCGACCGGGTGATATCGTGCGCCGCCTGCTCGCCGTCGCCGTAACTGTCGCGCACGATGCCGCGGCCGCGGCGCGTCGCACGGCTCAAGGCCTCAAACAGCGACGCAGCCAGGTCGAGATCGGGTTGGATGGCGCCGGCCATGGGCATATCCTCGCGGGCAAGGTGCTCCAGTCCCCTAGGTCTCTATAATTCGAGTCTGAAGAGGAAAGCGTGGGATCGAAGCCAATGTCGAGTCTACTCGCGGGAAAGATAGCTGTCGTCACAGGTGCGAGTTCGGGCATCGGTCGGGCGATTGCCATCGGCTTCGCCGGCGAAGGGGCGAGTGTCGTCATTGCGGATATCACCGAGCAGCCCGTGGAAGGCGGGGACCCGACGCTCGATATCATTACCCGAGCCGGCGGCTCGGCGTTCTTTCAGAAGACCGACGTCGGGCGCTGGGACGACGTCGACGCGCTGATCGGCGCCACGGTCGAGCGTCACGGGAGACTCGACGTCATGGTGAACAACGCCGCTACCTATTCCGGCACCGCGTTGCTGCAGACCGAACCCGCGCAATGGGAGCAGGTCATGCGGGTCAATCTGACGGGCATATTCAACGGCTGCAAGCGCGCAGTCCAGCAGATGATCGCCCAGGAGCCGCTGCAGGAGGTCAGGGGTCGCCTGATCAACCTGGGATCCCAGCAAGGCATCGTTACCTCGCCCGGTGACCTGCCGTACGGTGTGAGCAAGGCGGGAGCGATCTACATCACGCGACAGATTGCCGTCGACTACGCCAAGCACCTGATCGTCTGCAACTGCATCTCGCCAGGCAAGATCGTCACCGGCGCAGGCGGACTGGCGAAGGACCCGGCGCGGCTGGAGTATCAGCGCCAACGCACGCCCTGGCCGCGCTTCGGGCGACCGCAGGATGTCGCCAACGCGGCGGTGTTCCTGGCGAGCGACCGCGCGAGCTTCATCACGGGTTCGAATCTCGTCATCGACGGCGGCTGGCTGGCGGGCTGACCGAGGCGCCGGGTTCGGCGCGCTTGACGCGTCAGCGGTTCGCGATCGCGTAGACCTTGCCACGGTAGGGCGACTTGTCGAGCTGATCGAGCGCCATCACGTACACGGTCTTCTCGTCCGGGCTGAGGGCCAGATTCGGCACGCCGGGTGAAGGCAGCTTGAGCGTCCGCAGTAGCTTTCCCGCAGCGTCGACTACGAAGATTGTGCCGGCGAGCGCGGCGTGGACGTCACGCGGATTCTGGCCGATATAAAGGTGTCCCCGCGAATCGATCTTCACGCCATCCGGGTAGATGTGGCCGACATTGTGCGTGAGCTCGTCGAGATTCAGGAAAACCTGGCGCTCAGAGAGCGATGCGTCGGGCCCGATCTTGAACTGAATCAGCCGGTGCTCCTCGGTCTCGATCGCATAGAGCGTCTTGCCGTCATTGGAAACGACGATGCCGTTGGCGCTGTGCACAGCAGTGGCTTTCTGGCTGATCGTGCCGTCCGCGGCGAGGTAAAAGATCTTGCCGTCGATCTTCGGACCGGGTGCCGTGCCGGAGCAGGTGAAGTAGATGCCGCCGTGACGGTCCGGCGCAAAATCGTTGGAGCCAACGAAGGAATTTCCATCCTTGTCGTGGCTGTAAGGGGGCAGATCCTTGCCGTCGGCCGAGATTCGGCCGATCGTGCCACTGTCGTAGCACGTCGTCAGGAATTCGCCGCGCGCCGTGGGAATGACCGCCGATGGGCCGCAGCCCGGCTTGGACCAGAACACGGCGTTCTTTGAACCGTCCCACGTCATCACCGAATTGCGATCGTACTCGACGTAGTACAGCTTGCCGTGGTACCAGATGGGTCCCTCGGCAAAGTGCGCATCGTCGTTGAGGACTTTAACGGTGTCGGCTCGCGCACACGGTGCTGCGCTTGCAATGACGAGCAGGCCTAGCAAGACGTGTCTCAAAGGGCCTTCCTCCGTTGCAGCGGCATCGCAGGGTGCTCAGGCGGCGTAGCTCACCGCGCGCTGCATGTCCGGGGCAACGGTTCGCGCCGCCAGGACAAAGTGCCAGGTCGCCCAGAACCCCGTCGGAGCGAGCACCAGCAACGCCCAGCGGAGCGAGGCGGCATCGGCCCCGTGCGTACCGCCGAACGTGTCGCTCAGGAACCCGACGAACTGCGGCGCGACAATCAGGTTGAATACATTGCCCACCAGGACCGACCAGGCCGTGAACGTCGAGCGCATGATGCTCGGCGCCAGATTGAGCACCAGGGCCATGCAGGGGCCTATGAAGAAATAGATCGCAGGGATGTAAGCCCAGAACATCACCCGGGCAAGCCACAGCGAGCCGGTCCAGTACGCGATGATCGAGGGGATGGTGGCACAGCCGGTGACCCAGGCGAGCACCCGGAGGACGCGATGCGGATCGACCATGGACGGACGCGACATGAGCCAGGCGGCGCCGGCCGTGGCGAGGATGCCGCCAATCAGATGGATGTGACCGGTGATCGCGCCCGCCTCAGCGACGTTCAGGCCGTAGGCGCGCAGCAGAAATGTCGGTGTCCACCAGACGAGGCCCCATCCCCACAGCGAACACACGCCGCTCGCCATGATGACGTGGAACGCGGCTCGCTGACGCCACAGGAACCCCAGCGCCTCCGAGAACGAGGCATTGCCGGCGCCGACGACGGCGTCTAGCCGTCCGCGCGTGGGCTCGCGGAGGCTGAAAAAGACGAGCGCGCCGAGCAGCACACCCGGCACGCCCAGGGCCAGGAATGCCCCACGCCAGCCGTGGGCCTGTGCGACGGCACCCGCCACGTCCGCGGCGAGCCACGCGCCGATGGGGGCGCCCAGAGCGAACACGCTCAGGGCCATGGGACGGCGCTCGGGGGGAAAGCAGTCCGACACGATCGACGTCGAGGGTGGAGTCGCCCCCGCCTCACCCACGCCCGCGCCGATCCGACTGACGAGGAACTGCCAGTAGTTCAGGGCCAAACCGCACAGCACCGTGAAGCCCGACCACAGCACCAGGGACGCAGCCACGATGTTCCGGCGATTGGAGCGGTCGGCGAGCCACGCGATGGGAATTCCGCAGACGACGTAGAATAGGGCGAGCGGAATTCCGGTCAGGAACGCCGCGCCCGTGTCGGTGAGGTGCAGTTCGAGTCGGATTGGTTCAAATACAGTGGTGACGACGTAGCGCGCGGCGATATTGAGGGCGTAGACCAAGCCCATCACGATCAGAACGTACCAGCGCTCGAGCGGTGTCACCGCCGCGTGAGGTGCGGCAATCGCACTGCTGCTCAGACCGGGAACGTCGAGCGGATCAACGCCGGCGGGTGGGATTGCGGGATCAGGCACTCAGAATGTCGTGAACAGTGCGCGGCGCGCCGGGACGAAGTAATTGACCAAAAATCCGTCGCTGTGTCTAATGCTGGTCAGTATGCAATAGGGACTTTGCTGAAGCAACGCAGAGACGGACAGCAAATAGAGCTAACAGCGACGAACGCCGGCACCGCGTCGCTGTGCCTTGAACAAAGTCGGCGGGTGCAATCAGACGGGGGAGTCTGCCAGTGAAGATCAATCAGAAATGCGCTCGTGCGGTTGCTGCGATCCTCGGCACTCATGCCGCTGGAGCCGCGTACGCGGTATCCACGGCAGATCAGCCGGGGGCGTCGACTGGCGGCATCGAGGAAGTCGTCGTGACCGCCCAGCGGCGCAGTGAGAACGCCCAGAACGTGCCGATCGCAATCCAGGCGTTTACTGGCGATACCTTGCAGCAGCTGAATGTCACGAACTTCGATGATTTGCTCAAGTACCTGCCCAATGTGGTCGCGCCCTCCGCGGGGCCAGGCCAGGATCAGATCTTCATGAGGGGTCTCAGCGCCGGCAACGTCGCAACTCAATCCGGCGGCTCGATCAACGGCTTCCCGAACGTTGCCATCTATCTGGACGAGCAGTCCGGTCAGCTGCCCGGCCGCAACCTGGATGTGTACGCAGCCGATCTCGAGCGCATTGAGGTGCTTGAGGGGCCCCAGGGAACGCTGTTCGGCGCAGGAGCTCAGGCCGGCGTCATCCGCTATATCACGAACAAGCCGAAGCTGAACAAGACCGAGGCGAGCATTTCTGGAAGTTACGGCGCGACCGCGGGCGGTGACCCGAATACTGACATCACCGCTGTCCTCAATGTGCCGCTGATCGCGGACAAGCTGGCGGTGCGCGCTGTGGTCTACGACGACCGGCGCGGCGGTTACATCAACAATGTGCCGGCCACCTTCACACGCAACGCGGGGACCGACCTCGGCATCCACTATGCGAACTATCCGGCCGGCTGCTCACCGACGACGACGCCTTGTCAGGTTCCGCCCGGATCGCCGATCATTAACAACAATGCGATCGCGGCTAAGGCGATCAATCCGGTCACCTATCAGGGCGTTCGCGTCGCCGCCCGCTGGGACTTTGCAGATGACTGGAGCGCCCTCATCACCCAGAGTTACCAGGATATGGACGCCGAGGGCGTGTTCTACCAGATGCCGAAGAGTTCAGACGGCGTTGCGCTCCCCAAGCAGTCGGTCACGCTGTTCAACAACTCCTACAATAAGGACCGGTTCGAAAACACGGCTTTGACCATCAACGGACGCATCGGCGTTCTCAGAGCGGTGTATGCGGGCTCGTACCTGGCGCGCAACCTCGACACGGTGCAGGACTACACCAATTACGCGCGCGGTCTGTATGCGGACTATTACCAGTGCCACGCAGCTGACCCAGCGAACGGCCTCGCTGCAACCTGCTTCTCGCCGAGCGCCGTGTGGAACGAGACGGAGCGCAACACGCATCAGAGTCACGAGATCCGGCTCAGCACTCCCGATGACTGGCGGCTGCGCGCCATCGCCGGCGCATTCTGGGAAGACTTGCGGATCAACGACCAGCTGAACTGGCTCTACAAGACACTGCCGCCTTGCACGGCGACCGTAACGTTCGGATGCCTGACGAACATCGGACCCGTTCCGGGCTCGGACGTCAATAACCCGGCCCCGGTCCGCAACGACAACGTGGCCTTCTTCAATGACGTCAAACGCGGCTACCGGCAGCGGGCGTTGTTCACTTCAGTGGATTTTGACATCGTTCCCAAGGTGCTGACCATTACGGCCGGAACGCGCTACTACCATTTCGACAACGAGGAGAGGGGTGCCGAGTCAGGCAGCTTTAGCTGCTACCAGGCTGGCTTGCCACCTTGCCTGACTTCGGCTGCGACCGTCGATATCGGCAAGGAAAACCTGCATACCACATACAAAGGCTTCAAGAGTCGCGCGAATCTGACCTGGCACATCCTGCCGGATGTGCTCACTTACTACACGTGGTCAGAGGGCTTCCGTGCCGGCGCGTTCAACCGCAGCTTTGCCTGTTATCTCCCGGACGCCAGCGGAGTCCCACAGTACTGCTCGCCGCTGCCGTACGCGTCCGATAATTTGACTAATAACGAGTTCGGCTGGAAGACGGAATTCTTTAACCACCGGCTGCAATGGAACGGGGCGATATACAAGGAAGACTGGAAGAACGTGCAGGTCTCATTCTTCGATCCGGGCGTCCTGGGGAATGTAGGCTTCAACACCAATGGACCGGACTACCGGATTCGCGGCGTGGAAACGTCGGTCATCGCCGTCCTCGCGCACGGCCTCACGGCCCAGGGGGGCGCCTCCTGGAACAGCAGTGAGCAGACCAATTCGCCATTCCTAATTGCGAACAATCCCGCGCTGCTCGCGAATCCGGCCACCGCGGGCGAGTACGGCAAGCCGATCCTCAGCACCCTGAATCCCTACGGTCCTCCGGGCAGTCCGAGCAGTTTTGCGCCACCGTTTCAGTTCAATGCGCGGCTGCGCTACCAGTGGGTGATGAGCTCGTTAAACCTGTTCGCGCAGGCGGGCGTGACACACACCGCACATTCGTTCACTCAATCCGGCAGCAACCCGGTGCTGTCTGCAGGCTCAAGCATAAGCACGAATCAGCTTCGGTTCGAGAATCCCCCGTACACCCTCTACGACGTGTCCTGTGGCGTCACGAAGGAGGCTTGGTCGGTGGAGTTGTATGCGCTGAACCTCACCAACGTGATTAAGAGCACGTTCACGTCGGACGCGCAGTTCTCATTGCAGGAGAACATCACGAGACCGCGCGTACTGGGGGCCAGAATCGGGTACAAATTCTGATCCCGGCTCCGCGGAAAACCGGCGACGCGCATCGGTCACTTGTCTACGGCTGAGGGCGCCTGAGCAGCTGACGCAGCACGCTGGAGCGGGCATCATAGGGAGCACCATGGACCGGCGTATCGACCGCGGGCGGAAGCGAGCCACGGAGCAAAATGTGCCGCGCAAGGTGGCGCTGGTCGCCAACTGCCTCCTGAACCAGAACGCCAAGGTTTGCCAAGGCGCCCACTACCCGGGTCTCGTGAGTCCGGTCGTGGAGGTGCTGCGTAAGCGGGGATACGTGCTGCAGCAGCTGCCCTGTCCCGAACTGGCTTTCGCCGGTGTGCGGCGTTGGTGGGCCGTCTATGAGCAGTACGACACGCCCGCCTATCGCACCCACTGTCGGCGCCTGGCACAGGCAATCGCGCCGCTGATCGAGGGGTATCTGCGCCGGGGCGACGAAGTGATCCTGATCGGTCTCGACGGCAGCCCCTCCACCGGTGTGCGCTTCACCTCCAGTAAGCCCGAGTGGGGCGGGCGGCCCAACCGGCCCGAAGATGACTGGGAGGTCGTGCCGCGCCGGGGCGTGTGGATCGAGGAATTGGAGGCTGAGCTGGCGCGCCGGGGTTTACCGCCCCTGCCGGCGACCGGGTGGGCACTGGACATGGGCCGCTTCGACGAGGCCGGCTCGCGCCGGGACCTGGAGCAGTTCCTGGACAGTCGCGAGACCACCGAGGGCTCGAGCGATGACGGACCGGCGGCGCCGTGAACGTCGATGCGCGCGGCTGGCGTATGGCGCTGGTGCCCGACGCACTGATCAATCCGCCAGAGCGGGCCCGCACGGCGCTACCCGACGTGCTCGGGGTGCTGGAGGCCAGCGGCTACGGCGTGCTGCAGCTGCCGCCAACGGGCGGGCATGGCCTGCTGCTGGCGGTGATCGCCGATCAGGTCGCCGAGTACGCGCACCACGGCTACGCGGTGGTAGCCGTCGGGGCGCGCGGTGAGCCGGGCGAGGGGCTGCACTGGCGCCGACTGGCTCCGCTGCTGCGACATCGGGGCGTGGCACTCCCACCTCGCTACCTCATCCGCCCGGAGCTCGACGCCGCAGCCGAGGGTCAGCGGTTCGCCGCCTTCCTGGCCAGCTACGATCTGCCGGCGGAGGAGCAGCGCCGCTGGCGCGTGTAGCGGCCCTCCGGGCCGCTCATCATCCGAATGCAGAGGGAACACGTGAACGCCATGACATGCGGTGAGGCCGTGATGAAACTGCTCGCGGCCTACGAGGTGGATACCGTGTTCGGCATGGCCGGGACGATGACTCTCGAGCTGTACCGCGGCATCGCGCGTACCGGGATCCGCCACGTGCAGTGTCGCAACGAGCAGGGCGCCAGCTTCATGGCCGACGGCTACGCGCGCGCGACCGGCAAGCCAGGAGTCTGCACGATCATTGGTGGGCCTGGCGTCACCAACGCGGCGACCGGCATTGCGCAGGCTTACTGCGATTCGCAACCCATGCTCGTACTGTCCGGGGCCTCTCCCGCCCCAACTCAGGGGAAAGGCTGGGGAGCGATCCACGAGCTCACTGATCAGGCGGCGGTCACGGCCGGGTTCACCGCGTTCAGCGCCATGGTCCGATATCCGGACGAGCTGCCGGAATTGATTGCGCGTGCCTATGCTGTGTTTCGCGGCGGCCGGCCGCGCCCGGTACACCTGTCGCTGCCTCGGGACGTCCTCCCGGCGCCCGTCGAGGTGCAGTGGAAGACGCGGCGCGCACCGTCCTTGCCGATGCCCGATCCGGCCGCGATCGATGAGGCCGCGGATCGCCTCGCGCGCGCCAAGCGTCCGCTGATCCTCGTCGGGGGCGGCGCCGTCGGCACGCGCAAGCCACTGACCGACATCGCGGAGCGCATCGGAGCGCCGGTTCTCGCCAGCAATGCGGGCAAGGGGATATTGCCGGATTCCCACCCCCTGTCGCTGGGCTGCTCGGTCCTGCAGGAAGCGAGCAAGCATGCGCTCGCCGACGCAGACGTGGTGCTGCTGGTGGGCTCGGAAGTCGCGCCGGGCGATCACTTCGAGGCGAAACTCGAAATAGCGGGGGACATTATCCGGATCGACATCGACCCCACGGAACTGACATCGATGTACTCCGCGGCGGTGCCGATCCAGGCCGACGCCCGTGCCGCAATGCTCGCCCTGTCGTCAGCGCTGTCCAGCCGCACGTCGGGGGCGCAACGGCCGGAAGGCGAGCACTGGGTCCGGGAGATCCGCGCGCGCAATGCCGCGAAAATGAGCAGCCTCGAAAGGCTGCACGCGCGCGTCTGGAAGATCCTGCGTCCGGTGCTGCCGGCGGACGCCATCGTGATGGGCGACGCCACACAGATTGTGTATACCGGCACCTTCGCTATGCCAATGGAAATGGAGCGCTGCTGGTACTACTCGGGCAACTATTGCGCCCTCGGTCCGGCGCTGCCGATGGCCATTGGTGCCAAGATCGGCGGGCCGCATCGGCCGGTGATCGCCGTCGCGGGCGACGGCGGAATCATGTTCACGGTCAGCGAGCTGGCCACGGCGGCAGAAGAACGCCTCGCGCTTCCGGTCATCGTTTGGAATAACGATGCCTTGCAGGCGATCGTGGAGGGAATGGACGAGTGGCACATTCCGCGCATCGGCGTGGAGCCGAGGAGCCCGGACTTCCTGCGACTGGCGGAGAGCCTCGGCTGTCACGCCACCCGCGCCGCGAGCGCGGAGCACCTGGCGCAATCCGTGCGCGAGGCGCTCATCGCGAATCGTCCGACCCTGATCGAGGTTCGACAGGACAGCCCGTGGCTGGCGCTGTAGCCGGCGCCGGCTGCGTGCCGAACCTGCGTGGGGAGCCGGGACTCAGCCCGGATGCAGCGCGCGCGGACGTCGCACCGAGTTCTGGTCGTTGATTTCGTCGCGCGGCCGGTAGGGCGCCTCGAGGAAGGCCCGCTCCGCCGGATCAAGCCGCAAGGTGAGCGCCTCCGCGGCGACGTCGAGGTGAGCCGGCTTCGCGGCACCCACGATGGGAACGTTACGGTTGGGGCTGCCGGCCACCCAGGACATCGCGACGTGTGCCGCGCTCACGCCCCGGCGCGCGGCGACTTCGCGCACGCGCCGCGCGATCTCGCGATCAATGTCATCGCCGTAGTATTCCTGGTAGAGGTCGTGCGCGGTGCGCGCGGTGGCGGCGGCGCTGCGCGCAAGGAAGCCGCGCGCGAGCGGACTGAAGGTCGTGACGGCGATGCCCTGATCCCGGCAGTAGGGGAGCATCTCCCGCTCTTCCTCGCGGTACAGCAGGTTGTACTGGCACTGCATGTTCACGAATGGCGTCCAGCCGTTCACGGCCGCCACGTGGTTCATCTTCGCGAACTGCCACGTATACATGGTGGACGCGCCGAGATAGCGCACCTTGCCGGCACGGACCGTGTCGTGCAGCGCCTCCATGGTCTCCTCGACGGACGTGTCAGCATCGAAGGCGTGGATCACGTAGAGGTCGACATGGTCGGTGCCTATCCGCTTGAGCGACCGGTCGATCGAGATCGCGATGTGCTTGCGTGACAGACCTCGATCGCTCGGGTCGTCGCTCATCGGGTAGAAGACCTTGGTTGCGAGCACCAGCCGCTCGCGTCCGGTCATCTTCAGCAAGTTCCGGCCCACGACCTCTTCATTGCGGCCGGTGGAATACCAGTCGGCCATGTCGAAAAAGGTGATGCCGAGGTCGAGGGCGCGCCGCAGGATCGGAACCGAGTCAGGCTCGTCGAGCACCCAGCTCTTCCAGGCGGAGCTGCCCATCGACATGGTGCCGAGGCAGAGCTGCGACACCTTGAGGTCCGTTTGCCCGAACTGGATGTAGTCCATGCGAGGTCTTCAGTCGTACCAGCCGGGCGACTTGATCGCATTCTTGAAAAATGCGGTGCTGTGGCCGATCCAGAGCTGCGCGCTCTTTTCCTTGAGGAACCGCTCGATCAACTCGCGCGAGCCCGGAGTGGCCGTGCTCTTTTCCTCGTTCGGCATACGGCGCAGCGTCCGCTCCTCGGCGTAGTGATAGAGATCTCCCGAGATCACGACGCCGCCCGTTTTGGCGAGCTTAACGTAGAGTGCCTGATGCCCCGGGGTGTGCCCGGGGGTAAACTTGAGAATTACGGTGCCGTCGCCGAATACGTCGTGATCGCCGTCGAACACCACCGTGCGCGCATGGGCGAGCGCCGCGTAGAGCGGGACGTACGCGCGGTCCGCCTTGGTGCCGAACATGAAGTCACGCTCCGCCTTCTGCGCCAACCAGGTCGAGCCCGCATAGTCGTTGGCGTTGCCGACGTGATCGAAATGCGAGTGCGAGATCGCGAGGTAGGTAATGTCCGCGGGCGTTATACCGATATCGGCAAGTTGGCCGCGGAGGCTATTGAACTTGATCTGCCCGTAGCCGCCATCCGCGTTCTCGTAGAGCGGCCGGCCCACCAGGCGATCGGAGAGACCGGTATCGAAGAGCAGGATTCCCTTCGGGTGGATGATGAGGAAGCACGGCACCGACATGTTGGTGTCGGCTACTTCCTCGCGCGTGAGGTTGTAGTCCTCGGGACGGTTGTAGACGAGCGTGCCGCAATCGATCACGTAGAGCCTGGGTGAGGTGACCCTGGGGAGCGGCGCGAGCCCAGGCGCCCGCGGTGCCGGCCGGGCTGCTGCATCTTCGGCGCTCGCCGGCGCGGTGCTCGTGCAGGCCAGCGCGCAGGCCATGAGCAGTGCACGTCCGAAGAGAGAGCGGCGGGCAACCAGACGCGGGTCAATCGTCCGAAGTCGATCCCGGCGCAATCCTTGCCCACCACACCGGGCTTCGTGCATGCGCTTAACTCTACGCTAGAGCAGCGTGAATCGACCAGCGCCGCCGCGCCACATGGCGGATTCTGATGGGGTGCACGCCTGACCGGAAGGACATGAGCGTTAGGCGCCGTGGGAGGACGCGACTACCCCCGGGTGAAGCCGCACCGGATCGCATCAACCAGGGGTTGACTGGTTAGCATTACTGTGTACACTTGTGGTGTACACATTCTCGGAGGCTATTGTGAAGCACGTTGGAATTAAGCAGGCGCGCCAGGAGCTACCAGATCTAATAGATCGTGCGGAGGCCGGCGAGGAGATTGTTATCACTCGCCAAGGCAAGGCCGTGGCGAAGCTCATTCCTGCGCCGAAGCCCGTGAAGTCGCTGCCGTCGCTTACAGAGTTTCGACAGGGAATAGGCCGCGCCGGAACACCCGCCGTGCAATTGCTGCGTGAGGAGCGAGATGGTCGTTGAAAGCGCCTATGTCGATACCAGCATCCTAGGCGCCTATTACTGTCCCGAGCCGCTCAGCGCAGCCGCGGAAAAGGCACTGCGACAATTGAAGACTCCGGTCATCAGCGTTCTGAGCGAAGTCGAGTTTTGCTCCCTGGTCTCGAAGAAGCACCGGCTGGATGAGCTACGGGAGCGGCAGGCCAAGGAGATTCTAGATTTGTTCTCGAATCACGTTGCTGAGGGCTTTTATCGACGAATTTCCCTGAGCACAGAACACTTCATCAAGGCGCGCCTGTTGGTCGCTTCGATGGACAGTTCGCTGCGCACCTTGGACGCATTGCACCTTGCGGCGGCGTTAGCAGAGGGGCTTACGCTGGTGACCGCCGATCGCGAGTTCGCACGGGCTGGCAAGCGCCATAAAGCCAACACCTTACTGATTAGGTGAATGACAGCAATTTCGATGACGGGGTCGCAAGCTATGAGGGAACGACAGACGGGATGATCCGAAAGTTCGGCGGTACTGGGCTATAAGTCACATGAGATAAGCACGAGAATATGATGAGTACTAACGACTTGTCTCCCCGGGTTGGAATGTACGGAGTGGCAAGCCATTGAGATCGATGAAGGTTTCTTGGCGTACCCTCATGTCATGTGAGCTGTAATGGTTCGCAGCGATATGGCGTGAGTCCTCTCCCAGGGCGTGATGATCGCGTTGAGATGCATTTGGGCGGCAGTGCTCGCCGGGTCGGCTGTCGCATGCCACAGTGACACGGCGCCGGATTTGGGTCGGCTCTACGCCTCCGGCATGGAACAGGCGCGCACGCCGCCCGTCATTTTGATTCCCGGGGTTCTTGGTTCGCGACTCTTTGACAAGCACAAGCGCAGTGACGTATGGCCAGGATCGACGCTGCATCTGTTGGCCGGTTCCAAACAAGACCTGGTACTACCCTTTGACCCGGTCACTCTGCAACCCGTCGACGACGGCTTGGAAGCGAGTGGGCTTTTTGAAGAGGTGCTGAACGCCGACTTCTACGGCGCGATCCTGCGTACTCTGCGGCAATCAGGGGGCTTCGTTGCGGGGAAACTCGGTGTGCACGCCGATCCGCGAGTGCGGCGGTATTACGTATTCGCATACGACTGGCGGCAAGACAATGTCACGACCGCGAAACGTCTTGACGCGCTTATCGAACAAGTTCGTCGCGACTATGATGATCCGACTTTGAAAGTCAATGTGATCGCCCACAGTATGGGCGGTCTCGTCACTCGCTATTACCTTCGCTACGGCACGGCGGATGCGCTGGAAGGCGAGGGCGGCTTCCCCATCAACATGCGCGGTGCGGCAAAAATCGATACCGCCGTGTTACTCGGTACGCCGAATTTGGGCTCGGTGAGTTCGCTGCAAAGCATGATCCTTGGTCACAGGGTTGGACTGCGCCGGGTTGAGCCTGAGGTACTGGCAACCATGCCGAGTATCTACCAGCTCATGCCACATCCCTTGACAGACTGGTCAGTAGATCCTGGCGGCAAGGATCTGGATTTGGACCTCTATGACGTGACGACCTGGAAACGCCTGCAATGGTCTGTGTTCGACCCCGCCGTAGTTGGCCGCTTGCGAGCCCGCTTTAAAGGGTCGAGTGCGGCAGACGCGTACATCTCGGCGCTGCAGGCTTACTTTGCGCGAAATCTCGAGCGCGCACGTCGCTTCATCTGGTCGGTGACTTTCGAGGAGCCCACCTCTCCGGTCAAATTCGTGGTGTTTGGCGGCGATTGTGTGCTGACGCCCGCGCGCATCGTGATTGAGCCACAAGCAGGTCGTTCGCTGGCACGGCTATTTCCACAGGATGTCGTGCACAAGGTAATTGGCGTCGACTACAGTCGGTTGATGTTGGAGCCGGGGGACGGCGAGGTAACGAAGCCGTCGTTGCTCGCGCGTCAAGCGCTCAATCCGGTCGCGGCACGTAACGACGCACTGTTCTTTCCGCTTGCCTATGCCTTCTTTCTCTGCGAGAACCACGAGCGACTCACCGGCAACATAAATTTTCAGGACAACCTCCTGAACGTGCTCCTCACCCGTGAGCGCCCATGGGAAGCAGCTCGCGCAGTGAAAAAGTGAAGCGGGTCCCGCGTGCACTGGCGTGAGGTGACGCCCCACCGGGACGGTGTTTCGCTGCGCCAAGCGCATCGGGCTCATGGGCGACAACCCGGCGGCGGACGTGAAAAAGCCGCGCGCGGTGAAGAACCTGTCTACACGCTCGACGTGAAGGAGATCGCGCGCCTGCGGGCTTCCCGCAACGTGCCGAGCGAGCGGCTGCTGGTCGAGCTCGCTAAGTCGTTGTTCTGATGGCTCCCCGGGTTGCAGCGCAGAGTGCGTCGTAAGTAATTGAGCCCACGACAGTTTCGGCACCGTCGCCGGCGGGCCTACCCCTGCGGAAGCCCCGCGAGACGTTGGGCTGCGACGATCTCGCGTGAGATTTGTTGTGACCGCGTGCTCCAGCTACTCAAGCATCTCGCGAAGAACCTCAGGCCTGGGGGCGGGGATCGTCAGAAGGGCTCTCGCCGCGCCTGACGGCTGCCGGCGTCCCCTGCTCCCATTCCTGGAGGGTGCGGGTGGACACACCCAGCACCTGCGCAAACCGCGCTTACGAAAGACCCGAGCGCGTGCGCGCTTCGGTTATAGCAGAACACTTTCCAACAAGAGTGGGATAACCCCAGTCAGTATCCGTATCCGACAGAGTCTATGTTTGCCACGATACCGTTTCGAAACCAAATGCGCTGCATCAGCTTGTTAGGACCTAAATTGTAAGTCCAGATTTCCTCTTGGACGTCGGACGCACCCGGCACTACGCCGTCATAGGCTGGTGGGTGCACGACCTGGGTAGGCTGGCCGCATAAGGCGGCGACCTTCGCCTGACTCGTGCCTTTAGTGATGAGGTCGTTTCCGCAACGCATTGACTGCCCGCGAGCAAGTGTCGGGAGGAGAGCGAGAATTACCACGACGAAGGAGGATTTCACGTGTGCGATGGTAGCACGCTGCGCGCCGCGGTTCCCCGCGACGAGGCACGAACCGCCAAAACTGGCACTTAGGGCACCGAGCAAACGAACTCGATGGCGCGTCTTTTGACGCATTTTGCTAACGCCTCAATCAGCACAACACTGGACGGTACCAACTAACTGTAGCAATTCGCCTCCGGAACTCAATCTTCATCACTTGCTAATCCCGCGTTAATCTCCGTTAAGTCCCTAGTCCACGGTCAGTCCTCAGCACGCGGGGTTGAATCCCGCCGTGTCGCTACCCAGACAGATCGTCGACGGAATGAAGGCTGCGGAACAGCGCCTGAATGCCTGAATGTCCGTTCCGGCAGTGCTGAATGACTCCAATGGAGCACGCTCAATGTCGCTGAAGGGTCAAATTCGGAAAATCAGGCCCATCCGGCAGCAGGCGGCCAGGAGCGGTCCTCACGACGCTTGTCACGCGTTTCCCGATAGCGGTCATGCGCCGATAGGTTCCGCGGAACCTTACCGCGTGAAACGGTCCAATTGCCAAAACGCGTACGCGGAACCGTGCAGACTGAGTGACCGTACCGCTTTGCAAGGAAACTGACATGAACCCGATCAGAGCCCAGCCGCGTGGCAACAGGAGCTCCCATTCAGGGCTCATGGTACTGGGCTTCGTCGCCGCTTCGGCGCTATTGCACTGCGCGAACGCCGTCTGGGCAGCGGAACCCGCCCCATGGCCACACTCGGGCAGCGATCTGCAGCCGGATCCTGGACTCATATTCGGCACGCTAGCGAACGGAATGCGGTACGAGCTGCTGAAGAATGCGCATCCGCCTGGCAGGGTCTCGCTGCGCTTGCGCATGGCGGTCGGTGCGCGCGACGAACTCGCGGAGGAAGCCGGTTTCGCCCACTTCCTGGAGCACATGGCGTTCAGGGGCTCTGCCCATTTCGGAGACGGAGAGATCATGAAGCGCCTCGCAAGTTTCGGAGTGAGAACCGGCTCCGACGCCAACGCCGATACGTCCGCCGGCACGACGATCTTTCGGATCGACCTGCCTGACAATCACGCCGACTCGATCGTCCTCGCCTTCGAAATTCTTCGCGATATCGCTGATGGTCTCAATATCGATGCTCAGGCAGTCGACTCCGAGCG
>Ga0137412_10001336_pt1 | contig 19048 bp, 19 predicted proteins | sample CZODoug2_1_16fun_FD_122160 | JGI IMG/M metagenome (GOLD analysis project Ga0137412, IMG submission 122160) | Vadose zone soil fungal communities from Angelo Coast Range Reserve, California, USA - CZODoug2_1_16fungal (Hybrid Assembly) | ecosystem: Environmental > Terrestrial > Soil > Vadose zone...
TCGGCGCGCAGTTGGATGCCGTACTGCTTGGAGACGATCAGCGCCACCTCCAAGATATCGATGGAGTCGAGCCCCAGCCCTTCGCCATACAGGGGGGCCTCGGGATCGATGTCCTGGGGCTGAACCTCGAGGTTCAGGGCTTGCACGAACAGGGCGGCAATCTCCCGCTGCAGACCGACATCGGTCAGGGGCGCCGGCTGTTGCATGAGCGACGCTTTGTCGGACATAGGCTAGGCTTTCGATTGGGTTTTGAAGTTGCGGGCATTATATAGGTGCCGGCCCGAGCGGCAACCCGCTGTCGCGCCCTAGCGACCGGCGCGGCGCGCCAACAGCAGCGGCAGGCGCACGATGAATCCCCAAAACAACCGAAAATGCATCCAGGTCAGCAGGACATTGTCGCGCCAGTAGTTGAAGTGGGAAACACCGCCCTCATCGGGCCGAAAGTAACGCACCGGGGCGGGCAGGTTGATGGGCCGAATGCCCCGCCAACACAGGCGCACCACCGCTTCCACGTCGAAATCGAAGCGCCGCATCCAGAGTTGCCGGCGCATGACCGCGGCCAGCGCGTCGATGGGGTACACGCGAAAGCCGTACAAGGAGTCGTGAATGCCGGCCCACAGAGTCTCCAGGTTCGCCCACCAGTTCGAGATTTGGCGGCCCTTGACCCGCAAGCCGGGTGCGCTGGCATCAAATACCGGTACGCCCAGCACCATGGCATCGGGCCGGGCCATCGACGCCTGCATGAAGTCCCTAATCCGCTCGGCAGGGTGCTGACCGTCCGAATCCATGGTCAACGCATGGGTGAACCCGGCGGCCTGCGCCTTGCGCAACCCGAACAGCACGGCGGCGCCCTTGCCGCGATTCTTCGGCAGGACGAATACCTGCAAGCCCGGCTCCGTGGCGGCCATCGCCAGCAAGCCTTGCGCGGTTCGATCCGTGCTGCCGTCGACCACCACCCAGACGGGGGTCCACTGGTCGAGCGCGTCGCGCACCGTGGCAAACACCTTGGGCCCCGGGTTGTAGCTGGGTATGAGCACCACATGAGAACGGGACCGCTCCGGCGTGTGCGATGCGTCTCGCGCCGGCATGCCTATTCGCGCTTCAGCCAGCGTGACTGCAATGCACCCTCGAGCGCCTGCCTGTAGTAGCGATCGAGTTCGGCCGTGAAGGCGGGCACGTCCGCGGGAGGATCGAAGCGCTTGCCCAGCCTGACCCGGTAGGTGATGGGCAATGCGGGCCGCCGGAACAGCGGCCAACCCTTGCTCAGGAACGGCGAATCGGTCTCGATCACCAGGGTTTGCACCGGAACATTGGCGTGCTTGGCGATCAAACCCACGCTGCCCACCAACGAATTGATCGGGGCCCGGATGGTGCGGGTCCCCTCGGGAAACAACAAGAGCACACCGCCTTCGCGCAAATGCGACACCGATTCCTTGACCATTTGACGCGATGAGTCATTGCGCACGTAGCGTGCGAGACGCGAACCGGAGCCGAGAAACACGTTTCTCATGAGCGCCGATTTCATGACGCAGACGATGTTCGGATGGCGCGTCAGGATGAGCAGCGCATCGATCAGGCAGGGGTGATTGGGGGCCAGGATCACCGCGGGCCCGTCCTTGAGAGCGTCGATGTCGCGCAAATCCAAGTGGTAGGCGCGGGTGATCGACAGCGACCAGGCGTAGAGACGAAATCCCGACATGATGCCGCGCCGCCCGATCGCGGTACCGATGCGCCGCGGCAAAATATAATAGAGCGGCAGCGCAAATACCGACCAGGTCAGGCAAATGAGCCCCAGCAGGGTGAGCGAACTATAGAGAGCGAAGGACTCATAGAGGATTTTGAGAGGACGCGGCATCGGTGCGGGGATTCAATCGGGGACTTCGACCATGGTCGAAGACCGGTGGATCATCCAGGAAATCCCCACGCCGCCGGCCCAGTAACGCCTGCTCTGGACCAGCGGACTGTCGATGAACGCGGCGCCGGACAACGTGTCATAACGCACGTAGGCGCCGACCCAGAAATGCGGAAAGCGCTTGGACAAGGCGGCGGTCGTCTGCGTGCCGGCGTAGCCGCCGGTCGCCTGATAGGCGGGACGCAGCGTGGTCGCATACTGCGTCGCCACCGTATAGAAATAATCATCGTAGCGGCGGTCGGCGAACAAGGGACCGGCGAGCAAACCCAAATTCCAGCCGCTGAACCCGAAAGGATCGGCGATATCCAAATTGAACCGCGGTGTGAACGTCCAGCCGATCATTCGCGGCGAGGCTTGGACCGTGAACGCTGCGCGCAGCGGCATTCGAAAATCGAGCTTGATGCGTGCATCGTCGCTGCGCCATACATGCAGTTCGAACGAGGGCCCGACCTCAACCGTGGGCCGGAGGTCCGGCATGCCGCTGCGTTCGCGGTCGCTGCGCACGGGGGTGGTCGCATTGACGCTCAAATTGAGCTCGACCCGGTCTTGATTGAACAGTGTCCCGCGCACGCCGTCACGGTCCGCTTTCAGAAACTTGCCGTTGTATACGAGGTACGGAACGGGCAGGGGATAGACGTGCGAGGTGTCGGAGCCGCGATAGTCTTCGAATGCCACGGCGCCCACCCCGAGTCCATACTCCAACAAGGGCTCCTCCTTGGACAAAGCCGGCGTCGACCAGCACATCGCCAGCACCGCGGCGGACAGTGAGCCGCAGTGATTCTTCGGCACCGCGGCCATCAACCGGTGGTCATGTGTTGGTTTGAGAGATCGTCTCGGGCATAATCAAACGGCCTTTCGATGTGCTGATGGGGACAACCCGTGCGACCTTTGCCCAAGTCTATCGTGCCGACAAACACGGGTCCAACGTCTGTAAGATAGCAAGCCATGCACATCTTGATCGTTGAAGATGACGAAATTGCACGTGATTACCTGGCCAAGGCGCTGCGCGAGGTGGGACACACGGTAGATGTCGCGGGCAACGGTCTCGAGGGACTGCATCTCGCGTCCTCGATTGCCGTCGATCTGGCGATCGTGGATCGCATGCTGCCGAAGCTCGATGGACTCGCCTTGGTGCAGTCGCTGCGCGCGACGGGGCGCAAGATGCCGGTTCTCATTTTGAGCGCGCTCGGCGATGTCGATGATCGCATCACGGGCCTGCGCGCCGGCGGCGACGATTACCTGACCAAGCCGTACCACATGTCGGAGTTGCTGGCGCGCATCGACGCGCTCGCCAGGCGCGGCGAGAACGGCAGCGGAGAGACCAACACCAGGCTGAAATTGGCGGATCTGGAACTCGATCGGATGACGCGCCGGGTGATGCGCAACGGCAAGAAAATCGAGCTCACGGCGCGCGAATTTCAATTGCTGGAATTCATGATGCGCCACAGCGGGCAGGTGGTGACGCGCACCATGCTGCTCGAGGGCGTCTGGGATTATCATTTCGACCCGCAAACCAACGTGATCGACGTGCACATCAGCCGTTTGCGGCAGGCCATCGACAAAGACTTCGACAAACCCCTGCTGCACACCGTGCGCGGCGCGGGTTACAGCTTGCGCGAAGACGAATAGCGGCCCACCGTGGGACCCGATCAACGGTTTCTCCGCGTACTGGATACCTCGCCGTTCCGTATCGCCATCGTGTACTCCATCGTATTTGCCTGCGGCGCGGCTGCGCTCTTGGGCGCGGTCGATTTCGCCGTCTCGCGCGTGGTCGACGGCAGCACCGACAACCTGATCGAGGCGGAAGTGCAGGGATTGCGCGAACAGATGCTGGTGCTGTCGCGCAGCGATTTCATCGAGTTGATCGAACAGCGTTCGCAGGATCAAGACGTGCGCGGCGCGGTGTATTTGATGGTGGATCCGCAGCTGCGTCCGGTCGCGGGCAATGTGCCGGCTTGGCCCAAGCTCGATGCCGCTCAGGGCAAGTGGTTCCTGTTCAAGGTATCGGTGCCCTTCGGCGACGAAACGCGGGACCACGAAATGCGCGCGCAGCGCTTTCCCCTGCCCGGCGGTTATCGCATGTTGGTGGGGCATGACGTGCAGGAGCGGCAAGACGTCAAGAGCCTGATGATGCGCGGTTTGATCGCCGCGGTGGTGATGACTCTACTGCTCGGGTTGGGCGGCGGGTTTTGGATGGGGCGGCGCATCCTGGCGCAGGCGGGCGCGATTTCCGCGGTCGCGACCCAGATCATGCGCGGCGATTTGTCGCAACGGCTGCCGGTGCGCGATGCGGACGACGAACTCAATACATTGGCGCGCGAGATCAACACCATGCTCGACAAGATCGAGCAACTCACGCTCGGCATGCGCACCGTGCTCGACAGCGCCGCGCACGACCTCCGCACGCCGCTCAATCGGCTGCAGGCCACCGCCGAGGGAGCGATGACGCAGCTCCTGCCAGGGTCGGTCGAACGGCGGGTTCTCGAGCGAGTCACCACCGAAGTCGATCAAATGCGCAGCACCTTGGACGCGCTCCTGCGCATTGCACTCGCCGAAACCGGTACGGTGGCGCGGGAACCGGTCAACCTGTCGGAGTTGGTCGCAAGCGTGGTCGAATTGTACGCGCCGGTCAGCGACGAGCGCGGCATAATACTGGAGAGTTCCGTCGCCGCGGGCGCGGAGATTTTGGGCAGCCGGCAGCTGCTGGCGCAGGCGCTGGCGAACCTGCTCGACAATGCCATCAAGTTCACGCCTGACGGCGGCCATATCCGGGTGCAGCTGCGCGGTTCGAGCAGCGAACCGGAAGTGATCGTCGAAGACAATGGGCCGGGCATCCCGGCCGACAAGCGCGAGATCGTCCTGGGTCGCCGCGTGCGCTTGGATGAGGCACGCAAGTTTCCGGGTTCGGGTCTCGGGCTGTCGTTGGTGGCGGCGGTCACTAAATTGCACGGCGCGCACCTGGTGTTGGATGATGCGGGGCCGGGCCTGCGCGTGTCGCTCAAGTTCTAAACGATCAATCCCGGAGGTGTCGCGTGTCACTGTATGTTGAGGAGGTTAAATGTCACGATATGTCGCTTGCGGCGTGGGCGTATTGGCCATGATCGGTTGCGTATCCGCCCCGGCCGCGCCGCTCCAGTCCGGAGTCGATCAAAAGTACATGGATCACTCGGTCCGACCCCAGGATGATCTGTATCGGTACTTGAACGGCAAGTGGTTGGACAGCTTTCAGCTGCCGGCCGACAAGGGTTCCTACGGGTCGTTCACCCATATCGACGACACGACTCAGGAACAGCTGCGAGCAATCGTCGACGGTCTGCCCAATGCCGGCGCCGAGGCGCAGAAAATCACCGATCTGTACCAAAGCTTCATGGATGAAGCGCGGCTCGAGACGCTGGGGCTGAAGCCGCTGCAGGCCGAATTTGCCGCCATCGACGCGCTCGCGGACAAGAAGGACATTGCGGCGCTCATTGCGCACCTGAATCGTATCGGCGCGGCTGCGCCCTTTGATTCCTACGTCAATCAGGACGCCAGGAATTCTCTGCAATACGCCGTCATCGTGCATCAGAGCGGCTTGGGACTGCCGGATCGCGACTACTACCTCAAGGACGACGCCAAGCTCAAAGATACACGCGCCAAGTATTTGGCGCACATGACCAAGATGCTGGGTATGGCAGGCGATGCGCAGGCAGGGGCTCACGCCGCCGTCATCCTCGATCTCGAAACAGCGCTGGCGCAGCTGCAATGGACGCGGGTCGACAACCGCGATCCCGTCAAGACCTATAACAAGACCGCGATCGCCGATTTACCGAAGCTGATGCCAGGCTACGATTGGCGGGCGTATGTTCGCAGCACCGACATGGAGGGCAAGGTCGACTCCGTCATCATCAGCCAGCCCAGCTATTTCAACGGGCTCGATAAGCTGATGGCCGCCACCCCGCTTCCGACATGGAAGGCCTATTTCAAATGGCATGTGCTGGCCGCGGCGGCGCCGTATCTGTCGAAAGACTTCGTGGATGAGCGCTTTGCATTCCGCGGCACCGTGCTCAGCGGCATTCCGGAGAATCGCCCGCGCTGGAAGCGCGGTATTGCGCTCATCGACGACTCGATGGGCGAGGCGCTGGGCAAGCTCTACGTCGAGAAATATTTTCCGCCGGAGAACAAGGCGCGCATGGAGGCGCTGGTCGGACACCTGCTCGATGCCTATCGCCGCGACATCGATACGCTGGACTGGATGAGCGCCGGCACCAAGAAGGGAGCCCAGGAAAAGCTCGCCAAGCTGGTGACGAAGATCGGATACCCCAACACATGGCGCGACTACGGAACCTTGCGGATTTCGCGCGACGATCTCTGGGGCAACGTGGTGCGCGCCAACGAATTCGAGTATCGGCGCAATATCGATAAATTGGGCAAGCCGGTCGATCGCGGCGAGTGGCAGATGACGCCGCAGACCGTCAATGCCTATTACAACCCGCCGATGAACGAGATCGTGTTCCCGGCTGCCATCCTGCAGCCGCCCTTCTTCGATGTGCGGGCCGACGACGCGGTCAACTACGGCGGAATCGGCGGCGTCATCGGTCACGAGATCAGTCATGGCTTCGACGACAAAGGCAGTCAGTACGACGCCGACGGCAACCTGCGCGATTGGTTCACCCCAGAGGACCACGAGAGGTTCAAGGTCAAGACCCGCGCCTTGGTCGAACAGTACAACGCCTACGAGCCCGTCCCCGGATTCCATGTCAACGGCGAATTGACGCTGGGCGAGGACATCGCCGACAACTCGGGGCTGGCGATCACCTTCAAGGCCTATCACCTGTCATTGGCGGGCAGGGCGGCGCCCGTGATCGAGGGGCTGACCGGCGATCAACGGCTGTATTTAGGCTGGGTGCAGGTGTGGCGGGGCAAGGTGCGCGAGGCCGAGGCGATTCAGCGCGTCAAGACCGATCCGCACTCGCCGCCGGCGGTGCGCGGCACCGCGCCGGTCGTCAACCAGCAAGGCTTCTATGCCGCGTTCGGCGTGAAGAAGGGCGACAAGATGTATCTGCCGCCGGAGCGGCGCGTCAGTATTTGGTAGGCAACACACGGGAGCTCTAATTTGCCACGCGGGTAATTCGCACCAATCGTTTTGCAAAGGTAGGCTATGAAATCCGGCACGATCGAGTTTGACGGAGTGGAATATCCCGACGGCAACGCGTCGGATCCCAACGAACTGGGATGGATGCAGGGGTCGCCGCCGCCGCCGGCGAAACGGATCCGTTTCGAAGACGACCACTATCTGGACTTTCCGAGAATTCGCTGGAGCTTGTCGCACATGCGGGAACTGGTGCCGACCACCGCCGTGTGGCGCGGCAGCGGCACGCCGAGCGATATCGGCGTTGCCAGCCGCGAGAGCGAAGCCAGGATCGATGCACTACCCTTTGATGACCTGCTCGGCCGACGGCGCACCTGGGCGGAGTCGCTCGCGCAGACTTACACCGACGGCATTCTCGTCTTGCATCGCGGCGCGCGGGTTTACGAACGCTATTTCGGAGCATTGCAGCCGCAGCGGCCCCATACCTGCTTCTCGATTACCAAATCCTATGCGGCGACACTGGCGGCGATGCTGATTCACGAGCGCGCGTTGGATGAGAACCGGCCGGTGGCGTACTACCTGCCCGAAATGGCGGCCACGGCCTATGAAGATGCGACGCTGCGCCAAGTGCTCGACATGCAAATCGGGGTGGATTACTCCGAATTGTATGCGGATCCGCAAGCCGACATTTGGGCCTACTCGCGGGCCGGCGGGCTTCGCGCGCGAAGGCCGGACTACACGGGTCCCGGCAACTACTATGAATATCTGGTTACGCTGCGCAAGTCGGGCGGCCACGGCGTTGCGTTCGATTACAAGACCGTCAACACCGAAGTGTTGTGCTGGATCATGAAGCGCGTTACGGGCATCCCGTTGGCCGACATGTTGAGCGAACGAATCTGGTCGCGAATCGGCTGCGAGGAGGATGGCTATCTGGCGGTCGATTCCATCGGCGTGGCCATGGGCGGCGGCGGGCTCAATGCCTGTCTGCGCGACCTGGGTCGATTCGGCGAGCTGATGCGCTGCGAGGGAGCTTGGCTCGGAAGCCAAGTGATTCCAGCCGAGGTCATCGCCGATATCCGGCGCGGATCCGATCCCGCCAAATTCGCGCCCGCCGGATATACCCTGCTGCCCGGGTATTCCTACCGCAATATGTGGTGGGTGTCTCACAACCCGCTCGGGGTGTTCGAGGGCCGCGGCATCCACGGTCAGCGGCTGTATATCGCACCCAAGGCGGAGGTGGTCATCGCGCGCTTTTGCTCGCATCCGATCGCGACCAGCGCGGCCAACGATCCGGTGACGTTGCCGGCGTTCGCGGCCCTGTGTCAGCAGCTCATGAGCCGGTGAAGCCCAATGGCATCACTCGCTCGCTAGATGGCAAATACCCGCTAGATGGCAAATACCCGCTAGATGGCAAGTACCCGCCCTGACGGGTAGGGCTGAGCGCAGAAGCGTCAATATATCAGCAGGCGGCGACGGGGATGAATCGCGAGGCGCCTGCTGCTCGACGTAAACTGCTGAATTAAAAGGGAAAACTGCACTAGAGATTTTCTGGCATAGAACTTGCTCGATTCCTGGCTGCGGCATGTGTCCGCGCTAGGAATAACCATGGCCGATGATGCCGACGACGCTCCCCCTGCTCCGCCGAAGCGATCCGGCGGCTTTATGGGCACTCTTATTAACGGGCTCGGCATTTTCGTGCTGACTCTCGTCGCCGTGGTGATCGGCGGCGTCATCAACGCGAAGCTGCACCCGCTTCCCGATCTGCAATTGGACAAGGACGGCAGGATCAAGGCCATCGTCCCGTTGGTTTCCGCCGCTCACGGCGAGGACAGCAGCGGGCCCAAGACGACGGTCTACTACGCCATCGACCCGCCCCTGGTGGTCAACTTCGAAGATGCCTCCGTGGTGCGCTTTCTGCAAATCACCATGGAAATCATGGCCCACGATCAAAAGGCCATCGACAGCGTTCAAAAGAACATCCCCTTGATTCGCAACAATCTTTTGCTGCTCATGAGCAACCGCAACTACCAATCGATGATGTCGCGCGATGGTAAGGAAAAGCTGCGTCAAGAAGCGCTCACCGAGGTACGCGCCGTGCAGAAGAAGCAAGGCGGTCCGGATGTGGATGATGTCTTGTTCACCAGCTTCGTGGTGCAGTAATGGCCGAGGCTCAAGGCCGCGCCGCCATTTCGGATGAAGAGGTGTCGGCGCTGCTCGAGAAGAACAGCGCCGATGCGGTGCGGCCCTACGATTTTACGGCGCAGCGCATCAATCGCATGCAGCTGCCGCTGCTGGAAGTCGTCTGCAAGAGCTTCGCCGAGCGCGCCGGCGCATCGCTGTCCGCGCTATTGGGCCGGGACGCCAGCATGCAGTTCACGTCGCTGGAATCGGCGAAGAGCGCGGACTTGCAGGCGGCGTTGCCGATGCCGGCCAGTCTCGCGGTGGTGCGGCTGAAGCCGCTGCCCGGGGTCGCCTTCGTCAGCGTCGAACCTAGCCTGTTGTTGACCTTGCTGGACGGCTTCTTCGGTGGTTCGGGCCGGGCCACCACCGACCCTCAAGCGGCCATCGCTCCGGCCGCGCAGCGCTTTCTCGCGCTGATGCTGCGGAGCTTCGCTGCGGATATGACCGCCGCGTGGGCGCCGGTGACCCCGCTCGAGATGGAATTCGTGAAGCAGGAGACCAACCCGCGATTGGTGCAGTTGGGCGCTCCGTTGGAGCCCCTTTTGGTGGTCAAATTCACGGTGGAATTCGGCGCGCGCAGCGGCCGCATCGATTGGCTGCTGCCGGAAGCCTTGCTCGCCCCCGTGCGCGAGACGCTCGCCGCCGACGGCGGCCAAACCACGTTGCTTAGCCAAGAACCCTGGGCTCCCGCGCTCACCGCGGCATTGCAAGACGCCGAAGTCGACACCCGCGCGATTCTTGCGCAGGCGCAAATCAGCCTGCGCGAGCTGGTGCGGCTGTCGCCGGGCGACATCATTCCCATCGAGCCGCCGCAGCAGGTCACCTTGTTCGCGGGCGACGTGCCGCTGTATCGCGGCCGTTTCGGCGTCTCGCAGGGACGCAACGCACTCAAAATTCTTTCAGGAGTCTCCACATGAGCACGCCCGATCCGAAAAATGCCGCCGTCTCGCGTGCGCAATTCGGCGACTTAGGTCCCAATGCCGCCGGCGCCGGCGGCCAGGAAATGAACCTGAATCTGATCCTCGACGTCGCGGTCACGCTGGCGCTGGAAGTCGGCCGCGCGCGTATGCCGGTGCGTGATCTTCTGCAGCTGGCGCCCGGTGCGGTGGTCGAACTCGATCGCCTCGCGGGCGAACCCCTCGACGTGCTCGTGAACGGCGTGCGCATCGCGCGCGGCGAGGTGGTCGTGGTCAATGAGAAATTCGGCATCCGCTTGACGGATGTGGTGAGTGCAACCGAAAGGATGGAGCACGCCCGATGACCGGGTTGGCGCAACCCGCCTCGCCCCTGTCCGCCGGCAGCCTGACTCAGCTTACCCTGAGTCTCTTGGCCATCGTCGCATTGATTCTGGCCATCAGCTGGGCGTTGAAGCGCCTCAAGTTGGCGGGTCCCCGCGGCTCGGGCGGAATTGCCGTCATCGATGAGCTCAGCCTCGGCCCGAGAGATCGCATCGCGCTGATTCGCGTCGGCGAATCGCAGGTATTGGTGGGCATCGGCGCCTCGGGCTTGGTTCCGCTGACGCCGCTGGCCGTGCCCATCGTGCTCAAGGACGGCGGCACCCCTACACCGGCGTTCGCCGAGCGCTTGCGGGAGCTCATGAAACGGCCGGGCGGGTCGGCATGAGCAAAATGTTGCGCCGTCGATCGCCGATTGGGCCGGCGGTCTTGGGGCTGCTGGCGCTGCTCGTGCTGCTGCCGTGCGACGCGGCACTGGCGCAGAGCGCGCTGCCTGCCATCGCCATCAAGACGGCCGCCGACGGCGCGCAGACCTACTCCCTCACGTTTCAAGTGCTGATCCTGATGACGGTGCTGACGCTGCTGCCCGCCATTCTGCTGGCGATGACGGCGTTCACCCGCATCATCATCGTGCTGTCGATTCTGCGGCAGGCGCTCGGCATGGCGACGACGCCCTCGAACCAAATTTTGACCGGCCTGGCGCTGTTCATGACTTTCTTCATCATGAGCACGACCATCGAGCAGTCGTATGCGAACGGCATCAAGCCCTATCTGGACGGTCAATTGGCCGGCGAAGCGGCGTTGGACCGTACGGTGCAGCCGCTCAAGAAATTCATGCTGGCGCAGACCCGCGAAAACGACTTGCAGTTGTTCACCAAGCTCTCGGGGAAAGCGCAATTTGCGAGCCCGGACGACGTCCCGCTCAGCGTCTTGATCCCGACCTTCATGACCAGCGAATTGAAGACCGCATTTCAGATCGGCTTCATGGTGTTCATTCCCTTCCTGGTCATCGATCTGGTGGTCGCCAGCGTATTGATGTCGATGGGCATGATGATGCTGTCTCCCGTGCTGGTGTCGCTGCCGTTCAAGATCATGCTGTTCGTGGTGGTGGACGGCTGGACGCTGCTGATCGGAACCCTGGCCGCGAGTTTTCACCAATGACGCCCGAAACCGTCATGGAATTGACGCACCGCATGTTGGTGGTGACCACGATGATCTCGGCGCCGCTGCTCCTGATCGCACTGATCGCGGGTTTGGTCATCGGCATGCTACAGGCGGCGACCCAAATCAACGAATCGACCTTGAGCTTCATCCCGAAGCTCCTCTTGCTGGTGCTCACGTTGTTCGCGACCGGCCCTTGGATCCTGCGTGTGCTCACCGATTTCACGCATGATCTCTACGCCAGCATTCCGGCCGTGATCGGCTAGGCGCGAATGCAACCCCTGACTCTCAATGCCGGCGACGTGTCCATGTGGGTGAGCCGGATGTGGTGGCCCATGCTGCGCGTCGGCGGCTTCGTCCTGGCCGCTCCGATTGCCAGCGAAACCGCCATCCCGCGCCTGGTCAAAATCATCCTGTCGCTGGCGCTGGCGTTCCTGATGGCGCCTCTGGTGCCAATACCGGCCGGACTGTCGATTTTCTCCGGCGCCGGTTTATTCGCAGCCGTACAGGAGGTGCTGATCGGCGTCGCCATCGGCATGGTGGTGCAACTGGCCTTCGAAGCGCTGATCTTCGCCGGGCAAACCATCTCCCTGACCATGGGTTTGGGTTTTGCGACCTTGGTCGACCCGCAGCGTGGTGCGAATACCACGGTGCTGGGCCAGATGTTCATGATCATCGGCATTCTCACTTACCTTGCCATCAACGGGCATCTGGTCCTGCTCGGCGCGCTGGCCGAGAGTTTTCAGACGTTGCCGATCGGCGTCGCCCACATCGGCAAAGACTTCCTGGTGTCGGTGGTCCTGTGGGGAGCTCGGGTGTTCGAGTCCGGGTTGATGATCGCGCTGCCGGCCGTGATTGCCCTGGTGATCGTCAATCTCGCGCTCGGGGTGGTCACGCGCGCCGCGCCGCAGCTCAATCTGTTCGGCGTCGGATTCACCATCACCCTGCTGTGCGGATTCTTCGTGCTCATCGTCGGCCTGGACGGCATCATGACGGGCATCTCCAGCCTCATCAACAGCGCGCTCGGCGCCGCCGGCGAACTCGTCGGCGCACCCGCCGCGGGAGCTCATTGATGGCCGCCGAAGCCGAGCAAGGCGGCGAACGCACTGAAGAGCCGTCGCAAAAGCGCCTGCAAGATGCGCGTGAAAAAGGCCAGGTACCCCGTTCCCGCGAACTCACCGTTTTCGCCACCATGATCGGCGGGAGCGCGACGCTGGCGGCGATCGGCGGCTCGCTGGCCACTCATCTGTCGCAGATGATGCGGCAGGGGCTCGTCATCGATCCGCGAACACTGGTCGATACCGGCAACATGCCGAGCGTGATGGGCGACGCCTGCGTGAGCGCCCTCATGATGCTGTTGCCGCTGTTCGCCGCCTTGATCGGTTTGGTGTTGCTGGCCTCGCTGGCGCTGGGCGGCTGGAATTTCAGCCCGCAGGCCATGGCGCCGGATTTTACCCGCCTGAGTCCGCTCGCCGGCCTGAAGCGACTGTTCGGCCTGCGCGGGGCCTCCGAACTCGGCAAGGCGCTGTTGAAATGCGTGATGGTCGGAGGCGTCTGCGCCGCCATCGTTTCTTGGACATTCCGCGACGTGCTTGCGATTGGGCACATGGAGACACGCGCGGCCATCGGCCGCGGCGCCGGCCTCGTGGGTTGGTCATTCGTCTGGTTGTGCGGCTCGCTGGTGCTGGTGGCCATGGTCGACGTGCCGCTGCAGTTGTTTCAGTTCAAGCGCTCAATGCGCATGACGCGCCAGGAATTGCGCGACGAAGCCAAGGAATCGGACGGCCGACCGGAGACGAAACAGCGCATCCGCCACATGCAGCAATCGCTGGCGCGCCGCCGCATGATGCATAAGGTGCCCGCCGCGGACGTGGTGATCGTCAATCCCACCCACTTTGCCGTGGCGCTCAAATACGATCCGAAGAAAATGCGCGCGCCGCGAGTGCTCGCCAAGGGCGTGGATCTGGTGGCTCAGAACATCCGCCGCATCGCCGAGGAGCATCGCGTGCCGGTGTTCGAGTCGCCGAAACTCGCCCGGGCACTGTATCGCTCCACCGACTTGGACAGGGAGATCCCCGCGGGCCTGTATGCGGCGGTGGCTCAAGTGCTCTCCTATATCTTCAGGGTGCGCACCCTGAACCCGACCATAGCGGCCAGGGTGGCGCGCCCGAATCCGCAGGTTAGCGGCGAGTTCGAGGACGCATGAACGCGCGCGCGGCGGTAGCAACCTTCGGCGAATTCGCCCGCAACGGCCTGGGCGTGCCGCTGTTGGTCATGGTGGTCCTCGCCATGATGGTGCTGCCGCTGCCGGCGTTCCTGCTGGATATCTTCTTCACCTTCAACATTACCCTGTCGATCATGATCTTGCTGGCCGTGATCTACGTACGGCGGGCGCTCGAGTTCGCCACCTTTCCGACGGTGCTGCTCGGCGCCACCTTGCTGCGCCTCGGGCTCAACGTCGCCTCGACGCGCATCGTGCTGATCAACGGCCATACCGGTTCGCATGCCGCGGGCCACGTCATTGCCGCGTTCGGCCAGTTCGTGGTCGGCGGCAACTACGCCGTGGGCATGGTCGTGTTCACGGTGCTCGTGATCATCAACTTCGTGGTGATCACCAAGGGCGCAGGCCGCATCTCGGAAGTCAGCGCGCGCTTCACCTTGGACGCCATGCCCGGCCGGCAGATGGCGATCGACGCCGATTTGAACGCCGGCATCATCACACAGGCCGAGGCCATCGTCCGGCGGCAGGAGGTTCGCGAGGAAGGCGACTTCTACGGCGCCATGGACGGCGCCAGCAAGTTCGTGCGCGGCGATGCCATCGCCGGCATCCTGATCGTGTTCATCAATCTGTTCGGCGGCACCATCATCGGCGCGGCTCAACACGGCATGTCGCTGGCCGAGGCGGGCCGCACCTATGCGCTGCTCACGATCGGCGACGGCTTGGTGGCGCAGATACCGGCGTTGCTGCTGTCGGTGGCGGTCGCCATCCTGGTCACGCGCGTATCGCGGCCGCATGACATGAGCCAGCAGATCATGACGCAGGTGCTGGGCCAGCCCAAGGCGCTCGGTGTCACCAGCGGCATCCTGACTCTTCTCGGCATCATCCCCGGCATGCCGAATCTCGTGTTTCTGGGGATGGCGGCGGTATGCGCGTTCGGTGCCTATCGGCTGGGCAAGCGCAAGGCATCCGATCAGGCCGCGGCCGCCGCTCCGGCCGCCGCCGCTGCGGCGGTTCCCACCGAACAGCGGGAATTGTCCTGGGACGACGTGGAGCCGGTAGATCTGATCGGTCTCGAGGTGGGTTATCGGCTGATCCCGCTCGTAGACCGCAATCAGGGCGGCGAATTGATGGCGCGCATCAAGGGAGTACGCAAGAAGCTGTCCGAGGAGCTCGGCTTCCTGGTGCAAGCCGTGCACATTCGCGACAACCTGGAACTGGGGCCCAATTCGTACCGCATCACCATTCTCGGCGCACCGGTGGGCGAGTCCGAAGTATTCCCGGACCGCGAACTCGCCATCAACCCGGGGCAGGTGTCGGGCACCCTGCCGGGCTCCGCGACCAAGGATCCCGCCTTCGGCCTGGAGGCGATCTGGGTCGAGAAATCGCGGCGTGAGCAGGCTCAAGCCCAAGGTTATACGGTGGTGGACGCCAGCAGCGTCATCGCGACTCATTTGAGCCATCTACTGCAATCCCATGCGCACGAGCTTCTGGGCCACGAAGAAGTGCAGCAATTGCTCAACCGCCTGGGAAAGAGCGCGCCGAAATTGATCGAGGACCTGGTGCCGAAGCTCTTGCCGATGAGCGTCGTCGTCAAGGTGCTGCAGTATCTGCTGCTCGAGCGGGTGCCGATCCGCAACTTGCGCACCATTTGCGAGACGCTCGCGGAGCTCGCGCCGAAAACCCAAGATCCAATCGCGCTGGTCGCCGCCGTACGGATCGCTCTCGGGCGCAGCATCGTGCAAAACATCGGCGGGCTGCGCCACGAATTGCCGGTCATTACGCTGGATCCGGCGCTCGAGCAAGTGCTGCAGGATTCGATGGCGGCCGGCGGCGATGCTTCCCCCGGGTTCGAGCCCGGCCTCGCCGACAGAGTTCAGACCGCGCTTGCCGACAGCACGCGGCGCCAAGAAGCCGCGGGCGAGCCCGCGGTACTGCTGGTCGCACCCAAGATCAGGCCGTGGATCGCGAAGTTGATGCGCCATTCGACTCCGTCGCTTGCGGTGCTGGCCTACAACGAGATACCGGAAAACCGCCGCATCCGAGTGATTGCCGCGGTTGGACGCTGAAGAATTGCTTGATTCACGGAGGTTGACATGAAGATCAAACGTTACACGGCGCCGAGTATGCGGGCTGCCTTGGCGCAGGTGCGCGCGGAGCAGGGAGCCGATGCGGTCATTCTTTCCAGCCGCCGCAGTGAGGACGGCATCGAGGTGATCGCGGCCGTCGACTATGACGAGGCGTTGTTCGGCGAGGCGAACCGGCAGCGTGTTGCGCCGAGCTCGGATGCTCCGATGCCGGCGCCCACCGTGTCTCCCGATCCGGTCGCTGCGCCGGTACGGGCGCAAGCGGCGCCGACGCGAGATCAGGCGGCGCCGAGAGATCAAGCGGTGTCGAGAGACCAGGCGGTGTCGAGAGATCAAGTACCGACGCGAGATCAAGCACCGGAGCGTGCGCGGGCCCCGGCAGTTGCTGCTGCGTCGAACCCGACAACCTCGCGAAAACCCATTCCCGCCTCATTTCGACGGCTCACCATGGCGGCATCGCCCGCTGCGGAGCGGCGTCAGGCATTGGTGCCGGGCGCGGCCGCGGCCGACCGCGCCGAAATAGGTCTCGGCGCCGTGCTGCGCGAATTGGAGGATGTGCGCCAATTGCCCGCGGCCGAGTTCGGCAGCATGCCGCAGAATGATAAACGCGTACGTGAACCCTTGAAGGCGCGAGTCTTCGAACAGCTCTCGGCGATGGATATCGCGCCGGATGTGGCCACGGCGCTGGCGGCGCAGACGCCGCAGCGCAGCAGTCTGGAAGATCCATCGCTCCTCCCGCTGGCGCTGCTCGTGAGACACCTGGCCGTCGTCGATCCCATCGAGGGCATCGCCGGCGTCAGCGGCGGAATCATGGCGGTCGTCGGTCCGACGGGCGCCGGCAAAACCACGACCATCGCCAAGCTCGCCGCGCGTTGGTGCATGCAGCACGGCAGCGACGATCTGGCATTGGTCAGCACCGATGGTTATCGGGTTGGCGCTCGCGAGCAGCTGACGACCTATGCGCGCATTCTCGGCGCGCCGATGTATGCCGCGAACAGCGGCATGGAACTCGCCCGCGTGCTCGAACGGCTCAAATCGAAGAAGCTGATTTTGATCGACACCGCCGGCATGGGCCTGCGCGACGTTCGCATGACGGAGCAATTGGCGGCGCTGCAACTCGGGGCGGCTCGTGCACGTGTCGTGCTGGCGCTGCCCGCCCAGGGCGAAGGCCACGCGCTCGAGGAGATCGTCCAGGCATACGCGCGGGTGACTCCGTCGACCTGCATTTTGACCAAAGTGGATGAGGCGGCCAGTTTGGGCGCGGTGATCTCAACGGTCCTGCGCCATAAGTTGAAAATCGCTTACATTTGCGACGGGCAGCGGGTACCGGAGGATCTGCACCAAGCGCACCAGAAACGCATCTGGCTGGTGCGCGCCGCGCTGGGCCTCAAGAGCCATGCGCCGCGCCGCGGTAAAACGCACGATGCCCGCCACGGCGACGGAGCACACGCCCATGCGTGATACCCGATTATCGTTAAGTCAAGCCGAGGCCTTGGCTGAACTCAATTCCACGCGTCCGGTGAAGGTCATCGCCGTCACCGGCGGCAAGGGAGGCGTCGGCAAGACCACGGTGTCCGCGAATCTGGCCGTGTCCATTGCCGCGCAAGGCCGGGATGTCATGTTGGTCGATGCCGATCTGGGGCTGGCCAATGTCGACGTGCTGCTGGGACTGCATACGCGATTTCATCTGGGCCATGTGATCAAGGGCGAATGTTCGCTCGAAGATGCCATCGTCACCGGACCCCACGGCCTGCAGGTCGTGCCGGCCGCGTCCGGCATGAAACGTATGGCGAATCTGTCGGAGGCGGAGCACGCCGGAATCATCCGTTCGTTCAGCGACCTGTACCACCGGGTCGAGGTTCTGGTGGTCGATACCGCGGCAGGACTGAACGACAGCGTCATGACCTTCACCCAGGCCGCGCATCACGTGCTCGTCGTGGTGTGCGACGAACCCGCCTCCATCACCGACGCCTATGCGCTGATCAAGGTGTTGAGCCGCGAGCACGGCGTGCAGCGCTTTCAGATCCTGGCGAACCAAACGCGCCGATCGGGCGAGGGACCCGACCTTTTCCAGAAAATCGCGCGAGTCTGTGATCGATTTCTCAATGTGTCGCTGGAGTTTGCCGGTTCCGTACCGTTTGACGATTACCTGCGGCGTGCGGTGCAGCGTCAGACTGCCGTGGTCGATGCGTACCCGGCGTGTATTTCGTCCATTGCCCTCAAGAATCTGGCATCGAAGGCCGATAAGTGGTCTGTGCCCGAAGGGGCACGAGGTCACCTTGAGTTCTTTGTCGAACGCATGGTAGGGACTCGGATCGGTCCCTCGACGGTATTGCAATGAGAGCAAGCACACAGTACTCGAATACACAGAAGCGCGGCCCGAAGCCGATGACGGACGATCACGTTCCCGTCGATCAGGTGCCGCAACAAGAATTGGTGTTGAAACATGCCGATTTGGTCAAACGTATTGCCTACCATTTGGTCAGCCGGATGCCGCCGAACGTGGAAGTCGACGATCTGATTCAGTCCGGCATGATCGGCCTGCTGGATGCTGCAAAGCACTATTCCCCCACAAAGGGCGCCAATTTCGAGACCTATGCGGGCATTCGAATTCGCGGGGCCATGCTCGACGAGGTGCGCAAATCCGATTGGACGCCCCGTTCCGTGCATCGAAACATGCGCGAGATGGCGGACGTGGTGCGCAAGATCGAAAACGCCAAGGGACAGGATGCCACCCCCATGGACATCGCCGAAGGTCTCGGCGTGTCCATCGAGGAATATCACAAATTGGTGCAGGACGCGGCCAGCTGCCGCCTGTTCAGTTTCGATCAAATGGGGTCGAACGACGATGAATCGAGTCCGGCCGATCATGCCCGCGACGAGCGGCCGGGCCCGTTCGATCACATCGAAGACGCGGGCTTTCGCGGTGCGCTGAGCGGTGCGATCGATGTGCTGCCGGAGCGCGAGAAGCTGGTGCTGTCTCTCTACTACGACGAAGACATGAATTTGCGCGAGATCGGCGAAGTGCTCGAAGTCTCCGAATCGCGCGTCTGCCAGATCCACGGTCAAGCGCTGGTGCGTTTACGCGCGCGCCTTGCGGAGTGGCTGCAGCCGAACTAGTCCATGGATATTCTGAGCATCATCGGTGTTGTGCTGGGTTTGATTGCCATCATCGGTGGGGCGATC
>Ga0137412_10001337_pt1 | contig 19046 bp, 15 predicted proteins | sample CZODoug2_1_16fun_FD_122160 | JGI IMG/M metagenome (GOLD analysis project Ga0137412, IMG submission 122160) | Vadose zone soil fungal communities from Angelo Coast Range Reserve, California, USA - CZODoug2_1_16fungal (Hybrid Assembly) | ecosystem: Environmental > Terrestrial > Soil > Vadose zone...
CCTGGGAAGACCTGAATGAACTGTCGATCAGCGAATTACGGCTGACCCATCTGGCGACCACCGATGCGGTCGTTGACGTACTGCCGCGCACCGAAATGCCGGTGCCGGTAGCCGAAGCCGCGCCCAAGGAAGCCGCATCCAAGGAAGCCGCATCCAAGCCGTTGCAGGAGCGTTTCGCGAGCAAGCCCGAAGGCGAAAGCGCTCCGCTCGCCTCGAAGTCCACCAAGACGGCGGAAGCCATCGTTCCGACCAACGCCACCGCGGCGCCCGCGAAATAATACGATCGGTTGATGTCCCAGGCGCTGGCGGGTTCGCGCAATCACATGCGCGCCCGCAAGCAAAGCAATTATCCTTGTGCTGCCGCCGGCTGTCCTTGTGCTGCCGCCGGCTGCCTGGCCTTTGCCTCGATCTGGCCGATCGCATCGACCACGGCATCGAAGGTCAGCATGGTCGAGGCATGGCGCGCCTTGTAGTCGCGCACCGGTTCGAGCAGCGCGATGTCGGCCCATTTGTCGTCCGATGGCGGCGGGGCGCCATTTTCCTTCAGCATCTTGCGCACGGTCTCGCGCAATTCGCGCAGTTCGCTTGCCGTGGAGCCGATGACGTGGCTGGCCATGATCGAGGAGGAAGCCTGGCCCAACGCGCAGGCCTTCACGTCATGGGCAAAATCGGTGACGACGGCGCCCTCCATCTTGAGGTCGATCTTCACCGTCGATCCGCATAATTTGGAATGCGCGGTTGCGCTGGCGTCGGGGTCCGCAAGCCGGCCGAGCCGCGGTATGTTCCCGGCCAGTTCGATGATGCGCTTGTTGTAGATATCGTTCAGCATAGGGGCGGGGTCTCGGCTTTACGGAACCTTCGGCCTTGGCGGCCGTGGCCGGCGCCTCTATATATGGTCGGCAACGGCCCGAATGATAGTGGCCCTTCCCTCAGGCGTCCGGTGGCCAAGCCACCCGTCTGCCGGTGACACTCCGGTCCCCAAGGGATCGGTCGAACGGAGGATACATGGACGCTTTGATCAAATCGATCCGCCCGAACAAGCCGGCGGACGCGAAATCTCCGGATATGCGACCTCCAGATATGCGTCCCGCCGAGCTCGACCCTTCAGAGTTTCTGGCCGCAGCAGTCCGCGCCGACCAGCCGCGGCCGTCGCGCGCCGAGGCGGAAGCCGCGGTACAGACGCTGCTCGGCTATATCGGCGAGGACACCAGTCGCGAGGGACTGCTGGACACGCCGCGACGCGTGGTGGAGGCCTTCGACGAACTTTATCAGGGCTATCATCTGTGCCCGGCCGAGGTGCTCGACCGCACCTTCGGCGAGACCGCCGGCTACGACGATTTCGTGCTGATCCGCGACATCGAGTTCACGTCGCAATGCGAGCACCACATGATGCCGTTCTATGGCAAGGCGCATATCGCCTATACGCCGGTCGAACGGGTGGTCGGGCTCTCCAAGCTGGCACGCCTCACCGACATCTTTGCCCGCCGCCTGCAGACCCAGGAGCATCTGACCGCGCAGATCGCGGCCGCGATCGACGAGATCCTCAAGCCGCGTGGCGTTGCGGTCATGATCGAGGCCGAGCATACCTGCATGTCGGTACGCGGCGTTGCCAAGCACGGTGCGACGACCTTCACCAGCCGCTTCACCGGCATGTTCCGCGACAACCCGGCGGAGCAGGCGCGTTTCCTGTCCATGGTGCGAGGGCAGCGGTAGCCTCGCGAAGTTGATGCGAGAGACTGCCCGAGACACTTGCCCATGTCTATTTCCAAACATGTCCACATCCAACGATGACATCGACCGCGAGGAGGGGCTGGCTTTCCAGCCCCGCTTCGACGAGTCCGGCCTCGTGACCTGCGTGGCGACGGATGCCGTGACCGGCGAAGTCCTGATGGTCGCGCATATGAACGACGAGGCGCTGCGCAAGACCATCGCCAGCGGCGAGGCCTGGTATTTCAGCCGCTCGCGCAACGCGCTGTGGCGCAAAGGCGAGACCTCGGGCCAGACCCAGCGCGTCATCGAGATGCGCACCGATTGCGATCAGGACGCGGTCTGGATCAAGGTCGAGCAGATCGGCGCTGCCTGCCACACCGGGCGGCGCTCCTGTTTCTATCGCAAGGTCGAGTCAGAAGACGGCGGCGCGAAGCTGTCCTTCGTGAACGCCGAGCGCCTGTTCGATCCGAAGGCCGTCTACCGGACCTGACCGCTCCTCATCATTCCCTGATAACTACGGCGCGCTTACTCCCTTACCCGGTTTACCCGGCATTAACCATAATTGTCGCAGTGTGGGCCGCGATCTCTGGCGCCGCACGGGCCGCCGCGTCGTTCGCGAGGAACTGGCAGGAAAATCATGTCGGTCGACACTTCAAACGCCACGGCAGCGGCAGGTGTCGATTCAACGCGCGTGCGGGTCGCCGGCGCGATCAAGCAGGCTGCCAATTCCACCGGCACCAGTTTTCAATATCTGCTCGCCACCGCGAAAATGGAATCGGATTTCAATCCGACTGCAGGTGCTTCGACATCGTCGGCGCGCGGGCTCTATCAATTCATCGATCAGACCTGGCTTGCCACGGTCAAGGACGCGGGCGGTCAGACCGGCTACGGCCAGTATGCCGACGCCATCACCAAGACCAGCGCAGGCGACTACACGGTCAGCGATCCGACCGCGCGGCGCGCGGTCATGAAGCTGCGCGACGATCCCGCGGCGAGCTCGGCGATGGCGGGAGCGCTGACGCAGAACAACAGCTTCCAGCTGACCGGCAAGATCGGCCGCCGTCCGACCGACGGCGAACTCTATATGGCGCATTTCATGGGGGTCGGCGGCGCGGCCAAGCTGATCTCGAGCGCCGAAGACAATCCGCAGGCGTCCGCCGCGCGGTTGTTTCCGAACGCAGCGTCCGCGAACCGTTCGATCTTCTATGATCGCGGAGGCCGGGCGCGCAGCGTCTCCGAAGTCTATGCGGAATTGAATTCGCGCTATGCGGGCGCTGCCAATTCGCACGCGACTCAGTCCGCGCTCGCATTGTACGGGAATACCTCTCCTGCCGTTTCGGTGGCGAGCAACACGCCGTCAGTCGACACCGCAGCGTACCTTTCCACATTCCCGAACGCCCACAACGCCGCGCCCGCGGCACCCGTCACCTTGGCGTCCGCATCGAACGCCAGCCAGAACGCAGCGTCGAGCGATCCAATCTTCCGTTCGTTGTTTCAGGTCGACGAAGGCTCGCAGCCGGTGTCGCCAAAGCTGCATGAATTATGGGGCAACTCGTCATCCCTGACGTCGGTTGCGAGTGCCGACGGGCAGGCTTCCAACGCCGGTGGGCCGCGGCGGCTCGATCTCTTCAGCGACCGCAGCGGCACCTTCAGTGGTTAACGAACAAGACACTCGCACCACCACTCCTTACCTCTTGGAGAGTCGGTGATTCGCTGCAGCGTTGGATGGCTGTGCGTTCGATCTTGTGCGACTTATAGTAGAGGGATAGCCTGCGTCGTGGGGTGGTTTCAATGCCACTGGAGGTTATCCTATGACCCTTGACGTGAAGGTCTATAACAACGGCGATCATGCTTGTCTGGTTTGGCTGCCTTCCGATGGCAAGCGGATTCCACAATGTCGCGGCTTTACGATTCGCCGCGTCATCCAGGGCAGTCCCGACGTCTATCTGCACGGCTTTGTCGGCTTCTCCGACGACGACAAGCTTGATCCGAGCGCGCCGTGGAAGCATCCGGTGCAACGCTTCATGTGGTGGGACTTTGGCGTGAAGCCGGGCCAGTCGGTGCAGTATTCGGTTGTGCCTGTCATGGGCGACAAGAACAGCCTGCAGCTTGCGAACGCCGACGCCAGTCCGTTGACCGCGCCGATCACGATCACCGGCCAGATGTCGCAGAACATCTCGGCCTATTTCAACAAGGGCATCGTGGCCGCGCAGTGGGTCACGCGCGTGCTCAACAGCCTCGGCTCGCCGCCGCCCAAGATGGCCGATCTGATTGCCGCGACGCAGCCGCCCATGAACGCGCTGCGGAACGAGTTGAGCGGCCTGTTACGGCCGCAGATCTTGAGCATGCTGGCGGATGCAAAGAAGAACAATGGCGAGATCTATGCCGCGCTGTACGAGCTCAACGATCCGGAGCTGTTGGCCGCGCTCAAGTCGTTCGGCAAGAAGTGCCATCTGATTCTGGCCAACGGCGCCTTCAGCAAGAAGAACGACAATGATGAGAACAAGGCGGTGCGCGCCGAATTGCGTAGCGTCGTGGACCTCACCAACCGCATCGTCAAATCAGGACACTTCGCGCACAACAAGTTCGTGGTGGTCTGCGATTCCGCGAGCCGGCCGCAACGCGTCCTGTCCGGCAGCACCAACTGGACGAAGACCGGGCTGTGCACGCAGGCCAATAACGGCATCATCGTCAACGACGCGAAGCTCGCGCAGGATTTCCTCAACGAGTGGAATCTGCTGAAGAAGGCAAAGAACGACTATCCGCCGAAATTGGCCCAGACCAATTCGACGGCCCAGACCTACAACATCGATGGCGGCACGGTCACCCAATGGTTCGCGCCGACCGACAAGGGCCAGGACCTCGCGTTCGCGCGCAACCTGATCAACGCCGCCAAGCAGGGCATCCTGTTCCTGTTCTTCAATCCGGGGGCGTTCGCCGCCGACGACAAGCCGGCCAACAAATGGACGCTGCTGCAGAACATCCTGTTCCGGCATCACCGCGGCACGCCGAACTTCAATCCGAACCTCTATATCCGCGGCGTGGTGAACCAGGAGATCGACGGCCTCACCAGGGAGTCCACCGGCAAGACGCCGGCCAAGCCTTCCGCCAATGCGGCGCTCGATCCCTCGGCCGCGACCCCCGTCACGCTGTTCGAAGGCGGCAAGCAGCCGCCCCAGCACCTCGGCTACGAATCGATGGTGCCCAAGAACATCAAGGATACCTTCCACGACTGGGCGAGCGAAATTCTCGGGCAGGGCGTTCACATTCACAGCAAAGTCATCGTGCTCGATCCGTTCGGCGAAAATCCCGTTGTCATGACCGGGTCGCATAATCTCGGCCTCAAGGCGTCCAGCAAGAACGACGACAACCTGATGATTATTCAAGGCAACAAGCCGCTGGCCGCGGCCTATGCCGCCAACATCATCGCGATCTATCAGTCCTATCGCTGGAATGCCTATGTCGAGGCGCATCGGCAGGATCCGAAAGTCTGGCACGGCCTGGTCAACCGGGACGACTGGCAGGATGGCTATCTCACCGGCGACGAATTGGCCGAGCTGACGTTCTGGATGGGCGCCTATCAGCCGGTATCGGCCACGGTGACGCCGTTGCAGCAGATCAAGCATGTGCCCGAGCACACGCCGCCCGCAGGTGGTGCGCCCGCGCCGACGAAGAAGACGAAGACCAGGCGATATGGCGCGAAGAAGCCGCGCTCGGCCAAGATCGCCGCGGCGAGACAAAAGAGCGTTGTGAAGACAAAGGCTTTCAAGCCGGCCGCACGCAAGCGGCGCTGAACTGATCGCCGCCCGCGACTATCGGCGGGAGGCCAATCGCAACCACGCGACGACGCCGTTTCGGCGTCGTCGTTCGTTCTGTGCCGTACCGCCGCTTGCGCCACTGGCGCCATGATACCTTTGGTGGTAATCCGCACCCTTAATAAAACGTCAATAAAACCAGTCAGTTATGCTGAACGCTTTATTAAGCGTCGTGGTTTATTTTCAGTTGCAGTGTGGCGCTGCGCCACGGACGTCCAGGTTGCGTAAGCCGGCAGGAACATGATCGTTCGGCAGTTCATCAGTTGGGTTAGGACCGCTTCCGCCGGTGTGCGAGCGGATGCCACGCGAGCGCTGGCGCGGGCGTGGCTCGTTTCCGATCTTTCCGGGGAGGATCGCGCGGCCGCCGAAGGCGCGCTGCTGATGCTTCTCGACGATCCATCGCCGCTGGTGCGCCAGGCGATGGCCGAGGTGTTCGCGCGCAGCGCGCAGGCGCCCGCCGCGATCGTGCAGGCGCTGTCGCTCGATCAGCCGACCGTCGCGCTGCCGATCCTCGAACATTCACCGCTTCTGATCGATGCCGACCTGGTCGACATCGTCGCGACCGGCAATTGCGAGACGCAATGCGCCATCGCCCGGCGCATCCGCTTGCCTGCGTCCGTCTGCGCCGCGATTGCCGAAGTCGGCTCCGCGGCGGCGGCGCTGGAGCTGATCGAGAACGCCTATGCGGAGCTGCCGCCGTTCTCATGGGATCGCATCGTCGAACGCCATGGCCATCTGGCGGCGATCCGGGAATCGATGCTGGTGCTGCAGGATCTGCCCGCGGCGACGCGTGCCGCGCTGGTCGCCAAGCTGTCCGAGACGCTGGCGCAATTCGTGGTCGCCCGAAACTGGCTGAGCGCCGACCGGGCAGGGCGGATCGCCAATGAAGCGCGCGACCGCTCGACCATGAATATCGCCGCCCGATCGCGCGGCGAGGACATGCGCGGCTTGGTGCAGCATCTGCGCGCCACCGGTCAGCTTACGGCGGGGCTGATCCTGCGCGCGCTGCTGTCGGGAAATCTGGAATTGTTCAACGCGGCCTTGGCCGAGCTCGCCGACCTGCCGCAGGCCAGGGTTTCGGCCCTGTTGCATGATCGCGGCGGTGCCGGCCTGCAAGCCCTGCTGCGGCGCGCCGGGCTGCCGGAGACCACCTTCGCGGCGTTCGTCATGGCGCTCGAAGTCTGCCACGAAAACGGTTTTGCCAATACGCTCGGCGACGCCGCGCGGCTGCGGCGCAAGATGGTGGAGCGCGTGCTGACGCATTGCGGGACCGACCTGCGCGCCGCCGAACCGCTGATGATCCTGCTGCGGCGCTTTGCAACGGAATCGGCGCGGGAAGAAGCCCGCTTGTTCTGCGACGAGTTGCTTTCGGAAGAAACGATCACCCACGATCTGATCGCGGCGTAAGACCCTCAATGACCGAACGTCATCGCGTCGCCCCGGCCAACGCCGGGGCGCATTACCCGCGTGGTCTATCGATGGTGTGGTCCGGTCGACGCGTTCGGCAATGCCAGCACCGGTGGCGATCGGCCCAGGCCTGCGCCAGGGTGACAAGCAAGATGGCCGAGACTTGAAGCTCTCAATCCCCCGGGACGATGCTGGGCGCCAGGATCGCTTCGAGATGCTCCGGCCGGTCGCGGTTGACGTGCACGAGATATTCGTCGGCGACGCCGCGCAATTTGCGGCTCAATTCGCCGGCCACCGTTGCGGTGTCGAGCTTGGTGTGGTCGTTGACGATCGCCTGGATCGCCTTGATGTGGTAGGTGATCAGTTCGGGCGGCACCTTTTCGAGATCGGGCGCGTGCTCGATGATCCGGCACAGGCTGTCGGCGGCGGCGGCGGCGGAAGGATATCCGAAGGTCGCGGCGTCGCCCTTGATATCATGGGCGGCGCGAAACAGTTCGTCGCTGGCGCGTTCGGAGAAGCCTTCCTTGAGGATCGCCGCGTGTGCGGTCGAAAGCCTTGTGGCTTCGATCAGCATCCAGTTCTTGAACTCGCCGGACAGGCCGGCCAGCGCCTGCTCGGCGCGGGCGACCGGATCGTCGGAATCCTTGTCGCCGACGCGGCGCAGTACCTTGCGCAGCGGATTGGGCTGGGTGATGACGTGATGGTCGGGGAAGGTCCTGACCTGCACGCTCGGGGGCTTGTCTTTCGCCATGGCAGCTTCCTTGCTCGCGCGAGAGCCTGTGTCATTCCGATTTGATCGGAACCCAGGCTCCAGCTTGTTGTTTGACGTGTTCGTGACGCGAACCGGGACGACGCGGGAAAATGCGCTAGATTGCGGTACGGGCTTTGTCGAGCAGGGACGGCTGCTGCAGCACCTCGACTTCACCGCCCACGCGGCGCTCGGGGCCGATATAGGCGTTGGTGGTGTTGCGCCGGCGATCCGGCCCGAAATAGGTCTTGGTCTTGATGAACGGGCGCGGATTGGCGACCACGTTCAGGATGCGCTGATAGAGGCCCTTGGCCGAGATCGGCTTGGCGAGAAATTCGGTGACACCGGCATCGCGCGCGTAGGTCACGCGGCGCTTTTCGGAATGCCCGGTCAGCATGATGATGGGCGCATAAGGATTGCCCTTGGAGTCCGGCTGGCGGATCATCTGCGCGAGTTCGAGCCCGTCGAAGATCGGCATCGACCAGTCCGTGATGACGATGTCGGGGACGTAATGGGTGTACATTTCCAGCGCGGTCGCGCCGTCCTCGGCTTCATAGACCTCGCGGGCGCCGAACGAATGCAACAGCGTCCGCAGGATGCGGCGCATATGCGGGTTGTCGTCACAAAGAAGAAATCGCAGCTTGTTGAAGTCGATGCGAAACATGGTCGGCCCTGGGCACCCGGATGACTCCGGTGTGGCGGCGTTAAGCTATCGTGCTCATGGTTAACGAACGGTTGCCAAGCCGCGGACCGGCGCAACGATCGTTGCGCGCGGGCGGCGGCGGCACGGGGGAAAGCGGGGCTAGTAGCCGAACTGCTCGCGCAGGATGCGCTCCTCGAGGCTGTGGCCGGGGTCGAACAGCATCCGCATCGAGATGGTCTTGTCGGACAGGACCTCGACGCGGCGGACATCGCGCACCTCGTCATGATCGGCGACCGCGGCGACCGGCCGCTTCTCGCCCTCGAGCACCTCGAAGACCACATAGGCCGCGTTCGGGAGCAGGGCGCCCCGCCAGCGGCGCGGACGGAACGCGCTGATCGGCGTCAGCGCCAGCAGCGCCGCATTGATCGGCAGGATCGGCCCCTGCACCGAGAGATTGTAGGCGGTCGATCCGGCCGGCGTCGCCACCAGAACGCCGTCGGCGACCAATTCCGACATGCGTTCCTGCTCGTCGATCAGAATGCGCAGGCGCGCGGCCTGATTGGTCTGGCGGAACAGCGACACCTCGTTGATGGCGTGATGAATATGCACCGCGCCGTCGATGTCGGTTGCGCGCATCAGCAAGGGATGGATAAGGGATTCGCGCGCCGCGGCGAGCCGCCCACGCAGATCGTGGGTCGAGAACTCGTTCATCAGGAAGCCGACGGTGCCGCGGTTCATGCCGTAGATCGGCTTTCCCGTGCGCATATGCTGGTGCAACGTCTGCAGCATCAATCCGTCGCCACCGAGCGCGACCACGACGTCGGCGTCCGCGGGAGCGCAATTGCCGTGGAGTTCGGTGAGCTGCGCCAGCGCTAGCTGGGTTTCGTCACCGGCGCTCGCGACGAAGGCGATCCGGTCATATCGCTTGGATGTGCTCATCAAACTCCCGGACCCGTTCAGGCACTTAAGCGGTGGGCTGCGCAGAGGTCGTCTATACGACGTTGCCTGCAATTGTCGAGATCGCGGTTGCGCGGAGTTGGACATCTGATGAACAGACACCAAAGCAAACGGGCGGCGGTTTGACCGCCGCCCGTTAAGAATTGGACGAGACTTGCCCGAATTGGACCGGATCAAGATTCCGGAGAATAACTTTGGCCGGTTTGACCCCTGTTCAGTATTTCGCCACGACCAGGCTCGGACCGAAGCGATAATTCACGCCGATCTTGACCTGGCTGATGTTGGAACGATCGGTCAGGAAGGTGGTGCCGTCGCTCGCGAGCGCCGTGTGACGTTCGAATGACAGATAGTCATACTCGGCCTTGGCGGACCAGTTCTTGCCAAGGTCGAACTCGGTGCCGTAGCCCAGCGTCCAGCCGACGCGGGTGTAGCTCGGCGTGCTGAAGCCGCCGGTAACGAGACCGGCCTGGTTCAAACAGGAGCGGGAGTTACCGTTGTTGTCGACCGGGGCCTGTCCGCTCGGTCCATAGATACAACCGACGGCGGTGGTTGAATCTTCGATCGCGACGCCGCCCTTGGCGTAGAACAGCGTACGGCCCCAGGCATAACCGACCCGGCCGGTCACAGTGGCCATCCAGTTCGTCTTGTCCTGCACGGTGAAGAAGGCCGGGCTGGAGCTGACGCTAACGCCGAACGCATCGAGGCCGTCGGCCGTACCGGCCGGTCGCCCGCCATGCACATTGGCGCCGCCGATATCGCCTTCGACGCCCAGCACCCAGTTGTTGCTGAATTGATGGTTGTAGCCGGCTTCAACACCGCCGAGGCCGCCGAACACCCAGGGCCTGTTGCCGGCGACCGGGAACGGCGCGCCGACGAACTGGATGTCGCTTCGTCCGGCCGCGGCGCCGGCAAAACCGCCGAGATAGAAGCCGGTCCAGTTGGTCGGTCCGATATACGACCGCGGCGCCTTCAGTGCCTTGGTCGGCATGACGGAGGCGATCATCTCGGGCGTGAACTGATAGCGAATGCCGGCGTTGCCGGTCCAGCCCTCGATGTTGTCGCCGTTGCGGTAGTCGACGCGCACGAAGCCAAGCCAGCCGGTATTGACGACCTGGGCCGCGATGCCCAGCGAGTACTGGCCATACGTCCCGATCCGCGACGTCGATGTCGTCTGGGTGTAGGTCAGTGGGTTCCCGGTAAAGAACACGCCGTTGGGGAGCGATGTGTAGTTGCTGATGACGTTGCCGGCGAACTCATGGAATACGCTGGCCGATGCGAACGGCTGCCAGATGATGTTGGTCGTCTCGATCGTCTTGCCGGCGCGTATGCTGAGGCGTCCGATTTCGCTCTCGACGTCGTTGGTCGAAATCACGCCGGGGACCGGCAGGACCGTGGTGCCCGGATTGACGAAGCTGTCGACGGACGTCTTGGAATAGATAAACCCGGCGGACGGCTCGGCGAACCAGCCATTGCCGAGATCGAAATTGTAACCGGCCGAAGTCGAAATCGAGAAGCCATGGGCGCCGACCGGCTGGTTGAAGTAGGACAGGCCTGGATTGGAGAGGCTGACGTTATAGAACTCCTCGCGCACCATCAGGTCGGCGAAGAAGCGGCCCTTCGTCGCGACCAGATAGGTACCGAAGAACGGCACCTGATAGGTGTTGCTGAAACCGTTATTATCCATCGAGTTCGCGCCGAGATAGCCCGCGGTGGTTCCGAGATGGACGTTCCAGCCACTCCAGTTCAGCCGCGCGATATCGGCGCCAACCTGGACGCCTGCGAAATTCTCATGCTGGTGGTTGTTGCAATTGATGGTCGGCGCGCCCACCGTGCCGGCCGCGGTGACACCGGTGCCCGTCGAATTCGACGTGCTTTTCAGGGTGGCTTCACCGCCGATTCCGCGCGCCCAGACGCCGCCGCCTGGCTGATCGGGGGCCGGATTGGCCGGCGCGGAAACGAAGGCGCTGCCCTGTTGCGCGAGGAAGGCGGTGTTGACGTTGCCGATGGCGCCGGCCAGCGCGGCGGAAGCAGCACCCGGCGCGATGCCGAGCTGGGCCGCGCCCGCGGAGCCGAGCGCCCCGGCACCCGTCACGGAACAGTTGGTTGGCGGCGACGCGGGCGGCGGCGCCTGAGCGAAGGTGTTAGTGGACGCCATCACCAGTGTGGCCAAGGCGGCTCCAGCCAAAATGCCAGCTTTGCGGCTACGCAAGCCAAGCGATCTCGCCACCATCATTTTCATGCCCCAGTTCCTAAAACAAAGAATCTGCTCAAAAATGCCTTAGCTCAGACGAGATCAGCGGCGCGTCATTCGAAAAGATGATGGAGGTGGCCGTCTGTGGTGGGACGTCCTGAATTCCCGCGGCTGTACCATTGCCGCAACAATGGCGGCATTGTTTTCTGGATACCTGCTGCGGGTTGAGTAAGCTGGGTCATCGTGTCGCGCGGCTGCGCGGAGGTAGCGCTGCCGACTCGGATTGATAGGCGTAGGCGGAGCGGTTAATGCTGGGCGGCGTCCGCGAATTTCATCAAAGCCGCTGCGTGTTGTTGGCCGACAAGTCATACTTCAGAGAACCGGTGCGGTCCGTGGCCGGTTAGCGAAAATTGCAGATGATCAAGCGCCTTACCCTCATGGCGGCGATGATCGGGGCGGCCATCTCATCGATGGTGCTCGTCCCCGCGACTGCTTTGGCCGACAAGCGGGTGGCGCTGATCGTCGGAAATTCCAGCTATCAGGCCGTCCCGCAGCTCCCCAACCCGTCGCGGGATGCGAGTTCGGTCGCGAAGATGTTCAGGGACGCAGGTTTCGATTCGGTCGAAATCCAGCTCAATGTCGGCAATCTCGAATTCAAGCGCGCGATCCGCAAGTTCGAGGCGATGGCCGACCACGCCGATATCGCGGTGGTCTATTATGCGGGCCATGGCCTGGAAATCGGCGGCACCAACTACCTCATTCCGGTCGATGCGCGGCTTGCCAGCGATCGCGATGCCGACGACGAGGCGATTCCCTTGGAGCGGCTGGTGTCGTCGGCGGACGGCGCCAGGCGCCTGCGGCTCGTCATCTTGGACGCCTGCCGCGACAACCCCTTCGTCACCACCATGCGCCGGGAGCGCAAGGTCGCAACCCGTGGCGTCACCGGCGGCCTCGGCAAGGTCGAGCCGACCAGCACGGATACGCTGATCGCCTATGCGGCGAAGGCCGGCTCCACGGCGGATGACGGCGACGGCCAGCACAGCCCGTTCACGACCGCGGTCCTGAAGAATCTCACGGTGCCCGGCCTCGATGTGCGGCTGGCCTTCGGGCGGGTCCGGGACGACGTCTTGAAGATGACGTCGAGCCGGCAGGAGCCGTTCGTCTATGGCTCGCTCGGCGGCGGCAATGTCTCGCTGGTGCCGGCGCCGGTGGTGCCGCAGGAATCCCCGGTCAGCGACGTCAAGGCGGACTACGAACTGGTTCAGAAGATCGGCACCAAGCGTGCCTGGGAGGTGTTTCTCGGAACCCATCCGAATGGTTTCTATGCCGAGCTCGCCAAGGCGCAGATCGAGCAGTTGAACGCGCAGCCGGCAAATCCGCCGCCCGCCCAGCCCAATGTCAGCATGGCCGCGTTGTCACCGCAGCAGCCTCCCAGGACCACGCGCGAATCCATGTCGAAGGAAGCGATCGAGTGGGACAAGGTGAAGGATTCCAGCGATCCGGCGGTGCTGCAGAAATTCATCAAGCGCTTTCCTGACTCGCCGCTGTCGCTCAATGCGCAGCAGCGCGTCGACGTCCTGAAGAAGGCGGCCGACGAGCGCGAGGAAAAGGCGCGCGCCGAGCGCGAGGCGCAGCGTCAAGCCGCCGAAGAGGCCACGCGCAAGGCCGAGCAGCAGAAGGCCGAGCTCGCCGCGCAGAAGAAGCGCGAGGACGATGAGCGTCGCGCCCGCGAGGCGGAGGCTGCAGAGAAGGCCCGCGCTGCCGCAGCTGAACTCGCGGCGCAGAGAAAACGCCAGGAGGACGAGCGGCGCGCCGCCGCCGCTGAGGCCGAGCGGCAGGCCAAGGCCGCCGAAGCCGAGCGCAAGGCCCTGGAGGCCAGGCAAAAAGCCGAGCAGGCCGAACGGGAAAATACCGCCAAGGAGGCCGATGCCGCGCGGGCCGCTGCCGAGAAGCAGGCCAAGGAAGCCGAAGCCGCGCGCAGCAAAGCCGAGCTTGCCGCCGCCAAGGAAGCCACCTGCAAGGACGAGCAAAGCAAGCTCGACGCGCTGTTGGCCAAGGGCAGCGAAGGCGCCGGCGTCGACAATCTGAAGCAGTTTTCAAGGAGCGTGAGCTGCGACCGGCTCGGGCCCGTGGTCGTCGCGGCGCTGGACCGGTTCAATGCCGAGGGCGCCAAGCGTGCGGCGGCCCAGCCCAATTCGCCCGAACTGGTTCGCTCTGCCCAGAACGAATTGGTCAGGCTCGGATGCCTGAGCGCCAAGGCTGACGGTAACAAGGCTGACGGTAACAAGGCCGACGGTAGATTGAGCCCGCCGACCGCGAGCGCACTGAGCCGCTATTCGACCATCGAAGGCCAGCCGGCGGACAATCCCAGCGTGACCGAGGCGCTGGTTTCCGAGCTGACCAAACATACCACCCGGGTCTGCCCGATCGAATGCAAGTCCGGCGAGACCTTGGAGGGCGAAACCTGTGTCGCCGACCAGAAGCCCGTGGCGGCTCCGGCTACCGCCTCGCGCAAGAACGAGGACGACGAGGACAATGCGCGGCGTCGCCGCAAGCAGGCGGTCCGCGAGCAGGAGCGGGAAGCTCTGCCGCGGCGCGCCAAGCCCGCGCCCGAGGCACCACATGTCCGCCAGCAGGCGCTGGCGCGGCCGAGCATCGTCAGCGGCGGCGGTGGAGGCGGTGGCAGCCACACCATGATCGGCGTTGGCTTCTAAAAGCCTGATTGCTAGGATTTGGAGGAACCGGCCCACGCAACCGCGTTAGGTCAAGTTGATGGGCCAAGCGTTGATGGGCCAAGCCATGAGGATGGGCGGATGAAAAGCGATCCCCGCATGACGTCGTTGCTGGCGGCCGTTATCAGTGCTGCCGTGTTGGCATCGGCGGCGCCGGCCACTGCCGCGGAAAATGCCACGACCGACGTCTCGGCGAAGGCTGCGTCCGCGACGCGTCACGTTCCCGCGCGCATCGCGATGCCCCGTTATGTCCGGCCCGCGACCGGCCAGCTCGATTGCGCCGGCACCTGGTGCCGCCGCCATTTCGTGCTGATGATCGGCATCGGCTACTAAAACGCCACTCGGTCATTTTTCCTGCAGCGTGCGGACCGGGTCCCAATCGCCGCCCCTTGGCTGACCTGACGCTTCCTTGGCGCGCGCGAGAAAATTCTCCGACGGCCGGTCGGCGCTCGCTGCCCGGGCGAAGCATTCAGCCGCAGGACCGAACTCCCCGGCGCGCCAATGCGCGAGACCCTTTGCATAATCGGCCACGACGGCATCCGGCAGCGATCCCTGTTCGGCGCGCGCCAACAGCTCGAAGATCTTCAGCGCCTGTGTCCGGCCCTTGACCCGCACCGTGTCTAACTCCCGCCAGACGAAACCGTCGCCCGCGAGTTCGGCCGTCGTCTCCGAGGCGATGATGGTGGTGCCGTAGAACTTATTGGCGCCTTCCAGCCGCGAGGCGAGATTGACCGCATCGCTCATGACCGAATAGTTGAAGCGCCGCCGCGATCCGAAATTGCCGACCAGCGCGTCGCCGGAATTGATGCCGATGCGCTGGGTCAGTTGGCGGCCCTGGAAAGCGGCGGCTTCAAAGTTGAGCTCGTCGAGGCGCTTGCAGCAATCCAGCGCGGCGCGCGCGGCGTTGGCGGCGTGGTCGCGATCCTCGGCGGGCGCGCCGAAAATCGCCACGATGGAATCGCCGATATATTTGTCGACATAGCCGCCATGGCCCTCGATGATGTCGGTCATCTCGGACAGATATTCGTTCATCAGCGCCATCAACGCGTCCGGCGACATGGCTTCCGCGATCTGTGAGAAGCTCTCCAGATCGGAAAAGAAGATCGTCACATGGCGGGTTTCGCCGCCGAGCTCCGGTAATTTGCTCGAGGTCAGCATCCGGTTGATGACATGCGGCGCCAGATAAAGCGCAAAGCTCTTCTGCAGCAGCCGCCGGTCCTTGTCGGACACGATGAAACGGTAGCCGCCCATGATGGCCAACGCGCCGGCGCCGGCAATCAACGGCTCGCTCAGCGGCAGCGCAATCGCATGATGGAACGTCACGGTCGCGCAGGCTGCGTAAATGACGATCGCCGCCACAACCAGCACGACGGCGCTGACCGGCTGCAGCACGCGCGCGGCAATCGCGGCAAGCGCCGCCGCCAGCACCGCGATCAGCGCGATCGGCAGCCGGGCCAGTTCGACGACCGCGTCGCGGCCGATCAGATTGTTGATGGCGGTGGCATGGATATAGACGCCGGCGATCGTGCTGCGCTTGAAACTCTGCGCCACCGGCTTCTGCTCCAAGGCGCAGCGCGGCGCATGCGCGCCTTCGAGGCCGGTGGTGAAGCGCTTTGATGTCAGCCTGCGATCTTCCAAATCCTGAACGGTGCCGAACAGGACGACCTTGCCCGCGAACTGGCGCTTGAAATAATCCTTGTCGTTCTTGACCGCGCACAGCCGCAAGTCCGCGAAGGAATAGGTCGGGATGTCGTCGGCGCCGCCCTCGAAACTCAGCGCCATCGTGTTCGGCACCCGGCTCGGGATTGGATATCCAGCCAGCGTCACGGCGCCGTCGTCGCCGAATTCGGCACGGGCCTTCAGCGCGCGCGACGCCAGTTCAAGCGCCATCGAATTGGTGTGGGCGCCGTCGACCACAAAGCTCAGCGGCAGCCGCCGGATGATGTCGTCGCCATCGGTAAATGTGTTGAGCGGCCGGATATTCTGCTGCTGGCGAACGGCGACCCGTTGCCCCTGCGACGGCAAGAACGGTGCGTCGCCGCGAAGCTGTTCGCCGAGCAGGACCTTGCCGGCGACCGCGCCCTTGGCGAGCGCGCGCAGGAAATCGCGGTCGAGACCGCGGACCTTGTCACCCAGCACGCCGTCGCCAAAGGGGATCTCGGATTGCTCGAGCGAAGTGGGAACCACGATATCGAAGCCGACGGCTTTCGCGCCGCCGTCGAGGACCGCGGTCAGGACGCGACCGATCTCGCCGGTCCAGGTGATGGTCGGCGAGTCCTTCAGAGGCGAGGTCTGATGGCTCTCTTCATCGATCGCGATCACGACCGCGGAGGAGGCGGCCGGATCGACCCGGACGCCGAACATCTGCCAGCGCAGCGCGGTCAGGACGTCGAGCGACAGGCCGTGCGCGAAGTCGAACAGAGGCGAGGCGGACAGGGCGCCGCAGATCAGCGCAACAACAGCGATCGCAAGCAGGTCGCGCGTGGTGCGACGGAGTTTCACAACTCTGGACCAGGCAAAGACCTATTCCATCCGCAGCAACCGTCCGGCCATCGGCGTCGCGCCCGACTTGGCCAGCGGATCGATCCGGAACACGATCTTGTTCTTTCCGAAGGTCGCCACATACGTGCCGCCCGGAGCCAGTGTCCGGTGCACGATCGCGAAATCGAAGAACTTGCCCTTGAGCTGCTTGCCGTCGAGCGCGAATTTCTGCCGGTCGCCCGAGGCGTCGAGGCGTTCCATCACCAGTTCGCCGCGGCCCTTCACCTCCACCAGGGGCGAGGCGCCGTAAAGCGTGGCCTGCGGCGTGTTCGCCGCGATGTCGTTGCCGATGCTGCGCACGATCGTCGCCGCGGCCTCGCTGGTCTCGCGCTCGCTCGCCTGGGCATGCGCCGCGTCGCACGGCGTCTGTTCGCTCTTGACGTCGGCCAGATGAACGCTGCTTTCCTCGGTGCCGACGATGATCGTGCCGAGGCCGGTGATCGTCTCGCGCCGGCAGGAATTGAGATAGCTCAAGGTGATCGCGGCGTTCTGGCCGAGCTTGATCACCGCGCGCGGCGACAGATAGTCCATCAGCTCGGCGCCGGTGACCTTGCCCTGAACGTCTTCCACGATGGCAACAGGCGACTCCGCGGTCGCGGCCGTGGTCATGCCGGCGAGTGCGAAGAGCGCAACAGCGATGGCGCGTGTCATGTTTCGATCCTGTGGTAGCCGATGGCGTCGTGTATCATACCCTGCCACCGCAAGCGCGGCTCCGGTTACGCAAAAATACATTTTCAATGGTAGTCGCGTCCATCCGATGTCCGCACTATTGGCACCATGGGGACGGCAATTCGAACGACTGCAATTTGGGCGCGTGCAAAGCGGCAATGCATATGTTCAAGGCCATCCTGTCGGTTGTCCTGTTGAGCCTCGTTTCGGGTTGCGTGACGTCGGAAAGCCCCACGAGCGAGCAGGGCCGCTCGGCCCGGGGCGTGCAGGCGAAACCGGCGGCGGGCGGCCCGCCGCAAGTGATTCTGGGTACCGTCTACTGACCTTCCAATACGTTCTTTTTTGCGACGCCTGCTTTCGACGTTCCGCGACGCAGTGAAAACCGGTCTACGCGCCCGGTAGCTGATCCCTGTATGACGAAGATCACAGAGCGGACCGCGTCGATGTGCCGTCAGACCCTGCGTGCTACGCCGCGCAACGAAGCGGCCGGAAGCGACAGGTTGCGACAAAATAGTCGGCCGTTCCGGACAATTCCCCGAGAGGCAGCGGTGCCGATGCGTTGTGTGCCGATCGCCCTTTGACCTAAAATCACGGGCGGCGCCCGGGGACGGGTTTGAGCACACGCCATAAACCAATCAACGGAGAAACGGCCATGCCGATGGCGGCACTTCGCGACGCGCGCTTTGCGTTGGCTTTTCTGGTGATGACGCTCACCGTCGGCGCCCGCGCCGAGGATTTGCCGCAGCCGGCGCAACAGACGCCGGCGCTGTCGGCGCCATCGGGGCAGAAAAGCGGGCCGGGCGGGCGCGGCGGCGGTACGCCGGCGTCGCCCAGTGCGGCCGAGGCGCACAAACTGCCGCCGGATTCCACGACCAAACAGACGCTCGAACTTCCCGGCCGGACATTGTCCTTTACCGCGACCGCCGGCTCGATCCGGCTGTTCGACGACAAGGGCGAGCCGCAGGCCGACATCGCCTATACGTCCTATCAGCTTGACGGCGCCGATCAGGCGACAAGGCCGGTCACGTTCCTGTTCAATGGCGGGCCGGGCGCGTCATCGGCCTGGCTGCAGTTCGGCGATGCCGGGCCGTGGCGGCTTGCGATATCGGGAGACGGCGCGGTTTCTTCAGCTTCGCCCGAGCTCGTGCCCAACGCCGAGACCTGGCTCGATTTCACCGATCTCGTCTTCATCGATCCGGTCGGCACCGGCTATAGCCGTTTCGTCGCGCAGGGCGAGGATGCGCGCAAGCGGTTCTTCTCGGTCGACGGCGACGTCAATTCGATCGCGCTGGTGATCCGGCGCTGGCTGGAAAAGCATGACCGCCTGCTGTCGCCGAAATACCTTGCCGGCGAAAGCTATGGCGGCATCCGCGGACCCAAGATCGTGCGCAATTTGCAGACCGAGCAGGGCGTCGGCGTGCGCGGCCTCGTCCTGATCTCGCCGGTGCTCGACTTCCGCGACTATTCCGGCTCCAGCCTTCTGCAATATGTCGCAAGTCTTCCGACCATGGCCGCGGTGGCGCGCGAGGCCAAGGGCCCGGTGATGCGCAACGACATGGCCGACGTCGAGCGCTACGCGCGCGGCGAATTTCTCACCGACCTCGTCAAGGGCCAGTCCGACACCGAGGCCACC
>Ga0137412_10001338_pt1 | contig 19042 bp, 17 predicted proteins | sample CZODoug2_1_16fun_FD_122160 | JGI IMG/M metagenome (GOLD analysis project Ga0137412, IMG submission 122160) | Vadose zone soil fungal communities from Angelo Coast Range Reserve, California, USA - CZODoug2_1_16fungal (Hybrid Assembly) | ecosystem: Environmental > Terrestrial > Soil > Vadose zone...
GGCCTTGATGTGGCGTCCGGTCAGCAGCAGGTCGCACGCGATCGTGTACGGGATCTGGCGGACGAGTCGCACCGCTGAGCCGCCCATCGGGTAGAGGCTCCACTTGGCCTCGGAGATGCCGAACTTGGCGCTCTCGCCGGCCACCCTGATGTCGGTGCCCTGCAGGATCTCGGTGCCGCCCGCGATGGCAGGGCCCTCGACCGCCGCGATGAGCGGCTTGGTGAGCCTGCGACCCTTCAGAAGGCCGTCGATGCGCGACGGGTCGTAGCTGCCGTCCTTGAACGAGTCGCCAGGCGGCTTGGCCGTCGCGGCCTTGAGATCCATGCCTGCGCAGAAGTAGCCGCCGGCACCCGTCAGGATGCACGTCCGGATCTCCGGATCCTCGTCGACCCGGTCCCAGGCGTCGACCATTATCGAGAGCATCTCGGTGGAAAGCGCGTTGCGTGCCTCCGGCCGGTTCAGCGTCACGATCAACGTGTGTCCGCGCTGCTCAACCAGGGCGTCGGGGGCTTTTTGGGAGTCGCTCACGGATGTCCGCCTTCCAGCATCGTCGCCACAGACTTGTCACGAAATGTAACACGTTCTAGTTTAGGGGCGTGGCCCTGAACATCGCCGACCTTGCCGAGCACGCGATTGACGCCGTGCCTGACCGTGTCGCCCTCATTTCCGCCGACGAACAGCTCACCTACGCCCAGTTGGAGGAGAAGGCGAACCGCCTTGCGCACTACCTCATCGACCAGGGCGTGAAGAAGGACGACAAGGTCGGCCTGTACTGCCGCAACCGCATCGAGATCGTCATCGCGATGCTGGGCATCGTCAAGGCGGGCGCCATCCTCGTCAACGTCAACTTCCGCTACGTCGAGGGCGAGCTGAAGTATCTGTTCGAGAACTCCGACATGGTCGCGCTGGTGCACGAACGCCGCTACGCCGACCGCGTCGCGAACGTGCTGCCGGAGACGCCGAACGTCAAGACCATCCTGGTGGTGGAGGACGGCACAGAAGGTCCAGCCGATGACTACCTCAAATACGGCGGCGTCGAGTTCTACGCGGCGCTGGAGAAGGGCTCACCAGAACGCGACTTCGGCGAGCGCAGCGCCGACGACATCTACCTGCTCTACACCGGTGGCACCACGGGCTTTCCCAAGGGCGTGATGTGGCGCCACGAGGACATCTACCGGGTCCTGTTCGGCGGCACCGACTTCGCGACGGGTGAGTTCATCAAGGACGAGTACGACCTCGCGAAGGCCGCAGCGGCGAACCCGCCGATGATCCGCTACCCGGTTCCTCCGATGATCCACGGTGCCACGCAGTCGGCCACCTGGATGTCGCTCTTCTCCGGCCAAACGACCGTGCTGGCACCGGAATTCGATGCCGACCAGGTCTGGCGTGCGATTCATCACCACAAGGTCAACATGCTGTTCTTCACCGGTGATGCGATGGCCCGACCGCTGCTCGATGCCCTCGAGGCGCACCAGGAGCAGGGCAACCAGTACGACCTGACGTCGCTGTTCCTGCTCGCCAGCACCGCGGCGCTGTTCTCGGCAAGCATCAAGGAGAAGTTCCTCGAACTGCTGCCCAACCGCATCATCACCGACTCGATCGGCTCCTCGGAGACCGGGTTCGGCGGCACCAGCATCGTCGCCAAGGGGCAGCCGCACGCCGGTGGTCCGCGCGTCAGCATCGATGCCCGCACCGTCGTCCTCGACGACGATGGCAACGAGGTGAAGCCCGGCTCCGGCGTTCGCGGCGTCATCGCGAAGAAGGGCAACATCCCGGTCGGCTATTACAAGGACGAGAAGAAGACGGCCGAGACGTTCAAGACGTACAACGGTGTGCGCTATGCGATCCCGGGTGACTACGCGGAGGTCGAGGCGGACGGCGCCGTCACCATGCTCGGCCGTGGCTCGGTGTCGATCAACAGCGGTGGCGAGAAGATCTATCCCGAAGAGGTCGAGGCCGCGCTCAAGGGCCATCCCGACGTTTTCGACGCGCTCGTGGTCGGTGTCCCCGATCCGCGGTTCGGCCAGCACGTGGCCGCCGTCGTACACGCCCGAGAGGGCACGCGGCCCGCATTGGCCGAACTCGACGCGTTCGTCCGCAAGGAGATCGCGGGATACAAAGTGCCGCGCAGTCTTTGGTTCGTCGACGAGGTGAGGCGCTCGCCTGCGGGCAAGCCCGATTACCGGTGGGCCAAGGACCAGACCGAGGAACGGCCCGCGGACGACGTGCATGCGAACCACGTGAGCGCATGAAAACCGAGCTATGTGACCGGTTCGGTATCGAGTACCCGATCTTCGTCTTCACCCCTTCGGAGAAGGTGGCCGCCGCGGTGAGCAAGGCCGGCGGGCTCGGCGTGCTGGGCTGTGTGCGGTTCAACGACGCCGACGATCTCGAAGACGTCCTGGGCTGGATGGACGAGAACACCGGCGGAAAGCCGTACGGCGTCGACATCGTCATGCCCGCCAAGGTGCCCACCGAGGGCACGTCGGTGGACATCAACAAGCTGATCCCACAGACCCATCGGGACTTCGTCGCCAAGACGCTCGCCGATCTCGGCGTGCCTCCGCTGCCCGATGACGAGGAGAAGTCCGAAGGCGTACTGGGCTGGCTGCATTCGGTCGCCCGTTCACACGTCGAGGTGGCGCTCAAGCACCCGATCAAGCTGATCGCCAACGCGCTGGGCTCCCCGCCGAAGGACGTCATCGACCAGGCCCACGCGGCCGGTGTGCCGGTGGCCGCGCTGGCGGGTAGCGCCAAGCACGCTCAGCGGCATGTCGACAACGGCGTCGACATCGTCATCGCGCAGGGGCACGAGGCGGGTGGTCACACAGGCGAGATCGCGTCGATGGTGCTGGTGCCCGAAGTCTGTGACGCCATTGGTGGTTCGGCCGCGGTGCTCGCGGCGGGCGGCATCGGTAGCGGCCGTCAGGTCGCCGCGGCACTCGCACTCGGCGCACAGGGCGTGTGGATGGGCTCGGCGTTCCTCACGTCGGCCGAGTACGACCTCGGCGTGCGCACCGAATCGGGCACGTCGGTGATTCAGCAGGCGCTGCTGGCGGCGAACTCGAGCGACACGGTGCGCCGCCGCATCTACACCGGCAAACCCGCCCGCCTTCTCAAGAGCCGGTGGACCGAGGCGTGGGACGCCGAAGGCGCGCCAGAACCGTTGCCGATGCCTCTGCAGAACATCCTCGTCAGCGAGGCCCATCAGCGGATGAGCGAGTCATCGGATCCGACGACCGTCGCGATGCCCGTCGGCCAGATCGTTGGGCGGATGAACGAGATTCGACCGGTCGCCGACATCATCGCCGAACTGGTGGCTGGTTTCGAGGCCGCCTCCAAGCGTCTCGACGGGATCCGGGAGAGCTGAAACGAAAACGCCGCCGAAGTGTGAACACTTCGGCGGCGCTTCGGGTTGATCGGGTCAGGGCGTGATCGTGGTGTCCGAGTCGATGACGTCGGTGGCCGCGCCGATGACTTCCTTCTGGCTGTCAAGGCCGTCTGCGTTGAGCTGCAGGACGTAGAGGCCGTCGGCGCCGGGGATGACGACCGTCTTCTGTGCGACGACCTTGGTCTCGCCGTCCGACTGCCACGTGCCGCCGAGCTGGTAGGCCGGGTACTCGCCGAGCGTGCTGGTGGCACCCTCGTTCAGCGGCTTGTAGCCGGACAGGTTGTTCAGCTCGCCTGGTGCCATATCGATGATCTTCTGCGGGTCGACGTCACCGGACAGCTTCGACACGATGGCGACGATGCTCGGGGTGTACTCCGCGGCTTCGGGGCCCGTGTAGAGAATGGCGCCGTAGGCCCATTCCGGAGTGTTCTCGCCGGCCGGCTCCCAGCCTTCCGGCACCGGCAGGTTGATCGTCGGCGAGCCGGGATCGCCCATGTGCACCGGGGTTTCGGTGATGTTGTTGTCCTTGATGTAGCTGGCGATGCTCGGGTTGGGGCCCGCCGCCTCCGCCGGTGAGGACTCGACCGTTGGCTTCTTCTTCGTCGTGGACGACTTGGTCGACGACTTCGAGGACTCGGTGCTCGAACTGCTGGACGTTGCTGTCTTGGTGTCCGAGCCGCAGCCGGACAGCACGACGGCCAGGGCGGTGAATGCCGCGGCCACACCGGTGATCGCCGATGCTCTCATTTGTTAACTCCTTTGGTTGCCTATGATTCGTTCGTGGGCGCCGAAGCAAACACCATCAATGCCCATTTCCGCAGCGAAGCGTAGCTCAAAATGCCCCCTGCGCAGGGTGAGTAGATCTACTCGAATTCGGTGATGTGAATTCGCTGCAATCGTTGTCACGCGGTTTAGGATGCTTTGCTCCGGCGCGAATCGTGCGGATGTGTCCGATTCGTTCACGATTGCCGCGGGCGCCCCGCCCTACGGTGTCGTCATGGGTATTCGCTTGACGTCCGCCGTCTTCCAGATCTTCGCCAACGACCTGCAACGATCGTTGGACTTCTACCGGCTACTTGGCCTTTCCGTGCCGGACCCGGACGGGCCTCCCCACGTGGCGGTCGAACTACCCGGCGGGAACACCTTGTCGTTCGACACCGAGGAAACGATCGCAGGGATGCACCCCGGGTGGGCGCCACCGACGGCATCATCTGGCCGCATCGCGCTGGCATTCGGCGTGGATTCGCCCGCTCGAGTCGACGCGTTGTTCGAGAAGGTCACTGCGGCCGGACATGCCGGAACATTGCAGCCGTACGACGCTCCGTGGGGACAGCGCTACGCGACGGTGGCCGACCCGGACGGGAACTGGGTGGATCTGTTCGCGCCGCTGGAGACCTGACGCAGCGACGACAGCCCAGCCCCTGTGAGGTCGCGCACCTCGCGGTGCAGGTGCGGCTGGTCTGAATAACCGGCTCCCGCAGCGGCTTCCGCGTATGACGCGCCGAGGTCCATCAGCTGCAGTGCTCGCCGAAATCGCAGGATCCGACGTAGCGTCGCAGGGCCATAGCCGTAGACGGCGGTGCACTGGCGCTGCAGGGTACGGCTGGACCATCCGATCTGGTCGGCCACCCTGGCGACGGCGGCGCCGCCTGCGAAACTGCGGGTGACGTGACCGAGCAAGGCCATCGACCACGGCGCCGTCTCTCCGCTGGGTGCGCAGGAGGCGAGCGCGGTGGCCAGCTCGATCAGCGAACCACCTTGGGCAGTGGGCACTCCCAGGTCGGCAAGCGGCACCCGGCTGTCGCGGAGTTCGGCCGCGGGGACACCGAGAAGCCGGGGCAGCATCCCCGGCCGAAAGCGTAGGCCGACGAACGGCTCCGCACCGTGCTGGCTGATGGATGCTCCTGTGTCGGGGCCTGCCACGACGACGCGCCCGTCCATCCGGATCAGGTCCATGCACCCGTCCGGCAGCACTCGCACCGGACCGCAGGGACCGTCCACCACCCACGCGCACTCGACGAGTTCGCGTAGCCGGGTGGGCGGCGGCCGTTCTCGATATCCCACCGTTGTCACGCTACCGCCGGACGGGAAAGACCGGGTCGTCGCACTCGGTGCCCTCGGCGGACAGGATCCGCTTGAGCACCTTGAACGTCTCGGTCCGCGGGAGCGCGGCGCCGACTCGGACGAACGACGGCCACTGCTTGGGACCGAGGTCGGGCTGGTCGTCGAGGAACGCCTCGAACTTCTCGACTTCGAATGCGGCACCCTCGCGGAGCACCATTGCCGCCATCACCCGGTCGCCGACTGCGGGATCGGGAATGGCGTAGACGGCGACCTCGACGACATCGGGGTAGCGCAACAGGATTCGCTCGATCGGTGCGGTGCCGAGGTTCTCACCGTCGACGCGCATCCAGTCGCCGAGCCTGCCCGCGAAGTAGGCGTAGCCGTTCTCGTCCCGGTAGGCGAGGTCACCGGTGTGGTAGACGCCGCCGGTCATGCGCTGAGCTTCGGCCGCTTCGTCGCGGTAGTAGCCGCGGAACCAACCGCGGCCGGTGGGGTTGACCAACTCGCCGATCTTGCCTGCCGGGCAGGGCTCGCCGGTGTCGACGTCGACGATCGCGACCTCGTCGGTCAGCGGGCCAAGTGATCCGTCCGGGGTGTCAGGGGTGCGGGCGATCGCCACGCCGCCCTCGGTGGAACCGAAGCCGTCGACCACGATCACGCCGAACCTGTCGGCGAATCGCGGCAGGTCCCGTGGCGCACCCTCGTTGCCGTACATGAACTTCAGCGGGTTGTCGGTGTCGTCGTCGCGTGGCGGCGTGGCCAGGATGTAGGACAGCGGCTTGCCGACGTAGTTGGCGTAGGTGGCACCGTAGCGGCGCACGTCGGGCATGAACCCGGACGCGGAGAACTTGCGCCGCAACGCAATCGAGGCGCCCGCGGCCACCCCGACCGCCCAGCCCGCCATCACGGCGTTGGAATGGAACAGCGGCATCGACAGATAGGCGGTGTCGGCAGGTCCGAGACCGAACCGATCCGCCAGCATCCGGCCGGGGAACGCCACCTTGTCGTGGGTGATGCGCACCGCCTTGGGCTCCCCGCTGGTGCCCGAGGTGAAGATCAGCATGAACAGATCGTCGGGGCGCGGGTCGGCGAACGTGACCGGCGTGCCACGGTATCCGGCGAGTTCGGCTGCCCACCCAGCGGATTCGACCTCGACTAATCCGACCCCGACGAATCCAACCCCGTCGGGCACGCCCGATGAATTGTCCGTGAGCACCAGCTGACAGTCGGCACGCGCGACGTCACGGGCAAGGGCCTCGCCGCGGCGGATCGGGTTCAGACCGACCGGGACCACCCCTGCCAGCCCTGCCGCCACCAGGACCATCGAGAAGAACGGCGTATTGCCAAGCAGCACACCGACGTGCGGGGGCCGGTCCGGGTCCAGGCGCGCGGCCAACGCGGCAGCCAGTTCGGCCGCGGCCTGGATGTGGTCGCGCCAGCTGACGAAGGTGGCCTCGTCATGCACGCCGCGGTCGGTGACGTCGACGAGGGGTGCCAGCAGATCGGCGACGGTCGGGTTCGGCTGAGTGGTCACCTGGAACGGGTCGGGGTCAGACGGGTGTGTCGGCGAGTTCGCGGCCGATGCGCAGCAGCTGCCGCGTCGCACCGCCCACCGCGAACTCGGTTTGCTTGGCGGCCAGGAAGTACCGGTGCACGGGGTGGTCGGTGTCGATCCCGACGCCGCCGTGCACGTGCACCGTGGTGTGCGCGACCCGGTGGCCGGCCTCGGCCGCCCAGAACGCCGCGGTGTTGACGTCGACGTCGGCTGGAAGATCCTCCGACAACCGCCATGCCGCCTGGGTCAGCGTCAGCCGCAGACCCTTGATGTCGATGTACCCGTCGGCCAGGCGTGCCGAGACCGCCTGGAAGCTGCCGATCGGCCTGTCGAACTGTTCGCGCTCACGCGCGTAGACCGACGTGAGCTCCAATGCGCGCTCCAGCACGCCGAGCTGAAATGCGCTGCGGCCGAGCGTGCCGTGCGTGGTGAGCCAGTCGACGACGTCGTCGCCACCGACGACGCGGTCGGCGCCGAGTTCGACGCCCTGCAGGTCGAGGTGCGCGATGCTGCCGAGTCCGGTCGTCTTCAGCGGTTCGACCGTCACCCCGTCGGCACCGGCATCCACGACGAAGACCTTCGTACCCGAATCCGTTTCGGCGGGTACGAGGAACGCGTCGGCGATCGAGCCATAGCCGACCTGCGCGCGGGTACCGGTCAGCCGGTAGCCGGAGCCGTGAGCCTGAGCCTGCACTGGGCCTTCACCCATGTCGCCGTCGAGCGCGACGGCCAGTGTCTTCTGGCCGTTGACGGCGGGCACCGCCCATTCCTTTTGCAGGCCTTCTTGGGCGAACTTGGCGAGGGCGCCCGCCGCAAGCACCACGGATTCGAGGTACGGGACCGCGGCCATCTGCCTGCCGAGCGCGACGAGCACCGCCGTCTGCTCGAGTACGCCGAACCCGCCGCCGCCCAACGATTCCGGGGCAGCGGTCGACAGGATGTCGGCGTCGATCAGCTTGCTCCACAGGTCGCTGTCGAACCGTTCGGCGAGCCCGTCGAGCTCACGCTGATGCTCGGGAGTGCACACCGACTCGGTGATGGTGCGGACCAGCCCGCCGAGGTCGTCGGAGGCTTCGGTTGTCTTGAAGTCCATTCTCAGTCCTTAACGATTCACTCGGGGCAGGCCGAGCGCGACCATGCCGATGATGTCGCGCTGAATCTCGTTGGTGCCGCCACCGAAGGTCAGGATCAGGCACGACCGGTGCATGCGCTCGATCCGGCCCCGCAGCAGTGCGCCGGGGGAGTCGGTGCGCAGCGTCGCCGACGTGCCGAGCACCTCCATCAGCAGGCGGTAGGCCTCGGTGGCCAGTTCCGTGCCGTACACCTTGGCCGCCGACGCGTCGGCGGGGGACGGCGCCTCGTCCGCCGAGGAGGCCAGCTCCCAGTTGATCAGCTTGAGCACCTCGGCCTTGGCGTGCACGCGGGCCAGGTTGAGCTGCACCCACTCCGAGTCGATGAGCCGGTTGCCGTGCACGTCCTTGGTGTTCTGCGCCCACTCGCGAACGCCGTTGAGCGCCACGTAGATCGGCTGTGCCGAGACGAGTGCGACGCGCTCGTGGTTGAGCTGGTTGGTGACCAGCTTCCAGCCGCCGTTCTCCTCACCGACGACGCTGGACGTCGGAACGCGCACGTCCTGGTAGTAGGTGGCGCTCGTATCGATACCCGACATGGTGTGCACCGGCGTCCACGAGAAGCCCTCCGCGGTGGTCGGCATGATCACCATCGAGATGCCGCGGTGCTTCTTGGCCTCGGGGTTGGTCCTGACCGCGAGCCACACGTAGTCGGCATAGGCGATCAGGCTGGTCCACATCTTCTGACCGTTGATCACGTAGTCGTCGCCGTCGCGTACCGCGGTGGTGCGCAGGGCGGCAAGGTCGGTGCCCGCACCCGGCTCGGAGTAGCCGATCGCGAAGTGCAGCTCACCCGCGGCGATCTTGGGGAGGAAGAACTTCTTCTGCTCCTCGGAGCCGAAGTGCATGATCGTCGGCGCGACGCTGTTGATGGTCAGGAACGGCACGGGGACGTTGGCGATCGAGGCTTCGTCGTTGAAGATCAGCCCGTCCATGGGTGGGCGGGCCTGGCCGCCGAATTCCTTCGGCCAGCTCAGCGTCAGCCAGCCGTCCTTGCCCATCTGGGCGACCGTCTCCCGGTAGACGTTGCCGCGCCCCATCTCGCCGTCATTCGAGGCCAGAGCCTCGGCGCGCTCAGGGGTCATCAGCTTGGTGAAGTACGCGCGCAACTCGCGACGCAGCTCCTCCTGCTCGGGGCTATAGCCGATCCGCATCGCTCGTTCCTATCTGGTCCGTCACCGTTGTCGCCGGTACCCGTCGACATCCCCGGTTGTAACACGTTCTAGTCTTGGAATCCAGCCGGTGCCGAGGTGGCATCGGTCCGATGCGTCGTATTCTGACGACTTACCGAGGGCGGGCCATCCGCGCGAGGGGTCCGATGAGCCGGGAGGAGATCGTCATGCGAGTTGAAGTTGATCGCGATCGCTGTGAAGGTAACGCGGTGTGCGTGGGTATCGCCCCAGATCTGTTCGATCTCGACGACGAGGACTACGCCGTCGTCAAGGCCGATCCCGTACCCGCCGACGAGGAGGAGCTGGCGGACCAGTCGATCGCCGAATGCCCAAGAGCCGCCCTGATCCGGAAAGACTAGAGGTATTCATAAAGTGACGACTGATCCTCATTCGGCCGACCTGTCTGGCCTGGTCGCGGTAGTGACTGGCGCCGCCGCAGGTTTGGGCCGCGCCGAGGCCATCGGATTGGCCCGTGCGGGTGCGACGGTGGTGGTCAACGACATCGCCGCCGGCCTCGACCAATCCGACGTCCTCGACGAGATCGCCGCCGCGGGTTCCAAGGGCGTCGCCGTCGCCGGTGACATCAGCGCGCGCAGCACCGCCGACGAACTGGTCGCCACCGCAGACGGCCTCGGCGGGCTGAGCATCGTCGTCAACAACGCAGGGATCACCCGCGACCGGATGTTGTTCAACATGACCGACGAGGACTGGGACGCGGTCATAGCGGTGCATCTGCGTGGCCACTTCCTTCTCACGCGCAATGCGGCCACCTACTGGCGGGACAAGGCCAAGGAGAACGGCGGCACGGTCTACGGCCGGCTCGTCAACACGTCGTCAGAGGCCGGCCTGGCAGGTCCGGCGGGCCAGGCCAACTACGGGGCCGCCAAGGCGGGTATCACCGCGCTGACGCTGACGGCTGCCCGCGGGCTCGGTCGCTACGGTGTGCGGGCCAACGCCATCGCGCCACGGGCCAGGACCGCGATGACCGCCGACGTGTTCGGCGACGCTCCCGAGCTCGACGAGGGTCAGGTCGACGCCCTGTCGCCCGAGCACGTCGTCAACCTGGTGCGATTCTTGTCGTCACCTGCTGCTGAAGAGGTCAACGGCCAGCTGTTCATCGTCTATGGTCCGACAGTGACGCTGGTTGCGGCGCCGACGGCGGAGAAGCAATTCACTGCAGCCTCCGATGCGTGGTCCGCAGCCGACCTCGACGCAACGTTGCGTGAATACTTTGCTGGACGTGATCCGGAGCGTGGATTCTCGGCCTCGGAGCTGATGCAGTCGCGAGACTGACGGTCTCGGATGAACGCTCGTCATAGAAGTAGAACACGTTTCAGGATGATGTACGTCACATGTGCCCTGACCAGTGTAAATAGACTTATATCGATGGATTTCGCGGTTCTTTGACACTGCGAACGTGTTCTAGTTAATATGAGCCGGCTCACTAAGAGCACCGCTTTACGGTCGAGTGGAATTGCCGTCAGGACCGCTAGTCCCGGGTTCTTCGCCAATAACCACTTAACCCCCCGTGCCGAGAACGGAGCTGAGGTTGATCGAACAGCTTGCGGCTCCGGCCCGGGCCGTGGGCGGGTTCTTCGAGATGTCCCTGGACACCTTCGTCAAGACCTTTCGGCGGCCATTTCAGTTCCGTGAGTTCCTCGATCAGACGTGGATGATCGCGCGCGTCTCCCTGGTTCCGACGCTGCTGGTCGCCATCCCGTTCACCGTTCTGGTGGCGTTCACGCTCAACATCCTGCTTCGCGAGCTCGGCGCAGCCGACTTGTCGGGTGCGGGCACCGCATTCGGCACCGTGACCCAGCTGGGTCCGGTGGTGACGGTGTTGGTGGTCGCGGGGGCCGGTGCCACGGCGATCTGCGCCGACCTCGGGGCGCGCACCATCCGCGAAGAGATCGACGCGATGCGGGTGCTCGGCATCGACCCGATCCAGCGCCTTGTCGTGCCGCGCGTGCTGGCCTCGACGTTCGTGGCGCTTCTTCTCAACGGACTGGTGTGCGCGATCGGCCTGTGTGGCGGCTACGTCTTCTCGGTGTTCTTGCAGGGCGTCAACCCCGGCGCGTTCATCAACGGCCTGACGATTCTGACCGGCCTCGGTGAGCTGATGCTCGCGTTCTTGAAGGCCATGTTGTTCGGGGTCGTCGCAGGCCTCGTCGGCTGCTACCGCGGTCTGACCGTGAAGGGTGGCCCCAAGGGTGTTGGTGTCGCGGTCAACGAGACGGTGGTCTACGCGTTCATCTGCCTGTTCGTGATCAACGTGATCGCGACGGCGATCGGCGTTCGGGTGCTGGCGAGATGAGCTACGACGCCACGCTGCGCTTCCGCCGCCTGTTCCGCGGTCTGCCGAGGGCTGTCGACAACATCGGGGAACAGGCTCTGTTCTACGGCGAGTCGATGCGCTACATCCCCAACGCGCTGACCCGCTACCGCAAGGAGACCATCCGCCTCATCGCCGAGATGACCATGGGCGCGGGAGCCCTCGTGATGATCGGCGGCACCGTCGGCGTCGCGGCGTTCCTCACGCTGGCCTCCGGCGGTGTCATTGCGGTGCAGGGCTATTCGTCGCTTGGCAACATCGGCATCGAGGCGCTGACCGGCTTCCTCTCGGCGTTCCTCAACGTGCGCATCGTTGCCCCGGTGATCGCGGGCATCGCCCTTGCGGCCACCATCGGCGCGGGCACCACCGCGCAATTGGGTGCCATGCGGGTCGCCGAGGAGATCGACGCCGTCGAGGCGATGGCCGTGCACTCGGTGTCCTATCTGGTGTCCACGCGCATCATCGCGGGCCTCATCGCGATCGTCCCGCTGTACTCCCTTTCGGTCCTCGCGGCATTCTTCGCGGCACGGTTCACCACCGTCTTCATCAACGGGCAGTCGGCAGGCCTTTACGACCACTACTTCAATACGTTCCTGGTGCCGACGGATCTCCTGTGGTCGTTCCTGCAGGCCATCGTCATGTCGATAGCCGTGATGCTGGTGCACACCTATTACGGCTACAACGCGTCCGGCGGCCCGGTCGGCGTCGGCATCGCGGTCGGCCAGGCCGTGCGCACCTCACTCATCGTCGTCGTCACCATCACCCTGTTCATCTCGCTCGCCGTCTACGGAGCGTCCGGCAACTTCAACCTCTCCGGTTAGGGCAGGGAACGAGAATGGCAGTCGGTGCAGGAAACGGCGCCAAGCGCAGCCACGTAAGGATCGCTGCGGCGATCCTGGGTGCACTCTTGGTCGCTGCCACCGTCTTCACTTACCTCTCCTACACCGCGGCGTTCACCAACGTTGACACCGTGACGGTCACCGCACCGCGGGCCGGCCTGGTGATGGAGTCCGACGCCAAGGTGAAGTACCGCGGCATCCAGATCGGCCGCGTGAAGGGCATCGAGTACACGGGCGATCAAGCCAAGCTCACTCTGGCGATCGACAGCAACCAGTTGCCCTACGTGCCGTCCAACGCCAAGGTCCGCATCGGCGGCACCACGGTGTTCGGTGCCAAGGCGGTGGAGTTCCTTCCGCCCGACTCGCCTGCTGGCAACTCGCTGCGGCCCGGTGCGCAGGTGCAGGCCGGCGACGTGCAGCTCGAGGTGAACACGCTGTTCCAGACGCTGTCCGACGTGCTGATGAAGATCGATCCGGTCAACCTCAACGGCACGATCTCCGCGCTGGGTGAGGGTCTGCGCGGCAACGGTGACGATCTTGGCGCCACCTTGGCCGGCCTGAATTACTATCTGCAACAGCTCAATCCGAAGCTTCCGACGTTGCAGCAGGACTTCCAGAAGACCGCGCAAGTCGCCAACATCTACGCCGATGCGGCGCCCGATCTGGCCACGGTCTTCGACAACGCGCCCACGATCAGCAAGACGCTGATCGACGAGCAGGACAATCTGAATGCCGCGTTGCTCGCCGCCACGGGTCTGGCCAACAACGGCACCGCCACCCTTCAGCCCGCCGCCGAGGATTACATCGCGGCCATCCAGCGGCTGCGGGCACCGTTGAAGGTGGCAGGCGACTACTCCCCGGAGATCGGCTGCATCCTCCAGGGCACAGCGATAGCCGCCGACCGCTTCGGGCCGGTGATCGGTGGGATCAAGCCCGGCCTGTTCGTCGCGTCGAACTTCATCCCCGGCGCGCCGGCCTATACCTACCCCGAGAGTCTGCCGATCGTGAACGCGTCCGGCGGTCCCAACTGCCGCGGGTTGCCGAACGTGCCAAGCAAGCAGTACGGCGGATCGTGGTTTCACATGCCGTTCCTGGTCACCGACAACGCATACGTTCCGTTCCAGCCCAACACCGAGTTGCAGTTCGACGCGCCGTCGACCCTGCAGTTCCTGTTCAACGGCGCCTACGCCGAACGGGATGACTTCTGATGAGCGCTTGCGCGAAGAACATGGGCCGCTGATGAATCGCGATTCCAAGACACTGGTGAACGTCATCGTCTTCACCGTCGTGATGCTGCTCGTCGCGGCGGGACTGGTGGTGGTGTTCGGCCAGTTCCGCTTCGCGTCCGGCAACACCTACCACGCGAACTTCGCCGAGGCGTCCCGGCTCAAGGCTGGCCAAGACGTCAGGATCTCCGGTGTACCGGTGGGTTCGGTCAAGAGCGTCAAGCTCAAACCGGACAACACCGTTGACGTCACGTTCGACGTCAACAACCGGTACCAGCTGTACACCTCTACCAGGGCCCTGGTCCGCTATCAGAACCTGGTGGGTGACCGCTACCTCGAAATCACCTCGGGCCCTGGCGATCTGCGCAAGCTGCCCCCTGGCGGCACCATCGCCAAGGACAACACCCAGCCCGCGCTCGACCTCGACGCGCTCCTCGGTGGGCTCAAACCCGTGCTCAAGGGTCTGGACGGCAACAAGGTCAACGAGGTCAGCAACGCGGTCATCGAACTGCTGCAGGGCCAGGGCGGCGCGCTGTCCAACCTGCTGGCCAGCACAGGATCGTTCACTCAGAATCTCGCGTCCCGCGATCAGCTGATCGGCGACGTGATCAACAACCTCAACACGGTCCTGGCCACCGTCGACGAGAAGGGCACCCAGTTCGATGCCAGCGTCGACCAGCTTCAGCAACTGGTCACCGGACTGGCTGAGAACCGCGACCCGATCGCGGGCGCCATCCCTCCACTGGCATCGGCGTCCAACGATCTGACCGAGATGCTCGAAGCCAGCCGTCGCCCGCTGCAGGGCGTCATCGAGAACGCACGGCCACTGGCGCAGCGGCTCGACGAGCGCAAGGCCGAGGTGAACAAGGTGATCGAGCCACTCGCCGAGAACTACCTGCGGCTCAACGCGCTCGGTGCGTACGGGTCGTTCTTCAACATCTACTACTGCTCGATCCGGATAAAGATCAACGGCCCGGCGGGCAGTGACATCCTGATCCCGTTCGGTGGTCCGCCGGACCCGTCCAAGGGGAGGTGCTCGGACAATGGCTAGGCCCGACGCCAACCCGACCCGTACCGGGATCTTCGGCATCGCCCTGGTGGCGTGCCTGGTCCTGGTGTCGTTCGGCTATACCAAGCTCCCGTTCTGGCCGCAGGGCAAGAACTATCAGGCGTACTTCACCGACGCGGGCGGCATCTCACCTGGCAACGACGTCGCCGTCTCGGGGATCAAGGTCGGACAGGTGTCGTCGGTGGAGCTGGCCGGCGACGCCGCCAAGGTGACGTTCACGGTGCAACGCGACATCAAGGTCGGTGACCAGTCACTGGTGGCGATCAAGACCGACACCGTGCTCGGTCAGAAGTCACTTTCGGTGACGCCAGGTGGCACCGGGAGCTCGACGACGATTCCGTTGGGCCGCACCACGACTCCGTACACCCTCAACACCGCGCTGCAGGACCTCGGCGGGAACGCCAGCGCGCTGGACAAGCCGAAGTTCGAAGAGGCACTGCAGACGCTCACCGACACCCTGCATGACGCCACCCCGCAACTGCGCGGCGCGCTCGACGGCGTCGCAAACCTCTCGCGCAGCCTCAACAAGCGCGACGAAGCGCTAGAACAACTTCTCGCGCACGCCAAGCGGGTGTCGGACACCCTGGCTCAGCGCGCTGGGCAGGTGAATCAGTTGATCACCGACGGCAACCTGCTGTTCGCCGCGCTCGACGAACGCCGCCAAGCGCTGAGCAACCTGATCTCGGGCATCGACGACGTGTCGCGCCAGCTGTCCGGCTTCGTCGCGGACAACCAGCGCGAGTTCCTTCCAGCACTGCAGAAGCTCAACCTGGTGATGGACAACCTGCTCGAACGCAAGGCGCACATCGGCGAGGCCCTGCGCCGGCTGCCGCCGTATGCGACTGCGCTCGGCGAGGTCGTCGGCTCGGGGCCTGGTTTCCAGATCAACTTGTTCGGTCTGCCGCCCGCCACCCTCTCAGAGGTGCTGCTGGACAGCTACTTCCAGCCCGGCAAGCTACCCGACAGCTTGGCTGACTACCTGCGTGGGTACATCGCCGAGCGCCTGATCATTAGGCCGAAGTCGCCATGACGCAAGAGAATTCGAACTCGGGACGGAATCGCTGGCTGCGCATCGCGCTGGCCGCGGTGCTCGTGGTCGTGCTTGCCGGTGGCGTGTACGCGGTGTGGCCGACGCGGGGCGGCAACAAGGTCGTCGCGTACTTCCCATCGGCGGTGGGCTTGTACCCAGGCGACTCGGTCAGTGTGGTCGGCGTGCCGGTCGGCACCATCGACTCGATCAAGCCGCGCGCCGCCGACGTCCAGGTCACCATGACGGTTCGTGACGACGTGAAGGTGCCCGCCGATGCGCGAGCGATCGTCATCGCCCCGAACCTGGTGTCGGCCAGGTTCGTTCAGCTCACCCCGGCCTATACCGGTGGTGCCGTGCTTGCCGACGGCGCCGAGATCGGCCTTGACCGCACCGGTGTTCCCGTGGAGTGGGACGAGGTCAAGGAACAGCTCACCCAGCTCAGTGCCCAGTTGGGGCCGCAGCAGGGTGGGATGCAGGGGCCGCTCAGCGCGTTCGTGAACCAGGCGGCGGACACCTTCGACGGCAACGGCGACTCGTTTCGCAAGGCTTTGCGTGAACTCTCCCAGACCGCGGGGCGTCTCGGTGATTCGCGCACCGATCTGTTCGGCACCGTGCGCAACCTGCAGGTGCTTGTGAACGCGCTGGCCAACAGCAACGAACAGATCGTGCAGTTCTCCAACCACGTCGCATCGGTGTCCCAGGTGTTGGCCGACAGCTCAAAGGATCTCGACGTCACGCTGGGCACGCTGAACCAGGCGCTCGGTGACGTGAAGGGCTTTCTCAACAAGAACAACGAGGCCCTCATCGGCCAGGTCGGCAAGCTCGCCGAGTTCACCCAGATCCTGACCGATCACAGTGATGACATCGAACAGGTCCTGCACATCACCCCGAACGGTCTTGCGAACTTCTACAACATCTACAACCCCGCCCAGGGCACGGTCGGCGGCCTGCTGTCGCTGCCCAACTTCGCCAACCCGGTGCAGTTCATCTGCGGCGGCACGTTCGACGTCGGCGCATCACCCGACAACTACAAGCGCGCCGAGATCTGCAGGCAGCGGATGGGCCCGGTGTTCAAGCGGATCGCGATGAACTTCCCGCCGCTGCTGTTCCACCCGATCAACAGCATCACCGCCTACAAGGGCCAGATCATCTACGACACCCCCGAAACCGAGGCGAAGGCGCAGACCCCCGTGCCGTACCTGCAGTGGCAGCCCGCCCCCGGCGTCACGCCCCCGACCGTGGGGCCGGACGGCAACCTCAGCGACCTGCTCCTGCCGCCGCCTGCCGTCGTCGGTCAGATCTCGCCTGCCGGCCCTGCGCCGGGACCGTCGCCCATGGGCACCCTGCCCGGTCCGGCGCCTGCGCCCAACGCGCAACCGCTGCCTGCGGAAGGAGCGGGCGGATGAAGCAGATGACTGTGCGCCAAGGCATCTCGGCGGCGACCCGGCGCGGCCTGGTGCTGGGTTCTGGCGTGCTGCTGCTTGCCGGTTGCCAGTTCGGCGGGCTCAACTCGCTCGACATGCCAGGCACCGCGGGGCACGGCAACGGGTCCTACACCATCACCGTCGAATTGCCCGATGTCGCGACGCTGCCGCAGAACTCGCCGGTGATGATCGATGACGTCACCGTCGGCAGCGTGTCGGGAATCGAAGCCATGCAACGGCCCGACGGGACGTTCTTCGCGGCGGTGAAGCTGTCCGTGGACGGGAACGTCGACCTTCCGCAGAACTCGACGGCGACCGTCGCGCAGACCTCCCTGCTCGGTTCTCAGCACGTCGAGCTGGCCCCGCCGGCCGACCAGTCGGGGGAGGGCAAGCTCAAGGAGGGCTCGAGCATCCCGCTGAGCCAGGCCCGTCGCTACCCGACCACCGAAGAAGTGCTCTCCACGTTGGGCGTGGTGGTGAACAAGGGCAATCTCGGTGCGCTGCAGGACATCACCGACGAGGCGTATGCCGCCGTCGTCGGACGCGCGGGAAGCTTCACCGACCTGATTCCGCGGCTCGCCGAGCTGACCAGCTCCCTTGACCAACAGACGGCCGACATCATCGCGGCCGCCGACGGGCTGAACCGCTTCGCGGGCATCCTGGCAAAGAGCAAGGACAGCCTCGGCAAGACTCTGGACTCGCTGCCCGCCGCGCTGAAGGTGCTCAACGACAACAGGTCGAACATCGTCGACGCGTTCACCGCGCTGCGCAGCTTCGCCGGTGTCGCCTCACACGTGCTGTCGGAGACCAAGAGCGACTTCGCCGCCGACTTCAAGGACCTCTACCCGGTGATCAAGTCGCTCAACGACAATGCCGACGACTTCATCAAGGATCTGACGTTCCTTCCAACGTTCCCGTTCGATTCCAGGTACCTCCGCAACGCGGTCCGCGGTGACTACATGAACGTGTTCGTGACGTTCGACCTGACGCTTCGGCGCCTGGGTGAGACGATCTTCACCACGTCGAAGGGTCTCGACCCGAACATGAAGCGCATGGACGAGGTCGTCAACACGCCCGACTTCCTCACCGGTGCCATGGCCAACCTGTCCGGGCAGGCTGCCGATCCGTTCAAGATCCCGCCGGGCACGGCAACACAGCACGACGGGGGGACACCGTAATGCTGGACCGGTTGACCCGCTTGCAACTGTCGATCTTCGCGGTCGTCACGGTGATCTGCGTCGGCGCCATCTCGGCGTTCTATCTGCATCTGCCTGCCACGGTCGGTATCGGCGCCTACAACATCACCGCGAACTTCGTAGCGGGCGGCGGACTCTACGAAAACGCGAACGTCACCTACCGCGGCGTCACCATCGGTCGGGTCGAGTCGGTGGGGTTGTCCAAGGACGGCGTCGTCGCGGACATGCGGCTGAACTCCGACACCCCCATTCCGGAGGACGTCACGGCGACGGTGAAGAGCGTCTCGGCCGTCGGCGAGCAGTACGTGGACCTGGTGCCACCGTCGGACCCCTCCAACGCCCTGCTACGCGACGGGTCGAGCATCGGCGTCGACCACACGGCGATCGGCCAGGACATCGCGGGGCTGCTGACCCAGGCCGACAATCTGGTCAGCAGCGTCGGGGACAGCCGGATTCAGGACCTGCTGCGCGAAACGTTCAAGGCGTTCAACGGATCTGGCCCGGAACTGTCGCGGCTGATCCAGTCGTCACGCCAGTTGATCGACGAGGCGAACGCCAACTACGGGCAGACCACCCAGTTGATCGATCAGGTGGGCCCCTTCCTCGATTCGCAG
>Ga0137412_10001340_pt1 | contig 19028 bp, 16 predicted proteins | sample CZODoug2_1_16fun_FD_122160 | JGI IMG/M metagenome (GOLD analysis project Ga0137412, IMG submission 122160) | Vadose zone soil fungal communities from Angelo Coast Range Reserve, California, USA - CZODoug2_1_16fungal (Hybrid Assembly) | ecosystem: Environmental > Terrestrial > Soil > Vadose zone...
GCCCCGGGGCCAGCTGGCCGCGGTCGGGCAGGTCGGCGACCGCGGCCGCCCCCGAGGTGACCAGCGCGATCGCGGCCGGCAGCGTCGCCGCCCCGGCGGTGGCCAGCGCGAACGCGGCGGCCAGCAGTCCGGACGGCAGGTAGTCCGAGGCCAGCGCGGTGACCAGCCCCCGCGCCACCAGCTCCCGGCCGGAGGCGTTGCCGTTGTGCGAGCTGCCGCGCAGTACGTTCGGCGCGCCCATCACCACCGGCAGCCCGCGGTCCCGGGCCGCCTCGGCCGCCGCGACCGTGGTGGGGAACTCGGCGACCGCACCACCCCGCCCGACCAGCTCGTCGATCTCGGCGGCCGAGCTGGGGTCGTGCCCGAGCAGCCGGATCCGGCCGGCGCGGGCCCGCGCGCCGAGCCAGCCCAGCGCCTCCTCGCGCACGTCCAGCCGGCCGCCCCGGTCGGCGATCAGGTCGTCCACGTGCCGGGCCGCCTCCGTCGCCGACAGACCGCGCGTGCCGACCAGGTACCGCTCGTAGTAGCTCCGGTCGGCGTACTGGCCCTGCCCCGGGGTGTGGTCCTCGTGGGACACCAGGACCGGCCCGGCAACGCCCGCGAGCCGGCGGCGCAACCCCGCCAGACCGTCCGGACAGCGCACGTCCAGCCGGTACAGCACGCGGTGGTCGACCAGGCCGTCCGGGCGCGCATCCACCGCCGCGCACACCTGCTCCGCGCCCGCCACCGACCGCGCCAGCCCGCGGCCGTGGCTCTCCTCGAACCCGGCGCCGTGGAACACCGTGGTCACCGCGGCCGCCCGCAGCTTGCCCTCGAACGAGAGCAGCGCGAACTCGATCGGCAGCTCGGCGCCCGGCCGGGGCAGCCGCTCCTTCTCCAGCCCGTCGCTGTGCACGTCCACCAGCCCGGGCACACACAGCAGACCCTGGCCGTCGACATCGGCGCCGACGCCGGGCGGGTGCGGCTCGACCGCGACGATGGTGCCGGCGCGCACCGCGACCAGCGCGTCGTCCACGATCCGGTCGGCCAGCACCGCGCGGACGTGGCCGAGCACGTAGTCCGGTGGCGGGGTGCCGAGCGTCCAGTGCTCGACCGCCGGCTGGAACAGTCCCGTGTTCATCGCAGCCCCTCCGCCATCTGGTCAGGGGTCCCCTCGCGGGCGATCCGGCCGTCCCGCAGCAGCACCACCCGCGACGCCAACCGCCGCATCGCGTCCAGGTCGTGGAACACCGCGAGCACCGCGACCGCCCGGCCGGCCAGCGAGGCCACCAGGTCCACCGCGGCCTCCCGGTTGGCCGGGTCGAGCGCCGAGAACGGCTCGTCGAGCAGCAGCAACCGGGGCGGGCTGACCGTGCCGGCCGCCAGGTTCACCCGCTGCCGCTCACCGCCGGAGAGCAGCGAGCAGTCCACGTCCCACAGCGCCTCCTCCAGGTTCAGCCGGCGCAGCGCCTCGGCGGCGGCGTCCAGCGCGGCGGCCCGGTCCAGGCCGCGCCGGCGCGCCGCGCCCGCCACGACCTCCAGCGGCCCGGTGCGCGGCGGCGCGGCCAGGAACTGCGTCACGTAGCCGAACTCCCGGCCGCGCAGCCGGGCCATCGCCCGGTCCGCCAGCCCGGTGAGCTCGACGCCGGCTCCGTCCGGCCGGGCATCGACCCGCAGCCGGACCGAGCCCGAGTCGGGCAGGTAGCTGCGGTGTACGCAGCGCAGCAGTGAGGACTTGCCGGCCCCGCTCGCGCCGGCCAGCGCCACGTGCTCGCCGGCGTGCACGTCGAGGTCGACGCCCCGCAGCGAGGACACCGTGCGCCCGTCGATGGTGTGCAGCGTGAACGACTTGCGGAGCCCTCGGATCGAGAGCACCGGCGACAGCTGGGTCACCGCCGCCTCACCTCCTGGCCGCGGCGACGAGCCGCTGGGTGTAGGGATGGTGCGGGTCGTGGAAGAGCTGGTCGGTCAGGCCGTGCTCCACGACCCGGCCCAGCTGCATCACCAGCGTGCGGTCGGTGAGTGCCTCGATCACCCCGAAGTCGTGGCTGACCACGACCGCCGCGACCGACCGCTCGGCGAGGACCCCGCGCAGCAGGTCCAGCACCCCGGCGGCCACCGAGGCGTCCAGGCCGGTGGTGGGCTCGTCGAGCAGCACCACCGGCGGATCGGTGGCCAGCGCCTTGGCGATCTGCACCCGCTGGCGCATGCCGCCGGAGAAGGTGCGCACCGCGTCGTCCATCCGGGTCAGCGGGATCTCCACCCGGTCCAGCAACTCGGCCGCCCGGCGGCGGATGTCGTGGTAGCCGCGCCAGCCCGCCGCGGTGAGCCGCTCGGCGATGTTCCCGCCGGCGCTCACCCGCAGGTCCAGCCCGACCGCCGGGTTCTGGTGCACCACCGCCATGGTGTCCACCCGCAGCAGCCGCCGCGCCGAGGCCGCAAGCGCGAGCACCTCGGTCCGTCCGCCGTCCACCTCGGCCAGCCGGACCTCGCCGGCGGTGGCCAGCTCGTTGCCGATGATGCAGGCCAGCACGGTGGACTTGCCGGAGCCGGACTCGCCGATCACGCCCAGCGCCTCGCCCGGCGCCACGTCGAAGGACACGTCCCAGGCCGCCACGATCGCGCCGGTGGCCGGGCTGATCGCGGTGGCGTGCTCCGGCCCGGTGCCGGCCACCGTCACGCCGGGGTCACCGCCGGCAAGCGGCCCGAACACCTTGCCGAGCCCGTCCACCCGCAACGCCCATTCCGGGGCGGCCGCGGCCCTGGGCGGCCGGACCCGCCGCGGTCGAGGGGTGGTGACGGCTGGGGGCACACCGGCGCGGCGTGCCGGGTCAGGCAACAGGTCCAGCGGCGCCCGCTCCCGGTGCGCGTCGACGTCGGCGTCCCCGGCCCGTACCCGCGCGCACCACTCGGTGTCGCTGCACAGGTAACCGCCGCGGGTCCCGGCCTCGACCAGGAACACGTCGTCCGAGCCGCACAGTCGGCACCGCGCGCCCGGGGCGTGCTCCACCTCGAACGGCACGTCGTCGAAGGCCAGCGGGGTGACCTCGGTGTGCGGCGGTACCGCGTAGATGCGCTTCTCCCGGCCGGCGCCGAACAGGTTCAGCTGTTCGCTCATGCGCAGCCGGGGCACGTCCCAGCGCGGTATCGGTGTGGTGGCCATGACGTAGCGCCCGGCCACCAGCACCGGGTAGCCGGTGGTCCGGGTGATCATCCCGTTGCGCACCAGGTCCTCGTACAGGCTCACCCACATCGCCGAGTAGTCCGCCTCGGCGTGCATCCGGGCGCACTCGGCCACCGACTTCTGCACGCCGCGCAGCGGTTCGGGCACCGGCACCTGGTAGACCAGCACATGCTCGGCGGTCATTGCTTCCTCGGGCACCCGGTGGCGGGTCTGCACCACGGTGGCATCCCTGGTGTCGGCGGACTCGGCGCAGCCGGTGCTGGAGGCGATCATCCGGCGCAGGTTGGTGGCGTTCACCCCGGCGTCGTCGCCCTGATCGATCACCTTCACGGTGTCCGCCGCGCCGATCACCGCCAGGGTGATCTGCAGGCCACCGGAGCCCCAGCCCCGCGCCACCGGCATCTCGCGGGACCCGAACGGCACCTGGTATCCGGGCACGCACACGGCGGTCAACGCCGCCCGGCGGATCTCCCGCTTGGCACCCTCGTCCAGCAATCCGATAGGGCCGGTGCAGGTGTCCAGCTCGTCCAGTAGTGCAGTCGTGGATGTCATCAGCAAACCCTCCCGACCGGCTCAGGTAGCCGCGCGCCGACGTCCTCGGCGCCCGCCCGCTGGGCCGCCCGGAGGGCCTGTTTGCGCTCGACCATGGAGCGGAACGTGACGTAGTGCGGCAGCTTCAGGTGTTCCAGGAAGCCGCCGGAATCCAGGCCGTCGGTGGTGAGCAGCAGCAACTGCTCCAGCGGCCCGGTCGCGCCGAAACGGCGGTTGGCGATGTCCAGGTTGGCCATCGCGATGGCCTTGCGCTCGTTGTGCCCGAAGCACAGCCCGTAGCCGACGTCGAACCGGGAGCGGTCCTCGTCGGCGCCGTCCAGGTCCTCGATCGCCTCCGCCTCGGTGACCCGGAACTCGCCGACGGTCACCGGGTTGCCGGTGTGCGGGTGGCGCACCCGCAGCGGCAACCGGCCGTGCCGCACCTCGCCGAGGGTGACCTCGTGCAGGTTGCCGTCCGGGCCCAGGATCGACCGGTACCACAGCGCGACCAGCGCGCCGGTCTCCGCGCGGGCCATCGCGGCCAGCGCCGCGGACCGGGGCGCCGGAGGCCGGGCGGGGGTGCGGGTGATGTCGAACGGCTCCGGGTCACTGCCGTCCCGGTGGTCCACCGCCAGGTCCAGTTCGCGCAGCAGGTCCAGGAATCGGCGCGGCCGCCGGTGCGCGCCGTTCGCCGCCCGCGCGCCGTTGTCGGGGTGCGCGCCGTTGGTTGCGTGACCGTTTGATGTGGCCTGTCCGTTTTCACCCGGCGGACCAGCGGGTTTCTCCAGCAGCCGGCCGGTGTAGTCGGTGGTGCGGCCGAGCAGTTGTGGGCCGCCCGGCTCGCGGAACGCCGGCACGATGCGGCGCAGGATGAGCAGCTCGTCCGGGTCGACCGGTTCGCCCACGGCCAACCGGGGCAGCGTGGAGCGGTAGGCCCGGAGCAGGTGGGAGGCCTCCAGCGGGTCGCCCTCGGCCTGCCGGAACGCGCCCGCCGCGCTGTCCTCGTCGTACAGCCCGGCCTCGCCCATCACCCGGTCCACGGCCAGCCGGAAGCGGGTGATCACCTGCTCGGTGGGCGCCCACGGCGCTGACGCGTGATCCCGCAGCCGACGCACCAGCCCTTCGGCGGCCAAGATCGCCTGCAGGCCACCGCGCGCGCCTGAGTACCCCATTAGTTGCGCTCCTCCTCGATGATCGTGGTCCTGGGCAGCCCGAGCAGTCCGCCGCCCGGGCCGACCAGCAGCACGTCGATCCCGGCCGGGTAGCCGGCCACCGCGTCGGCCCTGGCCGCCACGAATTCGTCCGGCACACCGAACGGGCTGATCGCACGTCGCCCGGGGACTCCCGGTCCGGACAGCCACCAGCTCCTCGGACCACCGGTCAGGCCGGCCACCGCGACGGCCAGCAGCGCGGCCTCCTCCGGGGCCAACGGGGTGCCCCGGCGCAGCCGGCGGATCTCCTCGGCACTGATCGGGCCGGCGGCGGCGACCAGCCGGGCCTGCTCCAGCGCCACGATCGGCGCGGAGGTAGCCGTGCTCAGCACCCCGGCCCAGTCCCGCTCGGGGAAACCCTCGGCACCGAGCAGACACACGCCGGTGCCCAGGTCGGCCAGCGCGAGCAGCGGCAGCAGCACCGCCGGCAGTGCCGGCTCCGATTCCGGGGATACCGGCAGCTGGGCCGGCAACCCCGGTCGGGCCAGCGCGTCCAGCACCGCCCGGAACGCCAGCTGCGACCCGGCCGGTGACAGCGCGGCTCCCGGGCCGGCGAAGTGGGTCTCGGTGATCGTCACGTCAGCTCCTCGAACTCGACGACGGTGGGTGCCAGCTCGGCCCACTCGCGCTCCAGCCGCTCCGCGCGGCGGACCGCCACCTGCCGGCACAGCGCCTCCACCTCGGCCGCCCTGGGCCGGCCGGCCTCCGCCTCGGCGTCCAGCACGGCGGCGGCGAGCGTGGCCGCCCGGTCGTCGCCGAGCCGCATCGCCCAGCCCCGCTGGCCGGCCAGCTCCACCTCGGCGCGGCAGGCCAGCACGTCACCGAGCTGGAACCGGTGCCCGGCGACCGGCTCGCGCACCTGGGTGGTCACACAGCCGACCTCCGGGGCGAGCAGCACCCGCACCTCGACGTCGTCAGCCAGGCAGGCGTCGGCGAGTGCCTGTAGCTCGGCCGGCCCCGCCTCGGCCAGCAGGCCGCACCGTTCCTCCCGACTCAGCCGGCCGACCTCGGCCGAGGCGTCCGGGCTCGCCGGGCGGGTCACTGGGCCACCTCCGCCGGCTCGGCCGCCGGAGCGACCCCACCCGGGCAGGCGTCCCCCAGCTCCACCACAACCCGCACCGCGTCCGCCCGGGTCCACGCGGTGCTGGCCAACAGCCCGCGCCCGCTCGTCGCGTCCCGGCTGACGCTGTCCACCTGCCACACCGGCACGCTGGCTTCGATGCGCAACCCGCGCAGCACCTCCACCGGCGGGATGTCGAAGCTCACCCGACACCAGGCCCGCACCGGGCGGACTCGGCCCATCTGCCGCAACACCAGGTCGATCGACTCCACCGTGTGCACCGCCAGATCCAGGTCCGGAGCCACCTCGACGGGGATCCACTCCTCGGTCCACGAGGCCAGCAGGTCGTCGATGAAGAAGTTCCGCACGATCAGGTGCGCTTCCGCCCCGGCCTGGCACTGCAGCTGCTCGGCCCGCTCGGCCGGCAACCCGGCGCGCAGTACCGACTTGAGCTGCGAGCGCGGTGTGGCGCCGGCGGCGGTGACCGTGGCGTGCCAGGACGGCGGCCGGCTGTGCGAGATGACGTAGTCGATGCGTCGGTTGACGAACGTGCCGGCGCCCTGCACCCGGCGCACCAGCAGCCGCCGTTCCAACTCCTGCAGCGCCGAGCGGGCGGCGGCCCGGCCCACGCCGAATCGGTCGGCCAGCTCGGGTTCGCTGGCCACCCGAGTGCCCGGCGCGCAGCCGACCAGCTCGGCGGCCAGCCGATCGGCGATCTCCAGATATCTCGTCGAGGTGCTCACCGGTCTGACCATTCGCTGCCAGCTTGTCCGGACAACCTCGTCCCGGCCACCGGCGCTACCCCGCGAGGTGAACATTCGAGACAGTTGTCAGCGAACGACCCGGCGCAGCCACAGCGCCAGTAGCTCCACCAGCAACACGGTGCCGAACACCATCAGCAGCACCGTGGTCACCGTGCCGAACTCCAGGATCCGGGAGGCGCTGAGCAGGTCGAAGCCGATCCCGCCGGCGCCCACGATGCCCAGCAGGGTGGCCGAGCGGATGTTGACGTCGAGCTGGTAGAGCACGTGCGCGACGAACGCCGGGGCGGCTTGCGGCACGGTCGCGGCGAAGAGCACCTGCCAGCGGGTGGCGCCGGTGGCCGCCGTGGCGGCTTCCACCCCGGGGTCCACCTCCTCCAGCGAGTCCGCGACCAACTTGCCGAGCAGCCCGATGGCGCCGACGCACAGGGCCAGCGTGCCGGCCACCGCGCCCAGGCCGGTGATCACCACGAACACGATCGCCAGGACCAGCTCCGGTACGCCGCGGACCAGCACGATGAGCACCCGGAACGCGCGGGCCACCCGGAGGTTCGGCGCGACGTTGCGGGCCGCCAGCGCGCCGATGGGCAGGGCGAGCGCGGCGCCGAGCACCGTGGCGGCCAGGGCGATCTTGATGGTTACCAGCAGATCGGCCAGCAGGGTGGCCAGCATGCCGCCCGTGTCCGGTGGCCAGAACAGCGCGGCGGTCTGCCCGAGGTGGCCCAGCGCGCCGAAGAACCGCCCCGGTGACAGGTCCGCGGCCCAGACCGAGGCCAGCACCGCCACCGCGGTGAGTGCGAGGTAGCCGGTCCGGCGGATTCGGGCCGCCGTCCAGTCCGGCCTGATGTGGCCGCGCCCCGCCGACGGGGCCGGGTCGGAGCCGCCGCGCAGCAGCGCCCGCCGGATCGACCCGGACAGCAGCTCGACCAGCACACACAGCAGCAGGACCAGCAGCGCCATGGCCATGCCGCGCCGATAGTCCAGCCGCTGCAGCGCCGTGGCGATCGCGTAGCCCAGCCCGTTCACCCCGACAAAACCGAGTACCACGGAGATACGCAGGTTGATGTCCAGGCGGTGCAGCGCGGTGGCCACGAACGCCGGCGCCACCTGCGGCAGCACCCCGACCAGCAGCTCCTGCAACCGGCCGGCGCCGGTGGCGCGCACCGCCAGCCGGGGACCCTCGTCGATCTGCTCGATCGCATCCGCGTACAGCTTGCCCACCATGCCGACCGAGTGCAGGCCCATCGCCAGCACCCCGGTGATCGCGCCCAGCCCGAAGACCCGGAAGAAGACGATCGCCAGCACCACGTCGGGCACCGCCCTGGCCAGCACGATCAGCCCACGGGCGACCGGCCGGGCGGCCGCACCGGGCGTGGTGTTGGCCGCCGCGAGCACCGCCAACGGCACACTGATCAGCACCGAGAGCACGGTGGCCGACACCACAATGGCCAACGTGGTGCCACTCAGCGCGAGCAGCTCACCGACCGGCGGGAAGTCCAGCGGGAACATCCGGCCGGCGAAGTCCACCGCGTTGCGCGCACTGTCCACCAGCGTGGCCAGGTTGATCTTCAGGTCGCCGACCGCCCACAGCCCGAGCGCGACCAGCACCCCGATGACCACCCACGCGGCGCTCCCCGACCGACTCGGCCGCGCCAGCAGCCGCCCACTGCCCGCGACCGGAGCCGCCCTCACCGCACACCCTGTGAGTGGTATTGGTCGCTATCGCGACCAATACCACTCACGGGCCACCCACTCATACGGCGGCGGCGAGTGGGGGCGCCGGGACCGCGCCGAGTTTGGTGTACAGGGCCATCGCCTGCTCGCGGCTCAGGCCGAGCACCGGGGTGTCCATCACGACGCGGCCGGCGCGCAGGCCGATCACCCGGTCACCCCAGCTCAGCGCCAGGTCCACCTGATGCAGGCTGCACAGCACGGTGAGCTGGCGCTCCACGCTGATCTCGTGGATCAGCCGCATGATCTGCGCCGAGGATTCCGGGTCCAGCGAGGCCACCGGCTCGTCGGCGAGCAGGATCTCCGGCTGTTGCATGAGCGCGCGGGCCACCGCGACCCGCTGTTGCTGGCCGCCGGAGAGCGTGTCGGCCCGCTGGAACGCCCGATCGCCCAACCCGACCCGCTCCAGGTGGCCCAGCGCCTCGCGGCGGACCTGCCTGGGGTAGCTGATCAGCCCCAGCCGGGGGCCGCGCAGCCCACCGAGCGCGCCGGTGCACACGTTCTCCAGCACGCTCAGGCTGCCGATCAGGTGGAACTGCTGGAACACGAAGCCGACCCGCCGGCGCAGTCGGCGCAGCTCGCCGCCGGCCGCGGTGCCGACGTCGGTGCCCAGCACACTGACCGTGCCCGCGCTGGGCCGCTGTAGACCGTCGACATGGCGCAGCAGGGTGGACTTGCCGGACCCGGACAGGCCGAGCAGCACCACCACCTCGCCGGCGCGCACATCCAGCGAGACGTCGTCCAGACCGAGGATGTCCGGGCCGAACCGCTTGCTGACGCCGTCGAACCGCACCACTGGTTCGCCGGGCTGCCCGCTCATGTGGCCCCGCACTGCTTGTCCCTGGTCGTGGAGCACACCTTGCGCACGCCGTCGTAGAAGGAGTCGTCCACCTTGACGTAGCCCCAGTCGCCGGCGTCGTCCACCCCGGTGCAAGTGGTGGCACAGATCCCGTTGGCGTTGAGGTAGTCCAGGTTGGCCTTGGTCTGGAAAGCCTCGGTGATCTTCGCTTTGAGCGCCGGGTCGAGGTCGTCACTGATCGCCACCGGGGAACCCGGAATCACCTCGGACCGCCACAGCACGCTGACCTGGCCCGCCTTGAGCTGGCCCTTGCTGGGCAGGATCTTGTCCACCATGTAGTCCTCGGCGAAGCCTGCGTCGCACTGGCCGCTGGCCACCGCCAGCACCGAGGCGTCGTGTCCGCCGGTCATCACCGGGGTGACGTCCTTGTCCGGGTTGAGGCCGGCGTCGAGCAGGGCGGCCGACGGGTACAGGTGCCCGGAGGTGGAGTTCGGATCCACGAAGCACACCTTCTTGCCGCGCAGGCTGGCCAGGTCGTGGATCGGTGAACCGGCCGGCACGATGCCGTAGGACCGGTACCCGGACTCGCCACCCTTGGTAGCCAGCTGCGCGGCGATCGGGCTGGCTTTGACCCCGGTGTTGCGGGCCAGCACGTAGGACAGCGGACCGTACTGGGCGATGTCCACCTTGCCGCTGCGCTGTGCCTCGATGACCGCCGCGTAGTCGGTCGCGGGCTGGAAGCGGATCTGCTTGCCGGTTTCCTTGGTCAGCAGGGTGATGAGCGGTTGGTAGGCCTGTTGCAGGGTCTGCGCGTTCTCCGACGGCACCGCGGCGAACACCAGCACGTCGGGGTTGCGCGCGCTGGCGGCCTGGGGCGCCGCGCTCTGTCCGCAGGCGGCCAGCACCAGCGCGGCGGCGCACGCCACGGCCAGTGCGCCGAGCACACGAGGGGGAATGGTCAGGGACATCTGGGCCTCTCCGCTACGCCTTGCCATTGCCCACGGCAGGGGCGACGACGGGCTGGACCGCCTGAGGCGGAACACGCCTAGAGGTTGGTGCCGCTCCATGCCCGCGCGACAACGGCCGAGTTACCGGCAGCCGAACAACCGGGGCCACTTGCGCCCGCCCGATCGGATGACCTGCTCCCGCACTGGTCAGCGCTTCGTGACGAGGCGCCGCCGCGCTGTAGCTCAGCCGCCGGGATGAGATGGAGCTGAGATGCCCGTCAGTCCCGCGCCGTCGCCGCGGAGATGAAGCTGCGTACCGCATCCCCGGGGTCGCCGGCACGCACCAGCGCCTCTCCTACCAGCACCACGTCGGCGCCCCAGGCGTGGTACTCCGCCACGTCCTCCGGGCCGGCCACGCCGGACTCGGCCACCCGCACCGTGCCCGGTGGGATGTCCGGGGCCAGCGCCTTGAACACCGACCGGTCCACCTCGAGCGTCTTCAGGTTCCGCGCGTTGATGCCGATGAGCTGGGCCCCAAGGCGGGCGGCCCGTCCCAGCTCGTCGGGGGTGTGCGCCTCCACCAGCGTGGTCAGGCCCAGCTCGGTGGCCAGGCCGAGCAGCTCGCCCAGTGGCCCGTCATCCAGCGAGGCCACCATGAGCAGCATCAGGTCCGCGCCCCAGGCCCGGGTCTCCCAGACCTGATAGGGCGTGACGATGAAGTCCTTGCGTAGCACCGGCACCCGCACCGACGCGCGCACGGCGGCCAGATCGGCCAGCGAGCCGCCGAACCGGCGTTTCTCGGTGAGCACGCTGATCGCCGCCGCGCCGCCCTCGGCGTAGCGGGCCGCCAACCGCGCCGGATCCGGGATGTCCGCGAGCTCGCCCTTGCTGGGGCTCTTCCGCTTCACCTCGGCGATGATCGACACACCGGGGGCGCGAAAGGCCGGCAACGGGTCCAGCGCCGGTGGTGCGTCGACCGCGCGGGCCCGCAGGTCGGCGAGGGGGGCCTCGGCCTGCCGCACCGCGAGGTCTTCCCGGACCCCGTCCAGAATGCTGTCCAGCACGGTCATCGCGGACTGCTCCCCTCCGACTGCGTCGCTAGTGTCTAGTCCGGTCCGACCGCGACTGCCGCGGGGCCGCCACCGGGGCTACCGCCCGGCTGTGGCCCCTTGTGGCGCGACAGGCATGACGGTACGCCCGATGCCATCCACGATCTTGAGCGCCGCCCCACGTGCTGAGAGATCGCTGAGCACGGCCGCGCAGGCGCGTGGTCAGCCGGCGGCGGCATGTGGACGGGCCTCGGTCAGGAACTCCACAAGCAGCCGGACGATCTGCTCCGGGCACTCCTGATGCGGGAAGTGGCCGGCGTCGAGCAGCTCCAGCTGGCTACCGGGCAGCAGCTGGTGGGCCTGCACGGTGTGCCGGTGCGGGATGCAGCTGTCCCGGCGACCGACGACCAGCAGGATGGGCAGCTCGGCGAGCAGGTACAACCGGTCGGCGGCGGCCAGTCGCTGCCCGGACCAGCTCACCGCGCCGCGCAGGGTCTGCACGAAGGCTTCGCGGGCGCCCCGGTCGGCCAGCGAACGCAGCGCCCGGGCTACCGCGTCCAGGTCCGCGCTCGGCGCGAGCCCCAGCCCGATGGCGGCCTGCCGCGCGAGCCGACGCAACCACCACGGACTCAGCGCGGCCAGGTTGTTCGCCGCCGACACCGCGCCGGGCAGGCTTGCCATCCGCAGCACGATGTTGAGCTCGTCGCCGAGCCCGCCGCTGGCGATCAACCCGAGGCCTTCGCTGCGCTCCGGGAACTGGTAGGCGAAGCTCATTGCCACGCCGCCGCCGAACGAGTGGCCGACCAGCGTGGTCCGCGGCAGGCCCAGCTCCCGCAGCAGGTCCCGCAACCGCGCGGCGTGCCCACCCACCGAGTAGTCCGCCGCCCTCGGCTTGGCCGAGTCTCCGGAGCCGAGCAGATCCGGCGCCAGCGCGTGCGCGTGCCTGCCGAGCAGTGGCAGCACGTTCGACCAGGTCCCGGCGTTGCTGGCCAGGCCGTGCAGCAGCACCACCACCGGGCCACCGCTGTGCCGGCCACTCTCCAGGTAATGCATCGGCTGGCCGTGCAGCACGATCCGGTGGCTTGCGACGCTCGCCCCGACCGGAGTGTGGTCGAGCAGGTGAAGCGTCGAGGAGGGCTGACCCCGCTGAGGGTGGGCATTCATCGAGCCTCCTGACGCGGACAGCCAGCGCGGTGACCGGGCAGCCGATCAACCCGGCTCATCGCCACAGCGTGCTCCGATTGAGCCTTGGAACCGATCGAGCCACCCCTACCGCTGCCCCGGAGATCCCTACATTCCGCCGAGGGTCAGCCCTACCCCCCGGCTCGCTCCATACGGTTCATCGGCGGATAGCAGGCGCACGTATTCTCCGGTCAATCCTCATTATTCCTGAGTGCCTCGCGGGCTATTACTCCGTTCGCCCCGGCGGATTACTCCTGCGCCAATCGAGTGGTACCCGGAAATCCCTGAAACAAACTGGAGCGGCGCCCGGATGTCTTCCACAGCGGTCTCCCCAGGGCCGCTGTCCACTCCCGTGGAACGAAAGGAATGACCCATGGGCGACTACCATCCCATCCCGTGCAAGCCCAGCCACAAGCACAAACACAACCACCACAGCTGCGGCTGCGAGCACAACAAGCACCACTGCCGGTCGCTGAAGCGCCATCATCACCACGGCCGGAAGCACAAGCACCACTGCTGACGGAGTGAACGGTCGGCGACCCTTTCCTGACGGGGCCAGCAAGGGTCGCCGACCTCATTCCAAGGTTCCAAACCCAATTCCTGACACCATTCTAAGAATCGCCCCCCTCTCTCCCCCCACCCCCCATACAGCCCTCGAACACGCTCACACAAACGTGGTAGCGCTCGCACAGACGATGCAGGACCTGTGTCGGGCGCACCCGGTCTGTGCGGCCGGAACGTGGAGCGGCCCGGAGGGCCTGTTGGGCCCGTTGGGCCCGAGCGGGCGGGTTAGGCCACGGGGCCGAGTAGGTCCCACCGGTTGCCGGCGATGTCCAGGAATACCACCACCCGCCCGTACGGCTCGTCGCGCGGAGCCTCCAGGAACCGCACGCCGGCGTCGCTCATCCGCTGGTAGGCGGCGTCGAAGTCGTCCACCTGGAGGAAGAAGCCGACCCGACCGGCGACCTGGTTGCCGACCGCCGCCGCCTGCTCCTCGCCCTCGGCGCGGGCCAGCAGGATGCCGGTCTGGCCGCCAAGCGGGCGCACCACCACCCAGCGTTTGGGCTGGCCGCTGCCCGTGGTCACCGCCGGAGAGTCCTCCACCAGCTCGAAGCCCAGGGCGTCGACGAAGAACTCGATAGCCGGGTCGTACTCGTCGACGATGATCGCGGTGAGCTGGAGGATTGCCATGCCGGGAGTATCCCGGGCGGTCGGGTCGCCGCCCGTAGCTGGCTCGCGCAGACCGGCCGCGGCTCGCGCATGGCCTGCAGGGTCTGTGCCGGCGGCAGTGGCTCTGCGCGAGCCAACGATGGCGGCCCGGCGGTAGCGATGGCGGCCCGGAGGTTAGCCGGCGGCGGCGTGGGCCGCCCACAGTTGTTCGGCGCGGGCCTTGAGGGCGTGGGCCACCGCGTCGAAGCCGGCCTTCACCCATGGCCCGGACACCTCGATGACCTTGTCGGCGTACTGCCCACTGAACGCGTCGGTGGTGCGGTAGGTGCACAGCGTGGCACCGAGCGGTTCGATCCACTGGTCGCGCACCGCGAAGATGCCGGGCAGCTCGTCGCCGGTGTCGTAGCGCAGATGTCGGGGCGGGTCGACCACCCGCAGGTGCTCGCGGTTGACGAAGGTGCCCGACGAGCCGTCCGGGCTGGGCAGGGTGAGGTCGATCGGGTCGCCCACGGCCAGCGTGGTCACCACCTTGACGGTGTACGGGTTCCACTCCGGGTAGCGCGGGTAGTCGACCAGCACCTCCCAGACGAACTCGGCCGGCGCGCCGATCCGCACCGTCACCGACTCGATGACGTAGGGGTCGCTCATACCGGCATGTACTCCCCACCGTTGACGTCCAGCGTGGCGCCGGTGATCTCCGAGGAGTGCTTGGACAGCAGGAACAGCACCGCGCCGGCGCAGGCTTCGTCCGGGGGTATCCGGCCGAGCGGGTTGGCCGAGGCGATCTCGTTGTACACGTCCTGCTGGCTGACCCCGCGCTGGTGGGCGGTCATGCCCAGGTACATCCGCACGCCGGGGCCGTCCATCCACCCCATCACCGCCTGGTTGACCCGGATGCCGTGCTCGCCCAGCTCCACCGCCAGATACCGGGTGGCGGTGGCCATGGCCGCCTTGGCCACCGCGTAGGCGCCCTCCCCCCGGTGCGGCTTGCGGGTCGCCATGGTGCCGATGTTCACGATGGAGCCCCGCCCGGCGGTCTTCATCTGGCCGACCACCTCCCGGGTCACCGCGAGCGCCCCGTACAAGATGATGTCCATCGACCGGCGCGCCGCCTTCTCCGGCGTGTCCAGCAGGTCCTGGAACCCCGGGTGGCCGAACGCGGAGTTGACCAGCCCGGTGACCGGCCCGAACTCCGCCGCCGCGGTTTCCACCAGCCGGGCCACGTCGTCGGGTTTCCGCACGTCGCAGGGCACCCCGATGGCCTGCCCCCCGGCCGCCGCCACGTCCTTGGCCACCTGGTCCATCACCTCGGTGGACCGGGCCGCCATCACCACGCTGGCACCCTCGGCGGCCGCCCGGCGGGCCAGCTTGGCACCCAGCCCCGGGCCTACCCCGGTGATCACCACAACCTCGCCGGACAACATCACAGGTACACCTCCGTGTAGAAAGCGAAGTCGCGCTCCAGCTGGCCATCGGTGAGCCCGAAGTCCGCCGCCGCGTAGCTGTGCGAGCCGCGGTGCTCCTCCCGGTTGCGTTCCAGGTAGGCGGCGAACGCGGCGGCATCCTCGGCGCCCGGGGCGAGCCCGATCTCGCCGAGCACCCGCCGGGCCTGACCAGCCGGGTCGGTGAGCATGTCGCCGAACCGGACGTCCACGAACCGGTCCGGCCGGCGCTCCCGGACAGCGGCGAAGTCGCGCAGGGTGGCCGCGAACCGCGCGTTCCAGTAGCGGCCGATCGCCTCCCGGTCCACCACCTCGCTGTATTGCGCCGACATGGTGGCGACCATGGAGGCGTACGACGGCACCGCGCGCACCGGGGAGCGGTGGGTCATCACGATCTTGCAGGTGGGGAAGGTATCCAGCACGGTGTCCACGGCGGTCAGGTGGTGCGGCGACTTGAGCACCCAGCGCCGGCCGGTCCGGGACGGATCCTGCCAGCGCAGCACCTGCAGCCACTCGCGCAGCTCGCGGTAGGCCGGCGCCTGGTCTGTGGCGCGCAGCCAGTCGCCGTAGTTGGGCACCCAGTAGAAGCTGTCGAAGCTCATCGAGGTGAAGGAGCGGTCGACCAGGATCACGTCCTCCTCGGCGCCGTCCCATTCCAGGGTGTGGATGTCGGCGAAGTCCGGGGACAGCTCCAGGAACATCCGTGCCTTGGCCTGCGCGCGACGCTTGCGCTCGGCGGCGCCCGGGCCCTCGCCGGGGAACGGGAGCGGGTAGCCGGTCTCCCAGGACAGCGTCGAGGTCAGCTGGGGCGAGGCGGCCAGCAGCCGGTGCAGCAGCGTGGAGCCGGTGCGCGGCAGCCCGCAGATTTCGGCCGCCACGTCCACCTCGACCTCGGCCACCTCGGGGTGCTCCCGTTGCAGCGCGCGCAGCCGCAGCCGGTCGACCAGCAGTGCGATCAGCCGGCGGCGGGTCAGCTCCAGCCCCAGCTCGGACAGTTGGGCCTCGGCGTTCAGGCTGGCCACCAGCACGCCGAGCGGTTCACGGAACCATTCGTCGCCGAACTCGGTCAGCCCGATCTTGGCCCGGGCCGCCTCCAGCAGGTCGGCCACCCGCAGCTGCGCGGACACCCTGGTCATCTCGGCTCCCTGTTGATGAGTGAGGCGAGCGGCAGGACCCGGCACTCCGGGATCGGGTGCTCGCTCGCGCCCAGCCAGCGCAGCAGTGCGGTGCCGGTGCGGTGCCCGCAGGTGTCGATCCAGTTGCCGATTCCGGGGTCGCGTTCGGCGACCACAATGGTCAGTTGCCCGTCCTGGCCCAGCGTGGCGGTGTGCTTGTTGACGGTGACTGGGCGGCGGTGGTCCAGCGACTCCATCCACCAGTTGCCCAACTGGAAGTTCCAGTACGGGCAGTCCGGCACCTCGGTCTTGATCACCCAGGCCTGGCCGGGCTGCAGCGCCCAGTAACCGTGCAGGTAGAAGATCTCCGGGTCGCCGCCGGCCCGCTGGTACATCTCCTGGCCGAAGTCGGGCAGCTCGTTGGGCTTGCTCATGAACAGCTCGGTCCACCGGGCGAACGTGGCTGCTGTGCCGTGCACCGACAGCGCGGCTCGGCGCAGCGCGGTGGCGAGGAACTCGGGGGTCAGCTCGGCGGGCTGCCCCGGGCCGCCGAGCTGGGTGATGTGCCAGCTGCCCGGGGTCTCGGCGGCGCGGTCCAGGTAGGTCTGGCGGACTACCAGGCCGGTGGAGTCCGGAGCCAGCGGCAGCCAGTTTCGGCCCTGTCGGGTGGCGCTGGCGATGATCTCGATGCTGCCGTCCGGCTCGGCGACCAGGTCGGCATCGGTCAGCTCACCGGTGGAGGCCATGGTGCCGTCCTTGGCGTACCGGTTGGCCTTGGAGCCGATGCTGAAGTAGGCGATGGTGCCGCGCCGGCCGGTGATCCGGTACGTGCGGTTGCCCCGGATGTTGGCTGAAAGGTAGACGTTGTCCGGGTTGTCCGCACCGATCTTGACCAGGTCCAGCTCGTGGAACCGGGGGAAGTCCGGATCCCCGTTGTCCACGCAGGAGTACAACATCTCCCTGGTCAGCCGGGTCAGGTAGCGGAACCCCTCGGCCCGGTCCAGCGGGGTCTCCGGGGTGCCCTCGGCGAGCACCACCTGCCCGGCGGCCTCCAGTGCCCGGCAGAACTCCGACCAGGCCCGCCCGGTCCATACCGTCTCGTCGATATCGGACACGGAACCCCCCGTGGCAACAGGTTCTGGAGCGGCCGAGGCTACCTCATTCTGGACAACGTTCAAAAGTGTCAGTCGACGTCCTCAGATGACGCCCATCGCGGCCAGCCTCTCCAGCACCGCGCCGGCGGCCCGCTCCGGCGTCAGCGAGGTGGTGTCCAGCCGCAGCTCCGGGTCCTCCGGCGGCTCGTAGGGTGAGTCGATGCCGGTGAAGTTGGCCAGCTCGCCGCGCCGGGCCTTGGCGTAGAGGCCCTTCGGGTCGCGCCGCTCGGCCTCCGCCAGCGGAGTGTCCACATACACCTCGCAGAACTCCCCCGGTGCCAGCAGCTCGCGCGCCATCGCCCGCTCCGCGCGGAACGGCGAGATGAACGAGACCAGTACGATCAGCCCGGCGTCCACCATCAGCGCGGCCACCTCGGCGATCCGCCGGATGTTCTCCACCCGGTCCGCGTCGGTGAAGCCGAGGTCTTTGTTCAGCCCGTGCCGGACGTTGTCGCCGTCCAGCACGTAGGTACGCCGGCCGTCGGCGTGTAGCGCCGACTCGACCAGGTCGGCAATGGTGGACTTGCCCGCCGCGGACAGCCCGGTGAACCACACCACGCACGGCCGGTGCCCGTTGCCCTCGGCGCGCGCCGCCTTGTCCACGGTCAGCTGCTGCCAGCGCAGGTTGGCCGAGCGGCGCAGCGCGAAGTCGACCATGCCGGCGCCGGCGGTGTTGTTGGTCAGCCGGTCCAGCACCAGGAACGAGCCGAGGTCGCGGCTGTCCCGGTACCGCTCGAACGGGACCGGCGCGGCGGTGTGCACGTTCGCCACGCCGATCTCCCCCGGCCCCAGTGTGCGGGCCGGCAGCCGGGCCATCGAATCGACGTCCACCCGGTACTTGGGCCGGTCCACGGTGAGCCCCAGCGTCTGGGCGCCGAACTTCGCCAGATACTGCCGGCCAGGCAGCATCACCTGCTCGTCGAACCACACCAGGTGCGCCTGGAACGCGTCGCTGACCTGGGTGGGCGCCTCCGCCGCGACCAGCACCGTGCCCCGGCTCACGTCGATCTCGTCGGCCAGCACCACGGTGACCGAGGCCCCTGCATCCGCCTCGGCCAGGTCGCCGTCCATGGTGACGATCCGGGCCACCGCCGACTCCCGCCCGTCGGGCAGCGCGCGCACCTTGTCGCCGGGCCGCAGCACCCCGTGCAGCAGCCGCCCGGAGAGACCGCGGAAGCCCGGGTCCGGCCGGTTCACCCACTGCACCAGGAACCGCGCCGGCGCGCCGGGGTCGTCGTGCCGCTCGACGTGGACCGACTCGAGCCAGTCCAGCAGTGTCGGGCCCTGATACCAGGGGGTCTCCTCGCCGTGGGCCACCACGTTGCAGCCGTGCGCCGCGGACATCGGCACACAGGTCACCTGGTCCAGACCCAGCTCGCCGGCGAACCCTCGGAACTCGGCGGAGATCGACTCGAATACCGCGCGGGAGTAGCCGACCAGGTCCAGTTTGTTCACCGCCAGCAGCACGCGGCGGATACCCAGCAGGCTGACCAGGTGGGTGTGCCGGCGGGTCTGGGTGAGTACGCCCTTGCTGGCGTCCAGCAGGATCACCGCGGCGTCGGCGGTGGACGCCCCGGTGACCATGTTGCGGGTGTACTGCTCGTGTCCCGGGGTGTCCGCCACGATGTAGCGGCGGCGCTCGGTGGCGAAGAACCGGTAGGCCACGTCGATGGTGATGCCCTGCTCCCGCTCCGCGGCCAGGCCGTCCACCAG
>Ga0137412_10001341_pt1 | contig 19025 bp, 22 predicted proteins | sample CZODoug2_1_16fun_FD_122160 | JGI IMG/M metagenome (GOLD analysis project Ga0137412, IMG submission 122160) | Vadose zone soil fungal communities from Angelo Coast Range Reserve, California, USA - CZODoug2_1_16fungal (Hybrid Assembly) | ecosystem: Environmental > Terrestrial > Soil > Vadose zone...
CCCGCCGGGCGGCGAGACGGCGGCGGCGGTCGGGCGGCGGGCCGATCGGTTGCTGCACCGGATTACGCCGCTGCTGGCCGACGGCGATGTGCTGGTCGTCGGGCACGGGCATTTCGGCCGCGTACTGGCGGCGCGCTATCTCCGGCTGCCGGTATCGGGTGGATCGCTGCTGCGCCTGGACCCGGCGAACCTGTGCGTGCTGGGCACCGAGCACGAGTCACCGACCATCCTGCGCTGGAACCTGCCCGGTCGAGGACCGTGAGCACGCCCACCATCCGGCCCGCCCGGCCGGCGGATGTCCCGGCCATCGTGCGGCTTTGCTACGAGCTCGCGGTGTATGAACGCGCGCCCGAGGAGTTCGTGATGACCGCCGACCAGCTCGAAGCCGCGCTCTTCGCGCGGGCGCCGGCGCTGTTTGCACATGTTGCGGAGGTCGACGGGGAGATCGGCGGCATCGCCCTGTGGTTCCTGAGCTTCTCGACCTGGCGGGGCACCCACGGGCTCTACCTCGAGGACCTGATCGTCGGACCGTCGGTACGGCGCGGCGGCCTTGGCCGGTTGCTGCTCAAGGCGCTGGCCGAGATCTGCGTCGAGCGTGGCTACGCCCGGCTGGAATGGTCGGTGCTCGACTGGAACGAGCCGGCACACAAGTTCTACCGGTCGATCGGCGCGGCACCGAACGATGAATGGACGGTGTGGCGGCTTACCGATGACGCATTGACGGCCCTCGGCACGGATAACCGGGCCGGTTTGGGGTAATGGCGATCTCATGCACAATCTGGCGCAGGGGAAAGGGACGTCAGTGATCGATCAACCCGGCGACGTGGTGGAGATCAAGATACCGGCCAACCCGACCTACGTTTCGATGCTGCGGACGGCGACCGCGGCGCTGGCGGCGCGGGCAGACTTCACCCTCGACGAGATCGACGACCTGCGCATCGCGGTGGATGAGGCCTGCGCGTTGTTGCTGCCCGACGCCCGGCCGAGTTCGGATCTGACCTGCCGCTTCACCATCACCCCGGACGCGCTGGGTATTACGGTCAGCGTGCCGACCCGCTCCGCTGCCACCCCGGAACGCACGTCCTTCGCCTGGATGGTGCTGACCGCCCTGGCCGGCAACGTCGAGGTGCAGACCAACGCTCATGAGGTAACGATCGGCCTGCAAAAGGCCCGGAGCGCCACGCGGTGACCGGCGCCGCCGACAGCTCGCTCGGCGCGGACAGTCGGCAGCGCCTGGCTGCCGACCACGACGCGATCAGTGCATTGTTCGTCGAGCTGCACGATCTGCCACCAGACAGCGAGCGCCGCCGGGCCGTTCGGGATCAGTTGATCGAGGCACACCAGGCGCTGGTGGAATATCTGGCCCGCCGGTTTTCCGGCCGCGGCGAGCAGCTCGACGATCTCGTTCAGGTTGGCATGCTCGGCCTGATCAAGGCGGTCGATCGTTTCGATATCGAGCGCGGCGTGGAATTCTCCACCTACGCCACGCCGACCGTGGTCGGCGAGATCAAGCGGCATTTCCGGGACAAGGGCTGGGCGGTCCGGGTGCCGCGACGACTGCAGGAGCTGCGGGCGGCATTGACCGTGGCGCGGGCCGATCTCACGCAGGAGCTCGGCCAGGCACCGACCGTACGACAGCTCGCCGAACGGCTGAACATCGACGAGGACGAGGCGCTTGAAGGCCTTGAGTCGGCGAACGCCTATTCCGCGATTTCCTTGGATACGCCACCGAGCGACCAGACATTGAGTGTCGCCGACACGTTGGGCTCCGAAGACGAAGGAATGCTCGCGGTGGAATACCGCGAGTCCCTTAAACCGCTGATGGATGGTCTTGCCGAACGAGAGAAACGCCTGCTGCTGTTGCGCTTTTTCAAAAACAAGACGCAATCGCAAATCGCCGACGAACTCGGGATCTCACAAATGCACGTGTCGCGGCTGCTGGCCCGCACCCTCGCGGAATTACGCGAACAACTGCTGACCGAGGACTAGGTGACCCGGCCCTCAGTCCTCTTCGAAGGGGGCGCGGGCCGCCGGCGTCGCGAAGAGCCCGAGGATCGCCAGCGCAAACAACAACAGCGGCGCCCCGTACTCGGGCAGGCCGGACTGGAACGTGAGACTGAAACCGACAGGCAGGCACAGCACCTGCAGCACAACGATCGGGGTGCGGGCCCACCGCCGCAGCCGGAGCACGATCCGGGCCAGCACGATCAGCGACGCGGCGGCAACCAGGGCGAGCAGTGCGCCCGACAGCGCGCCGAAAACATCGTGCGGATCACCGGTAGCGGTCTTCACGACCAGCAGCACGGCCAAACCGAAGAGGCCGATGCCCTCGACCGCGGCCAGGCCGGCGGCGGCCAGGATCTCCCGCGGCGCGGTTAGCCGCGTACTAGTACTAGTCACACCTGACACAGCGAGCATTCTAGTGCCCCCGGTACCCTGCTGATCATGCGCGCCGTCCTTGTTGTCAATCCGATGGCCACGGCCACGACTCGCAAGGGGCGCGACATTCTGGCCCGGGCGCTCGGCCGCGAGATAAAGGTCGAGGTGGTCGAGACCGACGGTCGCGGGCACGCCACAACTCTTGCCCAGCAGGCGACCGAGAGCGGTATCGACCTCGTGGTCGCGTTGGGCGGGGACGGCACGGTCAATGAAGTGGTGAACGGGCTGCTGGCCGATGGGCCGCGCGATGATCTGCCGATGTTGGCGGCGGTACCCGGTGGGTCGGCCAACGTGTTCAGCCGGGCGCTCGGGCTCTCCCGGGATCCGATCCAGGCGACCAGCGAGATTTTGGACGCGTTGCGGGCCAACCGGACCAGGTCGGTCAGCCTGGGTCTCGCGGACTCACGGTGGTTTACCTTTTCGGCCGGACTCGGGCTCGATGCGGAGGTGGTGCATCGGGTGGAAAACCAGCGGCGTCACGGTCGCAACGCGACACCGGGCTTATACGTGCGCTCCGCGATCACACAGTTCTTTGCCGACACGGATAGGCGCAATCCGGCGTTGACCCTCCACCGGCACGATGCGCCACCGATAGAAGGTTTGTTCTTCTGTATCGTGTCGAACACCTCGCCCTGGACCTACGCCGGCCGCCATCCAGTCAACCCGAGCCCCAACGCGTCATTTGAGACCGGGCTTGACCTGTTCGCTATGACATCGATGCGGACTACGAAAGTGTTACGGCAGGTCCTAATGGCGCTCCGGTCGCGGTCGCCGCAACGCGGCCGATCCGCTGTGAGACTGCATGATCAGGCCGAGTTGATCTTCAGCGCCGGGCGTCCCGTGGCGCTGCAACTGGACGGCGAGTACGTCGGCGAACGCGAATCTGTGTCCTTTCGAGCGGTCAGGAAAGCGCTACGCGTAGTCGCGTAACTACGGTCAGCGCATTGCCGCAATCGCCTACCAGATAGGCAATCTGGGAACTTGTGTGTGTTCAAATAGAGACAACGACGAGCCAGTGTGATAGATCTGGTTTGAGCGATCGAACGGACTGCTGGAAGATTTGGTGGTTGCATTCCGGCGCCAACTGGTGTCATTGTGTGATCCAACGGGGCTTTCAGTTTGGTGACGTTGCTCACGACCGTGACGTTCGTCTAACTGGACTCTTGACAACGGCGCAGCTCGTGAAAGTATTCACAAGCGAGCCGGGGGATTACCTCCCCGACTTCCCGTTACATATCGCGTCCCGCACGCGATATAGGTAACTGTTGACGGAACGCAAACCCGAGGAGATGGCGAGATGGATTGGCGCCACCGTGCGCTGTGTCGCGACGAGGACCCAGAGCTGTTCTTCCCCATCGGCAACACTGGTCCCGCGTTGCTGCAGGTTGAAGAGGCCAAAGCCGTCTGTCGTCGTTGTCCGGTGACCCAGGAGTGCCTGTCATGGGCGCTCGAGAGCGGTCAGGATGCCGGTGTCTGGGGCGGCATGAGCGAGGACGAACGGCGGGCACTGAAGCGTCGTAGGGCGCGTGCTCGGGCCCGAATGGCCTGAACGACGCCCCGTTGACGAGGCGGTCCGGCAGAGTTGTGCCGGACCGCTTCTGAGTTTCTGGGGTACGTGGCCGAGCCCGATTTTTCTTGATCGTTTCAATGAATGGGCGATCTCCAAAAGTTTGGCAAGGTTGGTGTAAGACTCTGAGTAACGCTGTTACGCGCGATGAATGAGCGGTACCCGGACCAGCGCGTCCGTGCCGCCGGTCGGCCGGCTGTGCAGCTCGATCGTGCCGCGCAGCTCCGAGCCGACCAGGGTCCGCACGATTTGCAGACCGAGCCGATCGCTGTGCTCAAGGTCGAATCCGGCCGGCAGACCCACGCCGTCGTCCCGAATGACCACCTCGAGCTCCCGGGTCGAGCGCCGGGCGATCACCAACACGGTGCCGGTCGAGGTAGTCCTAAACGCATGCTCGACGGCGTTCTGCATCAGCTCGGTCAGCACCATGACCAAAGGTGTGGCAACGTCGGCGGACAGCTCACCGAACTCGCCGGACCGGCGCAAGAGCACCTCCGACTCCGGCGCGGCCACCTCGGCGACCATGCCGAGGAGCTTGTCCATGATGCCGTCGAACTGCACCCTTTCATCCGGTGAGAGCGCCAACGTCTCGTGCACCAACGCGATCGAGCTGACCCGGCGTACCGATTCCTGCAAGGCCTCCCGAGCCGCCGGCGCGTCCACCCGGCGGGCCTGCAGCCGGAGCAGCGCCGCCACGGTCTGCAGGTTGTTCTTCACCCGGTGATGAATCTCCCGGATCGTGGCGTCCTTGCTCATCAGCTGCCGGTCCCGGCGGCGCACATCGGTCACATCCCGGACCAGCACCAACGAACCGCGTGATTTCCCGGCAAACAGCAGCGGCAGCGCCCGCACCAGCATCGTTGCGCCGTCGGCCTCGACCTCCATCCGCGGCGGCGTGAACCCCGCGAGCGACCGCGAGATCCGGTCGGCGACCTCCTCGCCGTCGAACGGGTCGCTGGACAGTGACTGGGTGAGGGAGGCCAGCGCGATCCCGCGGACGTCGCCGGTCACCCCGAGTCGCCGGTACGCCGACAGCGCGTTGGGGCTGGCGTAGGTCACCGTCCCGTCCACGTCCAGCCGCAGCAGCCCATCGCCGACCCGCGGCCCGGCGTGCACCTCCGGATCCTCGCCCGGTGCCGGGAAGCTGCCCTCGGCGATCATGTGACAGAGCTCGGCCGCACCCTGCAGGTACGCCAGCTCCAGCGCACTCGGCGATCTCGCCGAGGCGAGGTTGGTGTCCCGGGAGAGCAGCGCGATGATCGCGCCGTCCCGGCGGACCGGGATCGCCTCCCGCCGCACCGGCAGGTCGCCGTCCCAGTCCGGGTCGGCCTCGCGACAGATTCGGCCTTCCCGCAGCGCAACCGACAGCTCGAAGGCGGCTTCCAGCGGCTGCCGGCGGCCCACCCGATCGTCCTGATAGGACGTCGGGCCCGTCGTCGGGCGTACCTGAGCCACGCACAGCACGTCCTGCGCCGCGGGGCGACTGTCCTGCTGGGCAATCGTCGGCACCCACAGCAGCAGGTCGGCGAAGGACAGGTCGGACAGCAGCTGCCACTCCCCCACCAACCGCTGGAGGTGATCGACATCCGCCGGCTTCAGCGCGGTGTGTTCGGCCAGCAGGTCCGACAGGATTGACACGCTATCCAGCCTGCCAGACGGCCCGCGTCAGCACACCCTAGGCTCGGCCGTCGCGCGGGCCGAAGATCCCCATGACCTCCGCGTCGGTCGCCCGGGCGTGCAGGTAGTAATCCGCCCAGTCCGCGGCCTCGGGATACCTGGAGTCGCGGGCGACCGTTTTGCACGCGGCCTCGACGTCGTACCGGGTCCGGCGAAGCGACACCTGACCGTCGGCCAGCAGCGACCAATGCGCACCGGGCCTGCCATAGGGCATTCCGACGCTGCCGGAATTCACGACCAACCGACCGTGCGCCAATCGCAGGAACGGCATGTGCGTATGTCCACAGACCACCGTGGACACATCGTCCTCCACAGTGGACAATGCCTCGGCCCAGCGGTCCATTCTGGTGTCCACCAACACGACCTCGTTGTCATCGCGCGGCGTGCCGTGGCAGAAGAGCACCCGGCCGAAACCCGCGACGTCGAGCGTAACCGGGTGCGGCAGCCGATCGAGCAGCTCGATCTGCTCGGGTCGCAACTGCGCCGCGGCCCAGGGCGCAATCGGATCGGGAATCTCCGTACTTCCGCCGCGGGCCAGGCCAACCAACTCGCGGTCGGCATTGCCGCGTACCCAGATCGCCCGATCTCCCAAGGAGATCAGTCGGTCGAGCGTCTCGACCGGCTGCGGCCCGGCGGCAATATCGCCGGTTAGCACGATCTGGTCCGCCGCCGCGACGTCGGGCTCGGCGAGCACCGCCTCCAGCGCGGGAAGTACTCCGTGAATATCCGAAAGTACGGCGACGGTGTCCACTGTGTACCTCACCAAGTCTCGGTCACTTTGGTCAGCCCCCGGGGGGCGTCGGGATTGCCGCCCCGGGCCACCGCCAGGTCGCGGGCCAGCAACTGCAGCGGCACGATTTCCAGCACCGGTGACAATTCCTCGGCCACTCGCGGCAGCGGCAGATGCGCGGCGGTCGGAATGATGTCCGCGTCGCCGACCACGAGCAGGTCGCCGCCGCCGGCGACCAACCGATCGAGCACGTCCCGGGTCGCGCCCTCCGCCTTCCCACGCGGAACGACACCAATGACCGGCATTTCCCGGTCGACCATGGCCAGCGGGCCGTGCAGCAGGTCGGCACCGGAAAATGCCTGCGCCGAGAGATAGCAGGTCTCCATCAGCTTCAGCGCGGCCTCGCGCGCTGTGCAATAGGCGTAGCCGCGGGCCGTGGTGATCATCTGCTCGGCAAACCGGTATCGCGGCGCGGCGGCGGCCACCGGCTCGGCCGCCTGCCCAATGAGTTGCTCGGTGAGATCCGGCAACGCAGTGGCGGCCGCGGTATCCCCGCCGGCAACGGCTTCCAGCAGCAGATACAGCGCCAGCAGCTCCGAGGTGTAGGTCTTGGTGGCCGCCACCGCGCGTTCGTGACCGGCCAGCACGTCGACATGGAATTCGGCCGCCTCGGCCAACGCCGAGCCGGCGTTGTTGGTCACCGCCACCGTCAGCGCGCCGCATTCCCGCGCTGCCTGCAGGCTTCCGGTCAGATCCGGCGAGCCGCCGCTCTGGCTGACCGCAATGACCAGCACGTCCCGCAGATCCGGGCGGGCCCGATAGATGGTCAGCGTCGACGGCGAGGCCAGTCCGGCCGGCAGGCCCAACCGAATCTCCACCAGATACTTCGCGTAGAGCGCCGCGTGGTCGGACGTGCCGCGCGCCACCAGCAGCACGAACCGCGGCCGCCGCTGGGTAATTGCCCGGGCCACCGCCGCTATCGGACCGGTGCCCTCGACGAGCAGCCGGCGGAGCGCTTCGGGTTGCTCGGCAATGTCCTGTGTCATGGCACTGCCCGGCGCAGGCGCTGCTGCGGTCTCCGACATTCGGGTACGCCTTCCGTTGCTCCGCTCGGTCGTCGGTGCCAGTATGCCGGTGCGCCGCCATCCGCGATCTAGGGCGGGCTGGACCCTTGATCGCGGTAGTAGCCTTCGGTGACTCAGCACGAGCGGAGGGTGATATGGCCCGGAAAGTACGCCGTCGAAAGCTCGCTCCGGGCACGCTGGCAGTAGTCGGACTGCTGCTGGCCGCGCCGTTGGTAGCGCTGTTGTGGGTGGGCAGCTACACATCGGCTAAACCACGATTGTGGGGCTTTCCGTTCTTCTACTGGTACCAGTTGTTGTGGGTCATCGTCTCCGCCCTGACCACCGCGGGCGCGTACTTCCTGGTCACCCACACCGGCACGATGGTCGAGGTCGATGACGGCGACGAGGAGGAGACCCGGTGAGCCCGTTGAGCATGCAGGCCGCGGGTCGCAGCGTCGACGGTGTCGCGCTGAGCGTCCTCATCATTCTTTTTCTCGTCGTCACCGGCGTCGGCTTCGCCGCGGCCCGTTGGCATCGCCCGACCGCATTGGCCAGCCTCGACGAATGGGGGCTGGGCGGGCGCGGTTTCGGCACGTTCATTACCTGGTTCCTTCTCGGTGGCGACCTGTACACCGCCTATACGTTCGTCGCGGTCCCGGCGGCAATGTTTGCGACCGGTGCGGTGAGCGGCTTCTTCGCGGTCCCGTACACAATCGTCGTCTATCCGCTGATTTTCATTTTCATGCCGCGACTCTGGTCGGTGTCACACCGGCACGGATACGTCACCCCGGCCGATTTCGTGCGGGGACGATTCGACTCCCGTTCGTTGTCGCTGGCGGTTGCCGTGACCGGGATTATCGCCACGATGCCCTACATCGCGCTGCAGCTGGTCGGCATCCAGGCGGTGCTTGAGGTCGTCGGTGTCGGCGGTAGCGGCAGCACGTTCACTAAGGACCTGCCGCTGTTTATCGCCTTTGCGGTCCTCGCGGCATACACCTATTCCAGCGGTCTCCGGGCGCCGGCGCTCATTGCGTTCGTCAAAGACATTCTTATCTACGTCGTCATCATCGTGGCCGTCATCTATATCCCGTACAAGTTGCACGGCTTCGGCCATATATTCAACGCCGCGCATGACAAGCTGTCCGCGACGCCCGCAACATCGTTCATACCAGGTCCATCCGGGCTGGTTTCGTATGGCACGCTGGCGCTCGGCTCGGCAATGGCCTTGTTTATGTATCCGCATTCGGTCACCGCGGTGCTCTCCACCAAGAATCGATCGATCGTGCGGCGCAACGCCGCCATGCTGCCCGCGTACTCCTTGATGCTCGGGCTGCTGGCGTTGCTGGGATTCATGGCGATTGCCGCGAAAACCAGCGTGATCGGCGCGGACGGAAAGCCGAATGCGCAGCTGGTGGTGCCGTCGCTCTTCCGGCAGATGTTCCCCAGCTGGTTTGCCGGCATCGCCTATTCCGCGGTGGCGATCGGCGCCCTCGTGCCGGCCGCCATCATGTCGATCGCCGCGGCAAATCTCTTTACCCGCAATATCTACCGGGAATTCTTCGACCGTACGGCCTCGCCCGCCCGTGAGGCGGCCGTGTCGAAGCTGGTGTCGCTCGTCGTCAAGCTGGGCGCGCTCGCGTTCATCCTGTTCCTGGACAAGACCCTTGCGCTGAATTTCCAGCTGCTCGGCGGCATCTGGATCCTCCAGACGTTTCCGGCGATCGTATTCGGGCTCTATACGCGCTGGCTGCACCGATATGCACTGCTCGCCGGCTGGGCGGTGGCGATGGTCTGGGGCACGATCGCCGCCTACCGGGTCATCGCACCGGCAACCGGGAAGCACTTCGGCGGGTCGGTGACCAAGATCCCGTTCTTCGACAATCGGACCGCTTACATCGCGATGACCGCGTTCGCGATGAACGTGATTGTCGCGGTCGTGCTGACCGTGATCCTGCGGGCATTGAAGGTGTCCAACGGCAGGGACGCGACCCGGCCGTCGGACTACTACGCCGATGCCGGCGACCCGCGGGTGGCCGACGCGCTCGGCCAACCCGGCACCGGGCAAGCCGCCCCGGAGCCGGTCTGAGCGATCAGCGTTAGCGACCGAAGATCGCGGTGATGCCGCCGCGGGCGACCGCGTGGAAGAACAGGTTGAATCCGAGGTAGGCCGGCCGGGCGCCCTCGGGCAGGCCGAGGGACTCCACGTCGACCGCGTGCACGACGTACATGTAGCGATGTGGGCGGTGTCCCTCCGGCGGGGCGGCGCCGACGTAGTGCGCGAGCCCGGCATCGTTGGCCAGTGTCGTTGCCCCGGCCGGCAGTCCGGCACCCTCGGCATCGCCCGCGCCGGTCGGCAGCTCGGTCGTGGTGGCCGGGATGTCATAGACCGCCCAGTGCCAGAAACCGCTGGCCGTCGGTGCATCCGGGTCGTAGCAGGTCACCGCGTAGCTGCGGGTGGTCTCGGGCGCACCGGACCAGGACAGCTGCGGCGAGGTGTCGGTGCCGCCGGCGTCCATGATCCCGGACCGGTGCGGAGCCGGCAGCTCGGCGCCCTCGACCAGATCCGCGCTGGTTACGGTCAGCGCCGGGAGGCTGGGCAGAAAGTCGTACGGGCTCGGTGGGCCCTGCTGAGCTGACATCGATTCCTCCTAGTCCACAAGGGACACTAGTCGACAACCGCGATGAGATCGCCTTCCTGGATGACGTCCCCCTCGGCCACGGCGACCTCGCGCACCCGGCCGGGCTGCTCGGTCAGCACCGGGATCTCCATCTTCATCGACTCCAGGATGACCAGGGTGGCGCCCTCGGCAACCTCATCGCCCTCGGCGACCATGATCTTTGCGACGTTGGCCACCATCTCGGCCCGGATCTCGTCGGCCACCGGCACTCCCGTCATCTCGCTACTCCCGGCATGATCCAACCACGCGGCCATCGGAGCGTCCCGCACGGTGCAGGCTCTATGAGGCCAGGCGCAGCCGGCCGACCAGGCTCGTGTCGTAGTTGCCGGCGGCGTAGCCCGGATCGTCCAGCAGCTCGGTGAAGAACGGGATGTTGCAGGTCGGTCCCTCGATGCGCAGCTGGCCAAGCGCCACCCGCAGTCGCTCCAGCGCGGTCGGCCGGTCCGGACCCCATGCCGCGACCTTCGCCAGCAGCGGGTCGTAGTAGGAGCTCACCCGATCCCGGGCACCGTAGCCGCTGTCGACGCGGATGCCCTCACCCGCGGGCGTCTGCCATTTGGTGATCTTGCCGGTAGAGGCCCGGAACGTGACCGGGTCCTCGGCATAGATCCGTGCCTCGACCGCATGCCCGTGCACCTTCGGCGGCTCGTCCGGGTCGAACGAGGGCGGCTCACCGGCGGCAATCAGCAGCTGCTGCTCGACCAGGTCGATGCCGGTCACCAACTCGGTGATCGGGTGCTCGACCTGCAGCCGCAGGTTCATCTCGCAGAAGTAGAAGTCGCCGCTGGCCGGATCGAGCAGAAACTCGACCGTGGCCACGCCGGGGCAGTCGATCACCTCGGCGGCCTGTCGGGCCACCCGGGCCAGCCGGCCGCGCAGCTCGTCGGTGAGGCCGGGCGCGGGCGCCTCCTCGGCCAGCTTCTGATGCCGGCGCTGCACCGAGCAGTCGCGCTCCCCCAGGGCGAGGACGTGGCCGTTCGGCAGGCCCAACAGCTGCACCTCGATATGCCTGGCGCCGGGCAGATAGCGCTCCAGCAGCACGCCCGGTGCATCGAAGAACCGCGCCGCCTGCCCGGACACCGTGGCGAACTTCGCCCGCAGCTCGGACTCGTCGGCCACCACCGCGACACCCAACCCGCCGCCGCCGACAACCGTCTTGAGGATGACCGGGTATCCCAGCTCCCGGGCCTGCCGCACCGCGGTGTCCAGATCGGGGGCGGCGGTATCCGGGCCAGGGGCGACCGGGACGCCGGCGGCGGCGACCGCGTTGCGGGCGGTCACCTTGTCCCGCATGGTGGCCAGCGCCGCGGGCGGCGGGCCGATCCAGGTCAGCCCCGCCTCGGCGCACCGGGCGGCAGCGGTCGCGTTCTCGGCCAGGAACCCGTATCCCGGGTGCACGGCCTGCGCGCCGGACACCTGTGCCGCCTCGAGCACCCGCTCGATGTCGAGATAGGACTGGACCGGGCCGAGCAGCACCGAGTCATCGGCCATCCGGACATGCAGTGCGTGTGCATCGGCCTCGGAGTACACCGCCACCGATCTGATCCGCATCCGGCGGCACGTCTCGATCACCCGGACCGCGATCTCGCCCCGGTTGGCGACCAGCACCGTCTCGAACATGGGTTCCTCTCACTCGGCGGGGTGTCTTCCGACCCTACCGTCGGATTTGCCCACGCAGCAGGTGATCGAAGCATCACGTACTGTGTTCGAGGGGTAGCCGGCGGCGGCAGCGTCGGCAAATATGCGACCCTGTGGGTCAGCAAGAAGGGAGCACCACGATGGCGAAACGCGCGCGCAAGCGCAAGGGACGTAAGAAGAGCGCCGCCAACCACGGCAAGCGGCCAAACAGCTAAACGAGTACGGGCACCCACACCGGGTGCCCGTACTCGTCTAGGGCCTGCCCTGTGGATCTTGGTGGATGCGGGCGGTGATCCAGGCGGCGGCTGGCAAGGCGGAGGACGACGGCTGTATCTGTTTCATACTGCCGAGGACGACAACGCAGGCAGTCGTCGTCTGGGCGCCGATCCGCGCCGCCAAAGATCTACAGGGCAGGCCCTGAGTTTTCGGTGATGATGACCTGGCTCAGCCGGACCTTGAGGTTGGCGCGCAGGCTCGTCGGCGCAATGTCGCCGCCGCACTTGCGGGCGAGCAGCGCCTTCACCTCCTGCTCGATGCCGAACTTCTTCAGGCACGGATAGCAGTCGTCGAGGTGTTCCTTGATCTTCGACCGCTGACCCTCGTCGCACTCGTTGTCGAGGAAGACGTACACATCGGAGAGCACGTCGCGGCAGTCGACCTCGTCGTCCTTGCCGTGGCTCATGATTCCTCCCACCTGTCCTGATGGGGTCTGGCCGGAGTCCCCGGCGGTCATGATGGGCTGCCCTCGCCGGCGCGGACGAAGCCGCGCTCGCGGGCGTAGTCGGCCAACAGTCGCTCGAGGCCACGCCGCCCACGGTGCAGCCGAGACATCACGGTGCCGATCGGCGTACCCATGATGTCGGCGATCTCCTTATAGGAGAAGCCTTCGACGTCGGCCAGGTATACGGCCAACCGGAAGTCCTCGGGCAGCTGCTGCAGGGCTTCCTTGACGTCGGAGTCAGGCAGGTGGTCCAGCGCCTCGACCTCGGCGGACTTCAACCCGCTGGAGGTGTGCGACTCGGCCGCCGCGATCTGCCAGTCCTCGATCTGCTCCGTCGCCGACTGCAGCGGCTGGCGCTGCCTCTTGCGATAGGAGTTGATGAAGGTGTTGGTGAGAATGCGATACAGCCAGGCCTTGAGGTTGGTGCCCGGGGTGAACTGGTGGAACGCCGCATACGCCTTGACGAACGTCTCCTGGACCAGGTCCTCGGCGTCGGCCGGGTTACGGGTCATCCGCATCGCCGCGGCGTAGAGCTGGTCGAGGAATGGCAGCGCGTCGCGTTCGAACCGCTCGCTCCGCTCGGCGACCGTTTCCTCTGCCACTACCCGCTCCAGCACTGTCGATTGACTGTGAGGGGAGGATACGCGGCTGGCCTCGCTCGTGTCCTGTTCGCTGGGCTTGGGATCTATGAGTCTGCGCACTGCGGGCCTCGGGATCAGCTGCTCCCAGCCTGCGGTGCTCTGCTCGAGGCTGCGGTCAAGTACCCGCGTCATAGTGCCTCCTGGTCGGTATGTGTACGTACTGCGCCCACAACCGCGCTTGTCCGCCGCGGATTCCCAGCTGACGAGATTTGGCTCGGTACGCTCGGCCGCATGCCTGGTACGCCCGCGCTCGCGCTGCTGACCCGCTCGGGTGTGTCGCACACCGTGCATCCGTACGAGCACGATCCTCGGTCGGTGGCCTTCGGCGACGAGGCGGCCGCGGCGCTAGGCATCGATCCGGGCCGGCTGTTCAAGACTCTGGTGGCCACGGTCGACGGTGCGCTCACCGTGGCGGTCGTGCCGGTGGCCGGGTCGCTGGACCTCAAGGCGCTGGCGGCCGCGGTCGGCGGGAAACGCGCGGCGATGGCCGACCCGGCCGCGGCCGAGCGCGCGACCGGGTACGTCCGCGGCGGGATCAGCCCGCTCGGTGGGCGCAAGCGGCTGCCGACCGTCATCGATTCATCGGCCGCAACGTTCCCAACGGTATTCGTCAGCGCCGGTCGGCGCGGGCTGCAGGTCGAGCTGCCGCCGGCCGAGCTGATCCGGCTGGCCGCCGCGACGGTAGCCGCAATCGCCACCGACTGAGTGCTCTGCAACTGCACTCCGAGGCGGTCCGGTCGGGACATATAGTCAATCGATACTTGACCAGTGAACGATTGAAGGTGTTTCGGTGCCGGACCGACGCTCGGCGATGCGTAAGAAATGGGAATGGGCCAGCCCGGACGTCGACATGTCGGTGGTCGAGATCGTCGGCGGGGTCAAACACGCGCAGGCACTGCTCGACCTGCTTCTGGAGCCGGTGTTCGAAGCGGCCGCGGTGAGCTCGTCGGAGTTTGACCTGCTGCTGCACCTGCATCGGGTCGGCGGCCCGGCCACGGCTCGACGGCTCGCAACGTCCATGAGTCGCTCGCCGGCCGCGTTGAGCAAGTCACTGACCAAGCTGGAGCGGCGGGGCCTGGTCGAACGCGAGGCGCATCCGGCCGACGGTCGAGCCATGCTGGTATCCCTCACCGACGCCGGCAAGGGCGCACTGGATGAGATCATGCCGCGCCGACTGGCGGTCGAGGGGCAGGCATTTTCCGGGCTGAACGCGGGGCAGCGCACCAGGATCGTGGCGTCCCTGGACACGTTGATCAGCGCGCTCGAGACGCCGGCGCCCGCCGAGTAGGCGTCGCACGGTCGCCACACGTCACCAACAACACAGCCAATTCACAGCCGGCCGGCGCCCATCGACCTCCACTGCGCGATAAGGTCACTGGTAGTTCACCGGTTAACCTAATGTGGAGGCTGCCATGACACGTCCCAAGGCAATGGTCCTGCCGGCCGCCGCGATCGGCGCGCTGCTGTTGTCCGCCTGCTCCTCCGGTGGCAGTGCCGCGTCCGCACCCTCACCGTCCGGGACCGCCGCTTCATCACGCACCTGCCCCACCGGATCGACGGGCGCGCCTACCGGCGGCAAGAAAGGCGGGACGATCCCGTCGCTTGTGACGTCCTCCACGGTCGCGAAGAGCGATACGAGCACCAGCGTCGTACTGAACGTGAGTAACGACCCGCAATTCACCTGCACGACCGCCCCGTTAACCACAAAATCGAACGTCGTCTACTCCACACCCACGCTGAGCACGGGCAAAACGCTCCAGCTGAAATTCGATATCCAGGTGCCGAAAACGTCGGGCAAGAAGCCGCTGCTCGTCTATCTCAGTGGCGGCGGCTTCTCGATATCGACGCCCACGGCGGCGCTGGATCAACGTACGTATATGGCCGATCACGGCTATGTCGTGGCGAGCGTTCAATACCGCACAATCCCCAATGGAGCGACCTACACCGACAGCGTTGCCGACGTGAAAGCCGCTATCCGATATCTGCGGGCGCACGCAGCGGAGTACAACATCGACTCCAGCGAGGTCGCCGTGTGGGGCGAGTCGGCCGGCGGTTATCTCGCCGCGATGGTCGGCACCACGAATGGCATAAAGAAATTCGATGTCGGCGACAACCTGGATCAAAGCAGCGCTGTCCAGGCGGTGCTGGACAAGTTCGGACCCTCGGATCTGGCTCTTGTCGCCGCGGATTTCGATGCTAAATCCAAGGCGTCCTACGCCAGCCCCAAGAGCAACACGGCAACATTCGTCTACGGACCGAAGAACACGCGGAGCCTCACCGCGGGGTCGGCGGCCGACAAGGCCGCCAACCCGGCAACCTATGTCGACGCATCCGACCCGCCGTTCCTGCTCTTACACGGCAGCGACGACCGGCTGGTGTCGCCGAGCCAAACACTTCTGCTGCACAACGCATTGCGGGCGGCGAAGGTCCAGAGCACCCGCTACGTCATCGAGGGTGCCGGCCACGGCGATCTCACCGTCGGCACCGGTGCCTCGGCGGCCACGGCGCTGTGGACCACGACGACCGTGATGGACAAGACCGTCGAGTTCTTCAACAAGCAGCTCAAGGCGTGAGCCGCAATCGCCACCGACTGACACCCGGAACCGTTGACCGTGCCGCCCACCGGTCCATGATCGACATCGTCTGGTGGTTGCTATAACAGCCACAGCTCGATGTCGATCATGAGAAACTAGAACAGCGTCTGCGGCGGGGTCGACTCGACCCGGGCCAACAATTCCGGCCCATTGTTCTCGACGTTTCCGACCGCCCGGCCGACCGGCCGCAACTCCAGTCCGTCCAGCAATTCCGGCGCCGGTGAGAGCAGCGGTTTCGGGTCCTTGCGCTCCGGGTCCAACCACGCCTGCCAGCGGTCGCGGGGAAGTACGAGTGGCATCCGGTCATGAATGTCGGCCAATTCGCCCAGCGCTTCGGTAGTGACGATCGTGCAGCTGACCAGCCATTCGCCCTCGTCCCGGGACGGCCGCCAGAATTCGTACAGCCCGGCGAACGCCAGCAGCGAGCCGTCCCGCGGTGTCATGAAATACGGCTGCTTTCCAGCCACGTCGTCCAACCGCTTCCATTCAAACCAGCCGTCGGCCGGTACGAGGCAGCGCCGCGCGGCCGCCGCCTTCTTGAATGCGCCCGACGTGACGAGCGTTTCGGCGCGGGCGTTGAGCAGCCGCGAGCCGATCGAGGGATCCTTCGCCCAGGACGGGATCAGCCCCCATCGCATCACGTTCACCTCGCGTTCCGGCTGGGAATGCCGCTCCCGGATCGCGTACACCGGCTTGGTTGGCGCGACGTTGTAATCCGGCGGCGGCGCGTCCTCGCCGATCGCCACCTCGGCGTCGAACTCCATCGCGAGGTCGCCCGGGTCATGGGTTGAGGCATAACGGCCGCACATGGGCACCAGGGTATGTCGAGGCCTCCCGTCCGCGTATGTCCACTGGCCCGCCGATCTTGAGGTTATGGCTGCCGATACCGGACATATCGCGGCCGTAACCTCAAGATCGGCGAGGGTAAGCGCTTTCCATCGATGCGCACCCGCCCGGCGCTGGCACACTGGGACCGTGCAACAGCTCTGGCCCGCTCCCCGCGCGCAGCGCGCGCTGTCCGCGACCGTCGAGGTGCCCGGTTCGAAGTCGATGACCAACCGGGCCCTGTTACTTGCCGCCCTGGGCGAGCGGCCGGCCCGGATCGTCCGGCCGCTGCGCGCCCGCGACACCGACCTGATGGCTCGCGCGCTGTATGCACTGGGCGTCGGGATCGCCGACGCCGCTGGGGATGTGGCGACCGATTGGGTGGTGACCCCGGCGCCGCTGCACGGACCGGCCGCGGTCGATGTCGGGCTGGCCGGCACCGTGATGCGGTTTGTGCCGCCGGTCGCCGCGCTCGCCGACGGGCCGGTCCGCTTCGACGGCGACCCGCACGCCCGCAAGCGCCCGCTCGGTCCGCTGCTCGGCGCGTTGCGCACGCTGGGCGCGCAGATCGAGGACGCCGGCGGCTCGCTGCCGATCACGATCCACGGCCGTGGCGCGTTGCGCGGCGGCGCCGTCACGATCGACGCGTCATCCTCCTCACAGTTCGTCAGCGCGCTGCTGTTGGCCGGGGCCCGATTCGACAAGGGTCTGGAGCTCCGGCACGCCGGCGGGCCGTTGCCGTCGCTGCCGCATATCGCGATGTCGGTGGCAATGGTGCGGGCGGCCGGCGTACAGGTCGATGACAGCGTCCCCGAGGTGTGGCGGATCGACCCCGGCCCGGTGCGGTTGGGGACCGTCGAGGTCGAGCCGGACCTCTCCAACGCCGCGCCGTTCCTGGCCGCCGCGCTGCTGGCCGGTGGCCGCGTGACGATCCCCGGCTGGCCGGCTGAGACCACCCAGCCCGGTGGCGCGCTACCCAAATTGCTGACGGCGCTCGGCGGCTCGGTGCAGCGCGATGACGCCGGTCTCACGGTGAGCGGTACGGGTTCCGTTCGCGGTATCGACGTCGACCTGCACGACGTCGGCGAGCTGACGCCGGTGCTGGCCGCGGCGTGCGCCGTCGCCGACGGCCCGTCGACGCTGTCGGGCATCGCGCACCTGCGTGGCCACGAGACCGACCGGCTGGCCGCCCTGGCCCGTGAGCTCTCCGGGCTCGGCGCCGAGGTGACCGAGACCGAGGACGGGCTGCGGATCAAGCCAAAACCCTTGCACAGCGGCGTTTTTGGTACGTACGACGATCACCGTATGGCGCAGGCTGGCGCCCTGCTCGGGCTGGTCGTCGACGGCATCGAGGTGGAGAACATAGCCACCACGATCAAGACGCTGCCGGACTTCGTGGGCATGTGGACGGACATGCTGGGAGTGCGGCGCTGAGTCCGGGAAGGGGACGTAACCCGGTCGACGAGGACGACGTCCGGGTCCGCCCGACGCGGCATGGATCGCGGCCGCGCACCAAACAACGCCCCCAGCATTCCGACGCCGAAGCCGGAATGGTCGTCGCGGTCGACCGCGGCCGCTATACCTGCCTGATCGAGGACGTCGCGGTCACTGCCATGCGGGCTCGTGAGCTTGGCCGCAAGTCGATCGCGGTCGGCGACCGAGTGGCCGTGGTCGGCGACCTGAGCGGCGGGCCGGACGCACTGGCCCGGATCGTGCGGATCGAACCGCGGACGACCTTATTGCGGCGGACCGCCGACGACACCGATCCGTACGAGCGGGTGCTGGTGGCCAATGCCGACCAGATGGTGATCGTGGTGGCGATCGCCGACCCGCCGCCGCGGACCGGGCTGATCGACCGCTGCCTGGTAGCCGCGTTCGTCGGCGGGCTGGATGCGCTGCTGTGCCTGACCAAGAGCGACCTGGCCGACCCGACCGACCTGCTCGCGACCTACGCGCACCTCGGCGTCGCCGTGCTGCAGACCCGGTATGACCGCGATCCGGTCGAGCTGCGGGAGGCCCTGCGCGGCCGGATCAGCGTATTGGTCGGGCATTCCGGGGTCGGGAAGTCGACGCTGGTCAACCGGCTGGTGCCCGGCGCCGACCGGGCCGTCGGCGTGGTGAGCGGGATCGGCAAGGGTCGGCATACGTCCTCCTCGGCGATCGCGCTGCCGCTGCCCGAAGGTGGGTGGGCGGTGGATACCCCGGGAGTACGGTCGTTCGGGCTTGCGCATGTACGCCCCGACGATCTGCTGGTCGCCTTTCCCGATCTCGCACCCGGCGCCGAGGAATGCCCGCGCGGCTGCGACCACAGCGGGCCCGAGGTCGAATGCGCGTTGGACGCCTGGGTGGCGGCCGGGCATTCCAGCGTCGACCGGCTGGCGTCCTACCGCCGGCTGCTGGCCGCGTTGCGCTCGGAGCCCGCATGATCGACTGGTCCGATCCGGGTTTTGC
>Ga0137412_10001344_pt1 | contig 19013 bp, 20 predicted proteins | sample CZODoug2_1_16fun_FD_122160 | JGI IMG/M metagenome (GOLD analysis project Ga0137412, IMG submission 122160) | Vadose zone soil fungal communities from Angelo Coast Range Reserve, California, USA - CZODoug2_1_16fungal (Hybrid Assembly) | ecosystem: Environmental > Terrestrial > Soil > Vadose zone...
ATCGGTCTCAGAGTCGTGCCGACTCGTCGTCGCATGATCGAGGCGGCGCTATCCTCCGGTGCGCTCGACCTGGCGCGGCACGAAGTCGCAGGCGCACTGACGCTCGAACGCTACCGGGCCATGAGCCCGACGCAACGAGCGAAGTTGCAGCCAGCCGAAATCGATGAATTGACGCGCGCGACCCAACGGTCCCGCGCAGCCTAGGTCATCTGAAGTTGGGATCGAATCTCTTGCTCATTGAGACACCGGGGCGCAGGCTCCAGGCCGTAGTGAACAAGCTTGTGGCAATTCCAACACAGGGCAACCATGTTGCCCACAACGTACCTACCGCCATCTTTCCCTTCAAGCGGTCTGTGAATCGTGGACGGCAAGCGGTCGAATCCGCACCGTTGGCACGGCAACTTGGCGGGGAGTACGCGCTGCTCATACTCGGTCACGACATCGATCGCATCGCCGCGTCGGTTGCAGCGATGCGACAGATTTTTGCGAAATCGGGCGATAGTCTGCTGGTAAATGCGAACGGCAAGCTATTCATTAACTGCGCCACCATCACGCCGCGGGTGCACCTCGAAGTTGAAGAACTTGCCGAAAAGGCTGGGGCACATTCTCTTGAAGCCTGCATGGCATCGAGTATTACGCAGGCCCGGGATGGCTCGCTTTATTTAATGTGCGGGGGCAAAAAGGAGGCGTTTCGCATCGCCCAACCGATTTTGGAGAAGCTTGGCAAAACTGTTCGCTACGTCGGAAAAGCTGGTGAGGCGGCGAAGGTAAAAGCGCTGGTCAACATGGTGATGAACATCAATACCGCGGGGCTGGCCGAGGGTCTGGGCCTGGCTGAAGCACTCGGCCTCGATCTCACGATGTTGCGCGAGATTTTTTCTGAAACCGGCGCCGCTTCGCGCGTGTTGCAAACTGACGGCGAAGACATGCAAAACCGCGAACACAGCTGTTTTTTCTCGGCCGCCCACGCCGCCAAAGACAGCGGCATCGCGCTCGATCTCGCACGCGAACTAGGACTGGATCTCCCTCTCGCCCGCGCCACCAAACAGCAGTACGACGCTATGACCGCGGAAGGGTTGGGCGAACTCGACAAGTCAGGAATTGCTGAGTTGACCTTCAAGAACCGTCACCAGCACGGTGGCGATCATGTGTGAGGTGGATCGAGCAGTCCCTTGCTCGATGTTAGTTAGGCGGCGGAAGCCGCAATTGTTTGGCAGCGCGCGACGGAGCGCACGATCCACCCCGATGGGCGATCATGTTTGATCGCACGACGAGTCAGTTTTAGGCGGTCGACACCGACGCTTCGACGTCTTTCACAATTCGAAGCTGTGCGTCGCCGAGGTGGAGTTCGCCATCAGTTAGAATTTTTGCGCGCAGCCCCCCGTTTTCCTTGAGAAATTCTTTCGCCCCTGGGGCGATGGCGACATCCATCCATTCGCAGGGCGCGCAATGCTGTGTCCCTCGAAACTTCACGCCTTGAATTTCGAAGTCACAACCGATGAGCGAAGGGAGATCAACTCCGGAAACGATGACGTTGCGGCGCAACACTCCCGCCGGTTTCTCCCTGATTCCAAAGTAGATGCAAAGCTGCTCGAAAACCTCCGCGGAAAAAAAGGTGATCTGGCCTTTGTAATCTTCGCGATGATTAAAGTAGCGGTCGCCGAGCAAACCCTTGCCCGCGACACACTGGATCCGTTCCCGCTCAATCAGCGGCGACGTTCCCGGTGGCTGGCCGTAATGGCCAACGAAGTTGTGTTCCGATGAAATGAAGATTTGCTCGATTTGCACGTCGGAATGATGGCGCTCCACTGACAGACAGTGGCACGGCTGGGCAGACTGTGGAATTGTAAATTGCGAGTTCTTACATGAATACGGTTTGGCGCGTTTTTGCCTATTTGAAACGATACCCCCTGCTCGGGATCTCGATGATGGCGTGTGCGATTGCCGGGACGTTGATGATGATGGTCCCTCCGGCAGTAATACGAAAGGGCATCAACGAAGTCATCGTCGGGCATCATCCCGAGCATTTACTCCCGCTGGTGTTGATAGCTGCGGTCGCACTATTCCTCCAGCACGGGTTGAATTCATTGCGGCTTCTGCTGAACAATACCTTCGAACAAAAGGTGATTTTCGATCTGCGCAGCGATTTATATTCGCACATTCAACTGTTGCCCCTGCGCTGGTTCGACAACCGCGCCACGGGGGATCTGATGACGCGAATTCTGGAAGACGTGACTTCAGTGGAACGCGTCCTCATCGACGGCGTTGACCAAGGGACGGTGGCAGTATTGCAAATCCTCATTGCGCTCGCGGGGATGTTTTATCTCAGCGCGAAACTCACCCTGGTCGCCCTGGCTCCGGTGCCGTTTCTGGCTGGTGGCGCCTTGTGGTACACGCTCACGGCACATCGGCGGTATCGACTGCAACGCCGCGCCGCGTCGTCCATGAACTCCCTTTTGCACGACAATCTCTCGGGCATTCGGCAAATTAAAAGCTTTGTGCGCGAGGGCCAGGAACACAGGCGCTTCAACGAAGCGAGCGACGCCTTACGGCGTGCCACTCTCGTAGTGATGAAAATCTGGGCAATCTATAGCCCCTCGATGTATTTGTTCGGCTCGCTCGGCATTTTGCTAGTCGTCGTGGTTGGGACGCGTGAGATCTTGGCGGGGGCGACCAATTTGGGCGATCTCACCGCCTTTCTTATACTCTGCGGTTTTCTCTACGAACCGGTGGGTAAATTGCATCAGCTGAACCAACTGATCCAGGCCGGACGGGCGGCGGGTGAGCGCGTCTTTGAAATTATTGACGAACCAGCAGAATCGCAGCGCGGGAGAAAATTTGAAAGGGAGGTGCGGGGCGAGATTGTATTTCGAGATGTCAGTTTTACCTACGGCTCGGAGTTGCCCGCGCTAAGCAATGTCTCATTTCATGCGCGCCCGGGCGAAACCATCGCGCTGGTCGGCAAAACCGGTGCGGGAAAATCTACTCTGATCAATTTGCTGACGCGTTTTTACGAGTTCGATGAGGGTGAGATTTTGATTGATGGCCAATCGATTCAGGACCTCAACATCCGCGAGTTACGGCAGAAGATCGGGATGGTGACGCAGGAAAGTTTTTTGTTTAACGGCACCATTCGCGAAAATCTGCAAATTGGGAAACCGGGCGCGAGCGACGAGGAACTGTTGGAAGCGGCGGAAGCGGCGAATGCCCGCAACTTTATTGACCTGTTGCAAAATGGATTGAGCAGCGTCGTGGGCGAGCGCGGAGTGAAGTTGAGCGTGGGGGAAAAACAACGGCTCTCGATTGCGCGCGCGCTGTTGAAAGATCCGCCGATTTTAATTCTGGACGAAGCAACCGCCAGCGTGGACACGGCGACTGAGCGGCTGATTCAGGAGGCACTGGAAAACTTAATGTTTCGTCGCACCTCCATCGTCATCGCACACCGGCTCTCGACCATTGTGCATGCTGATCAAATTTTGGTACTCGATCACGGTCGCATCATCGAACGCGGCACCCACGAGCAATTGCTGACGCTTGGCGGAAAATATGCGCGCCTGTGCGAACAAAGTTTACTGGAGATGCCTGAGATCGAGCCGGCCGGCGTCTGAGCTGTTTCTGGCAGGGCGAGACTCTGTCGAGCCATCGAAATACGCATTGGCATGAACTTAGAAAACGCGGCTCCGCACAGCGTCGCCCTACCAGAATTTGAAAGATCCGGCGTCTGACACAGACGCCCTACAATTCGCCCCAGCCCAATTTGGGATGCGCTACGGTTGTGCGGGCGAAGCCGTCAGCAATTCCTGGTAGCGTTGTTCCAGTTCGCGGTAGCGTGCTTCCGCGTCCTGCAAAGCGCGCCGCTCCTCTCCCAGGCAGCGCTCCAGATCGCGAATCCGTTCTTCGAACTCGATCGACATGCCCGTCGCAGCGGGCGTTTGGTCGACCGAGACGTCGCCTTCTTCGACCTGGTTCGGGAAATATGGGGTGATCTCCTGAATCTTCCGGCGCGATCCATCGCACGTATTAATGACAAAATTTTCCGGCGTTACTTCACCGAGCCGAACGAATTCGTTAATTGCGCCCATTGTTGTTGGCCCGTAATAACGCTCGCTCGTTACCTCCACCAGCCAATCCATCCCCAGCTCTGAGAGCATTGGCGCTTTCATCCAGTTTTCCTGATCGGATGAAACAAGATCGCGGGGTGCCACCCGGGCCTTTGAGGCCCAGCGTGATAGCTGATCAAATGGCAGTGGTCCGAAAATGCCGCCTCCTTCGTATTTGCGGAGGTACCAACTTGGGTCCATTGCCATTGTTTATTCCGCCGTGGGCGAAGGTGACGCGCTCGCCGCCGGACTGGTCGAGGGGGCGGGGATCATGATTGTCTGCCCGGCCTGTAATTTTCGGCCGTCCTCAATGTGATTAAATTTTTGTAGCTCTTCCACCCCGACCTTGTTTTGCTTGGCGATCGAGGTCAGCGTCTCGCCGCGTGCCACGACGTGAGCGTTACCGTTGCTCGCTAGCGGATGCGCCGTCTCGCTCGCCGATGCCGCGGCACTAGGCACCGAGCCTGGAGTTGTTTCCCCGATTATCGTACCAGGACGGGAAACCTGTTGTTCCAGCTTCAAAATCTGCTGGGAAAGAGCGTCGATCTTGGTGTTGATCTGATCGATCTTTTTTTCCAGCGCGGTCATTTCACCGGGCGATGGAGAACCCTGTGGCGATTGAGCCAGTGCGCCGGCAACTACGAGTAGCAAAACCGCCCAGGCAACGAAAGATTTCATTCCAGAAATTCTGACATCGGGTGCGAATGCTGGCAAGCACGCGCGCACGCGATTTGGACAAGGCGGGACGAACAGAAAATCACCGGAAGGGTTGCGGTTCGGACGATTTCCCGTACCTTTTTCGCGATGCCAGAGCGGATTCAGAAACCGGTCGAACCGGTGCCATGGGGGCCGAAACAGGGTGACGGCGGTGGGCCGCGCTCGCCCGATATTTCGCGCCCGGACACGAAGGATTTGCTCAAAAAAATGCGCAAGGTAGATCCGAATCAATCCAAGCGTTACCGGCAGCGCACCGGCCAATAAATGGACGGCAAACAGGCGCTCGATTTCGGAGCGAGCAGTGATTTTCCCTCTTTGCTCCGCCTCCAGGGTTTGCTCGCGCCCGCTGCACAGATTGGTCCGATGAATGCGCGCGGGGAAATTGTGCCGACGGAATCGACCACAATTTTAGCGTTCAAATTTTCCGACGGCGTGCTGGTTGCAGGCGATCGGCGAGCGACTTCCGGGAATACTGTCGTTTACGATCGAGCCGACAAGGTGCTGGAGATTGACCAGCGTTCCATTATGGCGATTGCCGGCGTGCCCGCGACCGCCTGGGAAATGGCCCGGGTGCTCGAACATTCCTTTCAATTTTTTCGCCGGACGCAATTGCAGGAGATGAGCGTGGATGGCAAAGTGCGCGCCCTTTCGAAATTATTGCGCGACAACTTCGGATTTGCGCTTCAGGGAATTGGGATTGTCGTCCCGATTTTCGCGACATACGACGTCAAAGCATCGCCCTCAGCGCGGCTTTATTTTTATGATGCCATGGGCGCGCAATTCGAAGCGACCGATTTTGCCGCGACCGGCTCGGGTTCGCCGGCGGTGCGCGGGATTTTGTTTTACGAAAATACCTGGGGCAAGAACCCGCTGCAGAAAATCAGCGAGGATGAAGCAGTGGTGGTCGCCTTGCGCGCTCTCGATACCGCGTCGGAAGCCGATACAGCCACGGGCGGTATCGATCGCCACGCGAAAATTTTTCCGATTATGAAGATCGTGGCGGCTGATGGAATTCGCACGCTGCCGGAAGAAAAGATCGCGGAACTATTTCAGAAACGCGTCGCATGATCGAAGAGCCGTATCGTTGGGTGGAAGCAATCGCCACGCGTCGCGATTACATCGAGATGCAGCTGGCCACCGGCAGTCCAGTGGTCGCGCTTGGCTATGACGAGGGGATCTTGCTGCTGACGGTTGGGCAGCAAAAACTTTTTGAGATTTACGATCGGATTGCGCTCGGCGCCATCGGGCACCCGGGGGACATCGAGCGTCTGCGGATGGCCGCGATTGAGCTTGCCAGCACCGAAGGATTTACCCGCTCGGCCGCGGATGTTTCCCTGCGTCGTCTCGCCTATTACTCGTTAAGTCCAGTAATGAAAAATGCCTTCGAGCAGATTTACGGCGCACCTTTCCTGGCCCGTTTGCTTTTTGTCGAAATCGGAACCTCCCCGGCCGACGATCTTTTTCTGGAAGTGGAATACGACGGCGCCATTAATCTGCGCTCAAGTGAGGGAGGCAACAGGCCTTTTGCCGCTCTGGCCGCGACCAAAAAGTCGGCCGAACAGATGGCAGAATTTCTGAGCAAACGATTTCAAAGTGCCAAGGACCTTCCGGCAACTCTCGACCTCGCGCTCGATGCCTGGACAGTCGGCCAATTAAAGACAGATGAAGCGATGCCGGGCGACGATGAGATTCGGCGGCAACGGAGTGAGCGACTTGGCAGAGGGACAATTTCGGCGGCGGTGCTGGAGCGCAACACGAATCGCGCAGTGCGATATCGCGCGGTGGAAGCGGGTGATCTGGCGCCTTTGATCCCAAAATAGAATGGGCCGGTTCCGTCTCTCCGAGCCGGCCGGCGATTTAATTGCATGGCTCGGTCTCATCTTAATGGCGTCGGCGTTTCTGATCCTAACGATGACGCGGGAACCATCGTTGCCCCGCACTTCTTTCCCGTATCATAAAAAGACCGAGCCATTCGCGCTGGTGATACTTGATCCCGGCCACGGTGGGCAGGATTCAGGAGCGATGGCGGGCAATGTTTTGGAGAAAGATCTGACACTTGATATCGCAGAGCGAGTCGATCGCCTTCTGGGTAGTCAAGGCATCCCAACATTGCTTACGCGCACCGGGGATTCCTATGTCTCGTTAACTGATCGGGCAAAGCTGATCAATCGCGCCGACCATGCCATTGTGGTGAGCATTCACTTTAATGATGGGCCGCGGCCAGAGGCCAGCGGAATCGAAACCTATTTCGCAGCCCAACGAACCACCGGCGTTCCGGGGATCGCAAGTTGGCTGCCTTTTCTGCAAAAGGTCGGTAACGTTCAGCCGAACGTGGAAAGTCAAAGCCTGGCCCAATTTATTCAGGAGCAATTGGTGGCGCACACGCAGGCAATTAATCGTGGAACGAAGGCTGAGCAGTTTTATGTGCTGGCAAATGTGCGCCATCCGGCGGTGCTGGTGGAAGGCGGTTTCCTTACCAACAAGAATGAGATTGGAAAACTGGCGGACGCGAACTATCGCGAGCAACTGGCGGTGGCGATAAGCGATGGCATTTTGAAATATCGCGACACGGTCAAGGCATCCGGTGACACTGTTGACGGAGCAGGTCCATGAATAAGACAATAGACGAGGCGTCAAACCGCCTGCAGGGATGAAAAGAAAAATTGCGACGGCGATTTTGGCTGGTGCATTGGCGCAGCTGGCCCTGGCTGACAGCACCGTCCAGCAGGCGCAGGAAGAGCTAAAGGCACAAGGTTATTATTTTGGCCAGATCGACGGGAACAAAAACGCCGACACCATCGCTGCGATCCGGCGGTTTCAAATTCGCAACGGCTTGCAAGTAACCGGAGAGTTAGATGAGGAGACACTGCGCGCATTACACGCGGACTCTGCTTCTTCCACGGCAGCGACGACGCCCACGCCCCAACCACAGAATTTGGAGGGTTCCGAAAATAGCACGGAGAGAGTCGCACCAGCGCCGCCGCCGCGCGATCTTCAGGCTGATCGAGAGCAACCAGCGCCAGCAGAGTCGGTAGCGAGTATTTTCAGGAACACACCCTACGAAATGGCGCCGCCGGAATTGCAGCAGCGCGTTATTTTCGGTGCGCAAACGTTGCTGCGGCGGCGAGGATTTTACAGAGGTGAAAGCGACGGCGTCTTTGGACCGAATTTGGAATTTTCGCTGCGCGCATTCCAGTCGCGCCTGGGTATTCCCCCCAATGGCCGGCTCGACATGGATACGCTGGCTGCACTCGGCTTACTGCCGGGTCAGCGCGGTCGTACTCCGATGGAAATACCGCATCGGCGTATTGTTCCCTCGGAGGAACCGCCGGTGCGCGGCGAATGGATTCACTAGCCGTTTTCGAAGCGAACCGACTGTAATTCGGCGGTGACGGTGCCCACAAAAATCTGGCTCTCGATTCGCAGGAGCACCCGATCATTGTCGTCTGAAAGCCAGATGGTAGCGCGTTTAAATTTCCGGTGTGGCTCGAGCTCGTTCTTTTTATTCACCCGTTGCAACTTTAGATCGAGCTTGATCGCATTGTAGTTTCCGGCGCGCACCCGCACGTGTTCGCGGCCGACAACAGTCAGCGTGGCGACATAGGTGGAATTCGCGGGATAAACTGCAACGCGATAGACGCTGCGATCGCGTAACGGCTGACTGCGCAGATAGAGAAAGGCCGAGTGGAGATCGTACAGATTTTCCAGGGTAAAATCCTTCAGTGCGGGCGTGGCGTGATTGCTTTCAAGGCGGCTGCCACTCACTCCTTCATCGGAAAACTTGAGATTCGTTTCGACGCGCTTACTGCGCGCGGTTTCGACCTGATGAGTTTCGAGTGGCCGCAAGGTCTCTGCGTTTGCCACCGAGCGATAGTTGAGATCGAATCTCCAAAGGACGCGCGCCAGACCGACGGTGCGCCCTCGCCCTTCCAGCACCAATGTTTGCTGATCGCCGCGATGAAAATAAACTTCGGATGTGGCGGCGGTGATTCCGCTCCAGCCATAAGCATAGGTGGCCCGCGCTGGCCGCAGCTCCGGGAAAGGACCGCGCGGATCGCGTGTTAAAGTAGACGACCAGTTGCTCGCCGCTCTCGTCTCCTGCGAACCAAAGATTCCAAGACTCGTTAGGAGTGCCGCGCACCACGTCGATCGCGTCAGAGGAAACGGGGAAAGACGCGACATCGGAAAAGCAAAACGCACGCCGGCTGACGCAGGCGTGCGTTTGCGCGACAAAGTAAGCCTACGGTTTTTTCGGGGTGGCAGAAGCAGCCGCCGGGGCTTTGGCGGGAGCCGGCGGGTTCGCTCTCGCCCCGGTCGTTGCGACCGGCGACGTTGCAGGCATCTCCGTGTTGAGGGTGCTGGCGCGGCCGGGCTTGTTCAGGGCTGTGACAACATCGTTCGTGAAATCGTAATTATCGCGCGAGTACATCACCAGTGGAACGCCATTAAAGCTCATTCCCGATTTGTCGAAGACGAGGTCCAGGTTCAAGGTTTTAACCTTGTCATTCACGATCTCGGTAATTTCTTTAACGATTCCCTCGCGCATTCGTAAGGCCTGTTCCCGCAACTGATTTTCGCGGGTCTGCCGGAACTCGTTAATCTCGCGCTCCATATTTTTGATATTGTTAATCTTGTCGTCGCGGTCCTTCGCCAGCTGAGTCTTTTTGTCCGCACTCAAAGCCTGCGATTCGAGCTGTTTGTTGAGATTGTTTACTTCCTCGAGCGCCTTCTTGTAAGCATCCGTGCGATCGTCGAATTCCTTTTTCGCCGCATCTTTGGCGTCGTTAATCTTCTTCTCGGCTTCCTTGGTTTTGCTGTATTCCTTGAAGGCCCGGTCCATATTGACGGTCCCGATTTTGAGGGTGCCCTGGCCAAACGCAGCCAGCGGCAATGCCAGCATGGAGATCAGGGCGAGGGAGAGGAGCTTCTTCATAAAACGATAGGGTTAATTGTTTTGCGTGGCGTTAGACCGCCGTTGTTATTTTCCGTTCAAAATTGATAACCGACGTTGAAGTTAAACTTCCCACTACCGTGGTTGCCGGCCTGCTGAAGCGGAATGCCGTAGTCAACACGAAGTGGGCCAATCGGCAAGTCCAGACGTAAACCAAATCCGATGTCGGAAGCGACGTTATTGAAATTGTAGTCCCAGGGGTTGGTGTTAACAAAACCAGTGTCATAGAAAAGCGCGCCCCGCGCTTTTTCGACAATGGGAAAGGTGAACTCAATAGTTGTCCGGGCCATGCTTTGTCCGCCGAGCGGTTCACCGTTAGGATCTTTGGGGCCGACATCGCGAAAATCAAATCCGCGAAGATTGTTGGAGCCGCCGAGGAAGAGACGATCGTAAATCTTTACCAGCTTGGTTTGGTCACCCCAGCGATCGACCCCCGCAACTTCGGCGTTGATCAGTAGAATAGTATCCCACGGCAGACGCCAATATTTGGATGCCTCGACATCGAAGCCATAAATCTGCTCGGTCCCGCCAGGACCCGCCACCCACCAGGTATAAGTAATACGCTCACCGCTCCGGGTAAGAAACGGATTATCGCGACGATCCCACGTCAGGTTGGCAGTAAAGACACTTTTGGTGGAAGGGCCCGTCTCGGCCAAAAGCTGCGGACTGGCAGTAACGATAACATTGAACGTATCGATACTTTCCAACCGATAACCGAGCGAGCCATAGAGGAAGGGGCGAATTCCTTTCCGAACGTCAAGCGAAAATCCGTAGTTGCGCTGGTCGTAAATCGAGCTGAGATAATTCGCCTCGTGATAAAAGGCAGTGGAGCCGACCGAAATCGGCCGGTCCATGAACCACGGTTCGGTTAGCGCGAGCTCGACGTCTTTTCGCTGTGTCCCACCTTGCAGCCGGATGCGGAACTTTTGCCCGCCTCCGGTCAGACTTGGCCAGTTCGTTATGTCAAAATTTCCCTGCGTTAGCTCGATGAATCCAACGAGACTGTCGACGGTGCTGAAACCGGCGCCGAAGTTGAGCGAACCGGTCCGCTTTTCCTCGACCTGAATGTCGAGGTACTTGCGTCCTTCCTCTTCGGTATCAACCGGAAAAGTGTCGACCTTGCTAAAATAGCCAAGATTCTCCAGGCGCTTCTTGCTTGTCTCCACTCGGACGGTGTTGAAAACGTCGCCTGGCGCGATCAATACTTCGCGCCGGATCACTTTGTCCTTGGTCCGGGTATTTCCAGTGATGCTAATACGCTCGACATAGGAGCGCTGGCCCTCATCGATTTTGTAGGTGATATCGATTAATCGATCGTGGGCCTGCGAAGTTTCCGGAACAATCGTCAGGTCAACGTAGCCGCCGCTGCCATAGGCGTCGGCCAGGGCCTTGGCGTCATCTTTGATCGCCTTTGCCGAATAAACCGAGCCCTCCTTCATCTTCACCACCGCGCGTAACTTTTGCTCGGTCGTCGCCTTGTAGCCGACGAAAGTTAACTTGCCGACGTGGTATTGCGGGCCTTCATCGATTGCGATGACGATTTGCAAGGCGCCACTGCTCGTTCGCTGTTTGGTAACATCGCGCACCGCCACGTCGATGTAGCCATGATTTTGGTAAAACTCGCGGACCTTCTGGAGATCGTCCTGCAGCTGCGTTTCATCCAGCCGGCCCGATTTATCGACGAAAGAAAAAAGCGTTTTTTGTCTCGTCTTCATCTGCTTGCGCAACACCCGGTCGGAAAAATGTGTGTTGCCCTCAAAGCGCACCGTGCTGACCGAGCCTTTTATCCCTTCATTAACCGTGTAAACCGCGCGGGAAGTGCCGCGGATGGCATCAATCGCTTCGACGCGAAACGTCACCTCGATATCGTTGAAACCGTGCGCCTGATAAGTTTCCATGATCTTTTGCCGGCCCTTCTCCAAATCTTCTTCTCGCAGCGGGGTGTTTAATTTCACTCCGAGATTCTTGCGCAGCTTTTTCGGGCTGATCCGCGTCGCGCCATCGATTTGAATTTCATTCAGCATCGTGCGCGTCTGCACCGCCACGATTACTTTCACCCCATCGCTTTCCGGTTGACCGAAAATGCGCACGTTCTGGACCTGCCCGGTATTATAAAGGGCGCGGATGTCGGTCTCGGCCACAGTATCCGAGTAGGGCAATCCGACCTTCGTTCGCATCTGAGCCAGTATCCGCTCGCGGCTGATCGTGGCCGGTCCAGTGTACTGGACATCAATCGACCGAACGATCGGCGGAGCCTGACGCGCGACATCCGGCGGCGATTGCGCCCTCGCGATCAATGCGATTGTGGCCGCGAAAAAGACGGAAAAGGAAATCCGTCCCCAACGGCGGCGTAGCGAGTTATAAAACATTTCGGGAGATCGTCGGGCCGCGGTAGGGGAGCGCGGGTATTACTTCAACAGAGAGGCGATTATCGTCAAGCGGCAATTCGTTGCAAGCGTCACAACGCCTGGTCTAGTTGAGTAATTCATACCAATTGTTGCGCCGGCGCGGCTCGTACCCGGCATCGCGAATGAGTGATTCGATTTGCCTCGCATCCAGGCGAAATGTCGTCCCCGCGCTGCTGACCACATTTTCTTCCATCATCACGCTCCCGAAATCGTTGGCCCCAAATTTCAGCGCCACCTGCCCAATCCCCGGTCCCTGCGTCACCCACGAGCTTTGAATGTTTTCGATATTGTCCAAAAAAATCCGGGCCAGCGCCTGCGTCCGCAAATATTCCGCCACACTCGTTTTCTGCTTCACTTTCAACACCGTGTTCTCCGGCTGAAAGGTCCAGCATATGAAGGCGGTAAACCCGCCGCTCGCCTCCTGCTGATCGCGAATGCGCTGCAAATGTTCGATCCGTTCCGCAATCGTTTCGACGTGACCAAACATCATCGTCGCGCTCGATTTCAATCCCAGCTCATGTGCGATCTGCATCACTTCGAGCCACTCATCGCTCTTGATTTTGAGCGGTGAAATCTTCTGGCGCACGCGGTCGACCAGGATTTCACCACCGCCGCCCGGGATCGAGCCGAGGCCGGCTTCTTTGAATTTCGCGATCACTTCACGCAGCGGCATTCCAAAAACTTCCGCGAAATGCTGGAACTCTGGTGGACTAAATCCGTGAATGTTGATGTGCGGATATTTCTCGCGGATGTGCCGCAGCAAGTTGATGTACCATTCAAAGCCGAGCTTCGGATGATGTCCGCCTTGCATCAGGATTTGAACACCGCCGACGGCGGAAAGTTCGTCCAGCTTTTGATCGAGCTGTTCTAATGAGATGACGTAATGATCGTCATCTTTCTCGGTGCGATAAAACGCGCAGAACTTGCAATAAACGTTGCAGACGTTGGTGTAATTGATGTTGCGATCAACGATGTAAGTCACGATTTCATTTCCGTCGCCGTTGTAGGACGAACGCTTGGCCTGTCGTCGCCGTTGATCGGCCAGTGCGCCAAGCTCCTCCAGCGGCCATTCATATAATAAGAGTGCCTCTTCCGCCGTGATCCGTTCGCCGGCGAGGATTTTTTCGGTCAGGGCATCGTTATTAATCGAAACCATCGCCCAACTTTACACCAGCGATTTCATTTCCGCGCAATCTTTCCGTCGGTTAAACCTCCGCGTTTGCTGTAGCAGCGGTCTATCACCACCGAGTCCGGCTCGCGAATAAACTCCTGCGTTCCTGCTCTTCCTGGACATAATTCCGCTCATGCGCGCGATGGTCTTGGATGCGCCGAAGAAACTGCTGCAATTGCGCGATGTTGCCTGCCCGCGACCGAACGCCGGACAATTGCTGGTTCGCGTTTCCGCCTGCGCCGTTTGCCGGACTGATCTCCATATCGTCGACGGCGAATTACCCGAACCAAAATTGCCGCTAATTCCCGGCCACGAAATTGTCGGCCGGGTCGAGAAGATTGGCCGCATGGTGAAAACATTTCGCGCAGGCGATCGAGTCGGCATTCCGTGGCTGGGCTGGACTTGCGGCCGATGCAAATTTTGCCGATCCGATCGCGAAAATCTTTGCCGGCGTGCGCGTTTTACCGGTTATACCATAGACGGAGGTTACGCGGAATTCGCCGTCGCCGATGCCCGCTTTTGTTTTCATCTTCCCAATCAGTTCGACAATGTCGCGGCCGCGCCGTTGTTATGTGCGGGCTTGATTGGGTTTCGCGCTTTGCGCAAATGTGGCGATCCCAAGCGGCTTGGCCTTTACGGATTCGGCGCCGCTGCCCATATCATCGCGCAGGTCGCAGTTTTTGAAGGACGTGAAGTTTTCGCCTTCACCCGCGCCGGCGATTTCGAGACCCAGAAATTTGCGCAACGTCTCGGTGCTACCTGGGCTGGCGGATCTGACGAGGCGCCGCCCGAAAAATTGGATGCCGCCATCATCTTCGCGCCTGTCGGCGCACTCATGCCGATCGCATTGCGTCATCTCGATAGAGGCGGTGTCGTAGTCTCCGCTGGAATTCACATGAGCGACATCCCGGGCTTCCCATATCGCGATCTGTGGGGTGAACGGGCAATTTGTTCGGTCGCGAATCTGACCCGGCGCGATGGCGCGGAGTTTTTGAAAATTGCGCCGCGTGTCCCAATACGGACTGAAACAGAAACATTTCCGCTGGCAGAGGCTAACGAAGCTCTGACGCGATTGCGCGCCGGCCGGCTCACCGGGGCGGCCGTTTTGGTGATGGAAACCTGACCGCATGCGAAATCGTGCAGCCATCATCGGTGCCGGTGTTTCCGGGCTGACCTGCGGCGTTGTTTTCGCGGAACGCAAATGGGACGTGACAATTTTCGCGGACGAAACCGGCCAAAAAACAACTTCGGGCGCGGCCGCGGCAGTTTGGTTTCCGTACGACGCCGAGCCGGCCGACAAAGTCATTCCCTGGTCGCTAATCACTTATGAACGATTGCGCGAGCTCGCGCGCGATTCGCGAAGCGGCGTCTCGATGCTCGAAATCTGGCAATTCACCCGCGTCGGCCAGATCCCAATTCCCGATTGGGCTAAAAATCTGGGAGCCCGTCCCATTTCTGTCATCCCGAGCGAAGTCGAGGGATCTCTAAGAATTCCCGCTTTGCCCTCCATTTTTTCCCACGGCTACGCCCTCAACGTCCCCCTGATCGACACCACGATCTACCTCGATTACCTGGCCAACCGGTTCCACAACGCCGGCGGCACAATTGAGTCGGCTCATATTAATAAGGTGGAGGAAATTCCGCGCGATTTTGATGTGATCGTCAATTGCGCCGGCATCGGCGCACGCGAACTGGCTCGCGATTCGGAATTGGAACCCCACCGCGGTCAGGTCGTGATTGTGCCGAAGCTCGATCTGGCGCAGGCGATTGTCTGCGACGATGCCCCATTGATGTACGCCATTCCGCGCACGCACGATTGCGTTTTCGGCGGCACCAATTCGATCAGCGAAAATCGCGCGCCCTCGGCCGCCGATACAACCGCGATTGTTTCCGAGTGCAGCCGCATTCTCGGCATCGAAGCGCCGCCCGTGATCGTCGTGAAGGTCGGGTTGCGTCCGTTTCGAAAATCCGGGGTACGCCTTGAGCGCGAAAGATTGTCCGACGGCCGCACCCTCATTCACAATTACGGACACGGCGGCGCCGGCTTCACTCTCTCGTGGGCCTGCGCCGAGGAAGTCTGGGCGATTGTTTCACGCACAGGTTGAGGACATCCCAGTTTCCGTACCGCGAAACTTATTTCGGGAAATCTGGCCAAACACGAACCACGATCCGCGCCCATCGTTCGAGAGCCGACCGCAACGAAGGAGAAACTACTGGTTGAGTTCGCTCAAAGTCACAGATAGCTGCGCCAAGCTCGCCGACAAGTTCCGAACCGGTCGTCCATGCGACATGATTCAATATGGAATCGACCCTTCCGGCTACCTCGTCAAAGTGCTCGCGCCGTAACTCCTGAATCAGCTCTCGAAAACAATCGTAATCATCGGAGCCTGAAGGCATAGGGTCGATCCCCCCTCAGGCCCGTTGTTGTGAACCACATATCCGCGCTGTGAGTTCAATCACCTCTTGCTCCATCGGAGCTTCAGGGTAGCCGATAGTAAGACACTCAAAAAGATAACGCCGAAGAAAAGGCTCGAACCCGCCAAGGCGTTCATACTGCGCGGAGTGACCTAGTTCGTGGATAACCATCGTTCGGTCGGATTTGCAGTCGGAACGGATAAAGATTCCATAGCGCAGGGTCAGACCGCGGGTGAGCGGCGAAAGAAATTGCGTTTTTTCAACCGCAGCGCTTAGCGCCGGATCGTCGGGGATGGGAATCTCGGGCACGTAGAGCAAGCGGACCCTTTCAGGGTCGGCGACACCCACAAGACGGGCATCGCCAAGCATCGTGTCCGACAGTGCTTCGCCTGTTGCGAGGATGCGCTGTTCCTGCGCAGCTGCCCACTCACAGGCAAGCGGCAGAAGCATTTCGAATTGTTCGGGCGTGATTGTGGAATTCACGATGTCAGACTGGCGTCGGCGCGAACCGAGTTAGAAGCTTCCGACACCTTCGCGGCGCATGATGAGATAATCGTTCCTATCGCCGCAGTCTCGATACTTCTCCAGCCGCAGCCGGAGAAAGGTGGGTGCCTTCGCGGGTTCCATCACGTGGAATCCGATTCCGCCATAGAAACCGACGAGATGCGCATACGGGATGCAGAAGCAGCCGTTGCCATCCAGCTCTCGGGCGACAGCCGCCAGGAGTCTTTTCCCGATTCCCTGGCGCTGAAACCTCGGGTGAACCTGCATTTCGCGCAGCACAACCACGCCCTCTTCTGTTGTCAGGCGAACGATGCCGACCAGCTCACCCTCATGTTCGGCGAGCAGCAGTGCATCCTCCGGCCGAATCCCGCCGCCGTAGCGCCGCTCGGCATAGAATTTTAGCACTCGCGAAATGTCCTCAGCCATCGCACGTCGAACTTCTATCAACATAACTGTACCGACGAATGGGCCTAACGAGACACAAAATGTGACCACCCCGTCACTTCGCTGGATTCTCAGACTCTGGCATGGACATCCCACCGATGATGCGCCAGTCCTTTCCGCTGCGAAGCCATGCATGTGTGATACGGAAAGTATGCGGCGCTCCGCTGCCCTCCTTGTCCACCCATCTAAACGTTACCCAATAGCAGGCGAAAGCGACGTCCCCAGTAATTTGAATCGCAGCAGGCTTAAACTCAACGGTCTTGAACGCCAATCCCTTCGCGGTCTGGGATGTAATCCAATCGGTAATGTGATCTTTACGGACGGGGGCGGAACTAACCGATGGCCAACCTAAAAAATCCTTGTGCCATAAGTCTGAGTAAGCAGCCAAGTCATTGTGCTCGACGTAGCGCCAATAGGCGCGCTCCAGGCCCCAGAGTGTTTGCTCGTCACCTGATGCTTGTGACGGGCTTGTCGCTTCGGACGAAAAGGTGTGTTCTGCAATGGCGAGCGAACAAGCGCAAAATAAGAGAACGCAGAGGCGCATAAATCTAACGAGATATAGGTGAATGTTCGCGATAAGGCCGACCATTTTTTCGTATAACATCGCGAGGCGCGCGAGCCATTATGCCGCACGGGGTGCCGCCGCTCCGATCTGATCGACCTTACGTTAGCGCGATGGCTTGGAAGGAGCTGACGACGTCGTCGGGGCCGGCTGCGGTGAAGAAGCTCTCGTAAAAGCCGGGGCCCAGATCCCAGTAATCGCCCTTGTAATATTCGTCGCGATAAAAACGCCAGACGCCGCTGACGACAATAACGCAACTGATACGGTCGTTCCAGAAATCGCCCAGATAATGGAAGCTGAGATTGGTGCGGGCATAGGCGCCTTTGAAGCCGGTGTGATCGTAAACGATGATCTCAGGCAGCCGCAAATTTCCTTCGAGCGGTTTGCCGTGCGCGTCTTTGGGCGAGGCGGCGCAGGCGTGATAACTCAACGGCCCTACCTTCCATTTGGTATCGATGACGCAGCCGTTGTCGGGTGAAAGTTCGGTCTTGGATACTTGTTTCATAAGCGACAGATTTCTCTCAATTTCAACAAAGGAGGGAGCAAAGAGCAAGGAGCAAAGAGCAGGGAGAGACCGAAGTCGTGAATCGGATCGGAAACAGGCATGCGCATCAGATACGGGCTTCGCGGTTGGTGGTGCGGAGGCGGATGGTTTTTTGCGAAAGATCGTGGCTGGCACGGATGAAACGGACGGTCCGGCTTTTTGCGCGCATCAAAATCGAATGGGTGATGGCGGTCGCGCCCTGGGACCGGACGCCACGCAAAAGCGCGCTATCGCTGATGCCGGTGGCACAAAAGACAATGTTCTTTCCGTTGGCCAGATCGTCGGCAGAATAGATTCGATCGAGTTCTTTTTCGTAACCCTCTTCGACCAATTTTTTTCGTTCTTTCTCATCGCGCGGCCACATTTTGCATTGCATGTCGCCGCCGAGACATTTGATTCCCGCCGCCGCCAGCACCGCTTCGGGCGAGCCGCCGATTCCCATGTAAAGATCGACGCCGCTGTCGGGAATGGCGGGCGCCATTGCCGCCGCGATGTCGCCGTCCCCGATCATGCGAAGGGAAGCGCCGGCGCCGCGGATTTCATCGACCATCTCCTTGTGCCGCGGGCGGTCGAGCATCATGACGACGATGTCCTGCACACGTTTGTCCACCGCGCGCGCCACGATGGCCAGCGTTTCGGGAATGGGCGCCTCCAGTTTCAAATTATCGCCCCGGCGTTGCATGTATTGGATCACGCGCGGGCCATAGGAAAGTTTCGTCATGTAAAATGATGGCACATCGCGGAGCGCAACTTTGACGCCTTCTTCCGGGCTCGCGGCCGCGATACAACTGATCGAGTTGGGAGCGCCTTTCGAGATATTGGTCGTGCCATCGATCGGATCAATTGCGATATCGAACTGTGGCGTCCCCGGCAGCCAGGTGCCGAGCTGTTCGCCTTTGAAAATACCGGGCGCGTTATCTTTGATTCCTTCGCCGATGACGACCTCGCCGCAGATGTTCATGAGATCGAACATGCCGCGAATGGCGTCGCTGGCGGCGGCATCAGCCGCCTCCTTGTCGCCGCGGCCAAGCCATTTCAGGGAATTGAGCGCGGCGGCTTCAGTCGCGCGCAGGAAATCCATCTCGATAATGCGCTCGATGTCGTGATAATTCTGCTTCGGCAGGCGCGGCATGAGGAGCAACTACTTTGCGCACGCATGGGGCGGCTGACAAGTAGAAGGCCTTGCGGGCAGCACAC
>Ga0137412_10001345_pt1 | contig 19009 bp, 21 predicted proteins | sample CZODoug2_1_16fun_FD_122160 | JGI IMG/M metagenome (GOLD analysis project Ga0137412, IMG submission 122160) | Vadose zone soil fungal communities from Angelo Coast Range Reserve, California, USA - CZODoug2_1_16fungal (Hybrid Assembly) | ecosystem: Environmental > Terrestrial > Soil > Vadose zone...
AGGTTGGTGCATCATTGTCGGATGTGGTCCGGACGCGGATCTACGTCACCGATATCTCGATGTGGGAGGAAGTCGGCGGCGTCCACGCCGAGGTGTTCGGCGAGATCCGACCGGCGGCCACCATGGTTGAGGTATCGGCGCTCATCTCCCCCGAACTGCTGGTCGAGATCGAGGTAGACGCCTACCGCGAGGCCTAGCCGGTGAGCGGCGCGAACCGGCCGTTCACGTCGGGCCGGTACGACGTGATGTCTATCACAGCCGCGGCGGGCAATGGTCCGTACAAATGCGGGAACACCATCGAATCGGGATCGGTGGCGACACCCGGCTCCCACCTGATCGGAGAGGCCAGGCGTGCGGCATCGATGCGCAACAGCACCAGATCGGTGCGGCCCGAGTACAGCCGGTTGGCCGGCAGGTGCACCTGTCGGGGCGTCGAGAGGTGCACAAAGCCATTCGTGTCCAGCGAGTCGGGGCGATGCTCGCCGCTTGCCTGCGCGGCGCGCCAGTCAGCGACGCTGCACAGATGGACCAGCACGCTTGGCGAAGGGTTCATATCGCCAGCCTGCCCCGCTCGCAACTCAACACGGGCGTGAGACACGCCACACCGGTGAACGCCTTGGGAACAAGGCCGAAACCGAAAACGTCTGAGACAGTAGAAGTACGCCAACCTTGACGGAGGTGCCATGAACGCAACGTTGACCAGTCCCGAACTCACCAGGGCTGATCGCTGCGATCGTTGCGGGGCCGCCGCCCGCATACGGGCAAAGCTTCCGTCGGGTGCCGAGTTGTTGTTCTGCCAGCACCACGCCAACGAGCACGAGGCCAAGCTAGTCGAACTGGCAGCCGTTATCGAAGTCAGCCCGCTGGAGCAGTAGCACCGAATCAGGAATGCTGGACTGGTCATGAATGACCAGTCGCCGCCGAAGCCATCGCGTCACCACATATGGCAGATCACACGCCGGACGTTGGCGAAAAGCTGGGACGACTCGATCTTCTCGGTGTCCGCGCAGGCGGCGTTCTGGTGTGCGCTGTCCCTGCCGCCTCTACTGCTCGGGATGCTGGGCAGTCTGGCGTACGTCGCGCCGTTATTCGGTCCGGACACCCTGCCGATGATTCAGGATCAACTGATCAGCACGGCCGGCCGGTTCTTCTCCCGCAACGTCGTGAATGAGATCATCGCCCCGACCATCCGAGACATCGTCAAGGGTGCCCGCGGCGAGGTGGTGTCGCTGGGATTCGTGATCTCTCTGTGGGCGGGCTCGTCGGCCATCTCGTCGTTCGTCGACTCGATCACCGAGGCCCATGACCAGACGCCGCTGCGTCACCCGGTGCGCCAACGGTTCTACGCACTGGGTCTGTACGTGGTCATGCTGGTGTTCGTGATCGCGACGGCGCCGCTGGTCGCACTTGGGCCGCGCAAGATCGCCGAGTTCCTCCCGGACAGCTGGGACAACGTGTTGCAGTTCGGCTACTACCCGGTGCTGTTCGTCGGTCTGGCGGTCGCGGTGAACATTCTGTACCGGGTGTCGCTGCCCAAGCCTCTCCCATCGCACCGGCTGATCCTGGGTGCGACCCTGGCCGCCGTGGTTTTTCTGATCGCCACGTTCGGACTGCGGGTCTATCTGACGTGGATCACCAGCACCGGCTACACCTACGGCGCGCTTGCGACACCGATCGCGTTTCTGCTGTTCGCGTTCTTCCTCGGGTTCGCAATCATGCTGGGCGCCGAGCTGAACGCCGCCATCCAGGAGGAGTGGCCTGCGCCTGCGACGCACGCGCGGCGGCTCCGCTGGTGGCTGGAGGAGAAGGCGGAGTCACTCAACGGGAGCAGCACCGCCGAAGAACCGGCGGTCGCCGCGCAGCCCGCGGGCACCATCTCGACCGACGGTGACGCTACGTCTTGAGCTTCTCGTAGATGCGCTTGCAGTCGGGGCACACCGGCGAGCCCGGCTTGGCGGCCTTCGTCACCGGAAACACCTCGCCGCACAGCGCGACGACGTGGGTACCCATGACCGCACTCTCGGCGATCTTGTCCTTCTTCACGTAGTGGAAGTACTTCGGGGTGTCGCTGTCGGTCCCGTCGTCGACGCGTTCGTCGGTGTCGGTGCGCTCGATCGTCTGGGTCTCCATGGCACATATTGTGCCGGAACCGGACCCGCCACCGGAGCAAAGTTGTGCAACAGTGGAGAAATGAGGCGCAGCCAAGAGCTGGGTTTCGACGACGATGGTCGACCGATCCTCATCACCGCCGCCGCACCCTCTTACGAAGTCCAACACCGTCAACGCGTGCGGAAATATTTGACGATCATGTCGTTCCGCATTCCGGCGCTACTTCTCGCCGCCGTCGCGTACGGCATGTGGCACAACGGTCTTCTCTCCTTGGCAATCGTTGCCGTGTCGATCCCACTGCCGTGGATCGCGGTGCTGATCGCCAACGACCGTCCACCACGCCGCTCCGACGAACCGCGCCGATTCGATCAACCGGTACGGCGCACTCCGCTCTTCCCCACCGCCGAACGGCCCGCGATCGAGCGCTATAGCAGCGGCTCGCCGCAACCGGAATCGCCCCGCCCGAAAGCCGACGGTTCCGAATAACCCGCTGCCGCAGCGGGTTCTCAGCACATTCTCAGTTCAAGCGGGCATTCGCGCACGTCCAGCGGGTGTGAGATGGCCACCCGGCGGGAACTACTCCCCCGGGTTAGTCGTTGTACCCGATGACAGCTCACGCTCTGAGGAGGCCGCCATGGCAAAAGCCAACACAATCCGGATTGATCGCGATCTGGATGCTCAAAGCCCAGCCGCGGACCTGGTGCGCGTGTACCTGAACGGGATCGGCAAGACCGCATTACTCAACGCCGCCGACGAGGTCGAACTCGCCAAGCGAATCGAGGCCGGCCTGTACGCCAAGCATCTGCTGGAGACCCGTAAGCGTCTCGGGGAGAACCGCAAGCGCGACTTGGCCGCCGTCGTACGCGACGGCGAGGCAGCGCGGAGTCACCTGCTAGAAGCCAACCTGCGGTTGGTCGTGTCGCTGGCGAAGCGATACACGGGTCGTGGAATGCCGCTGCTGGACCTCATCCAGGAGGGCAATCTCGGGCTGATCCGCGCGATGGAAAAGTTCGACTACGCAAAGGGATTCAAGTTCTCCACCTACGCGACGTGGTGGATCCGGCAGGCGATAACCCGGGGCATGGCCGACCAGAGCCGTACCATCCGGCTGCCGGTCCACCTGGTCGAGCAGGTCAACAAGCTCGCGCGAATCAAGCGCGAGCTGCACCAGAGCCTTGGCCGGGAAGCCAGCGACGAGGAGCTCGCCGCCGAATCCGGTATCCCTGTCGAGAAGATCAACGACCTGCTCGAGCACAGCCGCGATCCGGTCAGCCTCGACATGCCGGTGGGGTCCGAAGAGGAAGCGCCGCTGGGCGATTTCATCGAGGACGCCGAGGCGATGTCCGCGGAGAACTCGGTGATCGCCGAGCTGCTGCACACCGACATCCGTAGCGTGCTCGCGACTCTCGACGAGCGAGAGCATCAGGTGATCCGGCTGCGCTTCGGGCTCGACGACGGGCAGCCCCGCACGCTCGACCAGATCGGCAAGCTGTTCGGTCTGTCGCGCGAACGGGTTCGCCAAATCGAGCGCGAGGTAATGGCCAAGTTGCGTAACGGTGAGCGCGCCGACCGGCTGCGCTCATACGCGAGCTGACCACCCACCCAGCATCGGAAAGTATGCCCGTCGCGCCAGCGGCGGGCATACTGCGGCGCTGGAGTGTTAGCGAACCATTGGCGCAGCTGGGCAAGTAGACTCAGCCACAATGGAGGGTGCGGAATGAACGACCTGGTTGATACCACCGAGATGTACCTGCGGACCATTTACGACCTCGAGGAAGAGGGCGTTACCCCGCTGCGTGCCCGGATCGCCGAACGGCTTGACCAGAGTGGGCCCACGGTCAGCCAGACCGTATCGCGGATGGAGCGCGACGGGCTGTTGCACGTGGCCGGTGACCGCCATCTCGAGCTGACCGACAAGGGCCGCGCGTTGGCCGTTTCCGTGATGCGCAAGCACCGGCTGGCCGAGCGGCTGCTGGTCGACGTCATCGGCGTGCCGTGGGAAGAAGTGCACGCCGAGGCATGCCGGTGGGAGCACGTCATGAGCGAAGACGTCGAGCGCCGGCTCATGAAGGTGCTCAACAACCCGACCACGTCGCCGTTCGGCAACCCGATTCCCGGGCTCATCGATCTGGGCATCGGCGATGGATTCGGCGCCGACGACGGCAACCTGGTGCGGTTGACGGAGTTGCCCGCCGGACCACCCGTCGCTGTCGTGGTGCGCCAGTTGACCGAGCACGTGCAGGGCGACATCGGCTTGATCACCCGCCTCAAGGACGCGGGCGTCGTTCCCAACGCCAGGGTGACCGTCGAATCCAACCAGGCCGGTGGCGTGACCATCGTGATTCCGGGCCACGAGAACGTGACCCTCCCGCATGAGATGGCGCACGCCGTCAAGGTCGAAAAGGTCTAAACCGCACGACGTCCGAACGTTCGTCGCGGCGGTAGCCGCACGCCGAGCCGCTCGGCCAACCGGTACCCGGTGACCGCCAGCTCCCGAATGTGCTCAGGCCGCAGGCCCGACTGCAATGCGGTATCGAGCATCCCCGCCATCCGATGACCCGGTTCGCAGCGCAGCGCGGCCTCCAACGAGACTCCGGCCAGGGGTCCGTCGCCGCGGGCGTAGGCGCTGAACGCGAGCAACACCAACGGCTCCGCTCGCCAACGTGTGGGCAGGCTGCGCGACAGCAGCGCCCACAGCGCCTCGGCGTCTCCGGCGCTGTGACCGACCGCCAGGGCGTACAACGTGTCCCGGACCTCAACGTCGGCCAGCGAGCAGGCCAGGCCGGCCAACTCGGCCTCGGCGAGCGGCTGCCCGTCGCCGACCCGAGCAGCTGCCGCCATCGCGTCCTCGACATCACGACGCACGCAGGCCGTCGGGTTCAACCGGTGCGCGTCGTCGCGCGTCGCGGCGCGTTCGGCGATCAGACCCGTGAGCGAGCCACTGCGAGCGCGGTCGTCGACCGCGATGACCGCCTCCAGGTCGGCACGCCGGGCGTAGAGCCGACGGCCGTCGAGCACCGCCGCCACCGCCAGCGGCGACGTGCTCGGGTCGTCGACGACGCCGCCTTCGCCGCAGCCGTCCACGCAGTGCCAGCGGCCACCGACGGCCACCCGGTCCACGACGTGCACCGCCCACAGCGCGATGTCGTGGCGGGACAGTTCGCCGGTCAGCGTCGAGCACAGGTCGCGGTATTGCTCGTTGCACATCGGGCAGCCCGCGCCGTCGTCATCGACGATCACCGCGATGGCCGCTTCGGGCCCGGCCGCCGCGGCGACCTCGGCCAGATGCCCGATCTGGTCGGCGAGCGCGTCGGACAGGTCGACCCGCATCACCGACCCCAGTTCGCCGCCGTCGATCGATAACAACACCAATGATTTCTCCGGCACGAAGCCCAACACGGCTGGGAGCGCGGCGATCACCGCGCCGGGTTGATTGAGTTCGAAGTCGCGTCGCTGCTTGGTCATAGCGACGACGCTGGCAATCGACACCGTCACCGCGCCGGCGGCACACCTGGCGTGACCGGCATGCTGTGGATGAACCCGCGGCTGTGGACAACGCGTGCCCCAGCAACCGCATTGTTCACGTGCACGTAGCCGGATTCGACGTGCGCCCGCAACGCAACGGGCGTATGTCTCTACGCATGGGTTCGATACTCGAATACGACATGGTCGTCATCGGCTCAGGTCCCGGCGGCCAGAAGGCCGCGATCGCGGCGGCCAAACTGGGCAAATCGGTGGCCGTGATCGAACAGCGTCCGACGCTCGGCGGAGTGTGCGTCAACACCGGAACGATTCCGTCGAAGACGCTGCGCGAGGCGGTGCTCTACCTGACCGGTATGAATCAGCGTGAGCTCTACGGCGCCAGCTACCGGGTCAAGGACAAGATCACCCCGGCCGACCTGTTGTCGCGAACTCAGCACGTCATCGGCAAGCAGGCCGATGTGGTGCGAAATCAGTTGATGCGCAACCGAGTTGATCTCATCCCCGGCGAAGCCCGGTTCCGCGACGAGCACACACTGATCGTCGAAGATCGCTCTCGCGGCGAGCGCACCACAGTCAGCGGGGAGTACATCGTCATCGCCACCGGCACCAAGCCGGCCCGCCCCGAGGGAGTGGAATTCGACGAGCAGCGCGTGCTGGATTCCGACGGCATCCTCGATCTCAAGTCGATCCCGACGTCGATGGTGGTGGTCGGCGCCGGGGTGATCGGCGTCGAGTACGCGTCGATGTTCGCCGCACTGGGCACCAAGGTGACCATCGTCGAGAAGCGGCAAGACATGCTGGATTTCTGCGATCCCGAGATCATCGAGGCCTTGCGGTTCCACCTGCGCGATCTGGCGGTCACGTTCCGCTTCGGCGAAGAGGTGACCCGCGTGCAGGTCGGCGGGTCGGGCACCGTCACCAGTCTGGCCAGCGGCAAGAAGATCCCCGCCGAAACGGTGATGTACTCCGCGGGCCGGCAAGGTCAGACCGACAACCTCGAGCTGGGTAGCGCCGGTCTGGAAGCCGACAACCGCGGTCGGATCTTCGTCGACGAGACGTTCCAGACCAAGGTCGACCACATCTACGCCGTCGGCGACGTCATCGGCTTCCCCGCGCTGGCATCGACCTCGATGGATCAGGGCCGGGTGGCGGCCTGCCACGCGTTCGGCGAGCCGGTGCACGGTCTCACCGCGCTGCAGCCGATCGGCATCTACTCGATCCCCGAGATCTCCTACGTCGGCGCCACTGAAGTCGACCTGACCAAGCAGTCAGTGCCCTACGAAGTGGGTGTGTCTCGCTACCGTGAGCTGGCCCGCGGCCAGATCGCCGGCGACTCCTACGGAATGCTGAAGCTGCTGGTCTCCACCGACGACCTGAAATTGCTCGGTGTGCACATCTTCGGCAGCAACGCCACCGAGATGGTGCACATCGGCCAGGCGGTGATGGGCTGCGAAGGCACGGTCGAGTACCTCGTCGACGCGGTGTTCAACTACCCGACGTTCTCCGAGGCATACAAGGTCGCCGCACTGGACGTGATGAACAAGGTGCGCGAACTAAGCCAATTCGACGGGGGGCACGCCCCCTAGCCGAGGGCGGCTGGGGGTACCCCCACCCGCTTGCGGGGGACTAGCACTCGTCGTCGAAGGATTCTCGCGCCGCGTCTCCCGGCCCGCCGGCCTGCGCCCGCGCGAACAGCTGGGCGATGTGCTGATCGAACGGCGACGAGTAGGACAGGTTCTCCGCACAGCCGCCGCCGTGCAGACCACCGATCACCCCGGTGACGGTCGAGCCGTTGATCCACGGCGCGCCGCTGGTGCCGTCGACCAGGCCCGCGCACGGCAGCCCGGGATACCCGCCATCGCTTAGTCCGGTGTTGGCCTGACAGCCGATCGGCAGACCGCCGACGCCCGCGGGGTAAGCGACCACGGTGACCTGGGTACCCTGCGCCGGCGCGGTACCCAGCGTCAGTGCCGAGCCGACCAGAGCCTCGACCGATCCGCCGGCTGGGCGACTCACCCGCGCGATCGCGTAGTCGGCCAGCGGGTCTTTGTTGGCCAGCCATCGCGGATCCAGATACAGCGCGTCCACTGTCCACACATTGTTGGGTGGGGATTTGCTGGCGAAGCCCGGAACAAACCGTGCGGGTCCACCGGTGCTCAGGCAATGCGCGGCGGTCAGCACCAGGTTGCCCGCCGCCGAATGCAGCACTGAGCCAGTACAGGCGTGCAGATCGCTGCCGGAGAGGAAAACGGCTCCCACCCGCGGGTCCGGATCAACGGACGCGGCGATGACCCGGTTCGAGGTACCCGCGACGGCCTGTTCGAGTTTGCTGGGGGGCGGTGACGATTGTGCCTGATGCCCACAGGCGGCCAAAACCATGACCATCCCCACCGCTGCTGCCTGAATGCGCATCGCCATCGATCATGCCCGATTCGGTGGCCATGGGTTGCCAAGGGCGGCAAAGGACGAGTGTCGCTGCGAATTCGGCGTCGGGCCAAGCGGGTACTCCACCGGAATGCGGCCAGTCCCGGCCGTGTTCTCCCGCACATACGCAAGCAGTCCCAGGCGGGTCCGCCTCCACTGCCGGCGGATCTGAGGGACACTATTTAGACACGGTGCGGCACAAACCGCGACGTGGCGAGGAGGCAACCGATGGGCCACAACGAGCCCCGCGACACACCCGATCGGGGTCAGCGTTTCCAGCCCGAGCAGAACGGCATGTACGAGCTCGAGTTCCCGGCCCCCCAGCTGTCGTCGTCTGATGGGCGCGGCCCGGTGCTGGTGCACGCCCTGGAGGGCTTTTCCGACGCCGGCCGCGCGATCCGTCTGGCCGCGGGCCACCTCAGAGACACCCTGGACACCGAGCTGGTGGCATCCTTTGCGATCGACGAATTGCTCGACTACCGGTCGCGACGGCCACTGATGACGTTCAAGACCGATCACTTCACCAACTACGACGATCCCGAGCTCAGCCTCTACGCAATGCACGACAGTGTCGGGACGCCGTTCTTGTTGCTTGCCGGCATGGAACCAGACCTGAAGTGGGAGCGGTTCATCACCGCCGTGCGGTTGTTGGCCGAGCGTCTCGGCGTCCGCCAGACCATCGGGCTGGGCACCATCCCGATGGCGGTTCCGCACACCAGGCCGGTCACGTTGACCGCGCACTCGAACAACCGCGAGCTGATCGCCGACTTCACGCCGTGGATTTCGGAAGTGCAAGTTCCCGGCAGCGCCTCGAACCTGTTGGAATACCGGATGGCCCAGCACGGCCATGAGGTCGTCGGCTTCACCGTTCACGTTCCGCATTACCTGGCGCAGACGGACTATCCGGCCGCGGCGCAGGCACTGCTGGAGCAGCTGGCTAAAACCGGGTCGCTGCACCTGCCGCTGAAGGCGCTGACCGAAGCGGCAGAAGAGATCAAGGTCAAGGTCGACGAGCAGGTCGACGCCAGTGCGGAGGTCGCTCAAGTGGTGACGGCGCTGGAGCGACAGTACGATGCCTTCATCGATGCGCAGGAAAATCGGTCGCTGCTGACGCGGGACGAAGATCTGCCGAGCGGCGACGAACTCGGCGCGGAGTTCGAGCGGTTCCTGGCGCAGCAAGACGACAAAAAGTTCGACGACGACGATCCGACCTGATCGCCCTCCCGGGCCCGACAGCGAAGTTGGCGACATGACTCAGCGCAAGCCCAATCTTCGCTCGGTGCGAGAGGTCACGCCGCAGCTGCAGTTTCGGACACTGCACGGTTATCGGCGCGCGTTCCGCATCGCCGGCTCCGGCCCGGTGATCCTGCTGATCCACGGGATCGGTGACAATTCCACGACCTGGGAAACGGTTCAAGCCAGGCTCGCGCAGAGGTTCACGGTGATCGCCGTCGACCTTCTGGGCCACGGGCAATCGGACAAGCCGCGCGCCGATTACTCGGTCGCTGCCTACGCCAACGGGATGCGCGACCTGCTTTCCGTTCTCGACATCGAGCGGGCTACCGTCGTCGGCCACTCGCTCGGCGGCGGGGTGGCGATGCAATTCGCTTACCAGTTCCCGCATCTCGTCGAACGACTGGTCCTGATCGGCGCCGGCGGCGTCACCAAGGACGTCAACATCGCGCTGCGGCTCGCGGCGTTGCCGATGGGCAGCGAGGCGCTGGCACTGCTGCGGCTGCCGTTTGTGCTACCGGCATTACAGATCTTCGGGCGCGCGGCCGGCTTGGTCTTGGGCTCGACTGCAATCGGCCACGACCTGCCCGACGTGCTACGGGTGCTCGCTGGCCTACCGGAGCCGATGGCCTCGGCGGCGTTCACCCGGACACTGCGCGCGGTGGTGGACTGGCGCGGCCAGAGCGTCACCATGCTGGATCGATGTTATTTGACGCGATCCGTTCCGGTGCAGATTATTTGGGGCACTGACGATGTGGTAGTTCCCGTCAGCCATGCCCGGATGGCACACGCAGCGATGCCGGGCTCCCAATTGGAAATCTTCGAGGGCTCCGGGCATTTCCCGTTCCACGATGACCCCGATCGATTCATCGAAGTCGTCGAGCGCTTCATCGACACCACCGAGCCGTCCGAGTATGACCAAACCGCTCTTCGCGAACTGCTCCGCACCGGCGGTGGCGCACAGACAGTCTCCGGGCCGGTCGATACCCGTGCCGCGGTGTTGGAGGCGATGGGCTCCGACGAGCGCAGCGCCACCTGACCGCCGCGTCGAGGTGACGCCGTACAGTCGATTTCATGAGCGTCGACGTCACGGTGTTGCGGGTTTTCACCGACTCCGCAGGCAATTTCGGTAACCCACTCGGTGTGGTCGACGCCGCGACGGTCGAGCCGGATCAGCATCAGCACATCGCAGCTGAATTGGGCTACAGCGAAACAGTTTTCATCGATATGCCGGCCGTGGGTTCGACCACCGCCGATGCGCGCATCTACACCCCGCTCATCGAGCTGCCGTTCGCCGGGCACCCGACGGTCGGGGCGTCGTGGTGGTTGCGATCCATCGGTACGCCGATTCACACCCTGCAGGTACCGGCCGGAGTGGTGCAGGTGCACTACGACGACGACATCACCGCCATCAGCGCCCGCTCAGACTGGGCGCCGGAGTTCGCCATCCACGATCTGCAAAGCCTCGACGAGCTTGCCGCCGCCGATCCGGCCGACTTTCCCGACGACGTGGCGCACTACCTGTGGGCGTGGATCGACGAGTCCGCCGGATCACTGCGCTCTCGGTTGTTCGCCGCCAATCTGGGTGTGCCAGAAGACGAAGCGACGGGATCGGCTGCCGTGCGGATGACCGACTACCTCAGCCGTGACTTGAGCATCACCCAGGGCAAGGGATCGGTGATCGAAACCACCTGGAGCCCGCAAGGCTGGGTTCAGGTCGGCGGTCGCGTCGTCAACGACGGCGTGACGCGGATCAGCAACTGACCCTCGAGCCCGGCGGCGCGGTGGACGCCGATCTCCGTCACTTCCGGGGATGTCACGATCGTGGCAAACGATGCGGCGGAGGGATATTCGACCAGCACGCAGGTGTCCCAGACGTCGTCGACCTCGCCGATCACCAGGGACGCGATATCGCCGCCGAACACCACTCGCCCGCCGTTGCGTTCGATGACGTTCTGCATCGCGGCGCCGTAGAGGTCGTACGCTTGACGACCGGTCAGATCGCTGGCGCGGCCGTCCGAATAGACCGCCTTCGCCCGGAATTTGAGCAGGTTGAGCATCACGACGGGAGTGTCAGAGGCATCCGCAATCAGCGCTTCGACGCGGGAACGCGTTGGGTAGATATGGTTTTCGACATCCACGGTGTGACCCTCCTCAGGTTGTCGAGCGAAGCGCAGGCACTTAGTCTTTGCGGCGCAACACCGCGCCAAGGTGATGCTGCATCGGTTGTCCGACTGCGCCCATCTTCAGCGAGTAGGACAGCTCGTCGCCGTCGAGCCGGAAGCGCCGGCCAAGCGAGGTGACCTCTTTGGCGGTCGGTGTCAGACCGACCTGCGTCGTGGTCATCTCGATCTCGATCGCGGCGCCGTCGGCCGTGTAGGTGCCGACTTCGATTTCGGTGACGCCGCTCGGGTGCGCCAGCACGAGCTCGACCTGACCGGGTCGCGGTACGCGAAGATAACCCGTCTCGGCATGCAGCGGCGCCCCGTCGGCTGCGGCTTTGGTTTTCTGTCCGTAGACCAGAAACGGTTTGCCCACATGAGAAAACGTGACTTCTTCGAGGTAGTCGAATGGCTCGATGGTGGGGTATTCACCGGATCCGCTCCCCTGCCATACCCCGAGCAACGGCGCCAGCGCTTGCAGGTTGGCGTGCAGCTCAGGTGGCATCCGGTCAGCCTAGTCCGGCCCCGACACAGGCGGCGACGATGCGGGCTATGCGGCGTGTACGTCGGGCGTGCGGACGTGCTCGGGGCGAAAGCCCCGGCCGACGATGATCGGCGGGATGAACTGCAATGGTCCCCGGCCGACGATCTTCGGAACTCGTATCGGCGACAGGTCACCGTCCAGGTTCGGTTCGATCGCGTTGTTCTGCACGAACACTTGACCGGCCTGAATGATTCTGGCCGGAAGCTCACGACGGCGCTGCACCTTCGCGAGATCGGCTTCGGTCAGCCGGTTTTCACGTAACGGGCCACAGAGGATGTTCGCCGCGGCCACCGCGTCGGCGACCGCGAGGTTGATGCCGACCCCACCGACCGGTGACATCGCATGCGCGGCATCGCCGATACACAGCACACCTTTGCGCCACCAGGTTTTCAGCCGATCCACCCGCACGTCGAGCTGGCTGGTGTCATCCCACGAGTGCAGGTCATTGACGTGTTCAGCCAAGTTAGGCTGCACGGAAACCAGCCGCGCTTTGAACGCCTCCAGCGATCCGTCTCGCGGGTTCGCACCCTTGGCCATGACATAGGCAATTTGCCAATAGTCGCCCCGGTAGATCATGGCCATCATCAGACCCTTACGGACCACCCCGACGAGTTCTCGAGGGTCGCCCGGACGCCAGTTCAGCCGGAACCATAAGACGTCTATCGGCGAATTCGCGCTCCCGATCTCCAAACCCGCCGCGACGCGCACCGCGGATTTGCGTCCGTCGGCGCCGATCACAAGATCGGATTGCACCTCGAGTTCTGGGGTGCGCACCCCGACGACGCGGTCGCCGTCGAACACCAGATCCGTGACCTCGGCATTGCGGGCCAAGGTGAATTCCGGATAGGCACTGGCTTTTTCGGCGAGAAAGTCCAGGAAGTCCCATTGCGGCATCAGCGCGATGTAAGGCTGTTTGAAACCAAGCCGCGAAAGTGCGCTGAAGTTCCCGAAAGTTCGTAGTGTCCCGTCGGTGTTGAGAGCGATGCGCGTGACTTTGGTGTGCGGGAGACGCAAAAACTCGTTGATCAACCCCAGTTCGTCCATCACCCGGAGCGTGCTGGGATGTACGGTGTCGCCGCGGAAGTCGCGCAGAAAGTCATTGTGCTTTTCCAACACGGTGACGTTGATTCCCGCACGGGCCAGCAGCAGAGCATGCACCATGCCCGCGGGACCGCCGCCGACGACACAAACCTGGGTTTGCAGAACTTGCGTCATGCCCCGACCCTACGACGCCGGTCAACCGGAAGCGGGCACCTTCCGGTGGGCACGCAGCGTCTTGATCTCGCGCTCGAAATCCTCTGCAGACTCGAAAGACCGGTACACCGAGGCGAATCGCAGATAGGCGACTTCATCGAGTTCGCGTAGCGGCCCGAGGATCGCAAGGCCGACTTCGTTACTGGGGATCTCCGGTGATCCCCCGGCTCGTACGGCGTCCTCGACCTGCTGGGCCAGCAGGTTCAGCGCGTCGTCGTCGACCTGACGACCCTGACACGCTCGGCGCACGCCGCTGATCACCTTCTCGCGGCTGAATGGTTCGGTCACACCGCTGCGCTTGACGACGGCCAGTACCGCGGTTTCGACGGTGGTGAATCGGCGACCGCACTCCGGGCACGAGCGGCGGCGCCGGATGGCCTGCCCCTCGTCCGTCTCGCGGGAGTCGACGACTCGGGAATCGGGGTGCCGACAGAACGGACAATGCATGGCCGCTCCTTCGCCGCGCTGACTTCGGGGTGTCCCAAGCCATCACGAGCGTACCTGCGTGCACGGCTGCAGGCCTAGCACCGCCGGATGTCGCGCCTGGTAAACGGCTCAGCCCACCGGAGCGATCAGCGTCTGGCCCGCGGTCACCGCCGACGAGTCGAGCTCGTTGAGTTCGCGGATGCGGGCCGCGACCTGACCGGTCGGCGCATCCGGTGCCACCCGAGCGGCCAGGCGCTGCAACGTCTCCCCCGGCTCGACCCGCACCACGGCGAGCCGGTCGGGCATCTGCACTGCCGCCTTCTCGGGGCCGGCATGCAACATGCCACCGAAGTGCGCCACGAACCCCAGCCACACCGTGATCCCAGCCGCCATCAGAGCCAGCGCGACGGTTGTCGCCGGGGTGATTGGGCGAGGCCGATGCGACGCCGTCGACATCAAGACTCCAGTGCCGCGGTAACGCGGGGGCGCCGCGACCGGCCTTGACGGCTGAGGACCCCGGTGTCCGCCGCGCCGGGCGGGCGGGCGGACCTGAACCGGCCGAACTCGGATCGGCGCGCTTGGCGAGATCGTCTCGATGGGCATCATGTGCATTCCTCCAGTCGGCTTGTAGTCGATCACTTGTTCGAAGAGTAATCGATAATGTGTTCGAATATCGAACATGTGATCGAACTGTTGCACACGCTGCAGACGATAGAACCCGGCACCGACAGCTTTCGGCGACCGCCCGGGCGGGCAAAACGCGACATACCTCGAACACATGTTTGAAATCTTGGCGAAATGCCGCTACATTCGGCCGTATGAGCGATAGCGATACCACGGACGCTGACTCCGACCGCCCCTCGCGACCTGCGGAATCAGCACTGACACCGCGCCAACGCACCATCCTCGACGTGATTCGAGCGTCGGTCAGCAATCGCGGATACCCGCCGAGCATCCGTGAGATCGGCGATGCCGTCGGCCTGACGTCGACGTCCTCGGTGGCTCATCAACTACGGACACTGGAGAAAAAGGGTTACATCCGCCGGGACCCGAACCGCCCGCGCGCCGTCGATGTCCGATCGTCCGACGACGCCTCGAAGCCGCCGGTGCTCACCGACGTCGCCGGGTCGGACGCACTACCGGAACCCACATACGTCCCCGTGTTGGGACGCATCGCGGCCGGTGGGCCGATCCTGGCCGAGGAGGCCGTCGAAGACGTCTTCCCGCTGCCGCGCGAACTCGTCGGCGAGGGCGCGCTGTTCTTGCTCAAGGTGGTCGGTGAATCCATGATCGACGCCGCGATCTGCGACGGCGACTGGGTAGTGGTCCGTCAGCAGAATGTCGCCGACAACGGCGACATCGTGGCGGCGATGATCGACGGCGAAGCCACCGTCAAGACGTTCAAGCGCACCGGCGGCCAGGTCTGGCTGATGCCACACAATCCATCTTTCGACCCCATCCCGGGCAACGACGCTGCCGTACTCGGCAAGGTCGTCACCGTGATCCGCAAGATCTGACGCCGCTGCGGCCGCGGCAACTACCCGGCCCGATGGAATCCGTTGGCCTGCGCGATGCCCTCACTGGCGAACCAAATTTCGGCCATGGTCTCGTCGTATAAGGCGCTGTCGGGCATGTAGTAGAGGCCGGAGCTCGCATGTGCCTTGACCGGATATCCGTCCGGCACCTGATACGGGTCGTCCATCGGAAGATGAATTGCCAACTGCCCGGGTGCAATTCGCGGTATCGGCACGGCCTCGGTGACTTGAGCGTCATCGTCGTGGGCGTCGGACGCAGCGTGCCGGCCGCTTCGGCCTTCATCCAGTAACGGAATCCCGGTCGGATCCGTGTCTACGTCATCCGGATCCTCGTCGAAGTCCTCGTGGACGTCACGGTCCACGTCCTCGTGGACGTCACGGTCCACGTCCTCGTGGACGTCACGGTCCAAGTCCTCGTGGACGTCACGGTCGAAGTCCTCGTGGACATCGCGGTCGAGTTCCTCGTGGGCATCGCGGCCAAAACCGGCGAAACCGGAAAACTCGTCAGGACTTTCGGTTTCGTCCTCGAGCAGCTCGTCCACCAAACTCTTGGGGGCCGGTGGCATCCATTCACTGCTCGGCTGACTGGGCAGGCGCACGGTCCGACGTTGCGGCCGGTGGTCCTCGGACAAGGTCGACGACGCCAGATTGGCGTCGTCGACCGGCGACCACCGCGAGACAGACTCGGTGGCGGGTTCGTAAACGGATTCGTCCGAGTCGCCGGCTTCGGCCATGCCGTCGCGTCTAGCGGCACGGCGTCGACGCCACCATCGCGCCAATAGCGCCACCAAGCCGATCAGCAAAAGCGCGCCGACGCCGGCCAGCAACCACCACCAATGCGCGGTCAGCCAACTAACCTTGCCCCCGGGCGATGCTGAGCCGGCCGGCGTCCTCTGACCCGGCACTTCCAGACCAGACAGCGCCGATGCCAAGTTCGCCGGTTGAGTGGTGAAGGTGTTCTTCGTCTTATTCCAGGCGATCTGGCCGCCGGCGAACTTCTGCGTGATGACGTCCTTGATGACCGTCTGGTCGCCCAGCGGCGCGCCCAGCTTGCCGGTCGCGCCGAGAAGCTTGTCCCACGCGGCTTTGACGGCCCCGCGGACCACGAATGCGCCGTGGTCGGCGGTCCAGAAGATCGCCGGCTTGTCGACGGCGGAAAACGTGCTGATCTTGCTGGCTGTTTTGAGGCCGCCATCGGTCTCGTTGGCGATCGGGAAACCGAGGTCACCGCCCGGGCCACCGAGCGACTCGTATTTGGTCAGGATGTCGGCCTCGATGGCGTTGGCGCCGCTGGCGGGGCTGAAGAAGATCTTGCCGCCGGCGAAGTTCTGGGCCAGTCCGTCGTTGCCCGCCGGATACTGATCACCCTGTTTGGCGCCGAGTGGCCCAGATGGCCCGCCGGCCGCCCGCCAAGCCATGTTGATGTCCGCCGTCGGATCGACGGGTACCTGCAGGTCGGTGAGCTTGCTCGCCAGATCGGGCGGGACCGTGGTGAACGCCTTGGTCAGCCTGTTCCAGGACACCTTGCCGCCGCTGAACGCCTGAGTGGCGAGTTCGCCGTCGAAGGTTTCGTCGCCGGTCGGCACGCCCAGGGCGCCACCGGAGCTGCCCAGTTTGTCCCATGCGGCGTTGATCGCACCGCGCACGACGAACCCGCCGTGGTCGGCGGTCCAGTAGATCAGCGGCTTGTCGCTGGCCGAGAAGGTGCTGACCCGGCTGTCGGGGCCGGCTAGACCGCGGACTTCGTTGGCGGTCGGGAAGCCAAGATCCGAGGCCGCCGGACCACCGAGGGCTTCGTATTTGTCCAGAATCGCGCCCATCATCGACCTGGGTCCGGTGGCCGGGGTAAAGAACATCTTGCCGTGCACGAAGTCCTGCGCAAATCCCTGACCAGCGACGTAGCAATCACCTTGTTTGGCGCCCAGATCCGAATTGTCGCCGCCGGCGTCCTTCCAGGCCGCGGTGATGGAATTGTCGGCGTCGCCGATTGGGGACGCCGCCGCGACGGGCGTCAGCAGCGCAATGCACGTCAATCCTGCGACCAGCGCCGCCAGACCACGCGCCGCGCGCGCGACGGCGCCCGATCGTGCTTGGTGCCTTGTCATTCCGCCCTCCCCGCGGCCGCCCAGTACGAAGTCTGGAGCGCCAGTTTCAACCGCCCAGCGGGCCGCCGCAACTCTGCTGCGCGCGACGACGCGTCCCAAGTCATACGAAGACACTACGGAATAGATATCCCGTCGACGCCGAATTGTTCACCACAGGGCTGGTGGTGTCGCATTCTGCTCGTTCGGTTTTAGGCTTCCGTGCCCCGATTCAATCGAACTCGTGACGCTCGATCACCGCCGCACATGCACTCTGACGTCGTGCTGGGCAGTGAATCTTTCGCGTGCCCCGTGGGGACGAAGGCTCTTTCGACCGGCAATCTGCTTGTCGCTCTGTAGCGCGGCAGCGGCTATGTTCAGCATCGGCTTCGTTTGTATCGCGGCCGCGTTCGTCACGACGGCGGCTTCTTATCGACGACCCGAGATCCGAAACACGAATGCCGTCAAGCAATTACTACCGCCGTAGCAACGTCCGAGAGCGGAACTACTTTCCTCCCAACGCAATACCGCGGCTAGACCCCGAGGCTGCGGCCGATGATTTCCTTCATGATCTCGGTGGTGCCGCCGTAGATCGTCTGCACCCGCGCGTCGAGATACGCACGTGCGACCGGGTATTCGCGCATGTACCCGTAACCGCCGTGGAGCTGCAGGCAGCGGTCGATCAAGTGCACCTGCTTCTCGGTGGCGTACCACTTGGCCATCGCTGCCTGCTCGACGGTGAGTTTCTCCTCGAGGTGCAGCGCGAGGAACTCATCGACCATGATCCGCACCACCGTGGCCTCAGTGGCCAATTCGGCGAGTAAGAATCGGCTGTTCTGGAAACTGCCGATAGGCTTCCCAAAGGCTTTGCGCTCCTTGGTGTATTGAATCGTCTGCTCCAGCACCTGCTCCATGGCAGCAACGGCCATGATTGCGATCGAGATTCGCTCCTGCGGCAGATTCTGCATCAGGTAGATGAAGCCCTTGCCCTCTTCGCCGAGCAGGTTCTCGGCAGGCACTTCGACGTCGGTGAAAGACAGTTCGGCGGTGTCCTGCGCATCCAGGCCGATCTTGTCCAGGTGCCGGCCGCGCTCGAATCCATTCATGCCGCGTTCAACGGCCAACAGCGAAAAGCCTTGTGCACCTTTGTCGGGGTCGGTCTGAGCCACCACGATCACCAAGTCGGCGTTGATTCCGTTGGTGATGAACGTCTTTGAACCGTTGAGGATGTAATGGTCACCCTGCTTGACCGCGCGCGTCTTGATGCCCTGCAGGTCGCTGCCGGTGCCCGGCTCGGTCATCGCGATCGCGGTGATCATCTCGCCCGTGCAGAATTTGGGCAGCCAGCGCTGCTTCTGCTCCTCATTGGCCAGACTCAGCAGGTAGGGCGCCACGATGTCGTTGTGCAGGCCGAACCCGATGCCGCTGAAGCGGCCGTAGGTGGTCTCCTCGGTGATGATCGTGTTGTAGCGGAAGTCGGAGTTTCCACCGCCGCCGTACTCCTCGGGAATCGACATTCCCAGGAATCCCTGCTTGCCGGCCTCCAGCCACACGCCGCGGTCGACGATCTTCGCCTTCTCCCACTCGTCGTGATACGGCGCGACGTGGCGTTCCAGGAATGACCGGTAGGACTCGCGGAACAAGTCGTGCTCGGGCTCGAACAGCGTGCGTTGGTATTTGACGGCGCTACCCATGAGATGACCTCCGGCGGGTTGGGAACACTGCCGCCCAAGATATACCAACCGGATGGTTGGTAGG
>Ga0137412_10001346_pt1 | contig 19008 bp, 16 predicted proteins | sample CZODoug2_1_16fun_FD_122160 | JGI IMG/M metagenome (GOLD analysis project Ga0137412, IMG submission 122160) | Vadose zone soil fungal communities from Angelo Coast Range Reserve, California, USA - CZODoug2_1_16fungal (Hybrid Assembly) | ecosystem: Environmental > Terrestrial > Soil > Vadose zone...
TCCGCGGAATTCAAGTATGGAATGACATTTCCGCGGCACCGCGCCAAATTGTCGGCCGACCGCCATTATCTTGAATTGGCTGCTAAAGCTACCGCCCTCGCAGAAAAGAAAATCGCAGAGCACGATTCGGCGGAGATGCAATTCTACGCGGGTATGGGCGACGCGCTACCTTCGCGATTGTATGGATTGCGCGGCGAAGGGCGCAACACGGCGCGGGCCGGCGTGCGCGCTCGTGAACATCTGCTTCGAGCCAAGGCGATGAACGCGGATTTGGCGGATGCGGATTTTGGCCTAGGTCTTTACAACTATTACATCGATACGCTGTCGGCTGCAGCTCGTGTCTTGCGATTTTTCATGGGTGTTCCGGGCGGGAACAAGAAGGAAGGTATCCGCCAGCTCCAACACGCTATCGAAGAAGGTGTATTGGTTCCACCGGAAGCGCGGTTTTATCTGGCCATCAACCTTCACAACTACGATCAGCAATACAATCGCGCGTTGGAAATCATCAGCCCGCTGGCCGATAAATATCCATCGAATGCGTTGTTTCAGTTAGCGCGCGGCGATCTTCTTGCCAAGCTGGGCCGCAAGGAAAAAGCTCGCGAGTGCTATCGTGCCGCGGGCGCGGCGGCGCTCAGCGATCCGGAATGTCACGAGCATGTTCAGGAACTTGTGCGGGCTGCGCTGAAAGCCCTGGGCAGCCTGGACAACACGCCTTAAACAGCAATTGGCGTGGTCGCAGCGACGTGCCGCGATTGACCTTGCATCGCCTACAATGGTAAGGATGTAGGGTTGCGCGGGGCTTCTTTTACGTGCCGTGGCGTGCCCGACGTAAGCGACCGACGGGCAAAACGGGTCAACGCGCAGCGCGAATTCCGCATCACATCCCGACAGCACTGTGGCGAACGCGGTTCTTCGCGGAATGCCCGGGCGGTGGCTCCGGGGCCACCGGCGAGGCCAGCCTCGCGGTCACACGTGAAGGAGTTTTCATGAAGCGGTCCTGGACAGCAATGGCTGTCGCATTGACGGCGATTTTCGCCGCGATGGGTTGCAATGATTACGGGAACACCTTCCAAGTTCCCACCGGGGCGTCCATTTCGACGCTGTCGCCGTCCAACATCAGCGCGGGTAGCCCGCAGTTCACCCTGACGGTGACAGGCGGCGGATTTGTTGCCAAGACGGTCGTGCAGTGGAACGGTCAGACTATCGCCACACAAGTGCAGACCGACGCCAACAATAATGTCCTGGGGATCACTGCAACGGTTCCGGCCTCGCTGGTGGCCAAACCGGGAACCGCCTTCGTCAACACGCTGCAACCGCATTCTGGCGCGGGAACCAATGGACTCTCCAATCCGCTGGCGTTCATCATCAATCCTCCGGGAAATCCGCTCCCGGCGGTGTCGAGCTTGTCGCCGGCTTGTGCAGTCGCAGGCGGCGCGGCGTTTTCTCTGACCGTTACGGGCAGCAATTTTCTTCCCACATCGGATCCTTCCGGCGGGTCGCAAGTCCTGTGGAGCGCGGGCGGAACGCAAACTACGCTGGCGAGCGTCAGCGGTGGCAGCGCAACGCAGGTCCAAGCCACGGTGCCCAGCACGCTGATCGCGAGCGCCGGATCTGCCAGCGTAAGCGTTTTCAATCCGCCCGCAGCGAATGCAGGCACTGGAAACGGCGGAGGTGGCACGAGCCCGACAAGCTTGCCGTTCACCATCGCCAGTGTCTGTCCCGCGATCAGCGCGCACCCTGCGGCCGCCGTGCAAACGGTTGGCGAAGGAACTCCTGTGGTCAGCGCGGACCGAAGATTTGTTGCCTTCACCGCGATGCAAAATGAACACTCGCAGATCTTTGTCCGCGACACCTGCCAAGGTGCCACAGAAGCGTGCCAAGCTCGCACTCTACTAGTTTCGTCCGCCATGGATGGCGCCGTTGGCAACGATGACAGCCAGTCGCCTTCCATGAGCGCCGATGGGCGGTACGTGGCGTTTAGTTCTGCGGCGACGAACCTACTCGCGGAAGCGCCCCCAAGATCCCAAATATATTTGCGCGATACGTGCTTGGGTGCGCGGACCCCCTGTACTCCCGCGACGCAGCTGGTTTCAACCGATGCGCATGGCGCGCTAGCAGGAACCGAAGCAATTTCGCCGTCGATCAGCGCGTCAGGAAGGTTCGTGACGTTTGTCGCAGTAACTCCCAGTCAAGGGACCACTGGCGAGTTCCGTCAAGTTTTCGTGCGCGACACTTGCCTTGCGACGAATAACTGCACGCCGACCACAGTTCGCACGCCTTAACCAACAAACAGTAAGACTTGCTGCCGGTGCCGCGGCTAGTAGAATCGCACCTTCACATCAGGACGCTTCTCCAGGTGCACGGACTCGATAAAGCGCACTTGGCGGTCGTCCAGCGTAAGAATCATCGAGGTGGTGCGCACACCTTCCCCAAAAAACCGCACGCCTTTCAGCAAATTTCCATCCGTCACGCCACAGCACGCGAAAATCATCTTCTTGCCCGGCGCCAAATCTTCCGTATCGTAAATGCGCTTATGGTCTTTGACGCCCATCTTTGCCAACCGCTCCGCATCCTGTGGCTTGGCGACCACCAGACGGGCAACGATTTGCCCATTCAAGCAACGCAAAGCCGCGGCGGTGAGCACGCCTTCCGGAGCGCCTCCGGTGCCCATTACGGCATGAATGCTGGTGCCCACCACGGCGGCGGTAATGCCCGCGGACAAATCGCCGTCGCCAATCAGGCGGATGCGCGCTCCCGCCTTGCGAATGTCCGCGATTAATTTTTCGTGGCGCGGCCGGTCGAGAACAATGATGACCAAATCCTCGACGTCGCGATCGAGCCGCTTGGCGATAGACTTGAGATTGTCGGAGACCGGAGCATCGAGTTCGACCGCACCTTTACACGACGGGCCCACAACGATTTTTTCCATGTACAGGTCCGGGGCGTGCAGCAGGCCTCCCTTTTCGCTGGCGGCAAGTACAGCAATCGCGCCAGCCGCGCCGGTGGCGCAGAGATTGGTGCCCTCCAGGGGATCCACCGCGATGTCCACCTCGGGGAACAGTGCCTTAGGCGCATGCGTTGCGAGCCCAACCTTTTCGCCAATGTAAAGCATAGGCGCTTCGTCGCGTTCGCCCTCGCCGATGACAATGGTGCCGTCCATTTGCACCGCGTCCATCGTTTTGCGCATAGCTTCCACCGCGACTTCATCCGCTTTGTGGCGATCGCCGAATCCCATGGTGCGCGCCGCCGCAATGGCGCCGTTTTCAACGACGCGCAGAAATTCCAGGCTGAGCTGCTCTTCCATGCATCCTCCGAAAAGTTATGTGAATCTCGTGGGGCCGCTTTGCCGTCCCGCCAAGGTTGCCGCCGGCGATGTTTCGATGTTGCGCCGCGGCGCTTGGACGGCAGGCTATGCTAGACCAAACGCGTCTGGGCGTCGATACGGCCTGTGTTTTTTCGAGAATCCAACTCAAATCTCGTCGGTGCGATATTATGCAGGCGATGAAATCACAACGCTTTTTACTTTTCTGGTTAATTTTGTTTTCAACTGTCGCGCGCTCTCAAGACAAGCCGCGCGCAAGTCATGATTGGCCGGTGTGGGGTGGCCAGCCAGAGAACATGCATTATTCGAAACTGGCGCAAATCAATCGCGCAAACGTAAAGAGTCTTGCAGTGGCGTGGAGCTTCGATACTGGCGAGCCCGGCGGCTTGCAGACCAGCCCGATTATTGTCGGCGATGTACTCTACGGAATAACGCCGACACAGAAGATTTTTGCGTTAGATGCTGCCACCGGGAAGTTGCTCTGGAAATTCGACTCCGGAATCAAGGGAACGCAGCCGGCGCGCGGTCTCACCTATTGGTCCAGCGGAAAAGATAAGCGGATTCTCGTGGGCGTGATGAATTTTCTCTACGCGCTGGATGCCAAAACCGGCAAGCCCATTCCCGCATTCGGGCAAGACGGGCGAATCGATCTCCGCCGGGATTTAGGACGCGAAACTGAGCAGCAATCGATCGCGTTGACCAGCCCGGGCGTTATCTACAAGGATTTGATCATCGTCGGAGGCCGCAATCCCGAAACCCTACCTGCTCCGCCGGGCGATGTGCGCGCCTACGATGTGCGCTCCGGAAAGCTGCGCTGGTCCTTTCACACCATTCCCCATGCAGGCGAATTTGGTCATGACACCTGGCCGCAAGACGCTTGGAAAACGAGCGGCGCCGCCAACAATTGGGCCGGAATGGTCGTCGACCGGCGGCGCGGCATCGTGTTCGTCCCCACTGGATCTGCGGCGTTTGATTTTTATGGCGCGGATCGCGTCGGCGACGATCTATTCGCTAATTCGATGATCGCTTTGAACGCGGAAACCGGCCAACGAATATGGCATTTCCAGGCTGTGCGTCACGACATCTGGGACCGCGACTTCCCAGCAGCGCCGGTGCTGATCACGGTGAAGCATGATGGAAAGAACGTTGACGCGGTGGCACAGACTAGCAAGCAGGGCTTTGTCTATCTTTTCGATCGCACCAACGGCAAACCGCTTTTCCCCATCGAGTATCACAAATATCCCGCGAGTACGATCCCTGGAGAAGTAACGGCTCCCGAGCAGCCTCTGCCGACTAAGCCTCTTCCCTTTGCGCGGCAACTTCTCACTGAGGATATGCTGACCAACCGCACGCCCGAAGCCCATCAATGGGCGGTGGAGCAATTCCGAAACGCGCGCAGCGAAGGCCAATTTGTTCCCTTCAGCGTGGGAAAAGATACCGTGATTTTTCCTGGGTTTGATGGCGCTGCAGAGTGGGGCGGACCGGCTGTCGATCCGGAAACCGCTACGATCTACATCAATTCCAATGAAATGGCGTGGATGGCGGCGCTCGCGGAAAACACGGAAGCCAGCGGCCCGAAGGCGATTTATCTGAGCCAGTGCGGTGTGTGCCACGGCGACAAAATGACCGGTTCGCCGCCTGACATCCCTTCGCTAATCGGCCTCGGGGAACGGCTCTCTGCCGACCAAATCACCGCCACAATTAAATCTGGTAAGGGCAGAATGCCGGGGTTTCCAAATTTATCTGGGGTGCAACTGATTTCACTGGTCGATTTCTTGAGCAATGGTGAGCGGAAAGAACTCGGCAGCGCAGGCCCCGAGCTTCTGGGAATGAAGTATCGATTTTCCGGTTACCGAAGATTTTTGGACCCGGACGGCTATCCGGCCATTGCTCCCCCCTGGGGAACTTTAAACGCAATCGATCTCAATACCGGCGAACACTTGTGGAAGATTAATCTTGGCGAATTTCCAGAGCTTGCCGTTATGGGCATCAAGAACACAGGAACGGAAAATTATGGCGGGCCGATCGTTACCGCGGGCGGGCTCCTCTTCATCGCCGCCACCAATTTTGACAATAAATTTCGAGCTTTCGATAAATCCACAGGTGAATTGTTGTGGGAAACCACGCTTCCGTTTGCGGGAAACGCCACACCCGCTACGTATGAAGTAAAGGGTCGGCAGTTTGTAGTCATCGCTGCCGGGGGCGGTAAAAATCCTAAAGCGCCTTCTGGTGGTGTCTACGTGGCCTTTGCGTTGCCGAAAAAGTAGGGCTGCATTTCGGCGCTGCGGATTTTACGATTTGACTGGCGCTAGCATTCGCACTGCTCTTGGCAGCACCTCGATATCGACCGGCGCTGGTCCCAGCACCTCACCGTCTCCGTGAAAGTCGCAATCACGATCGCAACTCAAGCGCACCCGCGCCGCGCTGACACGGGTCACATAGGAATCCGGCAATCCGCCACGCGTCAGTAATCGCGGGATGGCGACGAGCACTTCCGCCGCGCTCAGATTCTTGACGAAAAGAGTAGTGAGCAAACCATCATCGATCTGAGCATCCGGAGCGAGGCGCAATCCCGCTCCATAACTCGGAGTGTTCAGGGCGCCCGCGAGCAATACTGGTGAATCCACGTCAGGAAGCGTGCTGCCAGGAAATTCAGCGCGGACGTGCAGTGGCTGAAATTTGCTCAGAGCGTGTAGAGCAGCCGCAAGGTAACGTACGCGCCCTGGAAGCCGCTTATAGCGGCCACTTGAGTAGCGGGCCGAGTCAGCGTCTAATCCCACGCCGCCGCCTCCGGCGTACAGCCGTTCGCGTCCATCGGCGGTTCGCGCCCGCAACAGATCCACGCTGCGCGGCTGCCCTGCCAACATCATTTCCGCCGCAGCCACCGGATCTTTCGGCAACCCGAGCGCAGCAGCGAAATCGTTTCCACCGCCGGCAGGCAATATCCCGAGAAGAACTTCACTCTTGTGCGCCGCGTTCACCAAGGCTTGCACGGTGCCGTCTCCGCCCATTCCAAGAAGCACGTGATGTCCCGCCGAGATCGCAGCCCGCACCCGTGATTCCATCTCTTCGCGGCTCCCGGCCAGAACAAATTCGGCCGGAAAAGACAGTGCCGAAAAGAGCGCTTTGACGTCTGGCAAGCGCCTGACGTACCGGCCGCCGCCCGCATGAGGGTTGACGAAAACGATGGCGGGACGTTCGCGCAACAAATTGAGAAGGATGCTCACGTCGCGGCAAATCCTGACTAGCATCACCGCCATTGTCAACGCAAACAGCGGCTCCTGTTAGGCCCAGGAACGACGAGTGTTTTAGACATGCCTTCGCCCTACGCCCAGACCGAGCCGTGTGGCCTAATCCATCTGATTACCGTAACCAGGTGATTGAGTTTCAGGCGCCATCTGTGCTTTAGTGCTCGGTGAGAGGTGCATCGCGATTGACGTGCTGCCCTTTTCCTTTTAAACCTCATGCTTGATTCATGGAGGAGCTATTTCTATGCGCCTGATTTTCAGGCTCCGTATTCGTGTCGCGCTACTAGCTGTAGTCGTCTTTCTCGCTGGGTCGTCGGCTCGCTCCCAAACATCGCAAACCGTTGAGATCGACGTTAACGCCACGGCGCATGCCTTCCCGCATTTTTGGGAAAAGATGTTTGGCTCCGGTCGCGCCATTTTGTCGCTGCGCGATAGCTACCGCCGGGATCTCCGAGAAACAAAGCGCATCACCGGGGTCGAGTACGTGCGCTTCCACGCCATCTTTCATGATGAGGTCGGCGTCTACGATGAGGATGCCTCGGGCAAACCCATCTACAATTTCTCCTACGTCGATCAAATTTACGATGGTCTGCTCGAAAACAAGGTGCGCCCTTTCGTGGAACTCGCCTTCATGCCCAAGAAACTGGCTTCCGATCCAAACGCGCTGCATCCATTTTGGTACAAGCAGAACGTCGCCCCGCCAAAGGATTGGAGCAAATGGGATCAATTCATCGAGGCATTCTCACGGCATTTGGTGCAGCGCTACGGGGAAGAGGAGGTCGCCAACTGGTATTTTGAAGTATGGAATGAGCCAAACCTTGATTTCTGGTCCGGTGACCCCAAGGAAGCCACCTACTACGAGCTGTACGATCACACCGCTCGAACCATAAAGCGAGTCAGCGCCCGTCTGCGAGTGGGCGGGCCGTCAACCGCGCAGGCTGCTTGGGTCGACCGCTTCCTGGCTCACTGCAAGGAGAAAAATGTCCCCGTCGATTTCGCTTCTTCGCACGTCTACGGAAATGACAAAGCCGAAGATGTTTTCGGCACCCACGAAAGCATTCCGCGCAACGAAATGGTGTGTCGCGCAGTAAAAAAAGTGCATCAGCAAATCGCCGCCTCTCCCTATCCGAAGATGCCGCTCATCTGGACCGAGTACAACGCCGATTACAGCAATCAACCCCCGGTGACCGATAGCGCCTACATGGGTCCGTTCCTGGCCAACACCATTCGCGAGTGCGATGGACTGACGGAAATGATGAGCTATTGGACTTTTTCTGATGTATTCGAGGAGCAAGGCGTTGTGAAGACGCCATTTTATGGGGGCTTTGGCATCCTGGCCGAGCGCAGCATTCCAAAACCCGCCTTCAACGATTTCGCGCTATTGCATCGTCTTGGGGAGACGCGACTCGATGTGAGTTCCGACTCGACATTAGTCACACGCGGCAAAGACGGTTCCCTGATGATTGCGGTTTGGAATTTGTTTCTGCCCGAGGAGGCAGGTTCGCCAAGGACTGTGACGTTACGTTTTAAAGGCCTGCCGCAATCTCGTTCCGCCCGCATCACCATCGTCGATAAGGAGCATGGCTCGCCTCTTCCGGCATACGAAAAATTGGGCCACCCCGCTTCTCCAACACCTTCGCAGATCGACGCGCTGCGAAAAGCTGCGGCCCTTCCAGCGGCTCGGCAGCACGCGATTACGAACGGCTCTCTAACGATAGAGCTTCAGCCCCATGCATTGGCCCTCATCGAAGTGAGCAAGTAATCGACAACGTTTTAATGCATAACAAAAATCGGGTAGCCATTCGGCACCGGCAGTTTGGGCGGCGCCACCGCTTCCGCTGGAGTAACGGCATGGAAGCCCGCCCGAGCCATGCCGTTTCGAGCCGCCTCATTCTTCATGAATTGTTCCCACACAAAACCACTTCTGGCGTTTTCTGCCATTAACAACGTAATTCCCACATCGATCCCGATTACGTCCGGGCTATACCAGTTGGTCAGCGGATTGAAAGCGTCTACGAATCCATATCTGCGCCACACTCGCTGCTCATATTTTTCGCGAATATTTCTCAGCACCCGCACGGCTTCTTCCGGCAGAAACGCCAGCGAGCCCCCCGCCGCGCACGGCACGATGCTCCCGTCGATGCGCCCCATCGCTGGAGGGCCGCCCCAAACGGCATAGCCCCGCGCCGAATCGGATGCGGTAATGCCCCACATGTCCTCGGCGTAATCCGGAAACTCCCTGGATAATTCCAGGCACCACAGTTTGTGCACCTTGGTTGCGACCATGGAATTCGTGAAATAGTCCGCGTACTTGTCGCGTTTGCCGCGAAAATCGAACCAGGCGTGCGAATACTGATGCACAAATAAGGGCGCATGTGACCCTATATAACGCACCCCATTAAACTCGAAATAGGGTCGGGTCCACGCGTCCCAACTCTGCTTCGACATGGCCGTCGCCGACGAACCCAAGCCCAGCAAATACACCATCATCAGTTCGCTATAACTATCCCAGCGGCTGCGAATAAACCCATGCTCCGGCGTCCAGCCCATCGACAGCGTTTTGTCGCCGTGCAGCAGCCAGTTCCAGTCTATGCGCTGGTAGATTCGGTTCGCTAAGCTCCGAATCTCTATATCGTCAAAATATGCCGCGCAGGTAAGCACCCCACAAATAAAGATCGCGGTATCGATGGAGGAAACTTCAGACTGAAGTACCCGCTCTCCGTTTTGAATGTTAAGGAAATGACAGAAGAAGCCATGCGCCTGCGGCACTCGCGATTCCACAAATCGCAACGTGGTCGTTACCCGCTCGCGGATCGCCCTCGGTTCCTGCCAACCCCGATGGTCCGCGATGCATAGCGCCGTCAAGCCAAAACCGGTCGCCGCTATGCTTGCCACGTTCCGGGAATCCGGGCCGGCCGCCTGGCTGCGGTCCTTCACAAGGCCGGTTGACGGATTCACTTCATCCCAAAAGAATTGGAAGCAGGCCTGTTCGAGTTCCTCCAAAAAGGCGTCCTCTTGCGGGGTAAACCGGTACCGCGTTGGATCGCCGTTCAACAGCGCGGTGGTGCGCTCGGCAGACGACCCCGTTTCCTGCCCGACAACAACTCCGAAACCCTGCCCAACTGCAGCCTGCAAACTTGAGAGCCCCGCAAACTCCAGGGATACGCCAGCGGCCACGCGAGAGGCCATGCGCAACCAATCGCGCCGGGAAAGCCTTCTACCCCTCACCCGCAGCTCTCCCGAAGCTCATGCGAGCGCAGGCCAGAGAGAGTAGGCTGGGTAAACCTCTGCATCATCAGCCATTCTACAGAACTTGTGGTACGCGGGAAAATCAGAATGCGACCCCATGCGACAAGTAAATCGATTTATCTGCGATTATTGTTTAGTAGCGCAAAGGTGGGCTGGCATCGCGCTACGTTTCGTGCTTCATTGACTTTAGTGGTGCCGGCGGGGGGAATCGAACCCACGGCCTAGGGATTATGAGACCCTCGCTCTACCACTGAGCTACGCCGGCCTAAAGGCAATTTTCCATGCTACGGAGTAGCAAGCAGGAGTGTCAAGCCAATCGCAGAAAGCCAAGCCAACACTAGCGCCGCCGAGCAAGAAGGGACTACCCTGTTCTAGTACCCGAGTACTGTTGACCGTACAACTGCTATTACCTACGATGCCTTTGCACGAACTCTCCGGTGACTCCCACCCGGGCGAAAGCCCGACGAAGGGATCAACTGGAGGGATAGTGTACTTTTGGAACGGGCTCTGCGGGTGAGCTTCTTGACATTGGTGTAATTAGATATACAGTGCTTCCGGGCTTTATCTACTGCCTCGGAGGCACTCAATGTCACGCAAACTCACTGCTCTACTCCTAGCCATGCTGATCCTGGCAGGAGCGATGGGTCTGAAGACTGTCGTAGCGGCGCACAACAATGGCACCGTTATGATGGCTAATGGTGGGGCGCCATTTCCGCCGCCCGTCGCCAACGGTGGGGCGCCATTTCCGCCACCGATTGAGGCCAACGGTGGAGCACCATTTCCTCCGCCGTCCGTGTCCACTAGATAACCAGCGTTGACGAGCTAGCTGGCCTGGGCACGGGAAAGGAAGTTCGTGCCTGGTTCAATTGGATACGTAATCTGGTCCCTAGCATCACTGCTAGAGTTGTGCGTGGTAGTGTGCGCGCTCGCCAGACACTCCTTTCGCCGCTATCTCTTTCTCAACTTGTACATGTTGCTTTCGTTGCTGGTTAGCTTGCTCCGCTACCAGGTGCTAAGCCATTTCGGTCTGCGTTCGAGCGAGTATAAGTACTTCTATTTCTATTCAGATGCAGTGCTGACGATTTTCCTGTTTCTAGCGCTGATCACCCTTTATTTGTACGTATTTGATGAGATGAAGGTCGAGAAGTACCTGCGACTCGTTGCCGTGCTTCTTCTAGCCGGTACCGCTTTGTTCTCCTACGCCGTGGTTCAGCAATCTTCGGCTGTCCAGCAATCTTCCAATCGTATGCTAACTGGCTTTTTCTTCGAGCTCTCCCAGAATTTGTATTTTGTGGGATTGGTTCTGACTTACGTTTTGTGGGGCGCGATTCTAAAACTGCGCGAGACCCGGACACAATTGATCCAGTTGGTGCTTTCTTTAGGGATCTACTTCAGCGCCTTCGCCGCCACCTTCGCGCTTGGAAATATGTTCCCTAACCTACAGTCCCTCGGTTACGTCCTTCCCATCTTCGGCTGTCTGCTACCTCTTGCTTGGGCGTTTGCCTTCTTCCGGTTCTCGCCCGATGACCGCATGGTGCCCGCCCGGCTGGCAGTGGTGCAGCGCTAATGGCCACCCTCATATTTATTCTCTCGGCCCTCGCGCTACTGCAGTTCTTCATCTCCTACTGCCGCTCGCTGATCGGCGCGTGCATTAGGCAACCTCTTTCTGCCGAGGTTCGCGATGTTACCGGAATTCCCAACACGGCCGCTGGCGAAGACTTCGCGCGCGTCATCCAACTCCTGGATCTTTGCCCGGAACGTCCTGAGGAACGCGGCCGCATACGCGCCATTAATCTTTATTTCCGCTTGCTGAACGTCATCAGCTCCACCGTGGCGCGCATCGTCCCTTCGCTGAAGGCTTGGACCGAGATGGAACGTGGTCACTGTACTTATTTTGCGGCCGTCACCCTCGACCGTCGAATTGCCTTCAGCCGCGACATGCTCGCGCAACAAATCGACGCGTAAGCCACCGCCCCTCCGCATCCAGTGAACTCCTGATACCTGTTACGAAACATCCGTTCTAACTCGCCGCTTTTTTACTTTCCCCTCATGTTATTCTCGGCGGGTTCACTCCTCACCGGAGTGCGAGCGTCCGCAGCGCAAAACTCACCGGTGACAAAAACATGCTTGCAGTGTGGCGCAGTACTGCCGTCCAGCGTACGCGCCTGCAACTTTTGTGATTCGTCTTTTTCCTTGAACACTTCTCGTTGCGGGGACATCTCTGCCTCTCCTCCTCCAGAAAGCCAGAGCCAGAATTCCGCTCCCGCTCGCGCTCCACAGCATCTCCCGCGAATCGCACAAGAGACTGATCAAGCCGCAGCCTGGCGCGATGAACTCACCGTCCGCATGGAGGCATATCGCTCGCGCAAACGTCGGCGCCCGCCCAATGCCGCACAGCCTCAGCTCCCCTTCGAGTATTCGGCCGCGCCCACCGGCGCCCGCACGCTAGCTCTCGAGGAATCCCCTGCAACTCAGCCCAGCGATTTTTCGTTCACCATCGCCATCGGCCGCACCGCGGAAAGCCGGGAAAAACCGAATGGCCGCATGGAGATTGACGTCTCTGCTCCGCCCGCGCCCCGAGCTGCCAGCACACCCGCGCAACAACCTGAGCGGACCGAAACCTACGGCTCCTATCCCGTCGCTTCCTTGGAAGAGCGGCGCTTCGCCGCCGCGATAGACTTCGCCTGCCTGCTTTTCGCCTATGGTGGCTTCCTCGCGCTATTCGCTTCCTTGGGCGGGCAATTCACCTTGAGTAAGCTCAGCGCCGCCGTTTATGGCGTCACCTTCGCCATCGTCTATTTGCAATACTTCGCCCTGTTCACCGTTTTTGGCGGCACCACGCCAGGCATGATGTTCCGTGGCATGCAAGTCACCAGCTTCACCGGCGATTCGCCAACCCCGCGGCAAATGCTCCTTCGCAGCGCAGGCTACATTCTTTCCGCCGGCACATTCTTTCTCGGATTCTTCTGGGCCTGGTGGGATGAAGACGCCCTAACCTGGCACGATCGCCTCTCGCAAACCTATCTAAGCGTGCTACCAACTCACGAAGACTTGAAGTCCTCCGCAATGGCACCCAGCCACAGCCGCTAGCGCCTTTTTTGGGAGTGCGGCGGTCTTGCCGCCGCTTTTTCGATTGCGGCCGCACCATATAAGTCCGATGTCAGTAGCAGCGTAATCGAACCACACCGCGGGCTGCGGCAATCGGCCATCGCCCTTCAGATTTCTACCACCGCCATTTTCTTGACCATTCCCATAAACATGGGAGCATAGCTTTATGAAGACCACGCTGGAGATTCCCGATACCATCTTTCGCCGAGCCAAGTCCGTGGCGGCAGAACGCGGCATCCCCCTCCGCGAGTTTGTGACCGAGGCGGTTAAAGACAAGCTGGCGGCCAATGCCAAGTCTGACGGTAAGCCCTGGGTCAAGCATATGGGCAAGCTGAAACGTTTGCGGAAGGAGACCGCTCGCATTAATGCCCTTATCGAAAAAGATTCGGAGAAGATCGATACGGAGATGTGGCGTTGATTTTGGATATCAACGCCTTGTCGGCTGCCGCCCACTGTGAACCTGCTGCCCTTGAAGTCGTCGCGCGCGCTGAATATCTTGCCGTCCCCGTGATTGTTCTAGGCGAATACCGACTCGGAATAGCGCAATCTCGGCACAAGGTGAGCTACGAAGCTTGGCTTCGGGATTGGGTGAGCGCGGTGAGTGTTCTAGACATCGACGAGGAAACAACTCAGTCCTACGCCGCAATTGGCCTCGAATTAAAAACCAAGGGCAAGCCTATCCCCGCCAATGATTTGTGGATCGCTGCTCTTTGCCGGCAGTACTCTCTTCCCTTGTTGAGCCGCGACCGCCACTTCGATTTCGTCTCCGGACTCCGGCGCATCGACTGGTAAGCGCTTTCGCCGTCCGTCTAAGTTACTTCGGAGTTCCACTGTAATCCGTCCAGGACGGACGCCAAGCCCGAATCACTTGCTTCAAGCCGACTTCACGGTACCAATCCGGCAAACTTGCTCGAAGGCCCTTTCTGAATAGTTTCCGGATTGCCGACAAAGCGCTCAGAATTCGACAGACTGTGGGCTCACGGATGTCAGGCGTGCGCCTGCGGCAGGCCCCAGCGAACGTTGAGGGTACGCTGAGAGATCCGGCGATTTAGGTTGGACGCGCGGCGCGGAAATACAGCGAAATAATTAAAACTGGGACCCGCGCCGCTATTCTTCTCGCAACACGACTATCGGATCGACTCGAGTTGCTCTCCACGCCGGAATGACGGTCGCGGCAAACGCTACCGCCGCCAGCAGCGCCGGCACGGTCCCGAAGGTGAACGCGTCTGTCTTACTGACCCCGAATAGCAAGCTGGTCATCACGCGACTCAATGCGGCTGCGCCCAGAAGGCCCACCGCGATTCCAGCCCCCGCCAACTGCATCCCCTGCCGCACTACCAACCTGATGATGTTCCCGGGCCGTGCGCCCAGCGCCACCAGCACGCCGATATCGTGAGTGCTCTGCGTCACCAAATGCGACATTACGCCGTAGAGTCCCACTGCCGCCAGCAACAACGCGAACACCGCAAACACACCCAGCATGGTGCTCGAGAAGCGCTGGCGCGCCAGCGAATCATGCAACCGTTCCTGCATCGTCCGGATTCCGTAAACCACCACGTCCGGATCGACCGCATGGATTTGGCTTACGACCGCGGAAGATAGTCCTGCTGCTTCCGACGACGTGCGCACCGCCAGAAACATTCTAGGATCGGGCTGCTGTTGTTGGGGGAAGTAGGCCGCGATCTTTCCGTCCGTCTCCAGGCCGTATTGCTTGACTACGCCCACCACGCCCACGATCGTCATCGGCTTCTTGGGGTCGAACCACAAGTGTTTTCCACTGGGATCGCTGTCCGGCCAGAAGCGCTGCGCGAATTTCTCGTCGATGATTACCACTTGCGGCTTATCCGCGTTATCGTCCTCGGTGAAAAAGCGGCCCTTGCGCAGAGGAATTTCCATCGTCCGAAAATAATCCGTGCCTGCGACGCGAATATCCACTTGCAACTCCTGCCCTGGGGGCGGAGTGTAACCTTCCACGCTGATGCGTCCCCAACCTACCTCGCCCGTCAGCGGCAGCGCCGAAACCACTCCTTCCGCGACCACGCCTGGCAGGTGGGCAACACGGCTCTCGATTTCCCTGTAGAAATTGATGATTGGTTTATCGTTTTTATCGTTCTGGTATTTCCGGCCCGCTGCGGCCACCTCCATCGTCAGCACATGATCGGTGGTGAACCCCGGCGGCACGCTTTGCAATCGCGCGAAGCTGCGAATCAGAAGTCCAGCTCCGATCAACAGCATCAGCGAAAGCGCCAGTTCGGAAATCACCAGCAAGCCGCGCAAACGGTGGCGCCTCAGGTGTAGACCGCCGTCGCTCTGCCCACTGCGCCCTCCAGCCTTCAGCGAGGTGTTCAGATCCACCTTAATGGCGCGCCACACCGGTGCCACGCCGAATAGAATGCCGGTTGCCAGTGAAATGCCGAAGGTGAACGCGAGAACGGTTCCGTTGATTGCGATGTCTTCCAGCCGCGGAATATTACCAGGATTCATGGCGCGCACTACGTAAAGGCTTACTTGAGCGACGAAGAGTCCGGCAGCCCCGCCGAGCACTCCCAACAGAATACTTTCGGTGAGTAATTGCCGCGCAAGCCGCTGCCAGCCCGCCCCCACAGCCGTCCGGATGGCCACCTCCTTCTCACGCCCCGCCGCACGCGTTAGCAGCAGGTTCGCAACGTTGGCGCAGGCGATCAGCAACACCAGCGCTACCGACCCTAGCAAAACCAACAGCGCTCGGCGAACGTCTCCCACCACCTGCTCCTGTAGCCCTACCACGTGCATGCCGAAACTGAGGTCGCGCTTGTCCTTCTCGCGGATGCGGCTAGCAATCACGTTGATGTCGGCCTGTGCTTGTTGCACCGAAACCCCGGGCTTCAGCCGAACGACGATGTTATAGTTTTCGTCGCCCCTCTTTTGCACGGCATCGGCTCCCAATGGCAATGGCAGAAAGACGTCCATCTTGTCCATCGGTCCTTCCGATGGGATGACTTCGGCGTTGAGCATGAATCCGCGCTGCAGTACCCCTGCTACAGTAAATGGATTCCCATCGAGCGTGATGCTCTTGCCTACAATCTCCTGATCGGAATTGAACGACCGTTCCCAGAGCTGGTTGCTGAGAATGGCCACTGCTGGCTTGCCGGGTTGGTCCTCCTGCGGTAACAACAGGCGGCCAAGCTGAGGCTTTGCGCCAAGCATTTTCAGCAGGCTGGATTGCGCGCGCAATCCGTCAATCCGCTCAGACTGCTCGCGGCCTGCCAGCGTGAAAGGCCGGCTCTGCGCGAGCGCCATCAGCTCGAAAGAATGGTTCTCGTTCTGAATATCTATATATTGGCCAGGCGATGGCCAATCGCGAAAAATACCGATTCCCGGAGAATGCAGCCACACAGCCGCCAGCCGATCCGCTTGTGGATAGGGCAGCGGACGCAGTAGCAGCGCATCCACCACGCTGAAAATGGCCGAATTGGCGCCGATCCCGATGGCCAGGGAGGCCAAAATCACCAATGTCAACATCACGTTCTTGCGAAGCATGCGCGAAGCGTACCGAAGGTCTTGCAACCAGCTGTACATCATCCCTCCTGCCCTTTGAATGAAAGATAGTATGACGTGCCTCGGCTTCTGGCTAGGGAGTAATGCAGACGCCTGATTAACGCGGTGACTGGAAAGGTCATGCGCTGAGAAACCTGCAATGTTCTGAGGATGAGATTGACAGTGTAGGCGGAGATTCAGGAAGATGACGCCGGAGGTGGTGGGATGCGAGGGAGACTGGGGTTTGCAGTGGCGTGCGTTATTGCGAGTGCGGTGTTGGTCAGTCCGAGAGCTGGGGCGCAGAGGGCGGAGGCGACGGGGCAGGGCCAGGGTGGGCCGTCGGAGACGGTGAAGGCGCTGGTGGAGCGGCTGGAGCTGGAACGATACAAGGCGATGATTAAAGGACTGACACAGTTTGGGGACCGGCGGCAGGGGACGGATCGCAACCGGAAGGCGGTGGAGTGGATTGAAGCGCAACTGAAGAGCTATGGGTGCACGAATACGGAGCGCATCAAATATGACTACCAGCCTCCGCCGCCGCGGGACCCAAACGCTCCTCGACCAGGTGCAGGTGCGCAAGGGTCGCAGCCGGCGACAGCAGTGGGCGGCGGACGGCCAAGAGGGATTCGTACAAAGACGGGAGTGAATACGGATCCGAATGCGCAGCCGGACACGAAGGTGCGCGCGCTCGATTCGCAAGAATCGACGCCGGGGGCGCGTGAGGAAGTATATTGCACGAAGATCGGGACAAGCCACCCGGAAGAGATGTACATCATCGGCGGGCACATGGATGGGATTGGCTGGGGCGAGGCGGCAAATGATGACGGGTCGGGGACCGCGCTGGTGATGGAAGTGGCGCGCGTGCTGAGCAGCCCGGATGTGCGGACAGAGCGTTCGGTACGATTCGTTTTGTGGAACAACGAAGAGACGGGGCTGAATGGCAGCCGCGCGTACGTGGAACAGCGGCAGGGTTTGCAGGGAAAAGAGGACCCCGCAGGGTCGGGGCGCTACCCGGAGCCGAAGTGGCTGGGGATGATTACGCACGACATGATGCTCTTCGATCACGGGATGCCGCGCGCGGATGGAACGATGGGCAAAGAGCAACGGCCGGAGGCGGACGTCAACATCGAGTTTCAGTCGAATTCGAAATTCGCGGCGGAAGCGCAAGGTTTGGCGTGGGCGTTCGAGCGGGCGAATGAGAAGTATGCGACGGATTATCCAGCGAGCGTTGGGAGCCACATGACGAATACGGATTCGAGCTCGTTCATGGACGTGGCGCCATCGCTGAGTTTGCGCGAGAACGAGCGCGGAACGCAGATTGGGAGCGGGTGGGATCCGCAATGGCATCAGCCGACGGATTTGTACACGACGTATTCGGACGCGGATTTTCGATTGGGGTTGAATGCGGCTCAGACAACGCTGGCGGCGGTGGCGGAGTTGGCGGGAGCCAGGGTGCAGAAGTGATTGTAGGGATGGGAGTGGATATTGCGGAGGTGGGGCGGATTCAGGGGGCGATTGAGAGGCATGGGGAGACATTTCTGAGGCGCATTTACACGGATAGGGAGCGGGAGTACTGCGAGCGGTTCAAGAATAAGTATGAACGGTATGCGGGACGGTTTGCGGCGAAAGAGGCGGCGATGAAAGCGCTGGGGACTGGCTGGCGGCGCGGGGTGAAATGGGTGGACTTGGAAGTGGTGCGGGAGACCAGCGGGCGTCCGACACTGGCAATCACGGGCGAGGCGGCGAAAATCGCGCAACAGATTGGCGTGAAAAGCGTGGCGCTAAGTATTACGCATACGGAGACTCAGGCTTTGGCGCAGGTGATTTTCGAGGGTTGAAAGTTCAGAGTTGAAAGACAAGACGAAGAATTTCAACGCAGAGACGCAGAGCAGGAAAGAATAGGTTCACCTACCAGAGTTGTTCCAGTTTCACCTGAAATCGAGACATCAAGCCAATTATTTGCTGGATGATTTCCGTCCAGGCATAGCTTCAAATAGTTGCTGGAGAGCGCGGGGGTCGTGTCCTGTTGAGAGCCATCTGCAGAATCACTGGGGCGGAGGGTGAGGACGCGAAGGGTGCGGCCGAGCTGGGAGTGGCGGAAGGCGGCGGCTTTGGATTCGCTGAGGGCGCGGAGTTCGCGGGAGCGGCGCTTGATGGTGGCGCCGGGGACTTCGTTTGAGAGAGAGGCGGCTTTGGTGCCGGGGCGCTTGGAAAACGAGAAAACGTGGAGATAGGTGAAGGGCAGGCGTTCGATGAAGGCGAGAGTGGCCGTGTGGTCGGCTTCAGATTCGCCGGGGAAGCCGGTGATGACATCGGCGCCGATGGCGGCGTGGGGGAAGTGCTCCTGGATGAGTTCGACGCGGCGGGCGTAGTGCTCGGCACGGTACCAGCGGTGCATGGCGGCCAGGATGCGGTCCGAGGCGGACTGCAAGGGCATGTGGAAATGCTGGGCGATACGGTCGTTCGAGGCAAAGAGTTCGACGACGTCTTGCGTGACATCGAGAGGCTCTATGGAACTGATGCGGAGGCGCTCGACGGATGTTTCGCCGAGGATACGACGGAGGA
>Ga0137412_10001347_pt1 | contig 19002 bp, 17 predicted proteins | sample CZODoug2_1_16fun_FD_122160 | JGI IMG/M metagenome (GOLD analysis project Ga0137412, IMG submission 122160) | Vadose zone soil fungal communities from Angelo Coast Range Reserve, California, USA - CZODoug2_1_16fungal (Hybrid Assembly) | ecosystem: Environmental > Terrestrial > Soil > Vadose zone...
GCCCCGCTCCGGAGCACAGCATGGACGCCACTATCGCGCCCGCCGCCCCGTCACCCCCCGCCGCCGCCGAGACCACCCCCGCACCCGCCGCCGCCCCCGCCGCCACGCTCTCGCCCGCGGTCGCCGCCGCCCCGGCCGTGCCCGCGCCCGCCGAGCACCCGGCCGCGGGAACCCGCACGCCCGGCCCGGCCGGCACCACGGTCACCCCGATCCCCGCGGACCCGCCCGAGGACAACAAGCCCGCCCCGGCCCCGGCCCCCGCATTGGACGGCACTGCGGACATCACCGCGCTGCGTGGCCCGGCCGCCCGCGTCGTGGTGAACATGGAGGCCAGCCTCGGAGTGCCCACCGCCACCTCGGTGCGCTCGGTGCCCGCGAAACTGCTGATCGACAACCGGATCGTGATCAACAACCACCTGCGTCGCTCGCGCGGCGGCAAGGTCTCCTTCACCCACCTCATCGGGTATGCACTGGTGAAGGCACTGCAGGCGGTGCCGGTGATGAACGCCGGATTCACCCAGGTCGAGGGCAAGCCTGCCGTCGCCCACCCCGCGCACGTCAATCTGGGCCTGGCCATCGACCTGGAGAAGCCGGACGGCACGCGCACCCTGGTGGTGCCGTCCATCAAGGCGGCGGACACCCTGGACTTCGCGCAGTTCTGGGCCGCGTACGAGGACATCGTGCGCCGGGCCCGGAACAACAAGCTCGTCGTGGACGACTTCGCCGGCACCACGATCTCCATCACCAACCCCGGCACCATCGGCACCCAACACTCGGTGCCGCGTCTGATGGTGGGTCAGGGCACCATCGTCGGCGTCGGCGCGATGGAGTACCCGGCCGAGTACCAGGGCGCCTCGCCGGAGACCTTGGCGGCCATGGCGGTCAGCAAGATCCTGACGCTCACCTCCACCTATGACCACCGGATCATTCAGGGCGCGCAGTCCGGGGAGTTCCTGCGTCGCATCCATCAGTTGCTGCTGGGCGAGGACGAGTTCTTCGACGGCATCTTCCGCTCGCTGCGCATCCCCTACGAGCCGATCCGCTGGGAGACCGACATCTCGGCCTCCCACGAGGACCAGGTGTCCAAGCAGGCCCGGGTGCACGAACTGATCCACGCCTACCGCACCCGCGGTCATCTCATGGCCGACACCGACCCGTTGGAGTACCAGCAGCGCTCGCACCCGGACCTGGACATCGTCACCCACGGCCTGACGTTGTGGGACCTCGACCGCGAGTTCGTCTCGGGCACCGCTTTCGCCCTGTCCGGGCTGATGAAGCTGCGCGACATTCTCGGCGTGCTGCGCAGTTCCTACTGCCGCACGGTCGGCATCGAGTACATGCACATGCAGAACCCGCGCGAGCGGCTGTGGATCCAGGAGCGGGTGGAACGCGCCCCGGACCGGCTGCCCCGCGAGGAACAACTCCGGGTGCTGGGCAAACTCAACGAGGCCGAGGCCTTCGAGACGTTCCTGCAGACCAAGTACGTCGGACAGAAGCGGTTCTCGCTGGAGGGCGGCGAGTCCGTCATCGCCCTGCTGGACGCGGTGCTCACCGCGGCGGCACAGGACGGCCTGGACGAGGTCGGCATCGGTATGCCGCACCGCGGCCGGCTGAACGTGTTGGCCAACGTGGTCGGCAAGTCCTACGGCCAGATCTTCCGGGAGTTCGAGGGCAACCTCGACCCGAAGTCCATGCACGGTTCCGGTGACGTGAAGTACCACCTCGGCGCCGATGGCACCTACACCGCGCACGACGGCACCCAGGTCGCGGTGAGCCTGGCCGCCAACCCGTCGCACCTGGAGGCCGTGAACCCGGTGCTGGAAGGCATCGTGCGGGCCAAGCAGGACATCCTGGACCGCGGCATGACCGGGTTCACCGTGCTGCCGGTGCTCATGCACGGCGACGCGGCCTTCGCCGGGCAGGGCGTGGTCGCGGAGACCCTGGAGCTGTCCCAGCTGCGCGGTTACCGCACCGGCGGGACCATCCACCTGGTGGTCAACAACCAGGTCGGCTTCACCACCGCGCCGACCGCCAGCCGGTCCAGCCTCTACGCGACCGACGTGGCGCGCACCGTGCAGGCGCCGATCTTCCACGTCAACGGTGACGACCCGGAGGCCTGCGTGCGCGTTGCGCGCCTCGCCTTCGACTTCCGCCAGGCGTTCAAGAAGGACGTCGTCATCGACATGATCTGCTACCGGCGCCGGGGTCACAACGAGGGCGACGACCCCTCGATGACCCAGCCGCTGATGTACGACCTGATCGACGCCAAGCGCTCGGTGCGCAAGCTCTACACCGAGTCCCTGATCGGCCGTGGCGACATCACGCTGGAAGAGGCCGAGGCGGCGCTGAAGGACTATCGCGACCAACTGGAGAAGGTGTTCGCGGACACCCGCGGCGCACAGACCACGCCGACCACGGTGACCGCCACCTACAACGTGGCCACCCCGGCGGTCGGGCTGAACACGGCGATCAGCACGGACGCGCTCAAGCGCATCGTGGAATCGCAGATCGCGCTGCCGCCCGGCTTCAACGTGCACCCGCGGGTGGCGCCGTTGCTGCAGAAGCGGGCCGCGATGATCGAGACCGGCAACATCGACTGGGGCTTCGGTGAGCTGATCGCCTTCGGGTCGCTGCTGTTGGAGGGACGTCCGGTGCGCCTGGCCGGGCAGGACTCCCGGCGCGGCACGTTCGTGCAACGGCACTCGGTGCTGGTGGACCGGACCACCGGCGCGGAGTACAACCCGCTGGCCAATCTGGACCCCGACCAGGGCACGTTCTACGTCTACGACTCGCTGCTCTCCGAGTACGCCGCGCTCGGCTTCGAGTACGGCTACTCGGTGGCCCGGCCCGACGCCCTGGTGGCGTGGGAGGCGCAGTTCGGCGACTTCGTCAACGGTGCCCAGTCGATCATCGACGAGTTCATCTCTTCCGGCGAACAGAAGTGGGGCCAGCGCTCCAGCGTGGTCATGCTGCTGCCGCACGGCCTGGAGGGTCAGGGTCCGGACCACTCCTCCGGCCGCCCGGAGCGGTTCCTGCAGCTGTGCGCGCAGGACAACACGACCGTGGCCATCCCGACCACCCCGGCGAACCACTTCCACCTGCTGCGCTGGCAGGCGCTCTCGCCGCACCACCGACCCTTGGTGATCTTCACTCCCAAGTCGCTGCTGCGTCATCGGGCCGCGGTCTCCGACCCGTCGGCGTTCACCTCCGGGCACTTCGCGCCGGTGATCGCCGACCCGAAGGTGGCCGACCCGAACGCGGTGCGCCGGGTGGTGCTGTGCACCGGGAAGGTCTACTACGACCTGGCCGCGCACAGCGAAGAGCACTCGGACACCGCGGTCGTGCGGGTCGAGCAGCTCTACCCGCTGCCGGTCACCGAACTGGATGGGGTGCTGGCGCTGTACCCGAACGCGAGCGACGTGCGTTGGGTGCAAGAGGAGGCAGCCAACCAGGGTGCCTGGCCGTTCATGGCGCTGCACCTGCCCGAGCACCTCGGCGGGCGCTCGCTCAAGCGGGTCTCCCGCCCGGCCTCCTCCGCGCCCGCGGTCGGCTCCCACTCGGTGCACGACTACGAGCAGCAGCAGGTGGTCGAGCAGGCCTTCGCGCGCTGAGGTCGAGGGAATGTATTTCACCGACCGCGGCATTGAGGAACTCATCGAACGACGCGGTGAGGAGAACGTGGACCTGGCCTGGCTGGGCGCCCGGCTGGCCGAATTCGTCGACCTGAACCCGGAGTTCGAGGTCCCCATCGAACGCCTGGCCACCTGGCTGGCGCGCTTGGCCGAAGAGGACGACTGACACCCCGTACGCTGCGGACGTGTTGTTGCACCTCACCACCCGCGAGGACTGGGAAGCCGCCCAGGCCGCCGGCATCTACGAGCCGCCCTCGTTGGCCAAGGAGGGCTTCGTGCACCTGTCCGCACCCAACCAGGTGCTGGACACGGCCGAACGACACTTCCCCGGCGTGCGCGGCCTGGTGTTGCTGACCATCGCCGCCGAACGACTCCGGGCCCCGCTGCGCTACGAGACCGTGGCCGAGCGTGGGGAGATGTTCCCGCACCTCTACGGCCCGCTGAACCTCGACGCGGTCACCGCGGTGGTCGACTTCGCCGGCCCCGACTGAGGCATCAGACCCGCGGCCGGTACACCCCGACGTTCACCTCAAGGGTGACCGCAACCGGATCCGGCAGTACCGCGATTCGATCGGCCAACTCGCCCGCCCCGATGTGGTGCGCGTTGGGCCCCATGCCCACCACCGTCGCCACCGCGACATGCGACAGCGACATCCGAGAGTTCACCCGCGCCACCCGCACCGCGGTGAACCAGGGATCCAACGCGACCGCCAACCGGGCCGGTTTGTCGGCGTCCACCGAGATCAGGCCCAGTGAGGAGACCAACTCCCCCAGGTGCCCGGGCCCCGGCGTGACCACCAGCAACGCGCCGGCCGGACCCAACACGCGCGCGTACTCCGCACCGTTGCGCGGGGCGAACACATTGAGCAGCAACCCGACGCACCCGTCGACCAACGGCAACGGCTCGCGCAAATCCCATCCGATGGCACTCGCCCGGGGGTGACAACGGGCAGCACGCCGCAACGCCGGCGTCGAGGAGTCCAGCGCCAGTCCGTCGGCGGGCACGGCGTCCAACACCGCAGCCAGGTAGTGCCCCGGCCCGGAACCGACGTCCACCACCAAACCGCGGTGCGGCCAGGCTTGCACCGCCGCCGCGATCACTTCGTCCAGCACCGGCGCAAAGTGACCTGCCGTCAGAAAAGTGCTGCGGGCGTCCACGGCTGCGGCGTCATCGGCGCCCAACCCGACGCGGCCCAGGCCGGCCGCGAGATTCACATAGCCCTGCCGCGCCCGGTCGAACGAGTGCCCGGCCGCACATCGCAGCCCGGCCGGGCTTTCCGCGAACTCTGCCCGGCACACCGGGCAGCGCAACGCCTCGATCAGCGAACGAACACGACCTTCCCGAACAGCTCCCCGCTGTGCATCTTCGCGAACCCGTCGCGGGCCTCGGCCAGCGGAATCTCGCTGTCGATCAGCGGCCGCGCGCCGGTGTTGGCCAGGAACTGCGCCAGTTGCACCAGCTCGTCGCGGGTGCCCATCGTCGAACCGAGCACGTTCATCTGCAGGAAGAACAGTCGGGTCAGGTCCGCGGGCGGCGCGAAGCCACTGGTGGCCCCGGAGATCACCAGACTGCCGCCCGGCTTCAGCGAGCGCATCGAGTGCGCCCAGGTTGCCTCACCGACGGTCTCCATCACCGCGTCCACCCGGTCCGGCAGCCGCGCGCCGGTCTCGAAGGCCGCCTCGGCGCCCAGTGCCAACGCGCGTTCCCGCTTCCCGCCGTCGCGGCTGGTCACCCACACCCGCAGCCCGGCCGCCTGGCCCAACGTGATGCACGCGGTGGCCACCCCGCCACCCGCGCCCTGCACCAACACGGTGGCGCCCGGCTTGCACTGACCGCGGGTGAACAGCATCCGGTAGGCAGTCAGGTACGCGGTCGGCAGGCACGCCGCCTCGGCCATGGACAGCTGCGCCGGCTTCGGCACCAGGTTGCGGCGCGGCACCACGAGCTGTTCGGCGAAGGTGCCCTGGTGTTTCTCGGACAACAAGGACCGGCTCGGGTCGAAGGTTTCGTCGCCGCGGTAGTCCGGGTCACCGACCAGCGCGTGCACGATGACCTCGTTACCGTCCGGGTCGATCCCCGCGGCGTCGGTGCCCAGGATCATCGGCAGCGCCGACTCCTTGAGCCCGACCCCGCGCAGCGTCCACAGGTCGTGGTGGTTGAGCGAGGCGGCCTTGACCTCGACGGTGACCCAGCCGTCCTTGGCGATCGGGTCGGGACGCTCGCCGAGCTCGAGAGCGGACAGCGGGTCGTCGTTGGAGAAGCGCGCAGCGCTGACGGCAAACATGCATCGACCCTATCCACGGCGCCGCCACGGCCAGATGCGGGCGAGCACCAGGCCCAGCACCTCGGCCTCCGCGACCGCGCCCACCTGCCAGGAGTCCACCCCGACCGCGGGGTTGTCCCGCTCCACCCACCAGCCCTCCGGCACCCGATGGGTGGCCCGCTTCACGGCCACCACACCATCGGGCAATCGCACGATCACCAAACGCCCGGCGCGCACCCGGGCGCGCGTACGGACCAGCAACACATCTCCGGAGCGCAGCGTCGGCCGCATGGACTCACCGGCCACGCGAACTATTCGCACGCCCCGGCGAGTAGCACTGATCATGCGGGTAGTGTCCCGATTGAATCCGGCCCCGCACGCACGGGGCGACGCGACGAAGGGACTCCGGAATGCGGTTCCTGCGAATCACCACGGTGCACGCGCACTGCGATTTGCCGTGTGGTGTCTACGACCCGGCCCAGGCCCGCATCGAGGCCGAGTCGGTCAAGGCGATCATCGAGAAGTACAGCGGCAGCGACGACCCGGCCTTCAAGGCGCGTGCACTGGATATCAAGGAGCAGCGCTCCGACCTGGTCAAGCACCACCTCTGGGTGCTGTGGACGGACTACTTCAAGCCGCCGCACTTCGAGGCGTACCCGAACCTGCACGGCCTGTTCAACGAGGCCACCAAGCTGGCCGGCGCCGGCGGCACCAAGGGCTCCACCGACGTGGCGGTCGCCGACAAACTGTTGGGCAAGATCGACGAGATCGCCGAGATCTTCTGGGCCACCAAGAAAGCCTGAAACGCCACGCCCGATGCACCGCCACCGGCACTCCGGAGGCGGTGCATCGCCGTTAGATGGGTAGGACGTGCCCGGGAAGTACGCAGCAGTTTCGGATCGACGATGAGTCCGCAGGGAGGAACTCGGTGACGCAACTGGGCGCCCTGGACGGGGCTGCTAACTCCCCGGCCACTGATTTCGTGGAGATCCGTCTGCCCGCCGACGGGGCCTACCTCTCGGTGCTGCGCACCGCGACGGCCGCGCTGGCCGCGCGGCTGAACTTCACCATCGACGAGATCGAGGACCTGCGGATCGCGGTCGATGAGGCGTGCGCGCTGGTGCTGGTCAAGGCCGTGCCCGAGGGCGAACTGCTGTGCCGGTTCGTGATCGACCCCATAGGCATGACGGTCGTCGTCACCGCACCCACCCGGGACGGCACACCGCCCGCCCGGGACAGCTTCGCCTGGATGGTGCTCAGCGCGCTGGCGGGCGAGGTCGATGCGTCGATCTCCGCCGACTCGCACCTGACCATCTCGATGCGCAAGGAACGTGGCGTCGTCGACGGGGCCAACGCGTGACCGGTGCCGACGGGGTCTCCCCGGAATCGGTCGACCGCAGCTCCGAACTCGCCATCGCGCGGGAGGAGGCGCGGGCGATGTTGACTGCGCTGTCCACCATGCCTGACGACGACCCCGACCGCGCCAAAGTGCGCGACCAACTGGTGGAGATGCACCTGCCATTGGTCGAGCATCTGGCCCGCCGCTTCCGCAACCGCGGCGAGCCGTTCGACGACCTGGTACAGGTGGCCACCATCGGGCTGATCAAGTCCGTGGACCGGTTCGACACCGAACGCGGCGTGGAGTTCTCCACCTACGCCACCCCGACCATCGTCGGGGAGATCAAGCGCCACTTCCGGGACCGGGGCTGGGCAGTACGGGTGCCGCGCCGACTGCAGGAACTACGCCTGGCGCTGACCACCGCGACCGCGGAGCTCTCCCAGCGACACGGCCGGGCCCCGACGGTGGCCGAGCTGGGTGCGCACCTGGGGCTGTCCGAGGAAGAGATCCTCGAGGGCCTGGAGTCGGCCAACGCCTACAGCACGCTGTCCCTGGACGCCGGCGACGCCGGCGACGACGAGGGGCCGACCGTCGTCGAGCAGCTCGGCGCGGAGGACGAGGCGTTGGAGAGCGTCGAATATCGCGAATCACTCAAGCCACTTCTGGAACAACTGTCCCCGCGAGAGAAAAAGATTCTGTTATTGCGATTCTTCGGGAACATGACGCAATCGCAGATTGCCGAGGAAATCGGAATTTCGCAGATGCACGTATCCCGACTACTCGCCCGCACCCTGGCTCAACTGCGCCAGAACCTGCTCGTCGGCGAGTGAGCGGATCAGGACGCGGCGGGCCGCCCGGCGAACACCGCCACCAGCACTGCGGCCGCGCTGGCCAGCAGCAGGGCCCCGGCTGCCGGGATCGCCCGAGCCAAGCTCACTCCGACCGGCAACATGATCAGCTCCCAGACCAGCACCGGGGCACGCGCCCAGCGGCGCGCGAAAAACAGTCCACGGGCGGCAAACGCCAGGCCCACGCCGGCGATCAGCGCCAAGCCGGCCATCAACTCGGCGGCCAGCCGGTCATCGACGTGGCCCGCGGCGCCGACCACCGCAGTCCACACCCCCAGCACCAGCACGGTCACCGCCTGACCGAACACGACCAGCGCAGCGAGCGTGCCGGGGTCCCGGCGAGGACCCGCCACTTTAACGTTCATTGACCAATTCCTGAACTTTAAGAGAGCTTATCCCCCGATGCGCGGGCACCATCCTGCGATGATCCCGCCCATTGCGCAGCGAGGTACGGCGAGCGCTAGGCGACCGGCCAGTAATTTTCGCCACGAACACTTGCGCGTGCCTAGCGGGTGGTTCAGGGTGGACCCCGGACGCGGAAGCCTACGCCGCAGTCCGTGCCGCAGATCACAGAGAATTCCTGACTCCGTGGCACGTATTTTCGCTCGTGAACGCGTTCACTAGGTAGTGACCGGTCGGTAACCGGTCAGCCGCACTCGTATCCAGGGGCCCACCGCCCTGCCATCAAGAGGAGCTACACCCATGGACTGGCGCCACCGCGCGGTCTGCCGGGACGAAGATCCCGAATTGTTCTTCCCGATTGGGAACACCGGGCCTGCACTGATGCAGATCGAAGAGGCCCGGGCTGTATGTCGTCGTTGCGACGTCATCGAGACCTGCCTGCAATGGGCACTGGAGTCCGGTCAGGACGCCGGTGTCTGGGGTGGGCTCTCCGAGGACGAGCGGCGCGCGCTCAAGCGTCGCACCGCGCGCGCCCGAGCGAGAGTTCTCTAGAGGACCAAACCCCTCATCCCGATCGCGATCGAACCCCGGGCTCTTTACAACGGAGACCGGGGTTCTTTCTGTCGGCCCATCGGAATCGCCAGGCGCACCGAGGTGCCACCGCCGGGCCGCTCGCCCAACTCCAACTCCCCGCGCAGCTCCCCGGCGACCAGCGTGCGCACGATGCGCAGGCCCAGGTTCGCCGAGGTCACCGGATCGAATCCCGCGGGCAGCCCGCGGCCGTCGTCGACCACCTCGACGCACAGCAGATCCGCCTCCCGCTCGGCGCGCACCGCGAGCAGCTCCGAGTCCGGCCCCACCCCATGCTCCAGTGCGTTCTGCACCAACTCGGCCAGCACCATGGACAACGGCGCCGCCAACCGGCTGGGCAGCCGGCCGAACTCGCCGGTGCGCTGCGGGCGCACCACTGCGTCAAACCCCGACACGTCGGTGACCATGGCCAGCACCCGGTCCACCACGACGTCGAAATCCACGGTCTCGTCCGCGGACTGGGACAGCGTGTCGTGCACGATCGCGATCGACCCGACCCGCCGCTCGGCCTCGGCCAACGCCTCGCGGGCGGACGCGGAGTCCACCCGGCGGGCCTGCATGCGCAGCAACGCGGCGATGGCCTGCAAGCTGTTCTTCACCCGGTGATGCGTCTCCCGGATCGTGGCGTCCTTGGTGATCAACTCGCGTTCCCGGCGACGTAGCTCGGTGACGTCGCGCACCAGCACCAGGGCGCCCAGCTGCGCGGCGACGTCGGCCAGCGGGCTGCCATAGAGCGGGATGGCGCGCAACCGCAACGCCGCCGTGTCGCTCTCGATCAACACCGCGCGGGCCACCCGCCCGGAGGCCACCACGCTCACCGCCTCATCGACCGGTTCGGTGCTCGGTGCCAACTCCGCGGTCAACAAACCCAGGTGGTTGCCGACCAGGTCGGTGGCCAGCCCCAACCGGCGGTACGCGGACAGGGCGTTCGGGCTGGCATAACCGACCACACCGGCCGCGTCCAATCGGATCAAACCGTCACCCACCCGCGGAGAGGCGTCGCCCGCGTCCACCGCGCCGGGCTGCGGGAACAGCCCGTCCGCGATCATCCGAGCCAGGTCCCCCGCGCATTGCAGGTAGGTCAGCTCCAGCCGGCTGGGGGTGCGCACCGATACCAGGCTGGTGGTGCGCGCGATCACGCCGAGCACCCGATCGCCGCGGCGCACCGGAATCGCCTCGGCGCGCACCGGCACCTCGGGCATCCATTGCGGGTCCTGCCGGACGATCCGGCCGGTGTCCTGCGCGTTGTCCAACATCGGCTTGGCCCCCCGAGCCAGCCGAGTACCGACGACATCGTCCTGGTAGGCGGTGGGCCCAGTGGTCGGGCGCAGCTGGGCCACCGCGACGAACTCCGAACCGTCGGCCACCGGCACCCAGAGCACCAGGTCGGAGAAGGACAGGTCGGCCAGCAACTGCCAGTCCGCGACGAGCAGGTGCAACCACTCCAGATCCTCGGCGTCGGCGGCACAGATCGAACGGAGGAGTTCGCGCAACGACGCCATGAGTGAGGAGCGTAGGCAACCGCGAAACACGCCGACCCGCACCTCGGCGGCAAGGTAGGTTCGCAGGAGCGGGCAAGCACAACCGGGAGGCAACCACCGTGACCGACGTCGACCCGCGCGCGCGGGCCGAGACGTCCGTCGACATGGCCTTCTGGGATCGGGTGGTGGCCGCCGATCACGCCCTGCCGGCCGACCGTCGACCCGCGGACCTGGCCGTCGAGCTCGTCGAGTTGCTCGGCGCCACGGACCCGCACCTGCGCGACGACCTGGGTCTGGGGGTGCTGAGCACCTGGGTGAGTCGTGGGGTCTACGACGATCTGCTGCCCGGGCTGGGCGACGGGCTGAGCGACCGGCTGCGCGCCGGGCTGGGCGAGGACGGCACCTGGTCGGTACTGCGGCGCTCGTTTTCCGCCGCCGCCCTGGCCGCGGTGCTGGAACGGGACAACGTGCGCCCCCGAGTGGCCCCGGAGACGGTGCTCGCCTGGGGTGATCACGGGTTGGCCTGGCTGCTCGCCGAGCGGGACCTGCGCAGCCACATCCCCGGCGCCGGGCGGGTGCAGGCGGTGGCGCACGGCGCGGACCTGATCGGCGCACTGGCCCGCTCCCGCCATCTCGGTGAGGGTGGGCTGATGGTGCTGCTGGACACGGTCGCCGACCGGCTGCTGGCCCCGGCCCCGGCAGCGTTCGCCGGCCGCGAGGAGGACCGGCTGGCCGCGGCCACCATGGCGCTGCTGCATCGCGACGCGGTCGGTCTGGACGTACTAGAGCCCTGGGTGGAGCGGATGGCCGCCGGCTGGTCCCGGGCCGCTGACCCGGTACCGGCCTCGGTGGTGAACACCGTCGCCTACGCCCGCGCGTTGCACCTGCAGCTGCTGCTCGGCACCCGACCACCGTCGGGGGTACCCGCCGATCTCTACGCCCGTCCGCCCGCGGTGCGGGTGGACCTGCTGGCGCTGTTGCAGGCCGCGTTGCGCAGCAGCGGACCGTTCGCCGTACGGTCAGCTTTGTGACTGGACCCTTCGACTGGGTGCACGACCGGGCCGCCGAGCGCGAGGCGGCCGGGTTGCGGCGGCGGTTGCGTCCGCGCGCGGCCGACGAGGACGTGCTGGACCTGGCCGGCAACGACTACCTGGGCCTGGCCCGACATCCCGACGTGCTGCACGCCGCCGCGCTGGCCGCCAAGCAGTGGGGAGCAGGTTCCACCGGCTCCCGGCTGGTCACCGGCACCACGATGCTGCACACCGAACTGGAGACCGCGTTCGCCGCCTTGATGGGCGCCGAGGCCGCGCTGGTCTTCTCCTCCGGTTACCTGGCCAATATCGGCGCGGTCACCGCGCTCACCGGGCCCGGCACGCTGGTTGTCTCCGACGCGCTCAACCACGCCTCCCTGATCGACGCCTGCCGGCTGTCCAGCGCCCGGGTCGTGGTCACCCCGCACCGCGACGTCGCCGCGGTGGACGCGGCACTGGCCGCGCGCACCGAGGAGCGGGCCGTGGTGATCACCGATGGTGTGTTCTCGGTGGACGGCGACGTGGCCCCGCTGGACGGGTTGGCCGCAGCCGCGCGCCGGCACGGCGCCGGGCTGATCGTGGACGAGGCACACGCGGTCGGCGTGATCGGGGAACAGGGTCGGGGCAGCGTGCACGCCGCCGGCCTGGCGGGTGCCCCCGACGTGGTGTGCACCGCGGTGCTGTCCAAATCCATGGGCAGCCAGGGCGGGCTGGTGGTCGGACCGCAGGCGGTGATCGATCACGTGCTCGACAGCGCCCGCAGCTTCATCTTCGACACCGGGTTGGCGCCGGCCGCGGCGGGCGCCGGCCTGGCCGCGCTGCGGCTGCTGGTGGCCGAGCCCGAGCGAGCCGGCCGGGTGCGCGAACGCGCCCGTGACCTGCACCGCATCGCGCTGGCCGCAGGGCTGCAGGCCGCCGAACCGCGCGGCGCGGTGTGCGGAGTGCTGGTCGGGCGCCCCGAACTCGCGGTCGAGGCGGCCGCGGCCTGCCTGACGGCGGGCGTGCGGGTGGGCTGCTTCCGGCCGCCGTCGGTGCCCGACGGGGTGTCCCGGCTGCGGATGACCGCGCGGGCCGACCTGACCCCGGCCGACCTGGACCGCGCCGCGGCCGGGTTGGCCGCCGCCGCCGAGGTGATCCACCGCGGCGGTAAAGCGTGAGTGTGTTGGTGGTGACCGGCACCGGGACCGGGGTCGGGAAGACCATCGTCACCGCGGCCATCGGGGTGCTTGCCGCGCAGCGCGGGGCGAGTACGGCCGTGGTGAAGCTGGCCCAGACGGGGGTGGGCGACGATGAACCCGGCGATCTGGCGGACATCGCGCGGCTGACCGGGATCGACGACCTGCACGAGTTCGCCCGCTATCCCGACCCGCTGGCCCCGGCAGCCGCTGCCCGTCTGGCCCGGCGCCCCGAGGTCGATCTGGACAAGGCGGTCGCCGAGATTGCGGAACTGGCCGCGATCCGTCGACTGGTCCTGGTCGAGGGCGCGGGTGGACTGTTGGTGCGCTTCGACTCCGACGGCCGCACGCTGGCCGACATGGCCCGCATGCTCGGCGCTCCGGTGCTGGTGGTGGTCGATGCGGGGCTGGGCACGCTCAACCACACGGCGCTGACCCTGGAGGCGCTGGCCCATCGCGGGCTGGAGCTCACCGGGCTGGTGGTCGGCGCCTGGCCCATCCAGCCGGACCTGGCCGCGCGCAGCAACCTGGTGGACCTCACCGCGCTGGCCGCCCGTCCGTTGGCGGGGTTAATGAGTGCTAACATTGGCGGCTCGACACCGCGGCAGTTCCTCGCTGCAGCGAAGACCGGACTCGGCCCGTATCTGGGCGGTTCGTTCGATGCGACAGAATTTGTGCGTAAGCACCGGCCGGACCAGCCTGGAGGCACCGCGTGACCACGCTCGTCGAGGCAGCGACCGAGCTCCGCGAGCTGCCCGAGGTGTTGGTTCGGGCCCGGGCGCAGGTGCTGGAGGCGGGCATCGGGCTGGACGAGGCGGACACCCTCGCGGTGCTGTCGCTGGCCGATGAGTTCGTGCCCGATGCGCTGGCGCTGGCCCACGAGGTGCGCATGCGTTGGTGCGGGCCCGAGGTCGAGGTGGAGGGCATCGTGTCGCTGAAGACCGGCGGCTGCCCGGAGGACTGCCACTTCTGCTCCCAGTCCGGGCAGTTCACCTCCCCGGTGCGCTCGGTCTGGTTGGACATCCCGGCCCTGGTCGAGGCCGCCAAACAAACCGCGGCCACCGGGGCCAGCGAGTTCTGCATCGTGGCCGCCGTGCGCGGACCGGACCAGCGGCTGATGACCCAGATGCGCGAAGGCGTCGCCGCGATCAAGGCCGCCGTGGACATCCAGGTCGCCGCGTCCCTGGGCATGCTCACCCAGACCCAGGTCGACGAGCTGGCCGCCATGGGCGTACACCGCTACAACCACAACCTGGAAACCGCGCGCTCCTACTTCACCCGGGTCGTCACCACCCACACCTGGGAAGAGCGCTGGGACACCCTGGAGATGGTCCGCGCCGCGGGCATGGAGGTCTGCTGCGGCGGCATCGTCGGCATGGGCGAAACCCTCGAACAACGCGCCGAGTTCGCCGCCCAACTCGCCGCCCTGTCCCCCGACGAGGTCCCGCTGAACTTCCTCAACCCCCGACCCGGCACCCCGTTCGGTGACGTCGAACAAATGCCCGCCGTCGACGCGCTGCGCACCATCGCCGCGTTCCGCCTGGCCCTGCCGCACACCATCCTGCGCTTCGCCGGCGGCCGCGAGATCACCCTGGGCGACCTGGGCACCCGCGACGGACTGCTCGGCGGCATCAACGCCGTCATCGTCGGCAACTACCTGACCACCCTGGGCCGCGACCCCGCCGAGGACCTCGCCCTGCTCGGCGAACTCTCCATGCCGATCAAGGCGATGGCCGACACCTTCTGACCGACGTCAGATCGAGCGGCACCTGCGGGGCGACTGCGTAGTCAGATCAGTACTGCCACGGATTCGCGGGCGGCCATGCCGCCGCCAGATTTTCTCCCAGCCCGGCCTGCGCCCGCAGGAAGGGCAGGAATGGGAGGTCACCGTGCCAACCTCAGCAGCGAACACCCACACTCTGCCCGCCCCCCGGATGGGCCGGGTCGCCTGCGCGGCGTTCGCCGGCACCACGATCGAGTTCTACGACTTCTTCATCTTCGGCACCGCGACCGCGTTGGTCTTCGGCTCAGTGTTCTTCTCGGAGCTCGGTGGCGGCCGCGGCACGCTCGCGCTCGCTGCCACCTACGCGGTCGCCTTCGTCGCCCGTCCCATCGGCGCCGTGCTCTTCGGGCACATCGGCGACCGGCGCGGCCGCAAGCGCACCCTGATCTACACCCTCGTGTTGATGGGTGGGTCCACATTCGCGATCGGGCTGATCCCCAGTTACGACGCCATTGGGATCGCGGCCCCGTTGATGCTCGTCACCCTGCGGTTCGTGCAGGGCCTGGCCGTTGGCGGCGAGTGGGCCGGGGCGGCGTTGCTCACCGCTGAGTACGCCCCACCGCACCGCCGCGGCCGGTACGCGATGTTCCCTCAACTCGGTCCGGGCATCGCCTTTGGTCTGTCGGCCGTGACCTTCCTGCTGGTCTTCGAGATCACCGGCAACCCGACCAAGAACGACGCCTTCCAGGCCTGGGGATGGCGGATTCCGTTCCTGGCCAGCGCAGTGCTGGTCGGCGTCGGACTCTATGTGCGGCTGCGGATCGAGGAGACTCCGGTGTTCAGGGCCGCCCTGGACGCGCACTCCCCCGCCCGAGTTCCGGTCTGTGACGCGGTCACGACTCAGTGGCGCCAGATCCTGCTCGCCGGCGGCGCGTTGACCGCGATCTTCGGGTTCTTCTACATCGGCTCGGTGTTCATCACCGGCTACGCCGGCCGCAACCCCAAAGGCGTCCCACCGGGGATTCTCGGGCTCTCGCCGCAGACGATCCTGACGATTCACGTCGCCGCCGCCGTGGTCTTCGCCGGGGTATGCGCCCTGGCCGCGCTGAACTCCGACCGGATCGGACGAAAGCGGGTCATGCTGATCGGCAACGCGGCCGGTATCCCCCTCGGTCTGCTGGTCTTCCCGACCATCAACGGCCACGGCGGGGTCGGTCTGGCGATCGGGATGTGTCTGCTCATGGCCTTCGTGGCCGTGTCTTACGGCCCCGCGGCGGCCTACCTGCCCGAGATGTTCGACACCCGCCACCGCTATACGGGCGCAGGCCTCGCCTACAACCTCGCGGGCGTCCTCGGCGGCGCCATTCCCATCCTGGCCGCCCCGGAGATCCTCGACACCTGGGGCAGTCGCGGGATCGGCGTGTATCTCGCGGTCCTTGCCGGATTCTCCACGATGTGCCTCCTGGCCCTGCCCGAAACCAAGGACCGCACCATCTCCCCATCGAGCGCCCAGCCGGCGGAATCGCCGATGCTGGTCGGTGCACCGGTCGGCTGAACCCTGGCGCCCTGGAGCCGGGCGCGGCAACATCGCCGGTGCCTAACACATTCGGAAGGAAACGGTGAGCGCTGACCCGCGGGTACGCACCGGTGGACCGTCGCCGGTGCGTACTGCGGCGACCGGGGCCGGGATCCCCGGCGGGATCCGAAGGCCGACGCAGATCGCCCTGGTCGGCCGGGACCAGGAGCTGGGTTGGCTTCAGGCCCAGTTCCACTCCACCACCGCCGTGGGGCTGGGCGTGGTGTTGGTCTCGGGTGCCGCGGGCGTCGGCAAGAGTCGACTCGTTCGGGAGCTTGCAGCTCGGGTGCCCGCGGACACGATCGTGCTGACCGCCCGCGGATATCCGCTCGGCGCGACCGACGCGTACGGGCTATGGATCGAGGCGCTGGATCCGTTACTCGCCGGACTCGGCGAAGTGGACGTTCGCGCGCTGTGCGGCGAGTACCTCGACGATGCCGCTGCGCTGCTGCCACGAGCCGCGTTCTTCGCCGGGCCCCGCCCGGCAGGTGCGCCGCGAGCGCGCCTCGCGGAAGCGCTGACCAGGGTGATCGACAACCTATCGCTGCGGGCGCCGGTGCTCGTGGTGCTCGACGACCTTCACCTGGGGGACCCGTCGTCGTGGGAGCTGCTGCGTCGGATCGCACGGCAACTTCCCGCCCGACCGGTGCTCATCGTCGGGACGGCCCGGCCCGAGCAGCTTTCGCACAACGACGTGGCCGCGCACGTGTTGTTCGAACTCGACCAGGACGGGCGGCTGTTGCGGTTCCCGCTCGGCTCGCTCGACCCGGACGGGGTCACCGCCCTGACCACCGAATTGCTGGGCCGGACACCGCCGACCGAACTCGTCCGTTGGTTGACCGAGCGATCCGAGGGCAACCCACTTTTTCTGCGGGGGCTTGTGCGCGCGTTGGTGGACGAGGGTGCCGACCTCAGTGCGCCGGCTCTGCGTCGGCTCCCGGAGGATCTGGTCGAGCGGATCCGATCCCGGATGGGCCGGTTCGCCGAGGCTCCGCAGCGCCTACTCGAGATTGCTGCCGTCACCGGGCGGCCGGTGACGGCGGCCGAACTCGAAGGCATGGTCGACCGGTCGGTGGACGAGCTCGCCGGGCAACTCGACGACCTCGTCGCCGCCGGAGCCCTGGTGGAGGAGGAGACCGGGCGCCACCTGGCCTACGCGTACTCACACCCGCTCATCCGGGACGCCGTCTACAGCGACATCGGCAGTGCGCGACGCCGGGTGCTGCACCGCGTGGTAGCGCGCGTGCTGTCCGAGCGGGGTCGGCTCGCGGAGTCGGCCGAACACTTCGCCTGCGCCGCCGACGTCGGCGATCCCGAGGCCCTGGACGTGCTGCTCCGGGCGATCGCCGAGGCCGAAGGTCGTGAGGCCTACCGCGAGGCGATGGCCCTGATCGGTGCGCTCGTCGAGCTCCTGCCGGACGGCGACGAACGCTGGCGGGCGGTCTACGAGGCCGTGTCCTGGGAGGCGGACTGGGTTGTCGACCACCGCGCTGACAGCCACGGTGCGGTCGGCGTACGCGCGATGCGGGCGATCGAGGACCTGTTCGACCGCACCGGCGAGCCCGCGCACCGGCGTGGCGCGGTCAAGTTCCGGCTCGCCACCTTCCTGGCCTGGGGCGTCGGCGACCTTGCGCCGGCGGCCGCGGCGGCGAGCGAGGCCACGCAGCTGTTCGCCGCGGCCGGCGACCGACGTTCGGAACTGCTGGCCACCCGCGAGGAGGCGTTCATTGCCGGCCTGCGGGGTGACCTGGTCGCGATGGCGGAGCGGGCCGAAGCGGTCCGGACCGCCGCGCACGCGGAGGGCCACCGCTTCGTCGAGATGCAGGCGTGCCAGGGAGTCGGGTACGCCTGCGGTTTCCTGGGCCGGCTCTCGGAAGCGGAGACCGCCACCGAGCGGCAGATCGCCATCGCCACCGAGGACGGGAAGACCTACCGCGCGACCGTGGGCCTCGGCGTGCTGGCCCTGGTCAAGACGTGGGGCGGGGACACGGCTGCGGCCCAACTGCTGCTCGACCGGGCCGTCGCGCTGAACCCGAACCACCGAGACACCGTTCACCTGGAGAGTCAGATCGTCACCTGCTGGTGGTCCGGGAACATGAGCGCCGCCCTCGAGGCCGCCCACGAGATCGTGGCGTGGGCGCCGGCCGGCACAAGCCTGCGCCGGTCGCACGGGATGGCGGTCGCCGCGGTCACGGCCGTCGAGGCCGATCGACTGGCGGAGGCAGATCGGTTCCTCGGCCGGGCGCAGCAGGCGCTCCGCGACCGGGACTGGTCGGCCTTCGGTCCCGTGGCCGAAGCTGCGGCCGGAATGCTCGCCTGGCGGACCTCGGGCCCTGCCGCCGGCCTTCCCCGACTTGTAGCGAGCACCGACCGCCTCATGGCGATGCGGGCGCATGTCTGGGCCCTGGGACTTGTCGTCCTGGGAATCGAGGCCGCTGCCGAAGAGCGTCGCATCGCCGAGCTGATCCATCTGGGCGACCAGCTCGACGAGATTGCCGCGGCGATGGGAGGCGACGGGCCTGCGGGAACGCGTGCGCTCGCCCGGGGCTGGGTCGCGCTGCTCGACGGATCACGGGCCGAGGCCCTCGAGTCGGCGCGCGCCGCAGTCGCCGCCCTGGACCGGACCGGATGGAATGGCCATCTGGCCCGCGCCCTACACCTGCTCGGACGAGCCGCGGACCGAGCGGAGGCCGTGCCGGCGTTGGAGCGCGCGGCCGAACTCTGTGCGGTCGGTGGAGCGAGCTGGCGACGAGGCAAGGTGCTCGCGGATCTCCAGCGGCTGGGCGGCGTCGGGCGGCGGGCTGCCGACGCCGCGCTCGGGCCGGCCGCCCTGAGCCCGCGCGAGCGCGAGATCGCCCGACTCGCGGCGACGGGCCTGTCGGCCCGTCAGATCGCGGACCGACTCGTCGTGAGCGAGCGCACGGTTGAGACCCACCTCTC
>Ga0137412_10001348_pt1 | contig 18997 bp, 17 predicted proteins | sample CZODoug2_1_16fun_FD_122160 | JGI IMG/M metagenome (GOLD analysis project Ga0137412, IMG submission 122160) | Vadose zone soil fungal communities from Angelo Coast Range Reserve, California, USA - CZODoug2_1_16fungal (Hybrid Assembly) | ecosystem: Environmental > Terrestrial > Soil > Vadose zone...
CACGAATTCGGCCGTCACTTTGGGCTGGGACAGCTTCCAGGCACGGCTCTGCCGCAACTCGATTTCGTCGGACTCGCCCAGAGTCAGGGTGTTCCGGCGATACGCGTGGAGCGGTGCCGGGATCTGGATCACGCGCTGCTCGCGGCATTCCAGTCGGCCCAGCCGATGCTGGTGGAGGTAATGGTCGAGTAATCAAGAATACGTCTGACAACCGAAGGGGATTCCGGCTTTCGTGGTTGTTGGCAATCGCGCCGCTGCAGAGAACAGGGGACACGGCGCATAACGGGGAGATCGAACAATGAACGGCGCTTCTTCACTCGATACTTTACACCGGGTCACGAAGACCCGTCTTCTTGTGCTGCTGTGCGGGTTGACGGCCATCGCCGCCCTCCGGGTCCGCGCGGAGGAACCAGAGCAGTCCACCGCACGCGGTCAACTACAGGAGATCGTCGTCACGGCGCAGAAGCGCGCGGAGAACGTGCAGCAAGTACCGATTGCCATGCAGGCTTACACGGGCGAGCAATTGCAGCATGCCGGTGTGTCCCAACTCACTGACGTCACACGTCTCGCTCCAAATCTGAATGTCGTCGTGCAAAACGCTCTGAGTCAGCACATCGTGATCCGCGGCGTCGGCACCAATGAGTTCTTTGGCAACGCCCCGTCATCCGTGGGCACCTACATGGACGAAGTGACGATGAACTCCTCCTATATGAGCACGCTCGGACTCTTCGACATGAGCCGCGTGGAGGTGCTCCGCGGTCCGCAGAACAGCCTCTTCGGACGCAATACCACCGGCGGCGCGGTCAACTACATCACGAACATGCCGAAAGTCGGCAAGGACAAAGCTGAAGGTTTCGCGCTGCTGACCTACGGCCGCAACAATCTCACCGAGTTCGAGGGTGGCGTGTCGTTGCCGGTGGCGTCCACCGCTGCGCTGCGCCTCGCCGGCATTTATCACTCTCGAGATGGCATCTGGCACAATCTCGATACCGGCGATCGCCATTACGGCGACGAGAAGCGCTACTCCGAACGCGCCACGCTGGTATGGGAGCCGACTGCCTCGACGCGCGTGACGGTGAGCGGACATTCGGCACGCTCGAACGGCGGGGCCCAGCCGCAAAAGATGGCCGGGGCGCTGCTCAACAATCCACCGCTGCGCATCAATGATCTGGCGCCGTTCACCGGCAATATTGACTGGGCGAAGGGGATTCTGAATACGGTCGGCAATGTGCCGACGGTGAACATCGAGGGATTCGATCGCCTCACGACACGCTGGCGGGACATCTGGGCCGGCGGCTCGCAGCGCGCCGACCTTAGTGTCGATGGGGGCTACGTCAAGGTGGCGTACGATTTTGGCCCGGCAACGCTCAACTCGATTTCCTCCTACGACCACACGCATGCGCTGTATGAAGAGGACAACACCGGCGATGGCAATATCGCCGGCGCCGGCTCGCCCGGCGTGACGCACGACGTGTTGATCATCGATATGGACCAGTCATACAAGCAATTCACCCAGGAATTCCGGCTGGCTTCCAACGATAACAGCGCGCGGTTCCGCTGGATCACCGGAATCTACTATCTGAGGGAGACAGCGCTGCTCGGACAGGACATCCGCTTCGGTAACAACGGCTTTCCGGGGGCGCATCCGTCGGCGAATGGAATCACTCCGCCGAGTCTGTTCGACGTGATTCCCGACCCGTATGCCAATACCGTGTCGTTCAGCATCCATAACTTAAAGGATCAAAGCACGTCGGTGTACGGCCAGGGGGATTACAAACTCACCGACAAGCTGAATTTCACCCTGGGCCTGCGCTACACGAGGGATGACAAGGGCGACCCGTCGTATTTCGCGGGCGCGTTCGTCAAGCCGCTCATCTGGGATCCGTCCATCTATATCGGAGTCGATCAGATTCGCCAGCTGTCGGCCGGTCTGCCGCCGTGCGTACCGAAGGGCCCGGGCTACATCCCGTTCGTGCATTGTGCCGATACCAATACCCGTGATGATCTCAAGAACGACGAGGTGGGCGGCAAGATTGGGCTGCAGTATCACATGACGGATGAAGCGATGTTCTACGGCAGCTATTCGCGTGGATTCAAGTCCGGGAAATTCGATCTGGAGTTCCTGCACACGGATGACACGCCTTTTCCGCAGCGACCGCTCAAACCCGAAACGCTGGACGCGTTCGAACTTGGATTCAAGTCGACGCTGCTCGACCGGTCGCTCGTATTCAACGGCGCGATTTTCTTCGATATCTGGAAGGATCAGCAGGTGTTCAACGTGGGCGTAAACGGTCCGGAGTTCTTCAACCTGCCAGAGTCCCAAATCAAGGGTGCGGAACTCGAGACCAACTGGGTACCGGCGGAGCACTGGCTGCTATCCGGCAATATCGGCCTGCTGCACACGGAACTCACCAACGTGACCGGCATCGACTTCGATCTGCACCAAGGGGATTTCCAGAAGGGACACGAATTGCCGCTGGCGCCGAAGTTCACGGGCAACTTTGCCGTCGCGCGGGGCATCGAACTCGGAGCGAACCTTCTCACCCTGCAGACGGATGCGCGCTATCAGAGTTCATCGAAGGTGAAATACAGCCCGCAGGTGCCGATTGACGAATACACCTCGCGGTTCGAGGTCAACGCGAGGGCGACGTACGCCTTTGGAAACGTCCGGCAATACGAGCTGTCCTTGTACGGCGACAATCTAACGAGTGAGAAATACTGTCTGGAGATTCAGGATTTGCGCGGAGTTGCGGGCTCCTTTTACTGCGTGCCGAATGACGGGGAGGTTCGCTACGGCCTGCAGGCACGAGTCAACTTCTAGCGCCCGTAGCGGGAGTTCTCCGAGGTTAACGCCAAATCGTCACTTGCCGGGCGCGAAGTTGAACCGAACGGTCGCGAACCACTCGCGCGGCGCGTTGTAGCTTGCGTCGACGACTGCCAGACCACCCTGGTTCTGGCCCGACACCACATAACGCTTGTCGGTGAGGTTGGTGCCCCCCAGCGAGAATTCCCACAGCTTGCCGGGCGCGTGGTAGGTCGCCACGACATTAACCAAGCTCATGTCGGGGCGTTCAAGCTGCCAGGTATTGCCGATGTCGTTGAACTCATGAGTGACGTAGGTGTAGTCGACGTTGAACTGCACGGCGGCCGCGTTGGGCAGGTCCAGTACATACTGCGGACCGAAACTCGCCTTGAATTTCGGAGTCTTGGGCAGTTCACACATGCCGTTTGGGAATGACGCCGCCACGGACGCCTGATTGGCGAGCGCCACCGCATTGGGGGTGTTTGGTGGAACCACGTACGACGGCGGCGCATTGGGACTCGACTCCGGGCAGGAATTCTTGGTCAGCAGGTACCCGTTGTCGATCACATTATTCAAGGTGTCGTACTTGGCATGGGTGTACCCCAAGCCTGAGGTGAACGAGAACCCGGCGCCCAGGAGCGCCTCGATCTCGGCCTCGAAGCCGTAAATCGTCGCATCACCGGCGTTGACGATGGTCGGGGAAATGCCGACCTGCGAGTTCAGCTGGATGTTCTCGTACTTGGTGTCGAACGCCGCCAGATTCAGACGCACGCGATGATCCAGCAATTCCGACTTGAAGCCGAGTTCGTACGACTTGGCGAATTCAGGATTGAAATGCAGGCTCGCATCGTAGGTCGGATGCGGGTTCGACAGACGTGTAGTCCAGCTTCCGGTCTTGTAGCCCTTGGAAAACGAGGCGTACAGCATCATGTCCTGATTGATGTGGAAATCCACGCCCGCCGTCGGCGAAAAATTGTTGTAGTCTTGCGTGAACGGGCCGGTGGGGTAATACGTATAGGGGCTGCCCGCAACCGGGAAGCCGAGCACCTGCTGGCAGTTTAGGAATGCCGGCGCACCGAGGGTGTTCGGCGCACCGGGCGGGAAGCAGCCGGCGATCTTATAGCTCAGCCCATTGTCATCGGTCTGGTAGCCCTGAAATTCCTTGTGCTCCCGCGTTTCCCGTCCGCCGAGCGTGAACGACCATTGATCCGTCAACTTGAAGTTCAAGTGCGCGTACAACGCCTCGGCGCGAGTATCGAGATCATTGGGTCCGTCAATCATCAGGAGTCCCAATGGAAACGTCACGTAGTCGTGCAAGTGGCCGCCTTCTTTGAAGTAGTACGCGCCGACGGCGTAGTTCAAGCGATCGTCGATGACGGTGCCGTTCAATTGCAGTTCTTCGGAAACCTGATGCTGAATCATGTCGAACGAGGTTGCGAGATAGGACTCAGGCGAACCATCGAGGTCCATGCCCGCATCCCAATGCATTGCCCGGTAGGCATTGATCCACTTCAGATTCATGCCGTGGCCGAGGTTCCAATCGAGCACCGTACCGAAACCGAAGTTCGTGAGCCGCGAGAAATTGTTGCCGGTCGCATACGTCGTGTCGATGTTGTTGGTCTGGAACCGGCTGTCCAAGGGCAGGTAGTTATTGTAGGGGTTGCCATCGACGTTGACGCCGGCAAGCGGCGGCGAGATCGGCATCGGCGTAGGAGTCGGGCTCAGACCGCCGCGCGCCGACGAACAGAGCACACCCAACGGCACGCCCTTCAAGCAAAGATTCGCCAGCGTCCCCAGACTGCCCGCCGCCAATTGAGGCGACTGGATCGACAGCACCGTATTCGGGGAGGCGGTCTGATCGACGTGCAGATAGTCGCCCGACACCGTCAATTTGATGTCGTCGCTCGCATGGAAAACGATTTTGCCGCGCGCGGCCCATTTGCCGACGCCGCCCTGGGTCGAACCGGACGCGTAGCCGGCAGCCGGAAATTGCTGAGGCGCATCGACCACGTAGGGACAGGTCGGCGTGGTGCAATCGGGAATGCCGGCGCCCGTGCCGCCGGCATTGTTCTGCACGTAGGGAATACGCCTCTGATAACCGTCGCGCTTTTCCTCCGAGAAAGAGAACGTGCTCAAGATTTGTTCGGTGAACGGCACATCCATCGAAATCTTGGTGTCCAGACGGCTGAACGAGCCGCCGGTGACTTCGCCCTTGACCTTGAATTCATTTCCTGGATCCCGCGTCACGATGGAAATGGCCCCGCCGATGGAGTTGCGGCCGAACAGCGTGCCCTGCGGCCCCTTTAGAATTTCCACCCGATCGACGTCGAGCATCGTGGTGTTGGCGCCGACGCTGCGCGCCAGATAGACGCCATCGACATACACGCCGACGCCGGGGTCGAGATTGAAAGCGAAGTCATCTTGGCCGATGCCACGAATATAGGCGGATAACACCGTGTCCGAGCCGGAGAATGGCGCGCCTGCGTCCAGATTGACGTTGGGCGACAGGTTGCTCAGCTGGTCGACGCTGGTAATGCCTTTTCGCTGCAGTGTTTCCGCCGAAAACGCGCTGATGGCGATGGGCACTTGCTGCAGGTCTTCGCTGCGCTTTTGAGCAGTTACGACGATCTCTTCCAGCGCTCCCGTTTCGGTCTGTTGCGCGACGGCCGCGCCGCCGAGAATAAACACCGAAAGCGTGAACCACGCGCAAGCCCGACTACGGCCGAACGGAAATTTTTTATCCATGATTGCCATCCCCTTCCCTAAGAATCGCTTATGCCTTGTTGCAAGTGCACAACATACCGAGCGCACGCAAGGAAATTTTATCCAGCCTGTACCGCGCCGCCCTCGGCTACTCAACCAAAAGCGAAATTTGGATAGTCAACGAGCGATGAATCGAGCGCAGCGCGTCGGGAGCAATCGGCGCCACTCGACCAAAAGCGAAATCCGGCTCGTCGCCGCGCGCGCGCCTACGGTGTGTCTAGTACAGTCGCGTCGAGGTCCTGGAGGATCTGGGGATTGCGTCCGCGACGCACCGGCCGCGGCCAAGCGTACGAGAGAATCATAGTCGATCGAGCGTCAGCGAATCGAATTCGCCGCCGAAGTATTTCTCGATGGCATGGACGAATGGCTCGTTGTCTTTGCAGACCTCCGCGAAGAGCGTCATCGACGAGCGAAATTTGAGATCATCCGGAGCGCCGAAGATCTGGCTGATCGACCGGCCGTCGATCGCGTTCACCAGCCGAGTGCATTCGTTCAGACGGGGCCCGAGAATCGGATGAGCTGCATATGCCTCGGCTTCCTTCCCTCCGGAAATCGCAAACCGCTCAGCCATGGGACTATGCCCCAATCCCTTGATTTGCGGGAAAACGAACCACATCCAATGGCTGCTCTTGCGGCCGCTGCGAAGTTCCAAACAGACCTGTTCGAAAACCGGGTTTTGCGCCTCGACGAATCGCTCGAGATCCGAGGTATCGGTCACTTCACCCTCCTTGCGACGTCCTGCCCTTACGCGGCGTCCACGGCGTCGCGCCGGCGCTGCCGGGCCTCGGCCTCACGCCGTTCCTCTTCGATCTGATTGAGCACGGCGTTCACGTCCGGCGCGGTTGAATCGCGCGTGAAGCGCCCCGTCAATGCCGAATCCGGCCTCAACTCGCTGCTTTCGTATAGATTCCAGATTTCGCGCGCGTATTCGGTCTCGAGCAACTCGGGCACCGTTCGGCCGAAGGTCGCACGCATGTTATTGACATCGCGCTCCAGCATGGCGAATGCGTTGTTGTTGCTTGCGGCATTCACCGCCTGCGGCAAATCGATGATCACGGGACCGTTGGCATCCAAGAGCACGTTGAACTCGGAAAGGTCCCCGTGAATCAGGCCGGCACACAGCATTCGCACAACCTGAGTCATCATGAATGCATGCCATTCCCGCGCTTGATCGGCGGTGATCTCGATGTCATTGAGTCGCGGTGCGGGATCGCCGCGTTCGTCCTGCACCATTTCCATCAGAAGCACGCCTTCGTGCACCAGGTAGGGGGCGGGGACGCGCACGCCCGCGCCGACCAGGCGGTACAGGGCATCCACCTCCGCGTTCTTCCATTCCGCTTCCTGCATCCTGCGACCGTGGCGGCCGCGCTTCCCCATCGCACGCGCGTCGCGGCTGCTGCGGGTCTTGCGGCCCTCCTGGTATTGGGCAAGCTTGTGAAAGCCTCGCTGCTCCGCTTCCTTATATACCTTGGCGCATCGGACCTGATCGCCGCATGCAACGATGTACACCGACGCCTCTTTGCCGCTTTTGAGGCGGCGAACCACGGTGTCGACCATGCCATCGTCAATCAGCGGCTGCAAGCCCTTGGGGATTTTCATGCCGTTTACTCTAGCATGCCGCATCCCGAACACCGGGCTTTACACGGTACTGCCGCCGGGCGAGCAGCCGTGGAGTTAGGCGACTTTCGCCAGCGTCGCAACACGCTCCCAGGTGGTCGCAGCCATGCTGGGACGCTCATTCATTCTGTCCAGCCACTCGCGAATGTTCGCAGCTTTCGCCGTGAGCGGCTCCCACTCCGGTGTTTCGGAGAGAAAAGCAAGTTGCGGGGCCAAGAGCACATCGGCCAAGGTGACCGAATCACCGACGAAATACGGCTTATCGCTCAATAGCCGCGCAAGTTCGTCGAACACGGCATGACCCTTTGGCATGGCGGCGGCGATGGCGCCCTCGTCCGGCGTGAGCCCCAACAGACGCGGGCCGACGATCCGCTGGAACGCAATGACATTTACAACGCCTTGGAAAAGGTACCAATCGTTGACGTTCATCAGCAGATCCATGCGGGCCGCCGCTTGCGGATTCGCCGGCGTGAGCCGTGGTTCCGGAAGAACGCGGTCGAGGTAGCGCAAGATCGCGGCGCACTCGTACAGCCGGAAGTCTCCGTGATCCATCACCGGCACCCTACCGAAAGGGTGCCGAGCCAGATGCTCGGGCGTGCGAAATGTGCCGGGCGCCACCGGAGCGAGGCGCGCGTGCACACCTTTCTCCTCCAGAGCGACAAGAACCGATCGACCGAAAGGACTGCCGGGAATGCTATGGATGATGAATTGGTTCATTCGAGTCTCTCCCAAAATCTAAGTTGCTGGCTCCGAAGGGGCGCCGGTCGCGCCCGAGGCCTCTGTCGCAAAAAGCTCGAGCAATCCAGGCCAGCCGCCGTCGACGCCTTTGCGCATCGTCTCGCCGGCCTCCGTACCCATGCGTTCGAAATCCCGATGCTCGAGATCGACGCGTGTGCGGCCGGCACCGTCCGCCAAGAAGCGGACGTCGACCTCCGAGGCGAAGGCCACGCGGGCATCCGGTTTCCACGCCGCGCTGATTTCCCAACTGACGACGAAGCGCTCGGCGGGTAGCCAGATGCGCACGTGCCCTACGACCGCCTCCGTACCGTCCTCGCACTTCGTGTACCACCGACCGCCTACGAACGGTTCGATGATGGATTCGCGGACCGGTGCGCTGCCGACGCCATGAGTCTTCGGCCACCAGCGATCGATCCGGGCAGTGAACACTTCGAAGGCTTTTTCGGGAGTGGCCTGCACGACTACGGATTTACGCACGGGCGCAATGCTGATCGTTCGATTCAAGATTTCTTCCTCCCGCGGGGTGTCTTTGGCCTTTCCACTTCGTACTTGAACGCTTCGAGCGCGTCATCCCAAAACTGATCGAGCCAGCGCCGCAACTCACCCAACCCGTACGGATCGATGCAATAGACGCGGCGCGCGCCTTCGGGTCGATCGATCACGAGTCCCGCGAGCTTGAGCGCCTTGAGATGCTGCGAGACGGCCGGGCGGCTGACCGGGAAATCCGCCGCGACGTCGCCCACCGACGCCGGGCCGGCGCGCAACCGCTCGAACACTCTGCGGCGAGTCGGGTCAGCGAGGGCAGTCAATGCAGTAGCGTAAGCCATGACTTACGGTAAGCCAATACTTACGCGATGTCAAGTTGCCGCCGACTGCTACACTTCATTTTCGTGACGTCTTCGCGGGGCGCACCGTCGCCAGTCTAGGGTTGGGGGGTAGGATGAATACGGCCGCAGCGCATTACGACACCCATCTTGGACCGGTGTATTCGTGGATGATCGGCGATGTGGGGGCAGCGCTCGCAAGAAGCAGCGCGGAACTCGACGACCTGCACCTTCCGTCTCCGGTCCCTGGGACAGCCGTCCCAAGGACGGCCGTCGATCTCGGCTGCGGATTCGGCCTGCACAGCCTGCCTTTGGCGAAGCGGGGCTATCGCGTCACGGCAATCGATTCTTGCCAGCCGCTGCTCGACGAGCTCCACGCGCGCGCGCAGGCGCTGCCAATTACACCGGTAAACGCGGATCTTGTCGGCTTTACGTCCTACCTGCAAGGACCGGTGGACGTCATCCTTTGCATGGGGGATACGCTGACCCATCTGCCCGGCTTCTCGGCCGTCGATTCGCTGCTTGGCGCGGCGGCGGACTCGTTGGCGAAGGGCGGCCTATTTGCCGCGACGTTTCGAGACTATGTTTCCAGGACCCTTTTGGGAGACGAGCGATTCATTCTCGTCCGCAGCGACGAGGAAAGAATCCTGACGTGTTTTCTCGAGTACTGCGGCGATCATGTCGTGGTTCATGATCTGCTTCACCAGCGAGAGGACGGCCGGTGGCGGCAACGAGTGAGCAGCTATCCAAAACTACGGCTCGATCCCGAGAAGGTAGCATCCAAATTGACTGCGCATGGACTGGCAGTGCGCCGCGAATCCGGACCGAGTGGAATGATTCGGATCGTCGCAATGAAACCATGACGGCCGCCGCTTCGCGCCGACCCGCGCGGCTTCAGGCGTGCTCGCTGTAGATTGCGTTCGACAGTATGAAGCTCACGGATTCGGCGCGTACCTCATCGATGGGCTCGTTGGCGATCGAGGCTTCGATCTTGGCATGGCGCGCCCGCAGCACATCCCGGTACTCGGGATGACTGATGATGAAGAGCTGATTGTCCTTGATGCCCCTCAAGACATGGCCGCCGGCCTCAACCGCATCCATCGCGAAATCCATGAACGACGTTTCGCCCTCTCGGGGCGGCTGGGGCGGCGCATAACCCGAGTCTTTGAATTGCTCGTGGCGCATCTTGCCGCCCTCGCCGATATTTGACTTGACGGTCCCGGGACAGTAGACCGAGACGCCGACGTTGCGGCCGATCATGTCCGTACGCAGCGACTCCGACAGTCCGACCACCGCATACTTGGTGGTTGTGTAGAGGCCCACGGAACCCAGCGCCGCAATGCCGCCCATCGAAGCGACATTGACGATGTGCGCTTTGCGTCCGCTCGCAATCATGTCGGGCAGAAACGTGACCAGCGAATTGACCACGCCGCCTACGTTGACGCTCATGACCCAATCCCAATCGCTGAAGTTTGCCTGCTCCATCGGCCCATGAATACCGACACCCGCGTTGTTGATCAGCACTTGGACAGGACCGTACACGCGCTCTATCAGCGCTTTCGCCGCTGCCAACCCGGCGCGGTCGGTCACGTCGACCTTGATCGGGTGGACGCGCTGCTGCGGTTTATCGCTGAAATAAGCCATGGTCTGGTCCAAGTGATCCTGCCGGCGATAGCTGAAAGCCACCTTCATGCCTTCCTCGGCAAGAACTTTGACGATGCCGAGCCCAATACCGCTGCTGCCGCCCGTGACGAATGCCACTTTGTTCTTTAAGTCTTTCAATGAGCCACCCTTGGAATCGCTGAATCAAACTTGAGCGCTTGGCAACGCACGCCCACGGATCAAGTCGGCACCCTTTTCGGCAATCATGATGGCAGGCGCGTTGGTATTGCCGCCGGGTATATCCGGCATGACCGATGCGTCGATGACCCGCAACGAATCGACTCCTCGCACCCGCAGCGAAGCATCGACGACGGCCCCGACATCCCCTTCGGCACCCATTCTGCAGGTACCCACGGCATGTTGCGTGATGGCTCCGGTGTCGCGAATGAATGTCTCGAGATCGGCATCCGAGACGACTTGGTCGCCGGGTAGAGTCTCATCTGCAATCAGGCTTCGCAGCGGTTCGCGATGATAGATATCGCGGATCGCCTTGAGACCACGGATCGCTCGATCCACGTCGGACCGCTCCTTGAATAGATTGAACAGGATGCGCGGCGCATCATGAGCATCCGCGGAACGCAGCCGCACCTCGCCGCGGCTGTCCTGCTTGATCATCGAAACACCCACGCCGAGGGTATGGGGTGGTTTCTTTCCGATCAGGGGGAACCACAGTTCTCGCGCACCTATCTCGCCGGACATGCAGGTGAACTGCATGTCCGGCCGGTCCAAGCGCGGATCGGTGCGAATGAACAGATTTCCTGCCGCGCCGTTCGTTGCAAACAAGCCTTTGCCGAGGAGGACCCACTGGAGCACCCACGCAGCCGCACGATCCATGCGCAGCTCGCTGCGGAACGCCCCGGGACGAACGTTCCATCCTGTGAAGAGGAACGGATGTTCGACGAGGTTCTTGCCCACCCCGGGCAGATCCACCAACGGCTTGATGCCGCTGCTCGCGAGATGATCCGCGGGACCCACTCCCGACAGCATGAGCAGCTGCGGCGAGCCGTATACTCCGCCCGCGACCAGGACTTCGCGATCGGCCACCGCTGTAAAATTTTGGCCACCTTGCATGTAGTCCACTCCCACCGCGCGTCCGCCCTCGATGGCGATGCGGCGCGCCAGCGTTCGCGTCTCGACCGCAAGATTGCGGCGCTGCATGGCCGGCTTGAGGAATACTCGCGCCGCACTCGCGCGCCGTCCGCGCGCCACGGTCATTTCACTGCGCTGGAATCCTTCGGTGTGTTCACCATGGTAATCGTCCGTGGCCGGAAATCCCGCGGCGATGCTGGCCGCGCGGATTTCCTCGTACAGCATGTTGGAGGCCGGTCCGGCCACTTCCAATTCGCCCGAATCCCCGTGATAAGGCCCAAGGCCTAGCCAGCTCTTTTCCGATTTGCGGAAATACGGCAGCACATCCGCGTAACCCCAACCCGGAAGACCGCGCGCGGCCCAATCGTCGTAGTCGCGGCGGTGGCCGCGGGCATACACCATGCCGTTGATCATCGATGAGCCGCCCAAGCCCTTGCCGCGCGGAATCTCGATGCACCTGCCGTTGCAATAGGGCTCCGGCTCGCTTTCGAAGTTCCAGTTGAGATCGCGGCGCACCACGTATTTGGGGAATGCCATGGGCATGTCTTTGAACAGACCGGTCGAAGCGCCGCCCGCTTCCAGCAGCAGCACTTTCGTGTGCGGATCCTGCGTCAGGCGATTCGCGAGAGCACATCCCGCGGACCCCGCACCGACGATCACATAGTCGAATGTCTTGGTGGACGCGGTCGCCACTCAGTGCACGTGCCCGGTAAAGGTGCGCAGCGCCGGATTCGTCTTATCCGGTCCCGCGAGCGCCTTGGCGACGCCCGGCCGCGCACGCATCCGATCCGCCCAGTCCAACAGTCGGGGACAGCTCTTGCGGCTGCCGATCGCGGGAAACATCCGCTCGAGCATCATTCCGCAATGACTGAAGAAATTGGCATCCGCGAGCGTAAACGACGCGCCGGCGATCCATTCGTTCTCGCTCAGCTGCTTCTCGACCTTGGCAACCGCCACCTCGATTTTACGCGTGGCATTTGCGAGATCGGCCTCACTGAACCCGGAGCGGGCGGTTTTCCATTTCTCGCGCTGTTCGTACAGCGGTATGCGTTCCAGCAGCCTTTCGAACTCGCCGCTCTCGACGCTGCGCGCAATCACTCCGACCATCCGATGCCACCCCCACATGGATACGGAATTCATCACATGCTCGTCGACGAATTTATTCCAATACCGCATGCGCGCTTTGCCGACCGCATCGGCCGGACGCAACGGCGGCGCGTCGGGAAAAGCGTCTTCCAGATATTCGTTGATGACGGTCGTGTGCGTAACGAGGATGCCGTCGTGATCCAGCACCGGCACCTGTCCCTCGGGATTCAGAGCGACGAACCACGGCTGATGCTGCTCGAATTTGTGCAGATCGACATACACGCTCTCGAAGGCCAAGCCTTTCTCGTGCAGGGGAATGAGGCTCTTCAGGGAATTGGCGACGGGCTCGGCGTGGTACAGCTTTAACATGAAAAACTCTCGTCGAAATGACTGTGGTTCGTTCGGATTTTATAGGACAACTCGAGCCCCGCCGGGATACTCGAGAAAAATTTCCGCCTTCTCTGCAGGTAGACTGCGGATTCAGTTACAGTCGATCATGGGACAAATTCTTCAGGTCAAATGCAGTGTTAACTTCGGAGGGTTGCAATGCACGCCTATGAAATTGCTGCCGGCAGCAGCACTCTCGACGGTCTACGGCGCTGCGAGCGTCCGGATCCCAATCCGCTGCCGAATCAGATACTGGTACGCATCCAAGCGGCGTCGCTCAACTACCGCGACCTGTTGATCGCCCGCGGCCAGTACATGGGTGGTCCGGTTACCGCCGACACCATTCCTCTGGCGGATGGAGCCGGCGAAATCATCGCCGTGGGTGCATCGGTCACCCGCTTCCGCGTCGGCCAGCGCGCCGCCGGCACCTTCTTTCGCGGTTGGATCGACGGACCGCCGCCGCGCAAACCGCTCATCGCCTTGGGCGCACCCCCGGCGGATGGCGTACTCGCTGAACTAGCGGCGTTTGACGAGCAAGATGCCGTCGCGATACCCGACCATCTTTCCTACGTGAGCGCGGCAACACTTCCCTGCGCGGCCGTAACGGCCTGGCGCTCCCTCGTCGACATCGGGCACGTGGCTCCCGGAGAAACGGTTCTGCTGCTCGGCACCGGCGGCGTGTCGATATTCGCGTTGCAGTTCGCACGCCTCGCCGGCGCTCGCGTCATCATCACATCGTCGAGCGACGAGAAGCTCGCCCGGGCGCGCATCCTCGGCGCCGCCGGCTGCATCAACTACCGCACCACCCCTGATTGGGATCGTGAGGTGTTGAAGCTGACCGAGGGCCGAGGCGTCGAGCATGTACTGGACGTTGGTGGGGCCGGCACATTGAGCCGCTCCATCGGCTCGGTCGCGGTCGGCGGCAACGTGGCGATGATCGGGGTGCTCACCGGCGTCGGAGCCGCCGGCAGCCTCTACGCGCTGTTGGGCAAACAAGCGAGTCTGCAGGGCGTCTATGTTGGGTCGCGAGGTCATTTCGAACGCATGAATGCAGCGGTGTCGGCCCATCGAGTGGAACCCATCGTCGATCGCGAATTCGGCTTCGATGATGCTCCGGCCGCTTATCGCCATCTCGAGAGCGGCGCGCACTTCGGCAAAGTGGTAATCCGCTTTTGAGCGGCGAAGTCACGTACGCGAAGCAATTGCTTGAGCCGCGGGTCGCCTGAGGAATTAACTACCCTACCACGCGCTCTTGGCGCAAAGCGACGATGCGAATGAATTCGTCAAATGAACGAACGCACCGGGTCCGCGCCGTCCCAGCCGATGCTGGCGCGATAGAATTTGCCGAATGTCGACTCGAATCCGGCTCCGATTTCGATGAACTCCACGTACCCCGGCAGCTCTGCCGTGGTGTCCATGTAGGCAACGCTTCCGCCGGACGGAACCCCGGCCAGAAAGACCAAGTCGTGTCCCGCCGCTTGGTAGCGGGCCACGTCCTGCTGGAAATTCCGGGTGGCGCGTCCCCAGTGATGAAAGCCATAGCCGCGGCGGTCGATCCATTCTCGGTACACTGAAGGATGATCGTCGTTGGGTTGAATGAGCTCGATGTTCATGTGGCCCGCGAAGCTCATCGCCAGCGATACATCCGCCTTGGAGTCCTGCCCGCGATACTTGGGATTGGTGCCGGAGAAATGGTCCAGCAAAAACCACGGACCCACGCTCAACTTGTCCACCCAAGTCTTCATCGCGGCGTGAATATCGGGCACCAGGTAGCACATTTGCATGATGCCATCATCGGGCTGACCGAAACCTACCAGTCCCATTGTCCTTACCTCCCCATGTAATTAGTCCGCGACGCCGAGCGACCAAGGCGCGCTCCTCCCACGTCGACCAGAATTTTCAGTCCTTCTTGGCGGCGCAGCCGTTCGAGGCCGTCCTCCACCAGGTTCTCGAAGGGAATCGTCTCCACCCATTCCTTCAGCGGATAGTCGCCGCGGGCCATCGCATCGATGACGCTCGGAAAGGCATGCGCGGACATGGCAACGCCCGTGACGTTAACCTCCGGCATCAGCAAATCGAAAGGCGGAATCACCACCGGCATGTGATGAATCGCCACCACGACGGCCGTGCCGTCGACGCGTGTGCCGTGCAGCGCCGCGCGAAACGCCGAGGGCGCGCCCGCGGCATCGACCGAGGCATGAGCGCCGCGACCGCCCGTCAAGTCGCGTATGGCCGTGATCGGATCGCAGTCATTCGGATCCAACGTCACGCGCGCACCGAGGCGCTGCAACACCGCACGGCGCAGCGGCGAGGGATCGACGACGATGACATCGACGCCGCGCGCCTTGAGCGTCAGGCACACGCCGATGCCGATCGGGCCGGCGCCGTGAACCGCCACGGTCTGACCCGCTTCGAGCCGGCAGCGATTCGCTGTATGCCACGCGACGGCGAGGGGTTCGATGAGCGCGCCTTGCATGGGCGTCATGCCGACCGGTAGGCGATGCGCCATGCCGCGCAGTACCACGGTGTACTCGGCGAGACCGCCGCTGCTTCGGTTGTACCCATGCAGCGCGAGGTCGGGGCAATGGTTGTACTGACCCGCCGTGCACCACACGCAGCAGCCGCAGGTCTCGAGCGGCTCCACGGCAACGAGATCGCCGGTCGCCAGATCGTCGATACCGGCGCCGCATGCGACCACCTCGCCGCACAATTCATGGCCGAGAATGACGGGGTTCTTCACGCCCGTCAGTGGGTGCGGTGTGGTTCGGGTCGTGACCGGACCGTCGTAGTATTCGAGCAGGTCGCTGCCGCAGATGCCATTGTAGAAAACGCGCAGTTTGACGTCGCCCGGCCCCGGCTCCGGTTCAGCGACGGATTCGAGCCTGAGGTCGCGGGGACCGTGATACACCGCAGCGCGCATAGTTTCTCCCCCAGGAACGCAGCCTATGGGAACCGAGCAACGCATCGCTCACTCAACCTAACGCGCAGCCTGACTCAACCGGCAGAGAATTGCACCCCGGGGGGAACATTGCGCGATGGCCGCAACGAAAGGCGCCGTGCGGCCGGCGAAATCAGGCGTAATCGTCGATGAGGGATTTCGGCGGGCGTGGCGCGGCCGGGTCGGATGGCGCGACCGCTTTCGGCTGGGCTTTATTGCCGCGAGGACCTGGAGGCGGCTCGCCCGCCGATTCGTCTTTGCCGCGCTGCCTGCCCGGAATCGGCAGCGCCGGATATAGGCCGGAATTACTCAAGGGATCGAGTTTACTCACGTGCGACCTCGCTCATTCGTGTTTGAGCGGCGGCGCTTTCGCTTCGCTCTGTGCAGGCCACGCAAGCTCTGCCGGCCCTAAAACCTTCGATGTCACTCTAGGTGTTGCCGGCTCGGGCGTGGCCTGATCCTTGACGAGTACCGTCGTTTGGATTTCGCCGGGCGGTATCCGCGCCAGTAACCGGTTTCCGGCGCTGCTCCCGTCCGCCAGTTCGACGCCGGGGGCGGCAAACTCCGGTGTTCCGGCGTTGGCTCTGGCCGTTACCGTGGAACCGGGCGCCACCTCCTCCAAAACCAGAATCGCAACGCGCCGATTGGCATTGCGCCCGTCGGCCGACCCGTTGGATTGCCGCGGGTGGAATTCACCGAATCCCACGATCTCGAGACGCAGCGGAGCGATGCCTTCCCGGGTGAACTGATGAACGACGCTCGCAGCACGGGCCGCGGATAATTCCCAGTTGGACGGGAATGCCGAGGTACGGATGGGCCGGTTGTCGGTATGTCCTTCCACGCGGATGGGATTGGGAAAGGGCTTGAGTACCTCCGCGAGCTTATCGAGCACGGGTTCGGCCGCCGGCGAAAAGTCGCTGGCGCCGCTCGGAAAAAGAATATCGGTATTGATTTCGATTTCGAGCCACATATTTTCACGCCGCACCGTGACCAACTTGGCGTCGATCAGCGCCTGCATGGCGTTCTGAACCTGACGTTCCATGCGAATCAGAGCGCCCGGAAGGTCCTCGTGCGCCGATCCCCTCTCGACGGTCGGATCCCGCGGTGTGAAATCTCCGCCCGGCGTGACGCTCGTCGGCGCCTTGATCTTTATCAGCGCGGTAGGCGTCACGCCCACCAAGGGTTTGTCGCCCCCTTTGCCCGGCTGCTTCTTCCCGATATTGACCGGCTGCATGCTCTTCGGAGCGCCGTTGAATGCGGCGATCATCGAATCCGACAAGACGCGAAACTTGCCTTCGTTGACCGAGGACATGGCGTACATGACAGTGAACAGCGCGAACAGCAGCGTGACCAGGTCGCCGTAGGGAATGGCCCAGGCCTCCGAGTTCACATGCTCTTCGTGCTTCTTCTTGCGAGCCATGCAGAAACGTCCTCTATAGCCCTCCTGAGAGGCGCCTCAATGATGGAAATAGCCTTGCAGCTTCGACTCGATGTTGCGCGGATTCTCGCCTTGCGCGATGGCGATGATTCCCTCGATCACCATGGTCCGAATCTGTGTTTGGCCGTGGATCACCGACTTGAGCTTGTTGCCCATGGGCAAGAACAGCAGGTTGGCAAAAGCGATGCCGTAGATGGTGGCGATGAAGGCGGCGGCGATGCCGTGCCCTAGCTTGGACGGGTCCGCCAGGTTCTGCATGACAGCCATCAATCCCATGACCGCACCGATGATGCCCAGCGTCGGCGAATAGACACCCATGGCTTCGAAAACCTTGGCAGCCTGGTTGTCGAAATGCTCCATGGTATCGAGTTCGATTTCCATGCTGGAGCGAATGGCCTCGGGCTCGCCGCCGTCGACCAGGGATTGCAGGCCCTTCTTCAGGAAATCGTCCTTCTCGCCCTCGACCGCGGATTCCAATCCCAACAGGCCTTGCTTGCGCGCGATATTGCTCCATTCGACGATTTTTTCGATCATCGCAGCCGGGTTGTTCACCGGCGGCATGAATACCCACGCGACGATTTTCCAGGCGCGCAAGAATGTCGCCAGCGGGGTCTGCACCAGGCTCGCGGCCATGGTTCCGACCACGACGATGACGAACGCCGCGCTGCCGACCAGAGCCCCGGCGCTGCTGCCTTTCAATATTGCGCCGCCGATGATCGCGATCAGCGCCAGCACGATGCCGATGATGCTAAGAAAGTCCATGGATTCAATCTGGCGTCAACCACTCCGAGAGCCGAGCGCGCAAGCGAACCAGCGCCTGTCCGTGTATTTGACAGACTCGCGATTCGGATACGTCGAGCACCTCGCCGATTTCGCGCAGGTTCATGTCCTCATCGTAGTAGAGCGACAGAACGAGCTTCTCCCGCTCGGGCAATGTGTTGATGGCCCCTGCCAGGGCGTCGCGGAACCCGGCGTCCTGGATATGATCGAAAGGACCGGGCCGTTCGTCGCGCGCGTGATCCGCCGGACTCGATTCATCCTCGCTGGAACCCATTTGATCGAAACTGAACAGACGGCAGCTGGCGGCGTCCTGCACCAGTTTGTGGTATTCCTCGATGGACACTCCCAGCCCCGTCGCGATATCGATGGGAGTGGCGTCCTGGCCCTTGGCGTTTTCGATCTTGCGGACCACGTCCGCCATTTCGCGCATATTTCGATGCACCGAACGCGGCGTCCAATCGGATTTGCGTACCTCGTCGAGCATCGCACCGCGGATGCGGATTCCCGCATAGGTTTCGAAATTGGCGCCCTTCGTGGCGGAGTAATGCTTGGCCGCATCCAATAGGCCGATCATGCCGGATTGAATCAAATCATCCACCTCCACGTTGGGCGGCATGCGGCTCACCAAGTGGTAGGCAATGCGTTTGACCAAGTCGGCATGCTTGATGACCAGTTCTTGTTGCGGCACCTCGCCGACCGGAACGTCACCGCCCGTCATTGGCTTCGGATTACGCTTCTGCGTGTCTGAATAATGTGTACTTGCTCTCATTGCAATACCGTCGAAGGACCAATCCGGGCCCCCACCATTCGTTCAACGAAGAACTCCAGGTGACCTCGTGCACCTTGTGGCACAGACCACTTATCGGCCTTCA
>Ga0137412_10001349_pt1 | contig 18989 bp, 12 predicted proteins | sample CZODoug2_1_16fun_FD_122160 | JGI IMG/M metagenome (GOLD analysis project Ga0137412, IMG submission 122160) | Vadose zone soil fungal communities from Angelo Coast Range Reserve, California, USA - CZODoug2_1_16fungal (Hybrid Assembly) | ecosystem: Environmental > Terrestrial > Soil > Vadose zone...
GGCGTCAGATAGAAGCCGGAGACGTCGGTCGCGTAAACGACCGTGTGTCGATTCGTGAGATTGGTGGTGAAGAGCGAGACATGCCACTTGTCGCTCCCCGAGTTCCATGTCGTGTGAAGGTTGACGATTCCGTCGAATTTGCTCTGATTCAGGAGGAAGGCGGGTTCGGTGTTCGAGTCGGCAAAATGAACGGCGCTGCGGTATGTATAATCGCCGCCCACCGTAACGTACCCGGGCGCTGACCCGAGCCCGAACTTCGTTTCAGCGTTTAGATTGACGCTGTGTCTCGGCGTTTCCGGAATTAGATTGCCGGTGTTGTTCTGCGCTGCGGACTGCATGTATTCGGTGTACCGCGCAAGTTGGTAGGTGTAGTTGAACCCCAGCGTCAGCCAATTCGTCAGCGCCTCGGTCGTTTCCAGCTCGATCCCTTTTGCTCTCGCTTTGCCGACGTTGCTCGTTTCGAACACGCCTGTTTGCGGATTGAACTGGTTGGTCTGCATGTCTCGGTAATCGGCAATGAAAGCCGCCGCGTTTGCCTGCCAGCGCCTGTCCGGCGACAGATACTTGGCGCCGAGCTCATAACTCCACACTTGCTCGGGCTGGAACGACGTTGCCAGATGCTGCGATACGACTGCACTCGGCTTTCCGTAGTCGGACGAAGCCGAAGTATCCCAGCCGCCGCTCTTGTAGCCCTTTGCGCTGGTCGCATACAGCATCAGGCTCTGCTGTACCTGATATGCCAATGTCGCCTTCGGGGTGAAGGACCACCAGGTGTCGGAGTAGTCTGCCGAGGCGTTCGGAAAGATCCGGGGATAAAAGACAGCGAACGGGTTTCCTGGGGCAAAGCTGGCAACGATTGCCGACGATCCGCCCTTGCGCTCCCATTGTCCTCGACCTCCCACGGTGAGCTTCAACGGTTCGAGAATCGCATAACTGACCTCGCCAAAGAGCGCACCGACCTCGTCGACTACGTGCTGTTGCACGTTTTGCGCGACACCGGCGATCGGAAGCGGGAATGCTCCGCCGTTTATCGTACCCGGATTCAGATTGAATGAATATTGATCGTTCTCTTGTTTGTCTGCATGCAGGTAGAACAGTCCGCTCAACCAGTTCAACCGCGCGTTGGAGGCAGATGCTGCGCGAAGCTCTTCGGTATACTGCTTGTCTTGAACGATGGCCGTCGTGAGGGCTTGATTATCAGGATCGCCAAGTCGGGACCAGTTCGTGTCGTTGTGCACGCGGCGCAGGCCGGTAATCGACGTAAGAGTACCCCACGCGGCATCCCAGTCGACGCGCGCGCTCAGACCCAGGATATTCTTGCGCGTCTCGCTGTTCTTGCCCTGATTCGTGTCATCCGGGTTGTACGACAGATTGGGGTACAGTGACGGCTCAAGGCTTCCGGAGAGGCGCACGATCTTGCCGCTCGACTGGTCGTGCGTAAAGTCGCCGCTGATGAGTGCCCTGATGCTGTCAGACGGTTCCCACAACAACTGTCCTCGAACACTTCCGACGGAATCGCCGAAAGTCTTGTCATGCAGGGTGAGGTTGTTCAGATAGTCGTCGCGACGCTTGACGTCCACAACGATCTTGCCCGCCAGCTCGTGACCTACGAGCGGCCCGGTCCACAAGCCGCGCAGTTGCGCCAGATTGTCGAGCCCATAGGTCCCTTCGACCTTCCCCTGCGCCTCGAAGCTCGGTCGCTGGGTGTGAATTACGATGGCCCCGCCTGTCACGTTGCGTCCGAACAGAGTTCCCTGCGGACCGCGCAGCACTTCGATGCTTCTGAGGTCGTACAAGTCGGGACTGTTGTCCCCCGCACCCGTCATCGGCACATCGTCGATGAAAGTCGTGACCGAATCGTCCCAGCCGGCACCCGGAGTATTGACCAGCGTGCCGCGGATGGAGATATAGGCCTCGCCCTTGTTGATTTGCATGAATGTCACGCTCGGCGTCCGCAGCGCTACGTCCTCGAGGCTCTGGATGCGATTGCGGTCGATGAAATCCGGTGTGAACGCAGACACGGCTATAGGCGTGTTCTCGAGCTTGGTGTCGCGCTTCTGCGCGGTCACGATCACTTCTTCCAGTCCGATCGACGGCTCCCTGTCCGCGGCCGAGGATGCGGCGTCGGACGAAAGCGCGGCCGCGTCGGCATTCGCCATCACCGTCGATGGAAACATGGCTGCCGCGGCGAGTCCCAACGTGAACACTATTTCAGCAACCGCCGCCCGGTACGCAACAGATCTCATGCCAGCACTCCCTCATATATTGATTACTACAATCAATACATGGTTTTTATCGTTTTCGAACGGGGTTACCCTACTCGCGACGCAAAACCTGCGTCAATCTTGATTCATATAGTCAATGTGAGTGCGAGCATGTATTCCGGCGTCACAGGCACCTTGTCGATCGCAATGCGCGGGGGCCAAGGCCGAATGGAGGCGCGCGCAGTAGGTCGTCAGTGCCTTGGCTGAGATAGCAGCGACTTCGCCGCGGCGCGGATGCACTTGATGACGATCTCTGCCACCCGGTTCAAGGCACGGTTCATTGGTAACGGTTGCATCTCGACGGCCGAGAGGGACTGATGTAGCGCATGCTATCGTCCTTCGTAAGCGGGGAGGCAGCCTAACGATGAGCGAGGTCTGGGCGAAGTGGGAAGGCCACCTTATCAACGGAATGTTTCCGCTGCGCCGCTTTTTGGGTGGCTCGGATCACAGCGGGGTATTCCTTACCGAATTTCAGGCACGAAACCTCCCCAATGCCGCGCTCAAGTTGGTCCCGGCTATTCCGGCCCTGGAGGCACAACTCTCGCACTGGACCGCAGCTGCCGCCCTGTCCCATCCCCACTTGATTCGAGTTTTCAAGGCGGGCCGCTGCCGGCTGGGAGATCTCCAATTTATCTTCGTCGTGATGGAATACGCTGATCAGGCTCTCTCGCAAATTCTTCCCCAACGCGCCCTTACTCCCGACGAGGTGCGGGACATGCTGATTCCCATCCTGTCCGGCTTGGCTTTCCTCCATCGCGAGCGCCTCGTGCAGGGCCGGCTGAGGCCATCAAACATTCTCGTCGTCGGTGATCAACTGAAATTGGCGAGCGACACCATCCGCCCCGCCGGCGAGTCCTCGGCAGGTAGTGTTCGGTCCTCTGTGTACGATCCTCCGGAAGCAAGTGACGGTGGGTTTTCCGCCGCGGGCGACACATGGAGTCTCGGCGTAACAGTGGTCGAGGCTCTCACGCAGCATCCTCCTGCGTGGCCGGTGAATAAAGGATTCGATACGGCTTCCTTGCCCGCGAGTCTTCCTCCAATGCTCGTGGGCATCGTGCGCCAATGCTTGAATCGTGACCCAGCCGACCGTCCGTCGGCTGCCGACCTGGAAGGCCGGCTCAAGTCGGTGCCGCAAGCGCCGGTAGTTTCAGTGCCCGAATCAACTGTGCCGGTGCCGCAACCGCTCCTGTCGCTTCCCGAGCCTCTCGTACGCGAGTTACCGGGCAAAATCGCTCCCCGAGAGAAGTGGCCGAAACAGCGCTTGTTCGTTGCGATCGCCGGGGTGCTCGTGGTATTGCTCGCCGTTTGGACTGGCCTGCGTAGTTCTCACACTTCGCAGAGTCCAGAGACGTCCCGGTCCGTACCTGCCGAAGTCTCTGCTTCTTCTTCCAGTGCGCCGTCTGCGGACTTCAAATCGGTACCCTCGCGCAGTATTACCCGTCCACCGGACCAACCCGCGCGGTCGCCGGCGAACGATCCACCGTCCGTGCTCCATGAAGAAATTCCTGACGTTCCGCGCAGCGCACGTAACACCATCCATGGCCACATCAAGGTGGCGGTTCGCGTTACTGTCGATCGCTCAGGCAACGTCATCCATGCGGCTGTGGAGAGTCCCATCTCAAGCAAGTATTTCGCCCGCTTGGCAACCGAAGCTGCCAGAAAATGGAAGTTCGTCTCCTCCGCCGATCAGGACTCTCGGAAGTGGCAATTGAGATTCGAGTTCACCCGGGGCGGCGCAACCGGACGGGCCGCAGCCCTGCGATAGCCTTGTTGCGGTTCGCTCTGTCGGGAGCTAGTCTCGAGGGGTGCACGGCGGGACCGTGCCGTCGCGACACAGGGTCGGGCCCCCGTCGCGCTGTACGGCCGCCGGGCTGTCGTCATGGGGAATCGTACTGCCGGTAACGCAACCCGACAGGAGGTATGCGGCGGCAAAAAAACTGACTACTAGTTTCACCCTCCCTCCTCGCGCTTTTAGCGGCCGGCGTCGCGGGCCGAAAACGCCATGATGTTAACGGTATCCCGCCCATGGTTTTCTGAAAATAGGTTTGGCACGCGTTGCGATGTCAATGGGCGTCCTACAGAAGCAATTAGGAGGCGCGCACGACAAAGCACAATAAAGCACGACCCATACAGTAGTGTTCGCCCGCAACCACTGGATTTACGGCCGCAGCGGCAGCGCGTACAGTCCCTACATGGCGCGTAGCTTTTTCGGTCATCAAACTTTCAAGGGTCGCGGCGCGGTATCCAATCTGGCCGGACGGTTCGACGCTTTGACGATCGAACAGACGGATGACGGATGGTATCAAGACGAAATTGCCGACGGCCTCGACGAAACCGTATTGCCCGACAGCGCCCGCAGCATTATCACCAGCAACAATTCGCCCGACGTGGGGTTTGATGTTTCCATCAATCCGTATCGCGGATGCAGCCATGCTTGCGTATATTGCTTCGCACGTCCGAGTCACGCCTATCTCGGACTCTCTCCGGGATTGGATTTTGAAACAAAGCTTTTCTACAAGGCCGACGCGGTCAGCCTTTTGGAGGCCGAGCTTTCCAGGCCGAGGTATGTCTGCAAGCCCATCGCACTCGGCATCAACACTGACGGATACCAGCCGCTGGAGAAACGTCTCGGCATCACTCGCAGCATTCTGAACGTATTGGCGCGCTGCCGGCATCCGGTGACGATCGTCACGAAGAGCGCGCTGATCGTTCGCGACATCGATTTGCTCGCTGACCTTGCCAAGGATCACCTGGTCTCCGTAAGTCTAAGCATTACGTCGCTGACCAATGACATCAAGCGAACGCTCGAGCCGCGGACGGCCTCGCCGCATGCACGGCTTCGAGTCATCGAACAGCTGGCACAAGTTGGTATTCCGGTGGGAGTGATGGTCGCTCCCGTGATCCCCGCCATCACGGATCATGAAATGGAGGACATTCTTCGTGCTGCGCGCGATGCCGGCGCCACCCGCGCGAGCTACGTCTTGCTGCGTCTACCGCATGAAGTGAAAATCCTTTTCCGGGAGTGGCTGAGTGCACACTACCCCGACCGCGCCAAGCACGTGATGTCGCTCATCAACCAATCGCGCGGCGGCAAGGATTATGACTCCGAGTTCGGCGTTCGCATGCGCGGTACCGGTCCTTATGCCGAACTGCTGCGTACACGGTTTGAACTCGCGGCGCGGAAGCTCGGCTTCGACAACTCGAGCGACCCGCACGACCTCAGAACGGATCTGTTTCGCCCGCCAGCGGCGAGTTCACAGTTGACCCTGGGTTTTTAATCGCAACGTCGCCCGAACGCAACTCGCTATCCTAATTTTTTTGCCAGTGGCGGATTTCGATCGCGTAATGGCTAGCGCGATTCGAGAGAGGCGATCTGCGCCGCTCTGCGCAAATCAGCCAGCAAATGCGCCCTCAATTCCAGCGGCCTCTCGCCCTCGGCGCGAAGAATGGCCGAGGGATGATAGGTAGCCAGAATTCGCGCACCGTTTGGATGGCGAAGTTCTTGCTGCCGGGCGCTGTCGATCGACAGAGCCGCTCCCGTCAGAGCGCGCAGGGCAGTGGCGCCGAGCGCAACGATCACTGCCGGCTTGCCCGCGGCGATTTCCTGCTCCAACCAAATCAAGCAGGCATTGATCTCGCCCGCGCCGGGTTTTTTGTGCAGCCGCCGCTTTCCCCGCGGTTCCCACTTGAAATGTTTCACGGCATTGGTGATGAAGACGTCCTTGCGCTCCAATCCGGCAGCGGCCAGCGCCTGATCCAATATTTTTCCGGCGGGACCGACGAAAGGATGGCCTCGCACATCCTCTTCGTCGCCGGGTTGTTCACCGACCAGCATGATCTTCGCTCGAGGCGCACCTTCGCCTTCAACCGCCTGCGTCGCGTGCTTCCACAGATCGCATCGGCGGCATGTTTGAGGCCCTTCACCCGCAGACGCCGGAGTTGGCAGGGAACGCTTGACTGCTTTGGCCATGGTGATTCCGCCGTAAGGATGCAGAGATTCGCGCGGGCTAACTGTGCGATGTTTGACCCGAGTTCAGGTCGGTGTCCTCTGACGGCCGCCGACCCCCGCGCGCGCTGCGGGGCGGGAGCGGTCTGTAGGACGCTGCGCACAATCTCATGCGTCCTCGGCCCCTCCCTCACGGTGAAAGCGCCGCTCAGAATGAGTGCCTCACTTAAACCGGCCGACTAAGCATCGCCGCACGAGATGGTCGGGCAATCGGAGGGAATAATGAAAACGGTATCGAGTTTAATTCTGGCGACGTGCATGCTCGGTGGCTGCATCAGCAGCAGCAGCCCTCCGCCTCCCGAAAAGGAGACGACGGTGGTCGTGCCGCGAGATTCTGACACGGTGGTGGTGTGCGAGGACGGAACCAAGCCGCCCTGCCGATAGTCACGCAACGCCGCTGCCGGGCTTACTCGGCGGCTGCCAATTTCCGGACTTGTCGCCACAGCTGCCCGGCAAATAACACGCCGCCGGTGCGCACGGGCAATCCTGATTTCTTGAGCACCTCGGCACCCCATGTGTTGCACGTGTAGAAGGCCGAATACCTTGCCCGTGCGCTGAAATACACGCTGCCTTCGTATGGCCCGCGTGCAACGATGGGCACCTGATCGCTGTTTGGCGAATAGGCATCTCGCAGCGATCGCCATATGAAGTCCTGCGCCGCCAGCGACTGCTCGGCCGATACTCTCAACTTGATGATGTTCGGCCCGCCGAACGCTTCAGCCGGCGTTGCACCCAGCCCGGTCGCCAGGATCAAACCCTTACCGGGCCATAGGGCGGCGCGCATTGCCGGCATGCTCTGATGTTTGGCCATGAGATACTGTCGATCGCCAAAACCAAAAAACAGGTAGCTGACACCGGGAAAATTACCCAGGACAGCGTGCAGTGGCGCTGCTATTTCGTCGCTGGCGAATCCGACGTCGATGTGCCAGCCTCGGCGAGCCACATAAATCGCGGTGCTGGCTTGGCTCTGGTCGGCGGAAGCGCTCGAGAAGACGAACCACGAAGCCAGTGTCAACGCCAGTATTCGAGCCGCGCGTTGAAGCCGGATCACGTCGCTAGCCCCCGGCTATCAGGCCGAATTGTTGTGCGATCAGAATTAGCTGCAATGCACTGCCCGCCCCCAACTTTTGCTTGATCGAAGATTGATGATTGGCGGCGGTTTTGGGGCTGAGACCGAGGCGAACTGCGATTTCCTCGACTCCATATCCTTGAGCCAAGAGGCGCAGCACCTCGAGTTCGCGGATCGACAAGGCATGCGCCATCTGCTGGGCAGTGGCTGACCGTGTCGTCATTGCTCGCTGCACATCCGGGCTGATAAATCGCGTGCCGTCGGCAACCGCGCGCACCGCGCTCACCAAAAGATCCGGAGCGCTTGCTTTGCTCAAGTATCCATAAGCACCCGCGTTCATGGCATGCGTGGCATAGATGCCGTCCTGGTACATGCTGAACATGAGCACCCGCGCCGCGGGCCGGCGCGCGACCAGGCGCCGCAGTATTTCGATGCCGCTGACGCCGGGCAAGGCTATGTCGAGGACGATGACGTCGGGCTGCAACTCGCCGTCCAGCTGCAGGGTCTCGGTGATCGACGCCGCCTCGCCGACCACCGTCAAGCTTTCGTCGCGCTCGAGCAGACGGCGATAGCCTTCACGCACGACGGCATGATCGTCCACCAGCAGCACGCGGATTCGGCTCTTTGCAGATCCGTTCATGCGTGCCGGTCTGCGGCCGGTGGCGTCGCAAGAGGAAGCGATGCCATGACTTTGAAGCCCTCGCCTCGACGGCTGGCTAGCTTGAGCGAACCGCCGATCGCGGCCACTCTTTCACGCATGCCGACGAGGCCTAAGCCCGTGCGCGGCGCGTCCATATCCGAGCCTCTGCCGTTGTCGGCAATCGAAACCTCGATGGTTTCTTGCGTCTCGGATTGCCGTCTGCGTACGATGCGAACCTCTACCCGGGTCGCCTGCGAATGGCGCGCAACATTGGTCAACGATTCCTGTACCAGACGAAACAAGGCGAGCGCCCGGATTTCGTCCAGCTGTTCCAGGCCACCCTCCATCGACAAGTCGATCGAAGCCTCGGGCAGACGAGCCCGCCAATCGTTCACGCAGTAGTCGAGCGCAGCGGCAATGCCGAGATCGTCGAATCCGACCGGCCGCAGTTGGCGAATGAGGCTCGACACCACATCATAAACGCGATCGACGTTCGAGATCATCGCATGCGCAGCCTTGTTCACGAGCGGGTGCCCTGTCCGGCTGGCATCGCGTATTGCTACCGCATCGAGTTTTATGACGTTGAGATATTGGCCCAGCTCATCATGCAGGTCGCGCGCGAGCGCCTTTCTCTCATATTCCTGCATGTCCAAGTATTGCTGCGCCAATCGCTGGTTTTCCGCGAGCGCGTCGGCAAGCCTAGCCTCGGTCGCCCTGCGCAACGCCAACTGGCCGCGCGCTTCGAAGTAGCGGCGTGCGGAGAACCAGACCAGGCATGCGGCAAGAACCAGCAGCACGGCCGGCAATTCGTCGAGCTGCAGCCGCTCGTGCAATCGCGTCCAGCCGAGCAGCGCTTCACTGAGATCCAATTTCACGCAGATGATTGCCGCGGAGATGGATATGGCAATGACCAGAGCCGCATCACGGCGTGCTGCCATCTTGCGACCCCTATCCTCCGGGATTTCGCGAACCGCCAATCGGCGCCCTCCTCTGCAAATCGGGAATTTTTCCTATTCTCACCGCCAAGTGTCCATGGAACTATCCGCTTTCAGCGAATCGGCGCCCACAAAAAATCACTAGCGCCCTGCAAACCGGAATTTCGATGCACCAATTTAAAAACTACGTGGCTATCGGGCGAACCTTCGCCGCCTATCGCTTCGACGGGTGCCGCTTTGCTGCGCGCCGCCTTGCCGCGCTTGCCATTGTGTTCTGTTTCGGCCTGTGCTCGACCGCCGCGGCGCTCGACCCAGCGCCTCCCCAAACTTCCACCCTACAGGAGATCCTGGTCATCGGCACCACGCCCGTCCCTGGACTCCGTATCGACATCGATAAGGTTCCAGGCAACGTTCAAAGCGTGTTAGCCAGCGACCTGGCTCAGAACGGGACAGCCAGTCTTACCGGGGCGCTCGGCAGCCGCTTAGGCAGCGTGAGCATCAGCGACACCTTGGCCGACCCGTTTCAGCCCGATATCCTGTATCGCGGCTTCGAGGCCTCGCCCGTCCTGGGAACACCGCAGGGTCTGGCCGTTTACCAAAACGGCGTAAGGATCAACGAGGCGTTCGGCGACAGCGTGAATTGGGATCTCATTCCCGACATCGCCATCAGTAGAGTCGATATCGTGAGTTCCAGCCCACTGTACGGCCTGAACGCCCTGGGTGGGGCGATGGCCGTGACCATGAAGAACGGCTTCACCTACCAGGGTGTCGATGCTGAGCTTTCCGGGGGTTCGTTCAATCAACGCACGGGCTCGGCTGAAGTAGGCATAAAAAAAGGACTATTCGGCCTGTATGCGGCGGCGCGCGCACTGGATGAGGACGGCTGGCGGCTGTTCGCCCACGACTCCGTGCGCCAGTACTACATGGATCTTAGCCTCCATACCGATCAGACTTCGGTCGACCTCAGCTATTCGAGAGCCAATAATCGCCTGTTCGGCCCGGGCGCCGCGCCGGTTCAGTCGCTCGCGATCAACCCGGATGCGGTGTTCACAGGTCCGCAAGCCAATATAAACAACGTCGATTTCACAACGCTCAATGCGTCGTATGCACTGACCAGCGCCCTTGCCGTACAAGGCGTCGCCTATTTTCGCAACTACCGGCAATCCGTGTCCAACGGCAACAGCGCAAATTTTACCGCATGCACTTCCGCCGCCGAGGCAGGATCTCTCTGCCAGTCGGATGGGACGACGCCTTTGACGAACGCGGACGGCGCGGCTTTGCCCGACATTTCGAACGGCGGCGCCAACATTCTCGGTCAAAACAATTTCGAGTTCATTCACTCGCAAACCTGGGGCGGCTCCTTGCAATTGACCGATAGTCAGCGCCTGTCAGGTCACGACAATCAGTTCGCCGTGGGTGCGACCGTCGATGTCTCGCATACCAATTTCTTGTCCGGAACCCAAGTCGGCATCATCGATGCGTCGCTCATCGTGGAACCCTCCACGCTGTTCGTCGATACGCCGGAAGGTAGCGCCTTTTCCGCAACGCCGGTGATATTGGATGCCGATACCAAATACTATGGCTTTTACGCGACCGACACGTTCGACGTGAACTCATCGTTGGCCGTCACCCTCAGCGGCCGCTATAACATCGCGAAAGTCGATCTATCGGATCAGCGCGGCACGAGCTTGAATGGCCTCAATCGATTTATTCACTTCAATCCCGCCGCCGGAGCCACCTACAAGTTGTCGCCGAACGTCACGGCTTTCGTGGGGTTTTCGATCAACAATCGGGCACCGACGGCCAGCGAAATCGAATGCTCCGACCCGCTTCAGCCTTGTCTGTTGCCTTCCAGCCTGGCCGGCGATCCGCCGAACTTGAAACAAGTGATTGCCCATACGTCCGAATTGGGAGTGCGCGGTCATATGGCAACCGCAAAGTCCGGCCGTCTCTCCTGGAACGCGAGCCTGTTCCGAACCGATTTGGACGACGATATTTACGGAATCGCGACATCGGTCAGTACCGGCTTTTTTCAAAACATAGGCTCGACCCGGCGCCAAGGTGTCGAGACCGGCATAAACTACCAGGGTCAGCAATGGTCGGCTTACGGGCAATACAGCTACATCGATGCGACCTTCCGCTCCCCGCTGACAATGAATTCCCCCGCCAACCCGTTCCAGGACGCGAACGGCGACATTCATGTGCTGCCCGGCGACCGCCTCCCCGGTATCCCGCAGCATCGCTTCAAGGTAGGCGCGGACTACTCCGTTTCGTCGAATTGGTCGGTTGGAGCATCGGTGGTGCGGGTGAGCGACCAGTTCTACCACGGAGATGAGTCCAATCAAAACGCGCCGCTGCCGGGCTACACCGTGGTGAGCCTTCGTTCATCGTATCGGGTCGCCAAGCAACTCGAGATTTTTGCCAATATCCAGAATCTGTTCGATGAGCGGTATGCGAGCTACGGCCTATTCGGCGACCCCACCGGCGTGAATGCACCCGGGATACCCAGCGATGCGCAATCCAACGATCCGCGCGTGGACAATCGATTTCAGAATCCCGCCGCACCGCGTTCGGTGTTCGGCGGCGTGAGGTTGACCTTCTAGCCGCTTATAATCACCGATTCCGCACCCTTAAGGGTTCCGCCGGCGCATTCAAAGGCTCATCGATGCCGAAAGGGCCCCGGTAGCCTGAAGCCACGGCGAGGAACTGAAAAAATGCAGTCGTGGACTGCCGCCCGTTGTTATCAGCCGAATCTTACGCCGCTCCGCGAATCCATTCTCTTGTTCCCATCGCCCAAGCGCCTAATCTATGGTGTCGTTATCCGCAATAACCGGTTTGGGCGGCCCGCGTGGACGCGAAATTCGAGAAATTCATTGATGCCGTGGAGGAAGTCTTGTGATCGCCAAGGACCCAAGCGGCCTCATCGAAGGTCGCGAACCGGCGGCATCCAGCCTGATTGCGCATATTCAAAGTGCCATGGAGCACCAAAAAGCGCTATTGGCACGGGAACTCCATGACGAGTTGGGCGGGTTGTTGGTCGGCGCCGTGATGGACCTCGCGTGGGCGGAACAGCACCTGTCGGCGCCTCCGGCAGAACTGCGGCAGAAATTGATGCGTGCGCGGCAGACTCTTGCCGCAGCCATCGACTTGAAGCGCAAACTCATCGAGGAGCTGCGACCCACGCTGCTCGACAATGTCGGGCTCTTTGCGGCGCTTCGCTGGCATGTATCGGCGGCCTGTAAGCGCGCCGGATTGACCTGCACCATACATGTGCCGGAGGACGAGCGGCGCTTTCTGCCCAATATTCCGATCGCTCTATTTCGCATCGTTCAAGAGGCGCTCGCCATCATCGTTGCTCGTAAACCGGTTGCATCCGCGGATTTCAGCGTGATCATTGATCGGCGCACCCTGGCGATGCAGATTCGAAGCGATGCCGCGGCCGCCCCGGCTGACACCGGAACCGGTGCTGATCCTCATTCCTTGGAGGCCATTGAGCAGCGGGTAGCCTCGCTGGGGGGCGAGTTCAAGCACGCCTATCTTCCGGCGGGAGGCACCAGCATTACAGCGCGCTTCACTCTCGAAAGTACCGTGTTGCCGGGATAGCAACCCCCCACGCCTGGAGACGTAGGCCAATTCCGACCCGCAATCGCGTGCAGCCACTCTGGCGGCGAACTCGAGTCAGCAGTAAATTCGGGCCTGCCGCTGTAGCTGCCGGGCCGCTGCCGGAAAAAAGGGGGATTCCATGCTTCACTACGCCGTCGTATTTCTCATCATTGCGCTCATCGCCGCTGTGTTTGGCTTTGGCGGGATCGCCGCGGGCGCGGCGGGCATCGCAAAGATCCTATTTGTCATATTTTTGATCGGCGCCGTCGTATCGTTCTTGATGCACGGCAGGAGTCGCGTCTAGCGACGCTGCACGGCGGCTCCGCGCTCAGCTTACGCGGCAGCCGGCACCGCGGGACGAAAGCGTTTTGCCGCGACAATGCCCAGCGCGACGCAAAGGACCAATACCAGTCCCTGGGCGATCGCGAACGGCGGCTCGGTTTGCGTGGGAGCCAGAGCACGAAAGAATGCAATTTTCTGGAACGCCTGCACCACACCCACGAACGCGTTCAGATACAGCGCCAGCACGGCGGATGCTACATAAATCCAGCGCCACGACCCGGCGAGCCTGAAGGAATAGATAGCCGCGACGGCGACGGCGAGCACGATGAGCGAAATCACGCCAACCACGTGGGCAGGCCCGAACTGGGCCGAGGGAAACAGAAATCCCGTGGCGCTGGTCGCTACCGTCGTCAGTAAAAATAGCGCGGTCCAAGTCGGGACGTACTTTCGGGTAATCATCGCAAGGACTACCACGCCACCGGATGCGATGCCCAGTAGACTCAAGATGACGTGGAACTCAGTAAAAGCCGCGGTCGACATCCCAAGGATCATATTGCAGCTCCCTCGCCCGCTGTTGCCTGGTCGGCCGGCATTTTAGCAACAAGCGCGCGCGAGCACATCAGTTTCGAAGGTAAGGAAACTCGCTCGTGGAGCGCGGCGCGGCAATGTAAAACCCCTGCGCGAAACCTATCCCAAGTCGGCCCAGTTCGTCCAAGACCTCGGCCGATTCGACGCGCTCGGCAATGGTGCTGATGCCCATGGCCGCGCCGACCTGGCCGATTGCCTCGACCATGCTGCGATCCACCGGGTCGCGCGTAACGTTCTCGATGAATTGGCCGTCAATCTTCAGATAGTCGACCGGCAGAGTCTTCAAGTACATGAAGGATGAAAGACCGCTTCCGAAATCATCGAGCGCAAAGTGGCAGCCGCGAGTTTTGAGTTCGCGCATGAAATGCACCACATTGCCCAGATTGGCGATCGCGGCGGTTTCGGTGATCTCGAAACACATCGCGCCCGCAGCGAGATCGCGCGCGCTCAATTCCGCGATGAGATATTCCAAAAACCGCTCGTCGTTGAGCGAAGTCCCGGAAAGATTGACGGCAATCGTATACGGCTTGATGCCGGTGCCGCTGCGATGCACGAGCTGATCGAGAGCCTGCCGCACCACCCATCGATCGATCGAGGGCATGACGTTATAGCGTTCCGCAGCCGGTATGAACTCGGCAGGCGCAATCAATGAACCGGACTCGTCGCGCAAACGCAGCATGAGCTCGAATTGCTCCCGTTCGTATCGATTGGCGCCGATCGGCACGATGGGCTGATAAAACAGCTCGAAACGGCTGTCTTCGCACGCGCGTGTGAGTTTGGAGACCCAATGCATTTCCCGATGCCTCTCCGGGACATTGTCGGGCTTGTACAACTGCACGCGGTTGCGGCCCTGGTCCTTCGCTGCGTAGCAAGCCACGTCGGCAGCGCTCATCACATTGGCGACCGTGGGCGTCTCGCTGGTGATCTCGACGATCCCGATGCTGACGCCGACCTCCAATACGCCATCCTGCCAGATGAACCGATAGTCGCGGATGGCCTGCCGCAGGGTTTCCGCGATACGCAGAGCTTGGTCGAGCGTGCAACTCTGCAACAAGATCCCGAATTCGTCGCCGCCCAGGCGCGCCAACGTGTCGCCGACGCGTACTCGCGATTGCAGTACACCGGTGATTTGCTTCAGCAGCTGATCGCCCGCCGGATGTCCGCAGGTGTCATTGACCAATTTGAATTGATCCAAATCGAGATACAGCAACGCGTGCCGGGAAGTGGACTCGGACCGGACACTATCGACCGCCGTCGTGAGTCGATTCTCGAATTCGCGCCGGTTGATGAGTCCGGTGAGGGCATCATGGCTCGCTTGGTAGTGCAATGCGCGGTGTAGACGCCTTTCCTTGCTGATGTCGTGGAACACCATGACTGCGCCGATCAGATTTCCCGCTCGGTCGCGAATCGGCGCCGCCGAATCCTGGATGGCGATCTCTTGCCCGCGACGATTCACCAAGACGGTGTGTTCGGCCAAGCCAAGCACCTGTCCCTCGCGCAAACAACGCGTGACCGGACATTCGGTTGCTTCGCGCGTCCCTTCATCGACCACGGTCAATACGTCCCCGATGAGCTGCGACTGCGCCTCGCGGCTCTCCCATCCGGTCAAGCTCTCCGCGACGGGATTCATGTAATCGATGCGTCCCGCGGAATCGGTGGTGATGACGGCGTCGCCGATCGACTGCAGCGTGACCTGGGCGCGCTCCTTCGCTTGGAAAACCGCGGTTTCCGCTTTTTTGCGTTCGGTAATGTCGGCGATGGTGCCTTCGAATCCGCTGATGCGTCCCTGTTTGTCGCGCACCACCCGGCCGTTCTCGACGACGATCAACATGGAACCGTCGCTTCGGCGCAGGACGCATTCGACGTTGCGGACTTCCCCCTCGCTGTCCATGCGCCGTATGTAGCTGTCGCGATCGCTCGGATACCAGTACAGCGAGCCGGCCGGCACCTGGTAAATCTCGTCCGCGGAGGCGTACCCGAGCATCTGCACGAAGGCCGGATTCACCACCAGAATCCGGCCATCGCGCGTTGTTCGGTACACCCCGTCCATGACGCTCTCGAACAGCCCGCGGAACTTTGCCTCGCTTTCCCGCAGCGCGTCTTCGGCGCTGCGCCGTTCGATGGCGATTCCCGCGATCTGCGCCATGCGCGCCAGTAACTCGTGATCCCGGGCAGGGGGCACGCCGGGTTGCCGTTGGTACGCTGAAAAGGTGCCGACGATAGGTCCGTCCGATGCGACGATGGGCGCGCACCATGCGGCACGGAGGCCCGCATGCTCAGCAGCCTCGCGGCGAAACTCCCAGAATGCATCCGCTTCGATATCGGCCACCGTCACCTGACGGGCCAGGAAGACCGCCGCTGCGCACGAGCCGAAACGAATGCCGACTGGCGCGTGGTCCATGGCAGCGACGAACTCGCGCGGCAGACTGGGCGCCGCCCCGAAGCGCAAAACCTGCGCCTCGTTGTCGAGAAGATTGATGGCGCAGTAGCTGTCAGGTATCACGCGCTCGATGACTTCGGCGATTGCCTCGAGCACCGACAACAGCGGTGCATTGGCCGCAATTTTCTCGAATACACGTCGTTCACCGGCTGCGATGGCGTCGGCGCGCTTGCGCTCGGCGATGTCCGTAATGCTGGCGCGAATCAGCCGGCGGTTGGAACTCGGCAGGCGTACGAAGCGCACTTCGCACGGCAAGCTCTTTCCGAGCGCATCGCAATGCACCCATTCGAACACCGGCGCCCCGCCGGCCAAAGCGCCGTCGATGTACCCGCGGGGCATGCCGAACGACGGACTTCCGTCGAGTTGCCGCGCAGGACTGATCGTGTCGGGACCGCTCGCCAGCAGAGTCCCGCGGTCCATTTTGAAAAAGCGGCAGGCGTTGTCGTTGACATCGACGAACTTTCCCTGATCGACGTCGAAGACGACAATGACTTCAGGCGCATGTTCCACCAGGGTGCGGTACCGCGCCTCACTCTCGCGCATCGAATGCTCGGCCAGCTGCCGTTCCGTGGTGTCGCGAAGGCAAACGATGTAGCCGTCGCGCCGATTGAGGCTGGCTTTACTGACCCCGATCTCGACCGCCACCCGCGTTCCGTCCTTGGACAATCCCCATGTCTGATGGGCGGCCAGATCGACGTGCGTGTCGTCGATCTTGGCGGCGCAGTGTTCGAGGAATTCCACGAGGCGATCGCTGCTGAGCCAGCGGCTCGCAACGTGCCCGTCGGCGGGGCGGCCAGCCGTTATGTCCGGCAGCAAAAAATCCAGCGTGCGCCCGAGCATCTCGGCGGCCGAATAGCCGAAGATACGTTCACCCGTGGGATTGAACGTCTCGATATGACCCGTGTCGTCGACCGTGATGATGGCATCTTTGACGTTGTCGAGAATCGCCTGCAGGTGGGAGGCTGTTTCTTCACGAATCTCTCGGGTGAGGGCTGTTGCCTCGTCCGACATGAGCTGCATCGAGAGCACCACGCCGCGCCGCTCGGCGTCGATGCGATCGTAGTGGGCGCTCACCAACTTCAGTAGAGCGTCCAAATCCAACTCGCCGCCGCGCCCGCGAGCCTCCGCGAGTTGATGGTCGAGCACGCTATTGTAGCTCTCCTGCGCCGGCGATGACTCGCCGCGAAGCGCTGCCGCAAGATCGCGTGACACTCCTAATCTCCCGCACTGAATTGACGGCGCCCTGAAGCACCTCAACACCCGATGTTAGGGAGATCCCTGGACCAAGGCGTGACGCGCGTCTCGGTTCGGCCAGTATTCGGTTAAATCATTACGAGGCCTGATCCACCGCCTCGCGTCCCGACCGCTTGCGCTCATTTTCGCGCAGACTTCGCTTGCGCAAGCGAATCGACGTGGGCGTCACTTCGATCAGTTCGTCGTCGTCGATGAACTCCATGGCCTGTTCCAGAGAGAATCTTATCGGCGGCGTCAAAACGACATTCTCGTCCTTACCCGCGGCCCGCATGTTGGTGAGCTTCTTGCCCTTGAGCGGATTGACCACGAGATCGTCTTCGCGATTGTTGAGACCGATAATCATCCCTTCATACACTTCTTCACCGGGACCGATGCACAGCCTGCCGCGCTCTTGCAGGCTGAACAGCGAGTAGGCCAGGGCGACGCCCTGCCCATTGGCGATCAAAACGCCCTGGGGACGCTGTCCCAGTTCTCTCTGCACCACCGCCCCGTAGTGATCGAACACATGATGCAGTAAACCGGTGCCGCGCGTCATGGTGCGAAACTCGGTTTGAAACCCGATGAGTCCGCGCGACGGAACCACGTAGTCCAAGCGTACGCGGCCGCGGCCGTCCGCCTGCATGTCCTTGAGGTCCGCACCCCGGCTGCCCAGCGCCGTCATGATGGAGCCTTGTGCGTCGCTGTCGGCGTCTACCGTCACCTGCTCGTACGGCTCATGCGCCACGCCGTCGATGTGCTTGATGACCACGCGCGGCCTCGAGACCGCCATTTCGTAACCTTCACGCCGCATGTTCTCGAGCAGCACGCCCAAATGCAATTCACCGCGGCCGAAGACCACGAATTTGTCCGGATCCGAGGTCGGTTCGACGCGCAACGCCACATTGTGTATGGACTCGCGGTCCAAACGTTCGCGGATTTGCCGGCTGGTGACGAATTTGCCTTCGCGGCCCAGGAACGGCGAAGTGTTTACCTCGAAAGTCATGCTGATGGTCGGCTCGTCGACGGTAAGGCTCGGCAGCGCCTCGACATTCGCCGGGTCGCATAGAGTATCCGAGACCTTGGGTTCGGCTATTCCCGCGAACGCCACGATGTCTCCCGCGAAGGCCGATTCCACCTCGATGCGGGTCAGCCCATGAAAGCCCAATACCTGCGTGATTCTTTCCGGGCGCTGCTTACCCTCGCGGTTCACCACCGTGACCGCCATCCCCTTGCGCAGGGTGCCCCGCTTGATGCGACCGATGCCGATGGCGCCTACGTAGCTGGAATAATCGAGCAAGGTCACCTGAAGCTGCAACGAACCGTCCGAATCGACGTCGGGCGGCGGGCAGTGCTCCACGATGGTCCTGAACAGGGGTTGCATGTCCCCGTCGCGAACCGTGGAGTCGAGACCGGCGAAGCCGCGCAGCGCGGACGCGTATACCACCGGGAAATCCAATTGCTCGTCGGTCGCGCCGAGGCGGTCGAAGAGATCGAACGTCTGGTCGAGCACCCAGCCCGGACGGGCCTCGTCCCGATCGATCTTGTTGATGACGACGATCGGGCGCAGGCCGTGCTTGAACGCCTTCTGGGTCACGAAACGAGTTTGCGGCATGGGTCCGTCGACGGCGTCCACCAGCAGCAGCACGCAGTCGACCATGGCGAGCACGCGCTCGACCTCGCCGCCAAAGTCCGCGTGCCCCGGCGTGTCGACGATATTGATCCGAAAATCGCCCCACATGATGGCGGTGTTCTTCGCCAGAATGGTGATGCCGCGCTCGCGCTCCAGCGCGTTCGAATCCATGACGCGCTCCTGCAGGTCCTTGCGCGCGTCGAGCGTGCCGGACTGGCGTAAGAGCTGATCCACCAGCGTGGTTTTGCCATGATCGACGTGCGCGATGATGGCGATGTTGCGAAGTTTCTGCGTCACAG
>Ga0137412_10001350_pt1 | contig 18987 bp, 18 predicted proteins | sample CZODoug2_1_16fun_FD_122160 | JGI IMG/M metagenome (GOLD analysis project Ga0137412, IMG submission 122160) | Vadose zone soil fungal communities from Angelo Coast Range Reserve, California, USA - CZODoug2_1_16fungal (Hybrid Assembly) | ecosystem: Environmental > Terrestrial > Soil > Vadose zone...
TGCTCAAGGGCAAGCAGGGCCGGTTCCGTCAGAACCTGCTCGGCAAGCGCGTCGACTACTCGGGCCGTTCGGTCATCGTGGTCGGCCCGCAGCTCAAGCTGCACCAGTGCGGTCTGCCCAAGCTGATGGCACTCGAGCTGTTCAAGCCGTTCGTGATGAAGCGTCTGGTCGACCTGAACCACGCGCAGAACATCAAGAGCGCCAAGCGCATGGTCGAGCGTCAGCGCGCACAGGTGTGGGACGTCCTCGAAGAGGTCATCTCCGAGCACCCCGTGCTGCTGAACCGCGCACCAACGCTGCACCGCTTGGGCATCCAGGCCTTCGAGCCGATGCTGGTGGAGGGCAAGGCCATCCAGCTGCACCCGCTCGTCTGTGAGGCGTTCAACGCCGACTTCGACGGTGACCAGATGGCAGTCCACCTGCCGCTGTCCGCCGAGGCGCAGGCCGAGGCACGCATCCTGATGCTGTCGAGCAACAACATCCTGTCGCCGGCATCGGGTCGTCCGCTGGCCATGCCCCGTCTGGACATGGTGACCGGGCTGTACTTCCTGACCACCCTGATTCCCGGCGACATCGGCGAGTACGTGCCCGGAGCCAAGGATCAGGCGGAGTCGGGCGTGTACAGCTCGCCTGCCGAGGCCCAGATGGCCGTCGACCGTGGCTCGCTGTCGGTGCGGTCCAAGATCAAGGTGAGGCTGACGCAGCTGCGCCCGCCCGCCGAGATTGAGGCCGCGCAGTTCGGCGAGGGTGGCTGGAGGCCAGGCGACGCTTGGTTGGCGGAGACCACGCTGGGCCGGGTGCTGTTCAACGAGCTGCTGCCCAAGGCCTACGCCTTCGTCGACGAGCAGATGCACAAGAAGGTCCAGGCGCGGATCGTCAACGATCTCGCCGAGCGCTACCCGATGATCGTGGTGGCGCAGACCGTCGACAAGCTCAAGGACGCCGGCTTCTACTGGGCCACCCGTTCGGGTGTCACGGTGGCGATGGCCGACGTGCTCGTCCCGCCGCAGAAGGTCGAGATCCTCGACCGCTACGAGGCGGAAGCCGATGGCATCGAGAAGAAGTACCAGCGTGGCGCTCTGAACAAGGAAGAGCGCAACGAAGCACTGGTCAAGATCTGGCAGGACGCCACCGAAGAGGTCGGCAAGGCGCTGGAGAAGTACTACCCCGAGGACAACCCGATCATCACGATCGTGAAGTCCGGTGCCACGGGTAACCTCACCCAGACCCGCACGCTGGCAGGCATGAAGGGCCTGGTGACGAACCCGAAGGGTGAGTTCATCCCGCGCCCGATCAAGTCGTCCTTCCGTGAGGGCCTGACGGTGTTGGAGTACTTCATCAACACCCACGGCGCCCGTAAGGGCCTGGCGGACACCGCACTTCGTACCGCTGACTCGGGTTACCTGACCCGTCGTCTGGTCGACGTGAGCCAGGACGTCATCGTTCGCGAGACCGACTGCGAGACCGAGCGCGGCATCAACGTCGTCTTGGCCGAGCTGTCCGGCGACGGCGAGCTCATCCGCGATCCGCACATCGAGACGTCGGCGTACGCACGTACGTTGGCCACCGATGCGGTGGACGAGAAGGGCAACGTCGTCATCTCGCGCGGCCACGACCTTGGCGACCCGGCGATCGAGGCTCTCCTCGCTGCCGGCATCACCACCGTCAAGGTGCGTTCGGTGCTGACCTGCACGACCGGTACCGGCGTGTGTGCGATGTGCTACGGCCGTTCGATGGCCACCGGCAAGCTGGTGGACATCGGCGAGGCAGTCGGCATCGTCGCCGCCCAGTCGATCGGCGAGCCCGGCACGCAGCTGACCATGCGTACGTTCCACCAGGGTGGCGTCGGCGACGACATCACCGGTGGTCTGCCCCGCGTGCAGGAGCTGTTCGAGGCCCGCGTGCCGCGCAACACCGCGCCCATCGCGGACGTCTCCGGGCGGATTCGTCTGGAGGAGACCGAGAAGTTCTACAAGATCACGATCATTCCGGATGACGGAAGCGAAGAAGTGGTCTACGACAAGGTCTCTCGTCGTCAGCGCCTGAAGGTGTTCAAGCACGAGGACGGCACCGAGCGTCTGCTCTCCGACGGCGACCACGTCGAGGTCGGCCAGCAGTTGATGGAGGGCTCGGCCAACCCGCACGAGGTTCTGCGCGTGCAGGGCCAGCGCAGTGTCCAGATGCACCTCGTCAACGAGGTGCAGGACGTCTACCGCGCTCAGGGCGTGTCGATCCACGACAAGCACATCGAGGTCATCGTCCGGCAGATGCTGCGTCGCGTGACCATCATCGACTCGGGCGCAACGGAATTCCTGCCCGGCTCGTTGACCGAGCGTGCGGAGTTCGAGTCGGAGAACCGGCGCGTCGTGGCCGAGGGCAATGAGCCCGCGGCAGGCCGCCCGGTGCTGATGGGTATCACGAAGGCATCGCTGGCCACGGATTCGTGGTTGTCGGCGGCGTCGTTCCAGGAGACCACTCGCGTCCTGACCGATGCGGCGATCAACTGCCGCAGCGACAGGCTGAATGGTCTGAAGGAGAACGTGATCATCGGCAAGCTGATCCCGGCCGGTACGGGCATTGCCCGCTACCGGGACATCCAGGTGCAGCCGACCGAGGAAGCCCGCGCTGCGGCGTACACGATCCCGTCCTACGAGGATCAGTACTACAGCCCGGACTTCGGCCAGAGCTCCGGCCAGGCCGTCCCGCTGGACGACTACGGCTTCAGCGACTACCGCTAGTAATGTCACGAAAGAGCCCCTGGGTACGCGCCCAGGGGCTTTTTCGTTGCGCGAGTGTGCATCTGACGAGGGAAGTGGGGCTCAAATCTCGTCAGGCGCACATTCGCGGTGTCACCAGACCATGCCGCGCTCTCGGAGGAGTGTTTCGACGCGGCGCACGTAGGTCGCTCTTCGGTAGTACAGGAGGTCGCGGCTCACTCGGATGACGGCCCAGCCCAGGTCGTTGAGCTCGTACCCCTTGTCGATATCACGCTGCCGGATGATCGGATCGGTCCAATGCTGCGGGCCGTCGTATTCGATGGAGACCTTGACGCCTTTGTAGGCCATGTCGACACGCGCGATGAACTCGCCGTAGCGGCCTCGAATAACGTGCTGAGTTGTGGGCGCGGGCAGGCCGGCGTCGATCAAGGCCAGGCGAGCGTCGGTTTCCTGGGGCGATTCGGCGCCGCCGTCCATCAGCGGGAGGACGCGGCGCAGCCGGTGCAGGCCGCGTGCACCGGCGTGTGCGGTGGCGATGGCTTCGACGTCTTCAATGGTTACGCGTGTCGCGTTGGCGAGCGCGTCGAGGCGCTGAATCGCCTGAATCCTGCCAACGGTGTGCCTGCCGATGTCGTATGCCGTCCGGGCAGGGGCGGTTACCCGCATCTCGCCGGCGCTTGTCACCTCGTCGGGCCGGAGGTCTTCGGTCCGGACGACGAGATCCGTCGGTGCCCTGCGGTTGTCGTGGATCAGTTCGGCCGGGTCGGCGCCGTCGATCCACTTGGTCCTCAACACGGCGGCCGCCGACTGCCCGGCCAAGGTACCGCGCCTCTTCGACCACAGCCAGGCAGCCGTGGCGCGTTGGATCGCGGACACTTCAGCGCCCTTCGGTACGTAGATGCCGGGGTAGATCTGCTCATACCGTGTACGGACGGTGTGCTCGGGGACCATTCGGGCCGACAGGGCTTCGGTGCCGATGAACGGCCAGGGCGGCGATGACATGAGCGGATGGTGCGCGTTTCGGGCGATCCGCCGTCGAACTCATCCACAGCCCTCCACTGTGCGCGTCACGATGAAATCGGCCCGAGAATCTCGTCACGTTCACACTCGGCGCCCCAAGGTGGCATGTCGGGGTCCGTGCATAAACTGGCCACGTGCTGATTGGTTCGCATGTTCATTCCGAAGACCCGCTCGCTGCCGCCGACGCGGACGGCGCCGAGGTCGTGCAGTTCTTCCTCGGCGACCCGCAGAGCTGGAAGAAACCGAAGCCGCGCGACGACGCGCAGACGCTCAAGGCGTCGACGGTCCCGCTCTACGTCCACGCGCCGTACCTGATCAACGTGGCGTCCGCCAACAATCGGGTGCGCATCCCGTCGCGCAAGATCCTGCAGGACACCTGTGACGCGGCGACTGAAGTAGGCGCGACCGCGGTGATCGTGCACGGCGGGCACGCCGACGACAAGGACATGGAGGCCGGGTTCGACCGCTGGGTGAAGGCGCTCGACTCGCTCAAGACCGACATGCCGGTGTACCTGGAGAACACCGCAGGCGGTGACCACGCGATGGCTCGGCACTTCGACACGATCGCCCGACTGTGGGACCGCATCGGCGACAAGGGCATCGGCTTCTGCCTGGACACCTGCCACGCGTGGGCGGCCGGCGAAGCGCTGATCGATGCCGTCGAGCGCATCAAGGCCATCACGGGCCGGATCGACCTGGTGCACTGCAACGATTCTCGGGACGCCGCGGGCTCGGGCGCTGATCGCCACGCCAACTTCGGCACCGGCCAGATCGACCCCCAGTTGTTGGTGGCGGTCGTCAACGCAGCCGATGCGCCGGTGATCTGCGAGACCGCCGACGAGGGCCGCAAGGACGACATCGCCTTCCTTCGCGAGCACGCCGGCTGAACACGATTCGATTAAGTGAACGACTTCCCAACGCCGGAAGGCGTCGCGGTTAACTAGGCTGTCCGCCGGGAACCACCACTCGGTGGTACCGAAAGGCCTTGTGTCCGCCATCGACGAGCAGCCGCCAATTGCGCTGCCGCGCGCCGAGGATCCGGCATCGAGCCGTGAGCGCCGGCTGAGCATCGTGCGGTGGATGGCGATCGTCGCATGGGCCGCCGCCGTGATCTACCGGACGATGACCGACGGGCTCGCGTTCAACCGCGAGCTGCTGCTGCTCTACATCGCGACGGGTCTGCTCGCGGCCAGCATCGGTCGGGGTCGGCGCATGCTGTACGTCATCCGCGACTGGCTGCCGTTCGCGTTGGTGCTGCTTGCCTACGACGTCAGCAGGGGAGCGGCGACGCTGATCGGGCGCCCGACGCTGTGGCATTGGCAGGCCGACGCCGACCGCTGGTTGTTCTTCGGGACGATGCCGACGGTGTGGCTGCAGGAACGGCTGAAGCTGCCGACCGCGCCGTGGTGGGAGGTCGCCATCAGCTCGGTCTACATGTCGTTCTTCGTGCTCCCGTACGTGGTGGCGGGCGTGCTGTGGCTGCGCAATCGGGACGAATGGAAGGCGTTCGTCCGGTTGTTCGTCGGGTTGTCGTTCGCGGCGCTGGTCGTCTACGCGCTGCTGCCCGCAGCCCCGCCGTGGGCGGCCGCTCGCTGCACGGCCGTCGACGTCAGCGGCGGCCCGTCCGGCCCGGGGTGCATGTTCCGGTCTGCGCGCGGCGTGCCGGACGGTGGCCTGCTCGGCGGTATGCATACCAGTCAGGACGGTGCGAACGCCTGGGTGGAGCGGATCGCTGCGCGGGGCTGGGGCAAGCTGAATCTGCACTCGGCGACCGCGCTGATCGACCAGGGTCAGGCCAGTGTCAACCTGGTCGCGGCCATTCCGTCGTTGCATGCCGGGATGACGGCGGCGGTGGCGGCGTTCCTGTGGCATCGGGTGCGTCGCGGGTGGCGGCCGGTGCTGGTGGCCTACGTGTTGATCATGGCGTTCACGCTGGTGTACACCGCCGAGCACTACGTCGTCGACATCGTGCTCGGCTGGGCGTTCGCCGCGGCCGTCATCTGCGCCATCAACCGGTACGACGCGTGGCGGCGAGAACGCCCGATGGTCAATACCGTGGAGTGATGGCCCCGAGACTGACCGCTCTGTTCGCCGCGCTGCTGGTGCTCGCCGGTTGCGCGGCATCCGGTTCGGCGGAGCCTGCGGGATTCGGCCCGGGGTCGACGGCACATTCGCTGAGCGTCGGCGGGCTCGATCGCAGCTACCGGCTGTACGTCCCCGATGGCGTGGCCTCACCGGCACCGCTGGTGGTCATGCTCCATGGCGGGTTCGGCAGCGGGCAGCAGGCCGAAAGATCCTACGGCTGGGATGAATTGGCCGACGGCGCCAAGTTCGTCGTGGCCTATCCGGACGGTGTCGGCCGGGCCTGGAACGTCAACGGCTGCTGCGGCCGACCCGCGCGGCAGAACGTCGACGACGTCGGCTTCATCAGTGCCGTGGTCGGCGACGTCTCCGACCACGTCGCCATCGATCCGGCCCGTGTCTATGCGACGGGCATCAGCAACGGCGGCATGATGGCCTACACGTTGGCCTGCAACACCGATCTGTTCGCGGCGATCGGACCCGACGCGGCCACCCAACTCGACCCATGCCCTTCGCCGCACCCGACGTCGGTCGTGCACGTCCACGGCACCGCGGACCGCAACATCCGCTACGACGGGCAACCGGGCGATGGCGTTGCGGGCATCGACGGCCCGCCCGTTCCCGACGTCAACGCGTTCTGGCGGGGCGTCGACCGGTGCGCGCCGCCGACCGTCAGTACCGACGGACCGGTGTCGACGTCGAGCGCCGCGTGCCCCGACGGTCGCGGCGTCACGTTGATCACCATCGACGGCGCCGGGCACCAGTGGCCGGGCGGCCAGCAGGTCCGCGGGGGTGCCGACCCGCCGTCACCGGCGCTGAACGCGACGAGCGTCATCTGGACGTTCTTCGCGAACCATCCGGGTCAGGCGAGGTAGACCTTGCGGATTGTCTCGGTGACCGTCCAGACCGTGCTGGCGCCTGCGGCAAGTCGCACCACGTCGCCGGCCTGGACGTGCAGCGACTCGCTCTCGTCGGCGAATTCGACTGTGGCAGAACCGGACAGCACCACGAAGACCTCGTCCGATTCGACGTCGCTCATCACACCCGGCGTCATCTCCCACACGCCGACCTCGAGACCACCGAACTCCGTGAGGGTGTGCACGGCGGTGCGGGGCTGGCCGCTCACCGTCTGATCGGGAGCGACGGGTTGCGTGTCGAGGTCGAGTGCGCTGGCTCGGATCGAGGTATTCGGTTTCACGCGAACCACCTTGCCCGCGCGCGTGCACGTTCGCAGCCCGTATTACGACTCTTGTGCGACTGTCGGAAAAATGTAACATGGAGGTATGGGAGATACGCACGTCGTCACCAATCAGGTCCCGCCCCTTGAGAACTACAACCCGGCCACGTCGCCGGTGCTCACCGAGGCGCTGATCAGGGAGGGCGGTCAGTGGGGCCTCGACGAGGTCAACGTCCTCGGTGCACTCGGTGGCGGTGCCCAGGCGCAGCGGTGGGGGGAGTTGGCCGATCGCAACCAGCCCGTGCTGCGCACCCACGACCGCTACGGCAACCGCATCGACGAGGTCGAGTACGACCCCGCCTACCACGAACTGATGACCGTGGCGATCGGCCACGGTGTGCACGCCGCACCGTGGGCCGACGATCGTCCCGGTGCGCACGTCGTCCGTGCCGCCAAGGAATCGGTGTGGACGCCCGAAGCCGGCCACGTCTGCCCGATCTCGATGACCTACGCCGTCGTCCCCGCACTGCGCCACAACCCCGAACTGGCCGCGATCTACGAGCCGCTGCTGACCAGCCGGTCGTATGACCCCGAACTGAAGGTGCCGACCACCAAGGCCGGGATCACCGCCGGAATGTCGATGACCGAGAAGCAGGGCGGCTCCGACGTCCGTGCTGGCACGACTGAAGCGACGCCGAACGGCGACGGCACGTACTCCCTGCGGGGCCACAAGTGGTTCACCTCGGCGCCGATGTGCGACGTCTTCCTGGTGCTCGCGCAAGCGCGCGGGGGCGAGCGAAGCGACCGGGGGCCATCCGGCGGATTGAGCTGCTTCTTCCTGCCCCGCGTGCTGCCCGATGGCACCCGCAACCGAATGTTGTTGCAGCGCTTGAAGGACAAGCTGGGCAACCATGCCAACGCGTCCAGTGAGGTCGAGTACGACGGCGCAACGGCGTGGCTCGTCGGCGAGGAGGGCCGCGGCGTCGCGACCATCATCGAGATGGTCAACCTGACCCGGCTGGACTGCACGCTCGGCAGTGCCACCAGCATGCGCACCGGCCTGACCCGGGCCATCCACCACGCGCAGCACCGAAAGGCGTTCGGCGCGTACCTGATCGACCAGCCCCTGATGCGCAACGTGCTCGCCGACCTCGCGGTCGAGGCCGAGGCGGCGACCATGCTCGCCATGCGGATGGCGGGTGCCACCGACCACGCGATACGCGGGGACGAGCGGGAGACGCTGCTGCGCCGGATCGGTCTGGCGGCAGGCAAGTACTGGGTCTGCAAGCGGGCCACTCCGCACGCCGCCGAGGCGATGGAATGTCTTGGCGGCAACGGTTACGTCGAGGAGTCCGGCATGCCGCGGCTCTACCGCGAGGCGCCGCTGATGGGCATCTGGGAGGGCTCCGGCAACGTCAGCGCACTGGATACGTTGCGGGCCATGGCAACCCGGCCGGAGTGCGTCGACGTGTTGTTCGACGAGCTGAGCCGGACGACGGGCCAGGACCCGCGGCTGGACTCGCACGTCGTAGCACTGCGCAAGCAACTCGACGACCTCGAGACCATCCAGTACCGGGCGCGCAAGGTGGCCGAGGACATCTCGCTCGCGCTGCAGGGCTCGCTGCTGGTGCGGCACGGTCACCCCGCGGTCGCGGAGGCCTTCCTGGCCAGCAGGCTCGGCGGGCAGTGGGGTGGTGCGTTCGGGACGCTGCCCACGGGGCTGGATCTCGCGCCGATCATCGAGCGTGCGTTGGTCAAGGGATGAAATCCCCCGGCGAGCGCGCGCAAACTCCTGCAAGACAGCGGCGTGTCGCCCGCAAACACGCGCGCTCGCGGGGAGGGGTGACCACCCGATGACACACGCGATCAGGCCAGTGAACTTCGACGACCTGAAGACGATGACCTATGAGGTCACCGACCGGGTCGCACGGATCACCTTCAACCGCCCAGAAAAGGGCAACGCGATCGTCGCCGATACGCCACTGGAGTTGTCGGCGCTCGTCGAGCGCGCCGATCTGGATCCAAACGTCCACGTGATCCTGGTATCGGGTCGGGGGGAAGGGTTCTGCGCCGGGTTCGACCTCTCCGCGTACGCCGAGGGATCCTCCTCTGCGGGCGGCGGCAATCCATATCAGGACACGGTGCTGTCCGGAAAGACCCAGGCCATCAACCACCTGCCGGATCAGCCATGGGATCCGATGATCGACTACCAGATGATGAGTCGCTTCGTGCGCGGCTTCTCGAGCCTGATGCACTGCGACAAGCCGACGGTGGTGAAGATTCACGGCTACTGCGTCGCGGGCGGAACCGACATCGCCCTGCACGCCGACCAGGTGATCGCGGCCTCGGACGCCAAGATCGGGTACCCACCCATGCGGGTGTGGGGTGTGCCCGCCGCCGGTCTGTGGGCCCACCGGTTGGGGGACCAACGCGCGAAACGTCTTCTGTTCACCGGGGATTGCATCACGGGCACACAAGCCGCCGAGTGGGGTCTTGCGATCGAGGCGCCCGATCCGGCCGACCTGGACGAACGCACCGAACGACTCGTCGGGCGTATCGCCGCGATGCCGGTCAACCAACTGATCATGGCGAAGTTGGCGCTCAACACGACGCTGATCAACCAGGGCATTGCGACCAGCCGGATGGTGAGCACCGTCTTCGACGGCGTCGCCAGGCACACCCCAGAAGGACACGCATTCGTCGCCGAGTCGCGTGAGCACGGCTTCCGGGACGCGGTGCGCAGCCGCGACGAACCGTTCGGCGACGCGGGCCGCAAGACCTCCGGGGTGTAGCAGTGTCCAGCGGGCGGGACCCGGGAGTGTCTCGCCTGACCGCGCGCTCGGTGGTGCTGAGCGTGCTGCTCGGGGCGCATCCGGCGTGGGCATCGTCAGCCGAACTGGTAAGGCTGACAGCCGATTTCGACATCAAGGAGCCGACGCTGCGGGTGGCGCTGACCCGGATGGTCAGCGCGGGGGACCTGGTCCGGTCGACGGACGGCTACCGGCTCTCCGAGCGGCTGTTGGCCCGGCAGCGACGTCAGGACGATGCGCTGGACCCCCGCCTTCGACGGTGGGACGGAACGTGGACGACATTGGTGGTCACCAGCGTGGGCATCGACGCACGAACCCGTGCGCAGCTGCGTACCACGTTGCACGACAAGCGTTTCGCCGAACTGCGTGAGGGCGTGTGGATGCGGCCGGCCAACCTCGAGTTGGAGCTGACGGACACCCTGCGCGGTCGGGTGCGCGTGTTACGGGCCCGGGACGACGATCCGACCGATCTCACCGCCCGGCTCTGGGATCTGACCGAGTGGGTGAGCACAGGGAATCGGTTGCTCGGCGACATGGCCGGGGCGAGCGACGTTCCGCGTCGCTTCGTCGCGGCCGCGGGCATGGTTCGGCACCTGCTCACCGACCCGGTCCTGCCATCCGAACTTCTGCCCGACGACTGGCCGGGCGCCGCGCTTCGCTCGGCGTACCGTGACTTCGCCGCCGAACTGTTGGCGAGGCGAGACGACAGCGAATTGATGGAGGCGACATGACTTTTTCGGAGGGCAGGAGCGAAGCGACCGGGGAATCAAACCCGGAGAGTGTGAACGGCGGTGTCCGGGTCGAGCGCAACGGACCGGTGACGACGGTGATCATGAATCGGCCCGAGGCGCGCAACGCCGTCAACGGTCCCGCCGCCGCTGCGCTCTTCGCGGCGTTCGAGGAGTTCGATCGCGACGACTCCGCGTCGGTGGCGGTGCTGTGGGGCGACAACGGAACCTTCTGCGCCGGAGCGGATCTCAAGGCCTTCGGCACACCCGACATGAACCCGGCGCACCGCACAGGGCCGGGGCCCATGGGTCCGTCGCGGATGGTGCTGACCAAACCCGTCATCGCCGCGGTGAGCGGCTACGCGGTCGCGGGTGGTCTCGAGCTGGCGCTGTGGTGCGATCTGCGGGTCGCCGAGGAGGACGCCGTGTTCGGCGTCTTCTGCCGTCGCTGGGGCGTACCGCTGATCGACGGGGGCACGGTGCGGTTGCCGCGGTTGATCGGTCACAGCCGGGCCATGGACCTGATCCTGACCGGCCGCGCCGTCGAGGCCCAGGAGGCACTCGCCATGGGGCTGGCCAATCGGGTGGTGCCGAAGGGGGAGGCGCGCGCCGCGGCGGAGCAGTTGGCAGCCGAACTCGCTGCGCTGCCGCAGCTGTGCCTGCGCGCCGACCGGCTGTCGGCGCTCAACCAGTGGGGCTTGTCGGAGGCCGAGGCGATCGACTCCGAGTTCGCCAGCCTGTCGCGGGTGGCCTCCGAATCATTGGCAGGGGCACAGAGATTCGCGGGCGGCGCGGGCCGCCACGGCGCTCGGGCTTGACGCTCAGGCCTTCTTGATCGTGTTCCCAGAACCGACGTCGCTGACCTTGGGGTCGCCGTCCTTGTAGGTGATGGTGTTGTTGAAGCCGACGAGGCTGATGTCCTTGTCGACCTTGTCGAAGGTGACCTTGTTGTCCGCGCCGCCGATGTTCACGCTGGCGCAGGTGCCCTTCACGGTCAGCGTGTTGTTCGAGCCGCCGACGTTGAGTGACTTGCCGTCGGCGCAGTCGATGTCGGCCGTCGTGCCGAACGAGCCGTAGTTGATGGTGTTGTTCACCTCGACCTGCGCGCCCGACGTGCCCGCAGTGGCCGTCGGCGGGTTGGCGTCGGTGCCCTGCGAACCGCAGCCGGCGATGCCGACCGCGAGGATTGCGGCGCAGACGCCTCCGACGAATCCTCGGGAGTGCGCGCGCATAGGGGGTTCCTCATCTCATCGGCGATCCACGACAAGGCTCTGCCGTGGCTGCCAAGACTACGCGGGAACCCGGTCGATGCGGTTGGTCATGCCGAGCTCACGACCACGGTCCCAGAGGGACGGTGCACCGTCGTGGAACAGGACGGTCTGGTCGAAGCCGTACACCACGATGTCGTTGATGACGTTGTCGACGATGACGACGTTCGACGACCCCTGAACCGCTACGCCCCAACACGATCCCTTCGCGGTGATGTAGTTTCCGCTACCCATCACGTAGAGCGTGGACTCGTTGCAGTCGAGGGTCTGGGTGATGCCCTGGCCCGTGATGTGGGTGTCGCCGTTCTTGGCGTGCGCCATGGGGGTACCGACGGTGACCGTCGCAGCCGCCGCGATCAATCCCGTCGCCAGCAACCCGCCAAACGTCCTGATTCGCACTCCGTGACCCCTTCGCGTCGGCGGCTCGGATCAGCCCTAATTCAAATGGCCATCGACTCCGATCACCGCAGCCTACGTCGCTGGGTGACCGCTGTGACAGGAGTTCGCCCGTTCAATCCGAGTCGGGCTGATCGTATGAGTCGCTCGCCCCCGCCGTGCTGGGTAGCGTGTGCACACGATGCGATGCCGGATCAAGGGATTTGTTGCTGTGACGGTCGCCGCGGCGTTGACCGTCGGGTGCTCGCAGACCGTCACGGGTGACGCCCAGCGGGCCCGGCCGTCCGTTCCCGACCCGGACCGTAGCTATGGCTACGTCGACGACCGCTGCGGATTGTTGACCGACGATTCGATCCAGCAGACGTTGGGCGCGGACAGCGTTGTGCGGCCGTACAGCGGCGCGGTCTGTCAGTACGTGTTGGCCAGGAAGACCGGCCTCGTCGACGTCGTCTTCTCCTGGTTCGAAACCGGCAGCTTCGAGCGCGAACGCGGGCTGGCCGCGCAACGGGGTGCGACGATCACCGACACCGACGTCGAGCGTCACCACGCATTCCTTGCCGAAGTCGGTGGTGACCACGCGGCGTGCTCAGCCACCGCGGCGGCAGGCACTGGCGTGTTGACGTGGTGGGTGCAGTTCCGTCCCCCGACCGGGGGCGAACCGTGCCAGGCCGCCGAGAAGCTGCTTGCGGCGACGTTGTCCTCGGATCTGTGATGGGTGCGACGTCAGCCAGGTGGCTGGCCGCACTCGCGGCCGCCTGCGCGATGGCCCTGACGGCGTGCGGACCGGACCACGCCCCGCGACCCGCAGCCCCGGTGACCGGCGTCGGATTCCGCAGCGAGCCCTGCAACGGCGTCACCGACGCCGACGTCACCAAGGTGATCGGTTCGTCGCTCTTCACCAAGGTCGTGGACAGCGAGGCCGGCTGCTTCTGGCAGGAGAACACCGCGATCGGCACGTTCGGCATCGGGATGGGCATTTCGACGTGGTGGTACCGCGGCAGCGACCTGGACACCGAACGGACACTCGAAGTGAGCGCAGGCCGCACCCTGACGGAGATGTCGCTCGACGGCAACAAGGGCTTCAAGGCCTCCGACGACAACGCCTGCAGCATCTACGTCGCGAAGGGCGGCGACGTCGTCACCTGGTCGATCCAGACGATGAATCCGGCGATGCTGCCCGATCTGTGTGGGATCACCGAGCATCTCGCGCAGCTCAGCCAACAGCGCGTGAACTGAACTCGCGGGCGGTAAACGGTTAGAGTCATTCGCTGGCCCAATTGCTGGATCAGTGATGACGAACCGAACATTCGCTCGCCCCAAGTTAAGGATGACGCACACATGGCAGCTCGGCTGGAGTCGCGCTCGGCGGGTGGCCGACCGCGAAATCAGGCGCGCACCACCAAGCTCAGCCGTGAGGCGATCGTCAACGCCGCCCTGACCTTCCTCGATCGTGAGGGCTGGGACGCTCTCACCATCAACGCGCTGGCGATCCAGCTGGGGACCAAGGGCCCGTCGCTGTACAACCACGTGGACAGCCTCGATGACCTGCGGCGCACCGTCCGGATGCGGGTGATCGACGACATCCTCGGGATGCTCAACGCGGTCGGCGACGGCCGCACCCGCGATGACGCGGTGTCGTCGATGGCGAGCGCGTACCGCAGCTACGCCCACCACCATCCCGGCCGCTATTCGGCGTTCACCCGGATGCCCCTCGGCGGGGACGACCCCGAATACACGGAGGCGACGCGGCTCGCGGCGGGTCCGGTGATCGAGGTGCTGTCGTCCTACGGACTCGACGGTGACAACGCGTTCTATGCCGCGCTCGAGTTCTGGTCTGCGCTGCACGGATTCGTTCTGCTGGAGATGACGGGTGTGATGGACGAGGTCGACACCGATGCGGTATTCAGCGACATGGTGCTGCGCCTGGCCTCCGGCATGGAGAGGCGCTGAGCGGCCGCCCGAAGGGGCTGGTCTGACGCGCTTTGACCTGCCCTACCGTGGGCGGGTATCGTGGTCCATCGTGCCTGGCCGAGGCGCTTGCGGCTGAGTGGTTTCGCAAGCATGCCTGCACGCCGGGCCAATTCGCATGTCCACGGTGCATCGAAAGAACATCGGTGCGCGGGCGCGTGCGACACGCCCGGTCGCGGGGTACGCGAACGAGCGAAACCCGCAGTACACAGACTTGAGAACAACCGAATACAAGCAGAAGCAACACAGAAAGCCGGTACATGCCAACCATCAACCAGCTGGTCCGCAAGGGTCGCCGCGACAAGATCGCCAAGGTCAAGACCGCGGCCCTCAAGGGCAGCCCGCAGCGCCGCGGCGTGTGCACCCGCGTGTACACAACCACCCCGAAGAAGCCGAACTCGGCACTTCGGAAGGTGGCGCGCGTGAAGCTGACCAGCGCGGTCGAGGTCACCGCCTACATCCCGGGTGAGGGTCACAACCTGCAGGAGCACTCGATGGTGCTGGTGCGCGGTGGTCGTGTGAAGGACCTCCCCGGTGTGCGCTACAAGATCATCCGCGGCTCGCTGGACACCCAAGGTGTCAAGTCCCGCAAGCAGGCCCGTAGCAAGTACGGCGCCAAGAAGGAGAAGAGCTAATGCCGCGCAAGGGCCCCGCACCGAAGCGGCCGCTGGTCAACGACCCGGTCTATGGTTCGCAGCTGGTCACCCAGCTGGTCAACAAAGTCCTGCTGGATGGGAAGAAATCACTGGCTGAGCGCATTGTTTATGGTGCGCTCGAACAGGCCCGTGACAAGACCGGCACCGATCCGGTGGTCACCCTGAAGCGCGCTCTCGACAACGTCAAGCCCGCCCTCGAGGTGCGCAGCCGCCGCGTCGGTGGCGCGACCTACCAGGTTCCCGTCGAGGTGCGTCCCGAGCGGTCGACCACGCTGGCACTGCGCTGGCTGGTCAGCTTCTCGAAGGCGCGTCGTGAGAAGACCATGGTCGAGCGTCTGGCGAACGAGATCCTCGACGCCAGCAATGGCCTGGGTGCCGCCGTCAAGCGACGTGAGGACACCCACAAGATGGCCGAGGCGAACCGGGCCTTCGCGCACTACCGCTGGTGATTGCCGCTGGCGAGCACGAAAAGGTGTGCGCGCCCGGGGATGAAGACAACAGCAACCAAGCAAGCGAAAGAGTGGGAATCTAGCCGTGGCACAGGACGTGCTCACCGACCTCACCAAGGTCCGCAACATCGGCATCATGGCGCACATCGATGCCGGCAAGACGACGACGACCGAGCGCATCCTCTACTACACCGGTATCAGCTACAAGATCGGTGAGGTGCACGACGGTGCCGCCACGATGGACTGGATGGAACAGGAGCAGGAGCGGGGGATCACCATCACCTCCGCCGCCACCACGTGCTTCTGGGACGGCAACCAGATCAACATCATCGACACCCCGGGTCACGTCGACTTCACCGTCGAGGTAGAGCGTTCGCTCCGTGTTCTCGATGGAGCCGTTGCCGTCTTCGACGGCAAGGAAGGCGTTGAGCCGCAGTCCGAGCAGGTTTGGCGCCAGGCCGACAAGTACGACGTGCCGCGCATCTGCTTCGTCAACAAGATGGACAAGATCGGCGCCGACTTCTACTTCACCGTGCGCACCATCGAGGAGCGCCTCGGTGCCAGGGCGCTGCCGATTCAGCTGCCCATCGGCTCGGAGGGTGACTTCGAGGGCATCATCGACCTGGTCGAGATGAACGCCAAGGTGTGGCGTGGCGAGACCAAGCTCGGTGAGACCTACGACACCATCGAGATCCCCGCCGAACTGCTCGAAAAGGCCCAGGAGTACCGCACCAAGCTGCTCGAGACGGTCGCCGAGACCGACGAGGTATTGCTGGAGAAGTACTTCGGTGGCGAGGACCTCACCGTCGAGGAGATCAAGGGCGCGATCCGCAAGCTGACCGTCAACTCCGAGATCTACCCGGTGCTGTGCGGTAGCGCGTTCAAGAACAAGGGCGTCCAGCCCATGCTCGACGCCGTCATCGACTACCTGCCGACCCCGCTGGACGTGGCGGCCGCCATCGGCCACGCGCCCGGCAAGGAGGACGTCGAGGTCGTGCGCAAGCCGTCGACCGACGAGCCCTTCTCCGCACTCGCGTTCAAGGTGGCCACCCACCCGTTCTTCGGCAAGCTCACCTACATCCGGGTGTACTCGGGCAAGGTCGACTCCGGCGCCCAGGTCATCAACGCCACCAAGGGCAAGAAGGAGCGGCTGGGCAAGCTGTTCCAGATGCACTCCAACAAGGAGAACCCGGTGGAGTCGGCTTCGGCCGGACACATCTACGCCGTGATCGGTCTGAAGGACACCACCACCGGTGACACGCTTTCGGATCTGAGCCAGCAGGTCGTGCTCGAGTCGATGACCTTCCCGGATCCCGTGATCCAGGTCGCCATCGAGCCGAAGACCAAGAGTGACCAGGAGAAGCTGTCCCTGGCCATCCAGAAGCTGGCCGAGGAAGACCCGACCTTCAAGGTCAACCAGGACCACGAGACCGGCCAGACCATCATCGGCGGTATGGGCGAGCTCCACCTGGACATCCTGGTCGACAGGATGCGTCGCGAGTTCAAGGTCGAGGCCAACGTCGGCAAGCCGCAGGTGGCCTACAAGGAGACCATCAAGCGCAAGGTCGACAAGGTCGAGTTCACGCACAAGAAGCAGACCGGTGGCTCTGGCCAGTTCGCGAAGGTGCTCGTCAGCATCGAGCCGTTCAGCGGCGAGGACGGCGCCACCTACGAGTTCGAGAACAAGGTCAGCGGCGGCCGCATCCCGCGCGAGTACATCCCGTCGGTGGATGCCGGTGCTCAGGACGCCATGCAGTACGGCGTGCTGGCCGGTTACCCGCTGGTGAACCTGAAGCTCACCCTGCTTGACGGCGCGTACCACGACGTCGACTCGTCGGAAATGGCCTTCAAGATCGCTGGTTCGCAGGTGCTGAAGAAGGCTGCGGCGCAAGCACAGCCGACCATCCTGGAACCGATCATGGCCGTCGAGGTCACCACGCCCGAGGACTACATGGGTGACGTGATCGGCGACCTGAACTCCCGCCGTGGTCAGATTCAAGCCATGGAGGAGCGCAGCGGTGCGCGCATCGTCAAGGCGCATGTGCCGCTGTCGGAGATGTTCGGCTACGTTGGCGACCTCCGGTCGCGGACCCAGGGCCGGGCCAACTACTCCATGGTGTTCGACTCGTACGCCGAAGTTCCGGCAAACGTGTCGAAGGAAATCATCGCGAAGGCAACGGGCCAATAACGGGTCTGTAGGCTGATCCGTCGGCCATCACAACTGAACACATCTACACCTGCTTAACCAAAGCACCAACAAGTCCAGGAGGACACAGAAGTGGCGAAGGCGAAGTTCGAGCGGACGAAGCCGCACGTCAACATCGGGACCATCGGTCACGTTGACCACGGCAAAACCACGCTTACCGCAGCAATCACCAAGGTTCTGCACGATAAGTACCCGGCGTTGAACGAGTCGCGCGCATTCGACCAGATCGACAATGCGCCCGAAGAGCGTGCACGTGGCATCACGATCAACATCTCCCACGTGGAGTACCAGACCGAGAAGCGTCACTACGCGCACGTCGACGCCCCCGGCCACGCTGACTACATCAAGAACATGATCACCGGTGCAGCCCAGATGGACGGCGCGATCCTGGTGGTCGCCGCGACCGACGGCCCCATGCCGCAGACGCGTGAGCACGTGCTGCTCGCCCGCCAGGTCGGCGTGCCCTACATCCTGGTTGCCCTGAACAAGGCCGACATGGTCGACGACGAGGAGCTCCTCGAGCTCGTCGAGCTGGAGGTCCGCGAACTGCTGGCCGCCCAGGAGTTCGACGAGGACGCCCCGGTCATCAAGGTGTCGGCGCTCAAGGCCCTCGAGGGCGACCCCGAGTGGGTCAAGGCCGTCGAGGATCTGATGGACGCCGTTGACGAGTCGATTCCGGACCCGGTCCGCGACACCGACAAGCCGTTCCTGATGCCCGTCGAGGACGTCTTCACGATCACCGGCCGCGGCACCGTGGTCACCGGTCGCGTCGAGCGTGGCGTGGTCAACGTGAACGAGGAAGTCGAGATCGTCGGCATCAAGCCGACCGTCACCAAGACGACCGTTACCGGTGTCGAGATGTTCCGCAAGCTGCTCGACCAGGGTCAGGCGGGCGACAACGTCGGCCTGCTGGTCCGTGGTGTCAAGCGTGAGGACGTCGAGCGTGGCCAGGTCGTGGTCAAGCCCGGCACCACCACGCCGCACACCGAGTTCGACGGCAGCGTCTACATCCTGTCCAAGGACGAAGGCGGCCGCCACACGCCGTTCTTCAACAACTACCGTCCGCAGTTCTACTTCCGCACGACGGACGTGACCGGCGTGGTGACCCTCCCCGAGGGCACCGAGATGGTGATGCCCGGTGACAACACCGACATCTCCGTCAAGCTGATCCAGCCCGTCGCCATGGACGAGGGCCTGCGGTTCGCCATCCGTGAGGGTGGTCGTACCGTCGGCGCCGGCCGCGTGACGAAGATCAACAAGTAGGCTCCGCCTACGAAAGGAAGCGGCGCTCACCCCAAGGGGTGGGCGCCGCTTTCGTTTCCCGTGTGGCGGCGGCACATTGATGCTTGCATTGGGGCTCCGGCAAAAGTGAGGACGACTGCAGATGACGCGGTTCACGGTTCGCGCGTTCACCGACGTGGGCCTGTTGCGCAAGCGCAACGAGGATGCCGTCCTGGTGGCGGGCTGGCAGTGCCAGTCGCACGACGGGTCGCTCGTCACAATGGATTTC